>ERZ772974.13-NODE-13-length-148021-cov-5.900187_pt1 | contig 148021 bp, 147 predicted proteins | sample MGYA00580671_ERZ772974 | MGnify/ENA primary metagenome ERZ772974 (study PRJEB29015, sample SAMEA2738065) | human oral metagenome | biome: human oral; feature: human-associated habitat; material: saliva | place: China | collected 2218 ... | reverse complement strand
ATTATTTAAAAAAGAATTGAGATTATACAAAAAACATTATTATATGTCAAGAAAAAATTAAATTTTAAATCAAATTAAAGCTATTTTGTCCGCTATCTCTAAGCAAAAATATAAAATTTTATTTTTAAATCTTGTCAATTTAAAGCCAAAATTTCTTATAAATTTAAACCATTTTTACTTTGTAGCTCAACAAACAAAACTCCTTTGAGCACCTAATCCACTTAACAGCAAATTTAATCCCTGCCTAAAAATCTTACCGCCATTTTTCTAGCTTTTTCTATCTTTTCAGAGTCTTGATTTTGAGCTGCGGCAGATGATATCCATTTTTTATCAAATAAATTTTGAGCCGCTTCTATCATAACTGCGCAGGCGTATGGCTCTTTTTCGCTAGAGATGCCTTGTAAAAATGCGGCTTTTGTTTTATCTCGCAAGATCTCTTGGCTGACCCTGTGAAAGGATATTTGCATAAGGCTGGCTGCCGCCCAAGCCCTGCAAAGGCTATCTTTGCTACCAAGCATCTCGCTTATTAAAATTTCTACCTCGCTTAAAGTGCCAACCCAACCAAGCGCTATTATAAGCTTGCGGCGTAAGGCATCATTTGTCTCCAAAAAAGAAGTTATTTGAGGGATAAGGCGGTCACAAAACGCGGTGTAAAAATCTCTATGCTTAGACTTAGAGAGAATTTGCGCTATAAGATAGATGGTTTCTATTTTTAGTTTTTGATCGCTCTCTTTAGCTAAGCGCTCAAACAAAAACTCCAGCCCAGCGACGCCGTGCCTATCAAAACTGCTTTCTAAATTTAGCTGCCTGCCCTCTTGCCACTCTTTGCAAATGAGCTCATAGTGATATGCTATCTCGCTACTAGCGCCCAAATTTGCGATAAATTTGATCCTTTTGCCGTCCTGAAAATTTTCTTTTTTAAGCCCCAGATACTCTTTTTCAAGGTCATTTAAACTTAGCACTAAATTTTACTTTATCATCTCAAGTTTGGCTTTGCAGGCATCTTTGTAAGCACTTGTGAAATTTGAGCTAACGCACTCGTCCAAATAGCCCTTAGCTAGTTTATACTGCTTTTGTCTGATGTAAATTTCACTTGCCAAATTTAGCGCATGCAATCGGTCTTCTGGCTCAAGCTTCATATTTAGTATAAATTTCGCCTCATCAAGCGCCTCGTCAAGATTATCTGTCTTTAACGAAGCCTCTGAGTAGTCAAAATTTAGCTTTGGTGAAAAGGTATTTATCTTGGCCCTAGTTTGCAGCTCAAGCGCCTTTTTAGCGTAGGTTGCAGCGATAGCATAGTCGTTGCTCTTCATCGCGTAGTCACATATAGCCGCATACGCCTCGATGATCTTAAAGTCCTGCCCCCTTAGCTGCTCGATCGCACTGATCGTTGAGACCGCCTCGGTAAAGCGCTTTAGCGCAAGCAGCGAGTAAAATCTATCAAAAAGCGATGGCGTAGGGTCTGAGTACTCGACCGCTGAGCCAAGCGAGAGCGCGTCGTTTGCCGCAGTGATCGCATGCTCGTAGTCTTTATTTTTATATAAAATTTTGCTCAAATTCACCAGCCACTCGACCCTATCTTCTAAATTTTCATCTTTCACATGCGCCTTTGCAAGCTCTAGTGCATCGTTGTAGCGTGCCGTTCTAAAGTAGCAGTTAAAGAGCTTAAACTGTGGCAAAGAGACCTTGCTCACATCGTAGTTTTCTAGTAAATTTACAACCGCCGTGCAGTCATCTTTGATGAAAAACTCTTTTGTTAGCTCAAGCGCAGCCTCATTTACTAGCTCCATTGCCCGGCTTAAATTTTCATCTTTTGCGAGGTTGTTATAAGCTAGCGCATCGGCAAATTTACGCTCTTTTAGATCAAGCTCGAGCTCGCTAATTAATGCCTTTTGGCTGATATTTGTGCCAGCATATTTTTCGATGAGATCTTTATATCTTGCGTGAAGTGCGGTGGCGTTTTTATCGTCCTCTTCAAAAAATAGCCCATCCTTTGCCTTAGCGACCTCATCGATATAATCGCCATATTTAAACTCTTTTTCGTATCTGTTTAGATACTCATACGCCCTTTTTTCATCTTTGGTTTTGGCTAAATTTAGCGCTAAATTTTTTAATGCTGCCTCGTAAAAATCCTTTGTCCTGTCGCTATTATTTACCAAAATTTCATAAATTTTAGCAGCCACGTCTGGCATATCTTTGCTGGCAAATGTATAGGCTAAATTCATCGATTTTGTAGGATCGTTCATGAAAAATTTTTCATTTGCATTTGCGATTTTTAGCACAAATTTCTTCGCCTCGTCAAATTTCTCTTTATCGATATTTGCGTCCGCTAGGCTTAGTGCAGCTCTACTTGCAAGGTCGATGTCGTTTGTAGAGTAGAGCACCTTTTCATAGTCGCTTAGCGCCTCTTTTTGCCTGCCTATCTTATATAGGTAGTCAGCATAATCAAGCGTGGCAAGCTTTGTAAATTTCGACTCCGCGTGCTCTTCGCTTAGTATGTCAAGCATATATTTTGCATCACTTGCAATGCTATCTTTGAGGTAAGCTCTGGCGATGAGATATAGCACCTCAGAGTAGTTCTCATCAGAAGGGAATTTTCTTATCCAGGCTCTGCCCTCGCTTACGATATCTTTTGGCTCAAGCCCCTCAAACTCGCTCTTTGTCTCAAAAATTTTATCAAGCGCTCTTAGTCTAAAAAGTAAAAACTCACTTGAGAAAAGACTGGCTGGGTGCCTTTTCATCGCTGTTTGCGTATCTTTTACCACGCTTTCATAAGCGCCCTTTTCGTAAGCTCTTTTTATATTTATGTAGATGTCTATATCGTTGCTATCAAGCCCAGCGATAGGCGCTTTGTTAAGATCGAGCGCTCCGATGCTTGGACTTAGCATATCTCTAAAATCAGGCGAGAAATTTAGCCCAGATGCTCTTTTGTTGTTTTCGCTAAGCGAAGTGTCGATGATGATGCTAAAGTGCTTTGAGATGGTCGTTTTTGGCGTATCTTGCACGCTTGGACTGCTGTAAAGCTCAGTTTGAACATTTAGAAGTTTTGAAGGCGCTTTTGGCATGATGACGATAAAGAGCTTGCCATCTTGCTTTTTATATTTTATGTCCATTAAAGGCAGCGTCGTATCTTCGATCTTTGGCAAGATCCCATCATCGAGCATACAAACATAGCGCTTAGTGTCGTAGGCTAAAATTTGCTCCACACATTCAAATTCTTTCTCGTCGCTTAGCTGAAGGACGCTATAAGGCTTATTTGCGTTTGCGCCGCTGTTTAGGCTAAGACTAAAGGCGGATAGATAAAGCGGTAAAAATAAGATGGTTAAGAGCTTTTTCATGCCGCCATTATAGTTAAATTTTCTAAAATCCTGAAGCAAAGACAAAATGCTCGATAAATTCCAAAATCGCTCCAGAAAATAAAAAGGCAAAGACCGTGCCAGCAACGGCAACTCCAACGATCACTTTTAGCGCCATCGAGACGTTTGAGATGTAGATATTTTTATCTTTTACGATAGGCTCTTTTAAAAACATAAAGACGATGAGCTTTAGGTAGTAATAAATGGCAATCGCTGAGTTTATCATGATGATAAGGCTAAGCACGACGTAATCAGACTTTATGAGCGATGAGATAAGCACCATCTTGCCCCAAAATACGCTAAAAGGCGGTATGCCAGCAAGGGCGATCATGAAAATTCCCATTATCACGGCGTAACTTGGCAAAATTTTAATAAGCCCTGAAAATTTCTCATACGGATGCTTAAAGCGCTTGTCCCAGCAGACGACGTCGTCGCACCTTGCCACCCAAAGCATAGAAAATGCGCCCAAATTTGCAAACAAAAACATGATCCAGTAGAAAAACAAGGCGACATTTGCCTCGTGAGAATTTGCCACAAGCGCGCAAAGCACGACACCAGCGTGAGCTATCGAGCTAAAAGCTAGCATCCTTTTTACGTCTTTTTGCACTAGCGCCATGATGTTTGCAAGGCTCATCGTAAGCACGGCGATGATGTAGAGCATATCTTTTATCCATGAAATTCCAGAGCCCTCAAGCATCGCAAAAATTCTTAATGCGACGATAAATCCAGCAACCTTTGGTACGATCGACATATAGCCTGCTAGCGGGGCATTTGAGCCCTCATAAACGTCTGGTATCCATGTGTGAAATGGTATGAGCGAGAGCTTAAAGCCAATGGCTGATGCGATGAAAACGCAGCCAAGAAGGATTATTAAATTTTGATTTAGGCTAAGATCTTTTATGACAACGCCTATACGAGCGATGTCTATTGAGTTTGTTGCCAGATAAAACATCGCTATCGCCATTGCAAAAAAGCCAGCTGAGAGCGAGCCCATCGCAAAGTATTTGATAGCAGCCTCGACGCTTTTTGCCTTGTTGTGAAGGGCGATTAGGGTGTAGAGGCAAAGCGAGCTGATCTCAAGGCCTAAAAAGATGATTAGTAGGTTGTTTGAGCTCACCATAAACAAAAATCCAGCGATCATAAACAAAAATAGCGCGTAGTACTCGTAAATTTTATACTCAAAATACTCTTTTGTGCTAAGTGCAAGCGGGATGAAAAGGGCTGAGGCGATTAGGATAATGATCTGCGAGATGATAGAAATTCCATCAACTAAGAGCATATCCCAAAAGCTTAGGCTAAGCCCGTTAAAATCAAGCGTAATGCCTAAATTTACAAATATAGCGATGATGCAAAATACGCAGTAGAAATTCCTCGAAAGATCCTTTTTTATCGCTCCAACTATGAGGATAAAAAGTGCAAAAACCATCATGCTAAGCATCGGCGAGAGTGATTGCAAAGAGATCTCGTTTAGGTCTAAAAAGGCTATTTCGTTCATAGTTTGCTCCCACCATTTAAAGATGAAATTTTATCCTTCGTGCCGCTATCTATCGCTCTGCTTTGCATTTTGCTTATGATATTTTGCACGCTTGGCTCAAGTGGCTTTAGTATCAAATTTGGTGCGATACCAAGGGCGATTATAAGCAAGCAAAGTGGCACAAGAGCGGCTAGCTCTTTAAAATTTAGATCTTTTAAACCCAAATTTTTATCCTTGCACTCGCCAAAAAAGACCCTCTTATAAAGCACTAGCATATAAATAGCGCCCACGATGATGCTAAAGCCACCAAGTAGCGCAAAGAGCTTGTTTAGCTTAAAGACGCCAAGCAGGCTCAAAAACTCGCCAACAAAGCCAATAGTTAGTGGCAGACCGATACTTGCAAGAGTTGCTATAAAAAATATAAGTGCGTATTTTGGCATCACCTTGGCAAGGCCGCCAAATTCGCAAATTTCTTTGGTGTGAGCCCTCTCGTAGATGACTCCAACTAGCAAAAATAGTGCGCCACTTACGATACCGTGGCTTATCATCAAAAATATAGAGCCGCTAAGACCTATCAAATTTAGTGAAAATATCCCAAGCATGATGACGCCCATGTGCGAAATGGAGCTATATGCGATCACCTGCTTCATATCGCTTTGAGCGTAGGCAACAAGGGCTGCGTAGATGATCATGATGATGGCTATGACGCAGACAAAGCCGCTTAAAAGTAGGCTCGCGTCTGGAAAAAGTGGAAGTGAAAATCTCACGAAGCCGTAAGTACCCATCTTTAAAAGCACGCTAGCAAGCAGTACCGAGCCGATAGTCGGCGCCTGACCGTGTGCGTAAGGAAGCCACGTGTGAAACGGAAAAAGCGGAGTTTTGACGCCAAAGGCAAAGAAAAAGGCTAAAAATAGCCAAATTTGAGCGTTCTGCCCGATACCAAGCTTGTACCAATCAAGCAGGCTAAAGCTAAAGACGCCACTTTTTTGATAGCACAGATAGCCAATAAAGATGATCGCCACTAGCATAAAGACGGAGCCTAAAAATGTGTAGATGAAAAACTTAATCGCAGCGTAAATTCTATTTTTGCTACCAAATGCGCCAATGATGTAAAGTAGCGGTATGAGGCTAAGCTCCCAAAAGCTGTAAAATAAGATCATATCAAGCGCACTAAAGACGCCCATCATCGTGCTCTCTAAAAATAGCACGCTAATAACTAGGTGCTTTAAATTTCCATCATCGCTAAGTGCGGTGAGCGAGATAAAACTCATAAATGCGCTTAGCACGATAAGCACTAGCGAAATGGTGTCGATGCCAACAAAATAGCTGATATTTAGGCTTGGTATGAGCGAGACTTGATGCGTTAAAACAAAGTCATAACCCTGAAAATCGACATTTACGCAGATAAAAATGGCTAGTAAAAGCTCAATGAGAGCGATGCTTGCTCCATAAAATTTGATGCTTTTATTTTCTATCAAAAAGCCAAGTATTGCGCTTATTGCTGGGAAAAATATGATGACACTTAGCATTATTTGGCTCCGTTTAATAAAAATATAAAGCTTAAAAGCAAGGCAAATCCTGCGACCATAAACCTAAGCATGACGCTAAGATCGCCGCTTTGCATTTTGTTTGCAAGATACGCAAATTTAGTAACCAAAAGTGCGACAAAATCAACACTTCGATCGACTATCATCTCATCAAATTTCTTGCAAATTTGAGAGATAAAAGAGTAGCCATTTATAAAAAATTTCTCATAAATTTTTGGGATAAAGTAGGCATTTTGCAAAATTTTATAAACTCTACTCTCGCAAATGCTCTCTTTAAAAATTTCTTTTTTATAAGCAAACACAGCAAAGCCAGCACTTGCAAGCACTAAAGTAAGCGTTAAAACGAGTAAGAAAATTTCACTGCTGTGAGATAAATTTAGCTTAAAATCCCCAAGGCTATTACTTAAAAACTCACTAAAGTTGCTCCAAAAAAAGCCACTAATGACCGAGAGAACGCCGAGCACACTCATGCCAACAAGCATGTAGTTTTTAGCTTCATGTGCGTGAGTATCGCTCTTTGGCCTTGCAAAAAAGACTAACATGACAAGCCTAAAGCTATAAAATGCCGTAAGCACCGCGCCAAATAGCAAGACGGCCCACAAAATTTGATTTTCACTAAAGGCGACTTCTAAAATTTTATCTTTAGAAAAAAAGCCAGCAAATGGATAAAATCCAGCCAGCGCGCAGCTTGCGATGATAGAAAGAAGTGCAGTTGGCTTCATAAATTTATAAAGCCCGCCCATTTTTTTGATATTTAGCTCGTCATTCATCGCGTGCATGACGTTGCCAGCGCACAAAAAGAGAAGTGACTTGAAAAATGCGTGCGTGACAAGGTGAAAAAGTGCGATCTTGTAAGCGCCTAGGCCAGCGGCCACAAACATATATCCAAGCTGTGAAAGCGTAGAGTAGGCGACTATCTTTTTAAGGTCGTTATGCACTAGCGCGATGCTTGCGGCAAATACCGCTACAAATGCACCAAGGCAGGCTATAAAGTGCGAGACTTCAGGCACGTTTGCAAAGATGAAATTCGCGCGTATGACTAGATAGACGCCAGCTGTTACCATGGTCGCAGCGTGGATGAGTGCGGAAACCGGCGTTGGTCCCTCCATGGCGTTTGCAAGCCAAGTGTGAAATGGAAACTGCGCGCTTTTACCCATGGCGCCTATAAAAAGAAGTGTGGCGATGATGCCTAAATTTAGCCCAGAAAGGTCGCTCCTAGCATTAAAAACCTCGCTAAATTTAAGCGAGCCAAAGCTATAAAATATATAAAAAATGCCAACAAGCATGGCCAAATCAGCCACTCTGTTCATCACAAAGGCTTCGTTTGCAGCGACGTTTGCGCTAGATCTTTTATACCAAAAGCCAATGAGTAGCCACGAACAAAGACCAACGCCCTCCCAGCCGATAAATAGCCCTATGAAGTTATCGCTTGATACAAGGACGTTCATGCAAAAGACAAAGAGCCCAAGGTAGCTAAAAAAGCGGTTAAAACTCGCATCATCTCTCATGTAGCCAATGGAGTAGATATGTACAACACTTGCGACCACACCCACAGTGCTAAGCATCACAAGGCTAATCGCGTCAAGGTAGAAGCTAAAGCTAAGATCAAGCGAGCCAAAATTTATAAACTCTTTTAGTGTTAAATTTAAAGGCTCATCTACGCTAAGACTAGCCGTTAGCATAAGCGAAGCTGTGGCGCTAACGATCATGAGAAGCGAGCAAAAAAGACCGATAAATAAATTCTTACTGCTATGTGAAAAGATGCCAGCCATGATGAAGCTAAGAAGCGGGAAAAATAGCGAAATACAAAATAAAATCATCTCTTAGCCTTTCATATTTGTCATCGAATCTAAACTGATACTGCCAGTCTTTTTATACCAAAGCACGAGCAGTCCAAGCCCCACAGCGACCTCGCTAGCAGCGATGGCTACTATAAAAAATGCGATGATCTGCCCAGTTAGATCAAAGTAGTATTTCGAGATAGCTGCAAGCGCGATGTTTGCCGAGTTTAGTAAAATTTCGCTTGAGAAAAATAGCATTATCAAATTTCTTCTTCTCATTATGCCAACAAGCCCTATGACAAAGACTAGGCTTGCTAGGATGAGGTAGTGAGTAAGGCCTATCATAGCATCTCCTCAAGACTGCTTTGCGCATTCATATCTTTATGTATCAAAATGATGCCAGCTACCATCGCCACAAGCAGCATGATAGCGCACATCTCAAAAGCTAGCAGATACTTACTAAAGAGTAAAATTCCAACCGCTTCGATGTTGCCAAGGCTAGTGAGAGTAGAATTTACCACCTCTTGCTTAGCGCTATAGATCGGCGCTAAAAAGATAAATATCAAAAGAAGCGCTATGAAGCTACTTAGAAGATAGATGATGATCTTTACTTTTTTACCACTTTTTGGCTCGCACTCCTTGCTGGTATCAAAAAACATCATCGCAAATGCGTATAAAACGACCACCGCGCCTGTATAGACGACGATTTGCACCACGCCTAAAAACTCAGCCCCAAGCAAAAAAAATATAGCCGAGATAAAAACCATGCCAGCAGCTAGCGCAGAGACCGCATTTAGGGCGTTTTTACAAAGCACGCTAAAAGAAAAACTAACTAATATAAGGGCGCTAAAAAGATAAAATGCAAAGCTCTCATACATCGCTTGACCCTTTTAAATTTATATCCATCGTTTCTGCCTTATCTTCATTTGTAAGCGCATTTGGCGTCTTTTTCACCAAGCTATCAGCATTTTTAGGTAGTGCGCCATAGCCCTCAAACTCGGTTTGATCTTTTAAAAATTTATCATCTGTTAAAAACTCAGCCTTTGTGCCAAAGAGGATTTTGTTTTCACTTGCGACCTCGTACTCTTGCCCGCAAACTATGGCAAGCTCAGGGCAGACATCAGCGCAAAATCCGCAATAGACGCACCTGCTTAAATTTATCGTATAGCTTGCGACCTTTTTGCGACCATCTTCGCCAAGAGAAGTCTTCATTGATATGCAGTTGCTAACGCAAATTTTCTCGCATAATCCACAGCCTATGCAGCGCTCATTTTCGCTTTCAACAAATTTTAAAAGCCTATGAATTCCCCTATATCTGGCGTTTAGCTGCATCTTTTGCATAGGGTACTTTAGAGTGTGCGACTTGCTAAATAGCATCTGCTTTAGCGTGATCTTTAGCCCCACTAAAAGATCAAGCTTAAAAGTAGCGGCGATGAAGTGCTTAAATTTATCAAATGCCCCTTTTGGCTCTATCTTTTCGTCTATCAAAATATATCTTTTCTCGCTCATTTTACGCCTTAGATAAGTAGTGCAAAGCCGGTGATTACGACATTTAAGATGCCAAGCGGAAGTAAAATTTTCCAGCAAAGCATACTAAGCTGATCAACCCTTAGATGCGGCCACGACGCCCTCGTCCAGAGAAAAAAGAAAAAGACTAGGCTTGATTTTAAAATGATCATCAAAGCACCCGGGATAAATAAAAACTCGTTAAAACCGCCTAAAAATAGAAGCGTGATGATGATGCTTGCTGCGATCATGTTTGTGTATTCGCCGATGAAAAACATCGCCCATCTCATGCCGCTATACTCGGTGCCATAACCTGCTACGATCTCGGTCTCGTTTTCTGTTAGGCAAAACGGCGTTCTGTTGCACTCCACAAAGCTTGCCATCACGAAAAGCACGAAGGCAAGGGGTTGCTTGAAGATGAGCCAGTTAAATATGCCTTTTTGGTAGTTGTTTATATCAACTAACGAAAGCGAGCTAGTCACCATGACAACGCTTAAAAGCGCCATACCAGCGACCACTTCGAAGCTAAGAAGCGCTACCACTGCACGAGCAGCGCTGATTAGTGCAAATTTATTGTAGCTTGCAAGGCCTGCTGCAAGTGGCGAAAAGACGCAAACCGCTGCCACGCCAGCGATATATAAAACGCCTACGTTTATGTCAGCAAGTATCGGTCTAATCGTGCGACCAAAAATTTCAAACTCAGGCAAGAATGGCACCGGCGCAAGCGCTGCAAATGCCGCGATAGCAGAGATGAGAGGGGCTATTAGAAAGATAAATTTATTTGCATTTGCTGGGAGGATGTCCTCTTTTGTAAAGAGCTTTATCATGTCAGCCACGATCTGAAGCACGCCAGCAGGTCCCACCATATCAGGCCCCACGCGGCGCTGCATGTAGGCTAGCACCTTTCTTTCAGCGTAGGTTGCAAGGCCAGCAAGGCTCGCCATGACGGCCAAGATGACGACTGCTTTAACAATAGTTGTTATCACGAAAAATAGCATTTCACTCATTCTCTGCCTTTATTATTTTTACGCTAGCGTAGCAGTTACCCTCAAAAATAGCGCTTATATCAAGCTTCTCATCGTAGTCGCCAAGATAGGCGCCAATGCCTCCTAGCTCGCTATCAAGCTCCACGCAAATGGCAAGCTTTTGCCCATTTTTTTCTAAAATGACCGCTTCATTTTGTGAAATTTCAAATTTAGCCATAAACTCACTACTTGCGTAAAGTTTCGCGCGTTTAGCGGTCTGGCTGGCATAGTTTGCAAAAAACGATGGCAGATTTATAGGATTTGCAAGGCTTATTAGCGCTTCATCCTCTTTTAAATTTAGATCATTTTTCTCTTTAAAAAGTGGCTCTATGTCCTCTTTTGGCGTGAAATTTGAAATTTCAAGCCTGTAGCCTCTATGTCTTGTGCCGTCATTTGCGTAAAAATTTTCTAAATCATCAAATTTAACGCCCCTGTAGCCCTTCTCTTTTGGTAGCTGCGCTGTGTAATCAATAGTATTTTTAGCCACTAGCCCAAGCGCATTTGCGATGTCGTTTAAGAAGTATCCGCCATGTGTCAAAGCCGCATTTGTCGGCACTACTTCGTTATTTATGCTTGTAAATGTGCCCTCTTGCTGATTTAGCGCGCCAGCGTCAAGATCGCCATCAAAAATGCTAAATTTAAACTCGCCCATTTCGTTATATCCTAGCGTCTTGCCAGCCTTTTTCTCGCGTGAAAGCGTGCAAATTTTAGCCACGCCAAGCGAGTTAGTTCGAGGTGGTATTAGCATCACAGCAAACGGCGTAACTCTTGCGATCACTCCAGCAAGGGCGGCTAGTAAATTTGCATTTTCATAAACGTAAAAGTCACTACCTAAAATGAGCGTAAATTTAGTCTTGCCCTCGCTCAAAGTGGCTACTTCTAAGCCAAAGTTTTCATCAAATTTTTCAACTCTTGCCTGAAGTGCTGCTGGTAAATTTTCGCCCCAGTTTTTAAGCACAAAGAGTAAAATTTGCTCCAACTCCTCAGCCTCATGGCTCACACAGGCGAAATTCTTTGAAAATTTCTTTACCACCTCATCAGCGATGTGATGAAAGTAAATTCCAGCAGCTTTATTCATCTTAAGGGCGTTATTTAGCTTATAGCTTGTAACTGGACTCTCATGGCGCAAGAAGCTGCCAGCAGTGATGATAAAGTCGCTATTTTTTAGGCTCTCATAGTCTGCGTTATATGAGCTAAGACCGCTAAATTCGCTAAAAATATTTAAGAAATTTTGAAATTTAAAAGCCTCATCGTTTAGTAAATTTAGGTCAAATTTCTCTCTCAAGCGCTCCAAAATAAGCGCCTCTTCATTTGTTATGAAGCTATTAAATTTTATATTTTTTATCTTGCCATTTTTGAAATTTGAGATGAGCTCGTTAAATTTCGTCTCATTTTTGCAGGCATTTTCGTTGTGAAAGTCGTAGGCAAACCTTGCAGCTCCACTTATCTCGCCAAAGTGAAAGTCGTTGCTAACGCGGTAAATTTGCTTGTTTCTATCGCTAGTGCTTTTTTCTTTTACGTCATAAAAAATGAGCTCGCAGTCGCTTTGGTGCGGATTTGCCGCTGGGACACGGCTTAGCTCCCAGACGTTTGAGCTATACTGAAAATTTGAGCTTACAAGCGCTCCAACAGGGCAGACGCTGATGCACTCACCGCAAAACGAGCAGTCTAAATTTTCGCCCGCACTTGGGGCAATTAGACTCTTTTGCATCTTGCTAAAGACGGCGTAGGCATCTTTTGGCATGCTATCTTTTAGCTCTTTTGGCACCTCAACGCCTCTTGGCACCGTTTTTAGCGCACTTTCTCCGATCTTATCTTTACAAACCGTCACGCATCTCTCGCAAACCACGCAAAGGGCTGGGTCGTAGTTTATGAGCCCCCATTTTTTGTGCGGTTTGTGCGTGTCTGTGATAGCAAAGCTTTGCTCATTTACATTTAAATGCGCTGTCAAATTTTGCAATTCGCACTCGCCACTTTTGTCACAAACACCACATTGAAGGGGGTGATTGACGCAGTAGGTCTGCATGATCGCATTTCGCTCAGCAGCGATCTCTGGCGTATTTGTGTAAATTTGCATATCCTCTTTGGCTTTGGCGTTGCAGCTATAGACCACTTTGCCGTTTGCTTCGACCATGCAAAGCCTGCAAGCAAGCGTTGGCGAACAGCCGCTAAGGTAGCAAAGCGCAGGGATGTAGATGCCATTTGCTCTTGCGATGTTTAGGATGCTCTCGCCCTCGTTTGCCTCTAAAATTTGATCGTTTATGGTGATTTTCATTTGCTAACTACTACTTGTTTAAATGCATATCCATCAAAATTTTTTGCGCCAAGCACGGCAACTGTGCCTTTTAGCGAAGGATCAAGCCTAAATTTAGCTCTAACGCTAAAGTCTTTTGCCCTTAAATTTAAGGTTTCGCCATCCTTTGCCTTTGCCACGATGCCAAACTGCACGCCGCCAACGATCTCATCGCTTGCGTTTTTGTTTAGATAAACGACCGCTCCATCAAAATTTTCAAGCTCTCTTAGCTCGCTTACTTCTTTGACGCTTGCAAATTCTTTCACTTCGCTGCCTGCTAAGACGACATTTTTACCTAAAATTTCAAGTAGCCAAAAGATCGCCTCTTTGTCTGGATGAGCAAAAAGTGAGTCGTCGATGATTACGTTTTTAACGTCCTTTATCCACTCGCCAAGCTCCTCAAACTCCTCCTCGCCCACGTTGCACTCGCCACTTATGAGCCCGTCATCAAGCTCGTCAAAAAACTCATTTTGCACCAAATTTGCATACTTGCAAAGAAGCGCTAAGACATAGCTTATTGACCCTATCTCGCAGCGGATCAAATTTTCGCCGCCAAGCTCGCTATCTTCAAAGCATGAGATGTATTTAAACTCGTGCTCTTTTATCTTTTTTGCTAAATTTTTGTCACTCAAACTTAGTAAATTTGCGATGCTTAGGCTCTTGCCTGCTATTAGATCATTAAATTTCATATCTTGCCCTTTTTTATCGTTAATGCCCAATCAACTTGGTTAAATTTAAGCGAGTTCATCACCTCGCAGTTTAGGTTATAAGCCAAATTTACGGCCTTTGTGACACCGCTGTAATCGCCTATCTCAAACAAAAATATCACCACTTCGCCTGGCTCGCTAGCCTTTATCTGCTGCCCAAGAGCGCTCAAAAACTCGCTCTTTAGATGCCTAAGATCGACCCTTCTCATCTATCAACCTCGCCTAAGATGATATTTGTGCTGCCTATTATCGCGGCCACATCTGCCACATACTGCCCAACTAGCATATCTTCGTAAATAGCGCAGTGCCAAAAGCTTGGCGTGCGAATTTTTAGGCGGTACGGGCTTGCGCTGCCGTCTGAGTTTATATAAATTCCAAGCTCGCCCTTTGGTGACTCGCTAGCAAAGTAAATTTCGCCCTTTGGTGGCTTTAACCCCTGAGTTATCAGCACAAAATGCTGCATTAATGCGTAGTTTTGGCTCATTATCTGCTCTTTTGAAGCGCTCACATACTCTGGCGCGTCGGCGATGATAGCGGGGCTACTTGTCTGATACTTGCTAACACACTGCTTTAAAATTTTCACACACTCGCGCATCTCTTTCATATAAAGCAGGTATCTTGCATAGCAGTCGCCCTTGGTGGCGTAAGGCACGTCAAATTCTAGCTCGTCATAGATGAGATATGGCTCTTCTTTTCTGATGTCGCGTGCGATGCCACTTGCTCTTAGCATGACGCCAGAGCAGCCGCTACTAAGGGCTAGCTCTTTGCTAACTACGCCCACGTCTATTAGCCTTGCTTGCCAAATTCTATTTTCACTTAGCAGATCTTCATAAAGCGTGATGTCGCTTGGAAATTTCTCGCAAAATTTAAGCAGCTCCTCACACCAGCCATCAGGCAGATCAAGCGGCACGCCACCGATCCTTATCGAGCTATGCGTTAGCCTTGCGCCGCAGTATTTTTCTATGAGGTCAAGGACATATTCGCGCTCTCTAAACGCGTATAAAAAGACGCTCATTGCCCCCACGTCAAGGGCGTGCGTGGCTAAAAATAAAAGGTGCGAGCTGATACGGTTTAGCTCTAATAGCATCACTCTAATGATCTGTGCACGGCGAGGCACTTCTATGGCACAAAGCTTCTCTACAGCCGCGCAAAATGCGTAGTTATTGGCACTTGAGGCGATGTAATCGACCCTGTCAGTCACTGGGATAAACTCCTGATAGGTCATATTTTCAGCCATCTTTTCAACGCCTCGGTGCATAAAGCCAACCTCTGGCATCGCACGCACGACTTTTTCTCCGTCAAGCTCAAGCACGAGTTTTAGCTGTCCATGAGCGCTTGGGTGCTGTGGGCCAAAATTTAGTATCATCTTGCCGTCATTTTGCTCAAATTCTAAATTTTCAAAAAATGGTTTTAAGCGGTTTGGTGCCTGGCTCAAGGTCTTTCCTTTACTATCTGGCTTTGGTTAAATTTAGCCTTTTTGACAAATCTCACGCCGCCTTCTTCTTGATACTCGTAGTCTTCATTTTCGTCAAACACTCTTGAAAAGCCAAAGGTATCTTTCTCATCCACAAAGGCTGGGTCGCGGTTCTCTTCGCCGATCTGCTCTCTAAACTCACACCCAAAAATTTTATCCACCTCGTACCATTTAGCAGCCTCGTCGCCAACTAGCGGATAGCTCTTTAGTAGAGGGTGCGAGTGCCAGTCATCAGGCATTATAAGACGCTTTAAGTTTGGATGATCTTTGATTAAAACACCGCTTAGATCATACATCTCGCGCTCCGCCCAGTTTGCACTTTTGTAAAGCTCACAAACGCTTTTTAGCATTTCGTCCTTTTTGACAAAGCATTTTACTCGTGCGCGCCTATTTTTACTAACGCTTAAAAGCTGATAAAATACCTCGTATCCGCCTTTTTGTGCTATATAATCAACCGCCGCAAGCTCGCAAAGCTGCTCGTAGCCAAAGCCTTTTAACGTTTCAAGCGCTTTAAAATTTTCACTTGAATTTACGTATAGAACAAGCTGGTCAAACTCCACATAGCTAGATAAAATTTGCACTCCGCTTTGCTCTAAAGCAGCCAGCTCTTCATCAAATTTAGAGCCACTTGCTGCTTCTTTTGGCGTCTGCTTGGCGATATAAAATTTCTCGCTATAGTACTGCTTTTTTTGCAGGTCGTTTTTTGGCTTATACTCTCTCATATATCTAGCTTTCTTGGCTTTTGCGCCCTAAATGCACTTTGTTTTCTTATCTTTTTTTGAAGCATCATAAGTGCGTACTGAAGCGTCTCTGGGCGCGGGGCACAGCCTGGGATGTAGATATCGACGGGAATTATGCGGTCTACGCCTTGAACGGTTGAGTAGGTGTTAAACATACCGCCAGTGTTTGCGCAGCTACCCATCGAGATGACCCACTTTGGCTCAGGCATCTGATCGTAAAGGCGCCTTGTAAATTCAGCGTGCTTTTTAGTTAGCGTGCCAGCTATGATCATCACCTCAGAGTGCCTTGGACTAGCGCGAAAAATGGTGCCAAATCTATCAAAGTCATATCTGCTAGCCCCACTTGCCATCATCTCGATCGCACAGCATGCAAGCCCGTAGCTAAGCGCCCAAAGCGAGTTGCTCCTGCCCCACTGCACGAGCTTATCAACGGTTGTTAAGACTACTGGCAAACCGCCATTTGCAGCGTAGTTTATCTGATGCTTTGCCATTTAAAGACTCCTTTTTGCCAAGCGTAGGCAAAGCCGATGAGTAAGATCGCCACAAAAAGCAACATCTCGATAAGCCCAAATAGCCCAAGCAGCCTAAAATCCACCGCCCACGGATACATAAAAATGACCTCAACGTCAAATAAAATAAATAAAATTCCATAAAAAAAGTAGTGGATATTTATCTTATTTGGCTGTTTTACGGTTGTCGGTCCGCACTCGTAAAAGCCTACTTTTAGGCGCTCAGTGTTGCGGTTGGCTAGCTTTTTGCTTATCTTTGAAGATAAAAATGTTATCAAGCTAAACGAACAAGTAGCTAACAAAAGTATGATAAAAGCGCCAAGATAGGTGCTGTCAAGCTCTGAGTGTGACATACTTCGCCTTTTTTAATTTTTCAAAATTCTACTAAATTTAAATTTATTTGATCTTGAAATAGCTCAAGAGTAGCGATGTAAATCTCTTTTTGTGTAAAAAATACTCTTATTTTATCTTTTCCACGGCGTCTTTTGCAGCACTGATGCGCTCTGCTTCATCAAGCTCGCGCACAAAACCATCTTTTACTAAAATGATCCTAGTTGCCACGTCAAAGTAGCTATCGTCGTGGCTTACAGCGATGACGCTGATGCCTTTGCTTTGCAAAAACGGCAAAATTTCTTTGTAAAATTTACGCTTAAACAATGGGTCTTGATCGGCCGCCCACTCATCAAGGATAAGGATAGAGCGGCGCTCTAAGATGGCTATTAGCAGGCTTAGGCGCTTTCGCTGGCCGGTTGAGAGCTGCGTGGTGCTAAGTTTATTATCAACAACACTTACCTTTTTATCTATCTCAAGCATGGCTAAAAGCCCCTCTATATCGCTTTGGCTGGCAAAGCCATCATGCGAGAGCGTTTGCGAAAATAGATAAAAATCAGCAAAGATGGCGCTTATCTTTGCTTGGTAGCTTTGTAAATTTGCATCATCTATCTTTGTGCTATCAAGATAAATTTCGCCGCTGCTTGGGCGGATAAGTCCGCAAAGGATGTTTATAAGCGTACTTTTGCCGCTGCCATTTTTACCGATGATAAATGTTATCTCACCGCGTTTGATCTCTAAATTTACATCATTTAGGCTAAATTTGCCGTGGTCGTAGTTGAAATTTATACCCTCTAGCCTGATGCTTTGCCACTCATCGCTTAGGCTATCATCAAATTTAAAGCCCTCTTTAAATCCATTTAAATTTAAACTCATGATCTTTTCTAAACTCACTTTTGCGCTAAGTGCGGCTGGTATGGAGCCAACCATGCTCATAAATGAGCCTCTTAAAAATAGTATCGTTAGGCTTATGCTAAGCGCTGTTTGCAGGCTCGCCCAGCCAAATGCCACGCACAAAAATACGCAAAGTCCGACTGAGCCAAGGAGCATCACGTTTGTGAAATTATCACTTAGCGCGTGAAATACGTCAGCCTTTACCATGCTTTGACGCTTCTTATCGCCTGTCAAATTTAGCTCATCAAAGCAAATTTGAGCTCTTGCTCTGTTTAGACTAAGCTCTCTATGCCCTTCAACGATGTCGTCGTAGTGTCTTTGCAGCGCGTCATCTTGTGTCCTTGAGTCTTTAAAATAAAAGTGGATCTTTTTCATCAAAAGTGTGTTTATAAAAAGCGTCGCACCGATCCAAACTGCGCTAAATATAAATACTTTTGGCGCGATGTAGGCTAGATAAAAGCTCGCGCAGATGATGAAAACTAGGCTTTGTATGAAGCCAGTAGCGCTCATAAAGGCAAATGTGATAGTTTTTATGTCGTTGTTTAGACTTGCTATGATCTTTGCCTTGCCGATCTCGTTTATCACGCTGTTTGGCGTGTCTAAAATTTGCTTTACGCTTTGATATCTAAGCTCGTAGATAAATTTATGCCCAAAATTTGTAAGTGAGATGTTTGCAGCGATGGCGCTTATGAAAAATAAGACCAAGATAGCTATAAATTTAACCGCCACAAAAGCGTCAAATTCTTTTAAATTTACAAGTTCGTTGTTGACAAAAGAGAGCGTCCAGACGCCAAGCCCGCTAAAGGCAAGCGTCAGGATCACTATTTTTATTATTGAAAAAAGATTGCTTTTTATTAAATTTACAAGCATTACATGGCAGCACGTGGCTGGATGATGTTTTGATCAAATTTTTGCTCGGTATTTTCACTCATGATGTGAAGCACCTTGCTGCGTTTGATCTTCGCGTCATCCTTAAATATCGCGCGCACTTTATCCATGCCAGCGTAGAAGTCACGCATGAGCACGACGCAGATGTATTTGCCAAAAAATGTTGGCTTGATAACGCCATTTTCTTCGTAGATCGCATTTACAAGTTTTAGCAAGCTAAGCTCGACAAATAGGTCTTTGTTGATGTTTGCGTTGTTTTGCTCGTTGTAGGTTTTGATATCGACTGCGCCGTCAAAAAGCCTTGTTAAAAATGTATATTTTAGTCTCTCTTTTTTGCTAAATGCGCATTTTGCGATGACTGGGCTTTGTCTTTCTTTGACCTTTCTGCCGTAGTCAAGTAGGTTAAAGGCATTTATCACAAGCTCGCCGTTTAAGAAGCTAAATGCGCCACTACCAACGCCCACATACTCTAAATTTGAGCCTACATATTCGTCACGAAGGTCTGCGCTTTTTTCATTTGAAAACGCCCAAGCGTTGCTTTGCCTATATCCGCCTTTAGCAAATTCACTCACGATGATCTCGTAAAATTCGCGCTCATTATCGACGTTTGAGACGCCTAGTGCGCGAGCGATGTTCTCTCTTGTTAGCTCTGATTTCATGAGCGGATAGAAGGTTATTTGCTGTGGGGAGATCGATTTTGCAGTATTTATGTCGTTTATTAGCTGCTCTTTTGTTTGATTTGGCAGGTTAAAGATGAGATCTAAGCTGATAACTGGTATCTTGCCGATAGCCTGCTCAAGCTTTCTTTTTGTCTCTTTAGCTGAGCCAAATTTATCATATCTGCCAACTCTTTTTAGAGTCTCATCATCAAAGCTTTGCACGCCTACGCTTAAGCGGTTGATGAGCCCATCAAAACGGCTTAAGCTCTCTGGCGAGATGTGATTAGGGTCGCTCTCTGCTGAGACGTCCTCTATGCTAAAGAGATCTTTTGCGAGTTTTAGCGTTTTTTCTAGCTCTGGCTCGTTTATAAGCGTCGTGCCACCGCCCACATAAAGCGATGTAAAGTCAAAGCCAGCCTCTTTTATCTGCCTCATCTCCTCGCGTAAATTTTCAAAGTAAATTTTCGCAAGCTCCTGCTCGTAATGATACTTGTGAAACGAGCAATACGGGCAAAATGTGTGACAAAATGGCACGTGAGCGTAGAGCATATATTTTTTGTCTTTTTTTGGAGTTTTGGTGTAAGTCGTGTTTAAAATGTCTATGTTAAATTCGTTATATAGCGATTTTTGTATAGAATTATGAGCGTAATTTACAGCAAAACTCTCAATGATATTTTTAAAAATCATAATTAATCGCCTTAAATAAGTTAGTTTTAATTTAGTCCATTAGGATAGCCAAATTTTAATAAATTTAGCCTTGCATTAACGTAAATTTTGAGTAAAAAATGCAATCATCTTTTAAATTTTCTATTTTTACAAACCTGCGATTTTTACATATCTAGCTCGCTTTTGCTCTATAAATTTAAGCTTAGCCTACTTACTCTTTTACCCTTGAGATGACCTTGTTTGAGTCAAGCTCAAATTTTACTCCGTCTTTTGTCTGCAAGTAGTAAAATTTACCGATATTGCAAAGTGACTTCACATCATAAATTTTAACCGCCTTTTCATCTATCTCGCAAGGCGTTTGCTCTTTGTCTTTTGCCCCGCAAAGTGAGCTAGGTAGTGCTTTTAGCGCACTTTTATCCACAAGTAAAAATTTATAATCCACATCGCCTATGTTAAAGGTTTTTGCTGTGTATTTGATAAACAAAAGCGAGTTTGAAACGATCATAAGCGAAAGTGCAGCGTAAAAAACAAATGAAAAATCCTTTGTCTCTTTGATGCTAGCAACGCCTAGCACAAAAGAGAGCATAAACGAGCAAAAGAGTATCCAAAGTGCCAAAAATCCGCCATCTTTTAAGACGACAACCGAAATGATAAAGAGCAAAAGCATGAGAAATGACAAAAGATAGATGATGAAATTTGATCTATCTTTAAAGAAAACTGCCAAATTTACCCCAGCATAAGAGAGCAAAAGTAGCGATAAAATGGTACTTTTGCCGTAGTTTAGTTTGAAGGCTGCAAAGGCTAAAATGGCAAATGAGATGAGCGTTAAAAAATAGATGAAATTTGAGCTATAAAAAAATAGAAATTTTGGCTTTTTAAATTTATATTTTTTATCGTCATTTTGGTAAAGATAGGAGACAAAGACCAAGATAGCGATCTCAAAAGCCGTCACAATTGCGGTCGCACAAAATAGCAAGATACCTGTAGATATCATCTCTGAACTATCTAAACTCGGAAAATAACCGATCTCAAAGCCAAAATATAAAAAGTAGCAAAGCATGCTGACCACTGGGACGATGAAATTTGAGTGCTTGAAGAAATTTGTAGCGCACTCTTTTATGAAATTTGCCTTTAAATTTGCCGAGTGCTCGCCAAGACGGCTCTCAAAATACGAATTAAAAAGCAGCTCATTTTTGACCTTTTCAAGTTCCTCTGGCTCTCTTGAGAGCGCCTTTTTATAAATTTCGTAGTTTTGCTCACCAAAGTCCTTTGTGATCTCATCTTTGATATCCAAAATGACAAGAGTGATCTGCTCTTTTATCTCGCCGAGCCTTTTTGAAACTTCAGTAAAATTTGTCCTATTTAGCCTGTCAAAAAGGTCGTTTTCTTCGTTTAAAAGAGCGATCAAACGTGCTTGTTTGCTGCTTCTTATCTCACAGTTTGAAAAATTTGCCTTTAAGAAATTTACAAATTTTCTAGCCTCTTTTACACTCTCATCTTTTTCATCTAAAATGTCTTGATAACTCAAATTTAAATCCTAAAAATTTACACGAAATGCTATTTAAGCACCTTTGCGATTTCACTCCAGCCTATTTGCTTAGCAAGTTCAGCTGCGGTTTTGCCACTTTTTGTGCGGGCGTTTTTGCTAGCGCCATTTTCTAGCAAGAGATTTACGATCGTTGAATTCCCAGCAAGTGCCTCGTGATGAAGCTGTGTAAAACCAAGCTCGTCAGTGTCTGCGACCATACTTGGATGCGCTTTTATATACTGCTCCACCTGATCGCGCATATTTTTACTCATCGGATGCTCTATCAAATTTTCTGGGTGCTCTTTTTGCTCAAAAACTACCAAAATATCTTTAAAATCGCCAAAATCAAGCCCCCAAGCCGCATCATGCTCGGCTAGCTCATCTTTTTGCATGCGTGAGCGCATCGCCTGCACGCTAAATCCGCCATAAGCACGTCCATCTATCGCAAAGAGCCAGTCGCTCATATCGGTAAATTTTGCGCTTATTTGATCGCCAACTTTGACGTTTTGCACGCTATCTGGCTCATTTACGAGCGTGCCATATATCGTCTCTCCGTCAAATTCAACGTCATTTACCCACATGTGCTCGCCAACTTCTTCGCCATTTATGACATCTAAAAAGCAAATTTTTACCATCGCATAATCAAGCATAGGCGCGATCCTGCGGCGCTCCCAGTAAAGCTCACGCCAAAAATACTTAAAGCTCTCACGAGCTTGCTCAAATGCGCGCTGAATGTAGTCTTCGTCACTACTTACAAAATAGATCGGCATCTGCTCGCCAAGGTCTATTTGCTTACCAAGGATTTTCTCAAAAAAGCCCATTTTTACTCCTTTTTAGAATTTAGATAGATCAAATTTAAATAAAACGATAAGGCGAAATTCACCCACGAATACGCCAAATTTCACAAATTTAGCCCAAAATCCTGCGAAATTTTAAATACAAAATTCGCATAATTATTTCGCAAAATTAGGCTAGGCGATTTCAAAAATTTAGCCTGCCAACTTGCCAAATTTAAACAAAAATATCGTGAGATGGATTTAAATGTTGCGACGAAAAATCAAGCGTGCGCTAGGCATATAGCCTGCGGAGCGAGAATTTTTCTAGCTCATTTAAAGGCGCTCACGAAAAGCCATTACTTTAGGTTTTTAAAGCTTATTGGGAGTTCTAGGTTTAGCCCCCTAACCAGCTTTATACACTCCTGCAGATCGTCTATACTTTTGCTTGTCACTCTGATCTCTTCGCCCCTGATCTGCGCGCTCACCTTGATCTTTGAGTCTTTGATTGCTTTGGTTATCTTTTTTGAGTTTTCGCCATCAAGCGTATCATTTAGCTTTAGCGTCGCTTTTAAATTTCCCCCACTAGCTGGCTCTCTTTTTGCCTCCGTGATCGCCACTGGTGGGATGTTGCGCTTGATGAGCTTTGAGATCACGATGTCTTTTAGCGCGTCGATCTTGTTGTCGCTTGAGCTAAGAAGCGTGATAAATTTCTCTTTTTCATTTAGCTCAACTTCGGCCGCAAGCCCCTTAAAGTCATACCTCGCAGCGATCTCTTTTTTAGCCGTCTCAAGAGCGTTTTTAACCTCCATCATATCGACCTCGGCACTTATATCAAAGCTGTGTTCGCTTGCCATTTTCTATCCTTTTATAAATTCTTCTATATTTTTAACTATCAGCGAGATTAGCCGTTTTCTAGCCTCCAAGCTGCCCCATGCTACGTGCGGGGTGATTAGTAGATTTTCTTTGTTTTTTACATTTAAAAATGGGCTATTTTTGCTCATTGGCTCACTTTCTAAAACGTCGGTGCCAAAGCGTAAATTTCTCTCATCTATCGCTCTTGCCATCGCCGCTTCATCCACTATGCCGCCACGTCCTAAATTTAGCACTATCGCATCATCTTTTAGCAAATTTATCTCGTTTGTGCCCAGTAAATTTCTAGTCTTTTCATTTAGTGGTGCGTGGATGCTGATGATGTCGCTGCTTCTTAATAGCTCGTCTAAGCTTTTTTGCGCAAACTCGCTATTTTTATTTGCTCCGCTTGTCGAGTAGTAGCTCACGTTTGCGCCAAATGCACGTGCCGCTGCCGCCACGCCACGTCCTATCTCGCCAAGTCCGATGATGCCAAATTCTTTGCCAGCGATCTCGCTGATGTCTGCGCCAAGATAGGTGAAAATTTCGCTTTTCACCCACTCGCCACTTTTTACGTAGTGATCGTAAAATTTGATGCGATTTGTTAGCTCAAAAAGCAAGGCAAACGTGTGCTGCACGACGCTTGCGGTTGAGTAGCCAGCGACGTTTTTAACAGCTATGTTTTTAGCTTTTGCATGCTCTAGATCGACATTATTCATACCAGTTGCGCTTATGCAGATAAGCTTTAAATTTAGCGCGTCCATCACGGCTTTGTCGATGATGACCTTGTTTGTGATGACGATATCAACGCCCTTTAGACGAGGCACGACCTCTTCGCTTTTTGTTTTTTGGTAGCTGATAAACTCGCCAAATTTCTTAAAAACACTAAGATCTACGTTTTCTCCAAGCGTTGCCGCATCTAAACAAACGATCTTCATCTTTAATCCTTAATGAAATGTCCTACAAATTTAGAGTAGTTATCTAAAATTTTGCCGCCCTTTCTATATCCAAGCGCGCACGCCTCATAAGCGTAAAATACCCCTGCTTGGTAGCTCTCGCCCCTCTCATCTTGGTTAAACTCGTAAAATTCCTGATAGATGGCTTTGTTTGAGTCGTATTCGCCATCACTGCTTGCTATTTGTGCGCCGTTTTCATCGTATATAGAGACGTTTGCACCTTCTCTGCCAAATACCGGCTTTTTCACATATTTTTTGCCTTTTAGCGGCTCATTTGAGGTCTCAAGCAAGAGCGGGTGATTAGGATAAAGATCCCAAAGGATTTTTAAAATCCCCTTACTTTGGAAAAGCAGCGTATAGGCTGGATTTATGATGATAGCTTTTTGATTTTTGACAATGTTTGAAAGTATGAGAGCCAGTTCGCCCTCATCGATCGCTATGCTCTCCCAAGGGACCAGCTTGAACCAATACTCGAAATTTTCATCGCCTTTAAAAATGCCCTCATTATCGTCAAAAACGACCTCATCAACGTAGGCAAAGTCTGTTACAAAACCAGCCTCTTTTGCGATGTATTGCAGTAGTTTTACGGTCTGCTCGTCCTCGATACTGCCAGCGATACTGCTAAAGAGTATCCCCCAGCCCTCGTAGAGCTCGTCAAAGTCCGCATCCTCGTCGCCAAGCGTGATAAGGCGTTTGAAATTTTGCTTTAGCGACTCGTAAAGGTCGTTAAACTGGGCTGCTTCGTCCATGTGATTTAGCTTTAGCATCGCCCACTGGATGATCGCCGTCTCAAAAACTGCCGTTGGCGTGTCGGCGTTAAACTCAATGAGCTTTATAGGCTTACCATCAAGCCCTCCAGCTAGGTCAAACCTGCCGTAAAGGTGCCAATGAACGTCATTTTCCCAGCTATTTTTTATGATATCAACAAGGTTAAATGGTATGCCTATCTCGTGAAAAAGGTTGTTGTCGATCACGTGCTGAGCGGCATTTACATACATATCATATAGCTCGTTTGCCGCCTCGTAGTAGGCATTTGCCTCTTTTTCGCTTACTTGCACGATCTCATCAGCGATATACGAGCTGTTGTCGTTATCTGTATGCCATGCAAAGCCAATTTTCTCCATAAATTCGTTGTTTAACGGTTCTATCTTTTTTAAATTTATCATTTTCAGCCTCCAAAACTTGATGAGCTAGAGCCTGACTTCGAGCCACCACCGAAAAATCCGCTCTTACCACCACTGCTTCTTGCAGCAGAATTTGCCGCTTTTTGCTTATTAAAGCTATCCACACTTCTTGTATAGGCACTTGGATTTTTATATGTGCTTTGGCGATTTGCTTGGAAATTTTGGTTGCCAAAGAGCTTACTGCCTATCCAGCTACCAAGTATCGCGCCAGCTGCTGAGGCAAGGATCGTCTCGCCAAGGCTTAGCCCGCCACTACTTAGCTGTGCGTCGCTAGTTCTTGTCAAATTTGAAGTGTTGTTGTCGATCTTTGCGTTTGCTTGAGCTAGAAGCTTATCGATCTCGTCTTTGCTTAGCACACGCTCGGTGCCATTCATATCTTTTAGCACGACCCTAGTTTCGGTGCTTGGATACTCTTCTAAGATTTTATAAACGCCAGGCGCGCTCTCTTCGATGATAACAAAGGCACCGTTTTTTTGCGCAACTTCGTTTAGTGCGTTTTCGTTACCGCCATCGTCGCTCCCACAACCAGCAAGTCCAGCCATGATAATGGCACCAAATCCTCCAACAGCAGCATAAGTAGCTATCTTTTTAATGTGTTTCATATCTCTCCTATCAACTCTTTTAAATTTTTATGTCTTCTAACAAGTATCACACCGCGTTTAAATTTGATAAATTTGGAGTGATGTATCGCTTTTATTATCTTTTCACTGATCTTTTTTGTCGCTTTTGGCTTTAAATTTAACTCCTTTAGATATTCGCTTAAATTTATCCATTTTGACTCGTCCTCTATCTGCGCATCTATCGCCACTTCGCTTGCGGCACTTTCGTTTTTAGGCGCTAAAAGTGGTCTTTGCATAGCATTTAGAAACTGCATGAGCTTCTCGTCTCTGTCCTTGTAAATTTGCAAAATTTCATTTTTACGCTCGATGAGCATCTGCTCTTTTTCTTTAAAAAGTCTATCTTTATCGGCTTGCAAATTTAAATTTAAGCTCTTTAGCTCATTTAACTCATTTAGCAAATAGCTTACAAACTCGTCGTTTTGGGATTTAGGTTTTGTGCTTTTTGGGGCGGTTTTTGTGGGTTTTTCGCTACTTGGCTCCTCGTCAAGGATGACAAATTTAGTGCCATTTTCAATGACTGTTTTTAAAGAACCTCGGCGGATTCTATTATAGACTGCTTCTTTTGTTATGCCTAAAATTTCTGCAGCTTCATTTACAGCTAGCTTTTGCATCGGATTTCCGTTTAAAATAAAATAAAAAAATTGCTTTGATTATAAAAAAATAAGGCTAAAAGAAGAGTTAAACAAAGAGAGCAAAGCCCTCTTTGTCTTGGTTTTAGAGTCTTGACTCGTAGCGTCTAAGCATATAAAGACGTTTAAGCATTTTCTTGCGAGCTGCAATTTTTTGTTTCTTGCGGATCTCAGTCTTAGGCTCAAAAAAGCGTCTAGCTCTTGCTTCAGTTACGACTAAATTACGGTCAGTTTGTTTTTTAAACTTTCTGTAACCCTCGTCAAATGACTCGTTAGGATGTACCTTAATACCAGGCAACGTCCTCACCACCTTTCAGATTAAAATAAGCCGTGAGTATAGTTTAATTTTCATAAATTTAAGCTTTTAACTATTTTTTTTTAAAACTCTTTTAATGCCATAAGCTTTATAATCATAAAATTTCAAAAAAGGCTCACCATGTCAAAGGATGTTCATCTTACCTACGCCAAGAGGCGTTACATTTTTTTCGCCTGTATCACGTTATTTGTATTTATTTTGCCATTTATCAGGATAAATGACGCGCAACTATTTTTGCTGAGCTTTGATAAGAGCAGAGTTGATCTATTTTTTACTAAATTTGACATGCAAGAGCTATATTTGCTGCCGTTTTTGTTTATCACTTTGTTTTTGACTATATTTTTTCTAACAACGCTTGCAGGGCGCGTCTGGTGCGGTTGGAGCTGTCCGCAGACCATTTTTAGAGCGGTATTTCGTGACCTTTTGCAAACTAAAATTTTAAAGATCCGAAAAAATATCCAAAACAAACAAAATGAACCACAAGGTCAAATTTTTAAGCGTGCGTTAGCTGTTGGAATTTGGTGCGTTTTAGCCCTTATCATAGCTGCAAATTTTATGTGGTTTTTTGTGCCGCCACTTGATTTTTTCGCTTATCTAAATGATGCAAGCGAACATAAAATTTTACTTGCATTTTGGCTTAGCATTGCTGCTTGGCTAGTCTATGACGTGGTCATTTTAAAAGAGAATTTCTGCGTCTATGTCTGCCCGTATGCGAGGGTGCAGTCAGTTATGTTTGATAGCGACACGATCCAGGTTATCTATAATCAAAAACGAGGCGGCGTCATATATGATGGCAAAGAGAAATTTAAAAAGCCAAAAGAAGAAGGCGCGCTTTGTACTGGATGTGAGGCCTGCGTGAGGATATGCCCAACGCATATAGATATAAGAAAAGGCATGCAGCTTGAGTGTATAAACTGCCTTGAGTGTAGCGACGCGTGCGCTAAAGTGATGGGGCATTTTAACGAAAGCTCGCTTATAGAGTGGAGAAGTATAAATTCTCAAAATGAAAATAAAAAGGTGAAAATTTTTAGATTTAGAACGGTTGCTTATCTTGTCATTTTGTGCGTAGTTTTGGTAGCTACAGCGCTGATGAGTGGTAAAAAAGAGAGCATGCTTTTAAATATAAATAGAACAAGCGAGCTTTACAAGGTTTTAGATCAAGGTGAGGTTGAAAATTCTTACGTTTTTTTGATACAAAATACCCAAAGCAAAGAGCATAAATTTTACTTTGAGATAGATGATAAAAGCATAGAAATTTCTCGTCCAAATAGGCCTTTTACGCTAAAAGCTGGTGCAAAACAAAAGGTCATCGTTACGCTAAAATCAAAAAATGAAAACACAAGCGAAAAAGATCTTTTAAAACATATAAATATAAAAGCTTACGCCACTGACGAGCCAACTATCAGCGTGCAAAGAGCTAGCACCTTTATCTATCCTAAAAGATGATAAAATGGCGAAAATTTAGCGGGAAGTAAAATGGCGATCTCAGAAAAAGGCAAAAAACGATACGAACTCATCGTAAAAACAGCGCTTGATCTATTTTTAAAAAATGGCTACGAAAAGACTAGCCTTAGCGATATCGTGGCGATAAGTGGCGGCTCGCTTGCTAGCATTTACACATTTTTTGAGAGCAAAGAGGGGCTTTTTCAAGCGATCATTGAGCAAGAGATAGATGCGCTTATAAAAGAGATCGATGAGAAGATAGATCTTAAAATTTCTCACAGCTTGGAGGAGTTTTTAACCAAATTTGCAACCATCATCTTCTCCATCGTCTGCACCAAGAAAAATATCTCACTTGGTAGGATAATGATGAGCGAGGGCTCTAAAAATGGCGGCAAGCTTGGCAGGGCATTTTTAGATCAAATTTTAAACAAGATCGATCTTGTGCTTATAAATTTCTTTGAAAGAGATGAGGTAAAAGCCGCGCTTAATCCAAAATTTCCAGTCAAATTTGCCGCAAAGTGCTTTATGAAAAATGTAATTGGTCTTTATTACTTCGACTCACTTATGGTAAATGAGGAGCCAAAACTAAGCAAAAAAGAACGCGAAGAGCACGTTACTTTGTGTGTTGAGCTATTTTTAAATGGCATCATTAAAAAGTAGAATTGACTTTTAATTTATATTTAGTTATAGTCAGTGACTTTTATAATTTGTAATGAAAATTACAAAACTAAAATTGGGATTAAAATTTAAAATTAAGAGAGGTTTTTATGTTGAAATTTAAAAGTTTTATTGTGCTTTCAGCTGCCGTTTTTTTGCTTTCTGGCTGCTTTGAAAGTGGCGACAAAAAGGCTGCTGCAGGCCGTCAAATGCCACCATCTCACGTTGATATTTTCGTTGCACAAAAAGCAGATGTGCCTATTAGTTTTGACTATACAGCCACAGTTACTAGCAACCAAGATGTCATCATCTATCCAAAAGTTAGTGGCACGATCATAAAGCAGTTTTTTAAGCCAGGCGATAAGGTAAAGGCTGGAGATAAGCTATTTCTCATAGATCCAGAGAAATATCAAGCTAGCTACGACTCGCTTGACGCAGCTGTTGGCGTGGCAAATGCAAATTTAAAAAATGCCCAAACTGAGTTTAAAAGAATTTCTGCCCTTTATAAGAAAAATGCAGTCTCTCAAAAAGACTACGACGCAGCCGTTGCAGCTTATGACATCGCAAATGCAACTTTAGTAAGCGCAAAAGCAACTTTAAAAAATGCCAAGATCGACCTTGGCTATACAACTATCACGGCTCCATTTGACGGCGTTGTTGGCGATAATAAAGTAGATGTTGGCTCACTTGTAGTAGCAAGCCAAACTCAGCTTGTAAGACTAACAAAGATAAATCCGATCGAGGCTGACTTTTACATCGCAGACGTGGATAATCTAAGTAGAAAAGCAAATTTAGATAGTGGCGCTTGGCAGCAACTAAATAGCGAGGCTGTTTTAAATTTAAACAATGAAGATTTCACTGGCAAAGTGACATTTATAGATAACGTCGTAAATACGGCAACTGGCAGCGTTTTGGCAAAGGCTAGCTTTGATAATAGTGAGGGTAAAATTTTACCAGGTGCGTTTGGTCATATAAAGATGAGTGGATTTGTTCAAAAAAATGCCTTTAACATCCCACAAGTTGCCCTTCAACAAAGCGCTACAAACACTTATGTTTTAGTCGTGAAAGATGGCAAAGTAGGTCAAAAAAATGTAAAAACTAGCTACCAAACAAAAGATATGGTCGTAGTGACTGAGGGTCTTGAAGAGGGCGATAAGATAATAGTTAGTAACTTCCTTAAAATCGGAGTTGGCGCACCAGTTGAAACTGATAAAGACCTAAGCGCAAATTTCTTAAACAAAGATGCAAACGCTACAAGTAGCAAGTAAAGGCAGATAGATGTTTTCAAGATTTTTCATAAACCGCCCGATATTTGCAACTGTTATATCTATCATCATAGTTATAGCAGGTTTTATGGGTATCAAGGGGCTTCCTATAGAGGAGTATCCAAGTCTTACTCCGCCTACTGTCTCTGTAACTGCGACATATAGCGGTGCTGATGCGCAGACTATCGCTGACTCAGTCGCAAGTGCCATTGAGGATCAGATAAATGGTGTTGAAAATATGCTTTATATGCAAAGCACCTCAAGCTCAGCTGGTACTATGAATATAAGCGTTTATTTTAAGATCGGCTCATCATCAAAACAAGCTACGATCGATGTAAATAACCGCGTGCAAGCTGCCCTTTCAAGATTGCCTCAAGAGGTGCAAAGCATGGGCGTAACAGTTCGCGAAAGAAGTGGCTCGATCCTTCAAGTTGTTGGCTTTACAAATCCAAATATGAACCAAGTTGAGCTATATAACTACGTAAATTTAAACATCGCTGATGCGATCAAAAGGGTAAATGGCATCGGCGATACGGTGCTAATTGGCAACAAAGAGTACTCGATGAGAATTTGGCTAAAGCCAGACAAGCTCGCTCAGTTTAAACTAACTCCAAGCGACGTCATCTCACAAGTAAAAATTCAAAACTCACAATACGCCGCTGGCAAGATCGGCGAGCAGCCATCAAAGGGTGAAAATCCTTATGTTTATTCAGTAGTTTCTGAAGGACGCTTTAAAGATCCAAAACAATTTGGCGAAATTTTGATAAAAAGTGATGACGGCACAGTCGTAAAGCTAAAAGAGGTCGCTATAGTCGAGCTCGGAGCTGCTAGCTACGCATCTGAAGCTATGCTAAATGGCAAGCCAGCAGTGCCACTTTTGCTATTTTTACAAAACGACGCAAACGCACTTGCAACTGCTGAAGCGGTCAAAGCAAAGCTTGAAGAGCTAAAGAAAACCTATCCAGTTGGTCTAGAGCACACCATAGCCTACAACCCAACTGAATTTATCACCGTCTCAATAGACGAAGTTATAAAAACTTTCATTGAGGCGATGCTACTTGTTCTTATCGTAATGTACTTCTTTTTAAAGAGCTTTAGAGCTACCATCATACCAATGCTCGCCGTGCCAGTCTCTATCATAGGTACATTTGGCGGTCTTTATGTTATGGGCTTTAGTATAAATTTGATCACACTTTTTGCCCTGATCCTAGCCATCGGTATCGTCGTAGATGACGCGATCATCGTTATAGAAAACGTTGAGAGAATTTTGCATGAAGATAAAGAAATAAGCGTAAAAGACGCCACGTTTAAGGCGATGGAGGAGGTGCAAACTCCAGTCATCTCTATCGTGCTCGTGCTTTGCGCGGTTTTCGTGCCAGTTTCATTTATGGAAGGCTTTGTTGGCGTTATACAAAAGCAGTTTGCGCTAACACTTGTCGTCTCTGTTTGTATCTCTGGCTTTGTTGCTCTTACTCTTACGCCAGCACTTTGCGCGGTTATGCTTAAAAAACAAGAGAACAAGCCATTTTGGATAGTTCAGAAATTTAACGACTTTTTTGACTTTAGCACTAGGCTCTTTACAGCAGGCGTGGCAAAAATTTTAAAACACGTCATCATTAGCTTTATAGTCATTGGCATAATGGGATTTGCGACGTATGGCCTTTTTCAAAAGGTGCCAAAAGGGCTTGTGCCTTCAGAAGATAAGGGCGCTTTGTTGGTTATCACCTCGCTTCCACCTTCAACAAATATGCTAAAGACCAAAGAAGAGGTAAAATCTATTAGTAACGCCATTTTGAGCAACCCAAATGTCGAATTTACCATGGGATTTGCAGGCTATGATATGCTAGCTAGCTCACTTAGAGAAAACTCAGCCATCAGCTTTATCAAGCTAAAAGACTGGAACGAAAGAAAAGGTGCAACGGACGGTGCAGATGCCTTAGTAGGTCAGTTTAACGGCATGCTTTGGGGTTCAAAAAACTCAATGACCTTTGTCGTAAATGTGCCACCTATCATGGGTCTATCAATGACTGGCGGCTTTGAGATGTATCTACAAAATAAGAGCGGCAAGAGCTACAACGAGATAGAAGCGGATGCTAGAAAGGTAACTGCAGCTGCAAACGCAAGGCCTGAGCTAACAAATGTGAGAACTACGCTTGAGACAAACTACCGCCAGTTTAAGATAACAGTTGATAAAGAAAAGGCAAGGCTATTTGGCGTAAGCGAGAGCGAAATTTTTAGCACGATAGCAGCTACTTTTGGCTCTTACTACATAAACGACTTCAACCTTGCAGGTAAATCATACCGCGTATATGCAAGGGCAAGCGATAACTTTAGAAACAACCCTGAGGATCTAAGAAAAATTTTCGTCCGCTCAAAAGATGGCGGCATGGTGCCATTAAATTCAGTAGCGACGCTCACAAGATCGATCGGACCTGATATCGTTGATAGATTTAACCTCTTTCCAGCGGCTAAGATCATGGGCGATCCAAAACCTGGCTACACATCAGGCGATGCGATAAGAGCGATACAAGAGGTCGTAAATGACACACTAAGTAGTGATGAGTACGCTATAAGCTGGGCTGGAACGGCGTATCAAGAGGTAAATTCTCAAGGAACAGGCACAGTCGCCTTTATCTTTGGTATGGTCTTTGTCTTTTTGATCCTTGCGGCTCAGTACGAAAGATGGCTCATCCCACTTGCAGTTATCACAGCTGTGCCATTTGCGGTATTTGGCTCGTTGTTAGCTGTTTGGATAAGAGGGCTAACAAACGACATCTACTTTGAGATAGGGCTCTTACTACTCATCGGTCTAGCGGCCAAAAACGCCATTTTGATCGTAGAATTTGCTATGCAAGAGCGCGAGAGTGGAAAGAGCATATTTGAATCAGCTGTAAATGCGGCCAAACTTCGCTTTAGACCTATCGTAATGACCTCGATCGCATTTACTCTAGGCGTTTTCCCAATGGTTATCAGCACAGGTGCTGGCGCTGCATCTCGTCACTCACTAGGAACTGGCGTGGTTGGCGGCATGATCGCATCAACAACGATAGCGATATTTTTCGTGCCTATGTTTTACTATTTGCTTGAAAATTTAAATGAAAAATACTGGAAAAAGGGAGCAAAAAAAGATGAGAAATAAGGCGTTTATACTTATAACAGCGGCGTTTTTGGCTGGTTGCTCGTTTCGCCCAGATATGCCAAATGTGGATACAAATTTCACCTCAACATACACTTACGAGACAAGCGATATAAGAGATCTTTGGTGGAAGGAATTTCACGATGAAAATTTAAATGCACTAGTCGAAAGCGCACTGGAGAAAAATACAAATTTACGCATTGCATATTTAAATTTACAAAAAGCAAAAGCAAGTCTTGGCATTGCTGAGGCTGACTTGCTACCGGGGGTAAATTTAAACGCAGGTGCCACAAGAACTAGAAATAGTGCCGAGACTGCCACACACATGCCTCAAACTACCACAAAAAGCTATGAGATAAATTTAGGTCTTAACTACGAGATAGATCTTTGGGGCAGAGTAAGAAATAGCGTGCTTGCAGCTAATGAAAATTTAAATGCGAGCAAATTTGACTACGATAGCGCCAGACTAAGCCTTAGCTCAAGTGTGGCAAAAAGCTACTTTGCTCTAGTGTCACTAAACATGCAAGAAGCGGTGCTAAAAGAGACACTAAAGACCTACGAAGATACGTTAGCACTTCGCAAAACGCAGCTTGATCTTGGTAGCATAAACGAGATGACCTATCTGCAAAGCAAGGCTGAAGTTGAAAGCGCAAAAACTAGCCTAACTTCAGTGTTAAACTCAAAGTCGCAAGCGCTTACTTCGCTAGCCATCCTAACTGGCAAGAGCAATGATGAAATTTTAAAAGGAGCCGTTGCTAGTGCGCAAAATTTACCAAGCTCACCTGAGATAAACGCTGGCATTAGCTCAGATGTTTTGCTTAGAAGAAGTGACGTGGCAAAGGCACTAGCAGATCTAAAAGCTACAAATGCTCTTGTTGGCGTAGCGCGCGCTCAATATTTCCCAACGCTATCCCTTACAGGTCTTTTTGGCTTTGCAAGCGACGAATTTGATAGAATTTTTATGGACAGCGCAAGCGTTTGGAGCTTAGGAGCAAATTTAACACAGAAAATTTTTGATTTTGGCAGGACAAAAAACAATGTCCGTGTTGCTGAGACAAATGAGCAAATCGCAGCTATCACTTACGAAGCGACTGTTAGATCGGCACTTGGAGAGGTTAGAGATGCCCTTATCTCAAGGCAAAATGCAAAGCTCTCTTTGGATCAGGTGAAAAATTTGCTACAATCGCAGCAAGAAATTTATTCGCTTGCTAAAGATCAGTATAACGCTGGCTATATCGGTCACTTAGAGCTTCTCGATGCGGAGAGAAATTTGCTTCAAGCAAAGCTTCAAGATGTCTCTGCAAAGCTTGATGAGGTAGATAGTGCGGTCGAAGTTTATAGGGCACTTGGCGGCGGATTTAAGGTAGATAAATAAACTCAAAAAGGAGAAAAGTTGATGACTAAGATTTTAAATTTTTTATTTTCTTGGGGATTTTTTGTTTTTGCTATCGCTCTTGGCGTAGCATTATGGTTTGCGATAAATTACGTGGATACGATTAGACTTGAGTCTAGTTTTTATGATATCGGCGAGATATTTATGATGGCAGCTGTCTTTGGTATCGTTTTTTACCTAGTTGCAGCGATATTTATCATACCTATTAGGGCGATGCTCAAAAAAGCCTAAAACCTCTTTTCATCTAAGAATTAAATTTCTTAGATGATCCCTCAAATTACTTATTTAAATTTGTAAGAGTAGAAAGGGCGAAGATCGCCCCTTGAAGTATAAAATTTGATTATTTTGCGCTTTTGCAGCCGCATGTGCAGCCTAAGATCCTATAAATGATAGCTCCAATGATCGCTCCAACGATAGGTGCAACCCAGAAAAGCCAAAGCTGCTCTAGTGCCCAAGTGCCTTGAAATATCGCAACGCCAGTTGAGCGAGCTGGATTAACTGATGTGTTTGTGATAGGTATCGAGATAAGGTGGATAAGTGTCAAACCAAGGCCAATAGCGATCGGTGCAAAGCCCTTTGGAGCACGCTCATCGGTCGCACCTAGGATGATGATAAGGAAAAACGCAGTTAAAACTATCTCTGCAACAAGCGCTGAGACTAGACTGTAGCCATTTGGTGAGTGCTCGCCGTATCCGTTGCTAGCAAAACCGCTTGCAGTAGCGTCAAATCCAGCCTTGCCTGAAGCGATAAGATATAGCACAGCAGCAGCTGCGATCGCTCCGATAACTTGTGCGATGACGTAAGGCACTAGATCTTTTTTATCAAATCTTCCGCCAACTAATAGGCCAACTGAGACAGCAGGGTTGAAGTGTCCGCCACTGATGTGACCAACTGCGTAAGCCATCGTAAGAACCGTAAGACCAAAAGCAAACGCAACACCTACAAATCCAATGCCAAGCTCTGGAAAAGCTGCTGCAAATATCGCACTACCGCAACCTCCAAAAACTAACCAAAATGTGCCAAAAAACTCGGCTAAATATCTCTTCATTTTCTCCCTTTTAGGTAAATTAAAAGGGGCGATTTTAGCAAAAACGTGTGACATTACAAAAATATTCTAAAAATAAATTTTTAAAATATATATCTTTTTATAAAAGCAATCAAAGTTTTTTATGTTTTTATTTTGCATTTTATATCCAGCATATTAATAATTTTACTTTATAATAATCAATCCTTAAGAGAAAAAATTAATATTAAGAGTAAAATAGGCTTTTTTAGGTGAAATTTCGCAAATAGCGTATCTGTCAAATATTGATAAAGAATTTCAATATTTTTTACTATCAAAATGAGCCAAATATTGAAAAAACTAAAGCATTTTTTTAAACTTGCTTTTAACTTTTTTGTTATAATATCCCATCAAAAATAAAAGGGATATTTTTTATCCGAATTAAGGTTTTAAATTTGAGAGTATATTTAGACAATAACGCCACAACGATGGTTGATCCAGAAGCTTTTGAACTTATGAAGCCGTTTTTTTGCGAAAAATACGGCAATCCAAACTCACTTCACAAATTTGGCTCAGAGACCCACCCAGCGCTAAGAACAGCGCTAGATCAGCTCTACGCCGGACTAAATGCAAAAGATAGCGATGACATCGTCGTTACCTCATGCGCAACTGAGAGCAACAACTGGGTTGTAAAAGGCATCTACTTCGACAAAATCGCAACTGGCGAGAAGAAACGCATAATCACAACCGCAGTCGAGCATCCAGCCATTTTGGCAACTTGTAAATTTCTAGAAAAATATGGTGTGGATCTTACAGTTTTGGACGTAAATAGCGATGGCATCGTCACTCCAGATCAGTTAAGAGCCGTTATGGACGAAAACGTCGCGCTTGTCGCCATAATGAGCGCAAACAACGAAACTGGCATGATCTTTCCTATAAAAGAGCTTGCCAAAGTTGCCCACGAATACGGCGCTTTATTTCACACTGACGCCGTGCAAGCAGTCGGCAAGATAAAGATAGACGTTCAAGACTTGGACGTTGATTTTCTAAGCTTTTCAGCGCATAAATTTCACGGACCAAAGGGCGTTGGAGCGTTGTTTATAAAAAATAGCATGCCACTAAGCAGCTTGCTTCACGGCGGTGAGCACATGGGCGGACGCAGAAGCGGCACACTTGATGTACCAGGCATCGTTGGCATGGGCAAGGCGCTTGAACTAGCAAATAAATTTATGGATTACGAGCATTCGCACGTTCGCCGTTTGCGTGACAAACTTGAAGACGCGCTACTGCAAATTCCTGACGTTAGCGTCGTTGGCAAAAAAGAGCAGCGCGTGCCAAACACCATCCTAGCATCTATCAAAGGCGTCGAGGGCGAGGCTATGCTTTGGGACCTAAACAGAGCTGGCATAGCGGCCTCTACTGGCTCAGCCTGTGCGAGCGAGACGCTTGAGAGCAATCCTATCATGGAGGCGATCGGAGCTGATAAAGAGCTAGCTCACACCGCACTTAGACTATCTCTTTCAAGGTTTAACACAGAAGAAGAGATCGACTACGCGATCGAGCATATAACAAAAGCGGTAAATAGGCTAAGAGGCATATCAAGCACATTTGCATACGCCCCAGAGTGGCATAAGAGTGGATTATAAAATTTAAAGGAAAAACATGGCAAAAAATAACTTAATCGGCGGCTCTATCTGGGATGAATACTCAAAGGTAGTGCAAGATAGGATGAATAATCCTAAATTCATGGGCGAACTAACCGAAGAGGACGCCAAAAAAGCAAACGCAAAACTTATCGTCGCTGACTTTGGCGCAGAGAGCTGCGGCGATGCGGTCAGGCTCTACTGGCTCGTTGATGAGAAAACTGACAAGATAGTAGACGCTAAATTTAAAAGCTTTGGCTGTGGCACGGCTATAGCTAGCTCTGATACGATGGCTGAGCTTTGCATCGGCAAAACGGTCGATGAGGCGGTTAAGATCACAAACCTTGATGTAGAAAGAGCTATGCGTGACAACCCAGACACTCCAGCCGTCCCACCTCAAAAGATGCACTGCTCAGTTATGGCTTATGACGTTATCAAGGCAGCTGCTGCAAGCTACAAGGGCATAGACCCAGAGCACTTTGAAGATGAGATCATCGTTTGCGAGTGCGCTAGAGTGAGCCTTGGCACGATCAAAGAGGTGATAAGACTAAACGATCTTCACACAGTTGAGGAGATCACGCAATACACCAAAGCAGGGGCGTTTTGTAAATCATGCGTTAGACCTGGCGGACACGAGAAAAAAGACTACTATTTAGTTGATATCTTGCGCGACACTAGGGCTGAGATGGAGCAAGAGAGGCTCGAAGCTCAGGCAAATGCTCAAGCAAACAACACGCTTAGCGATGTTAGCTTTGAGAGCATGACGATGGTTGGCCAGCTAAAAGCGATCGAATCGATCATCGATAAAGAGATCCGCCCGATGCTTATGATGGACGGCGGAAATTTAGAGATCATAGACATCAGAAACGATAATGGCGAAAATATCGACGTTTATATCCGCTATCTTGGCGCTTGCTCAGGCTGTTCAAGCGGTTCGACTGGCACGCTTTATGCGATAGAAAATGTCTTACAAGAGAGCCTAAGCCCAAAAATCAGGGTAATGCCTATATAAATTTATCGAACGGCTTCTTTTGGAGCTGTTCACCCCCCCCCTGCTAAATTAAATTTACCACCTAGACAATCTGAATTTAACTCAAATTTATACTTTTAAAAATTTCAAAATTTCACTTCTAGTCTGTGCCAAGTCGCCAACAAATTTCTTCTCAAACTGCGATCGATTAAAGGTTCTCTGACGCTTAGCAAGCTGGGCTGTATGCGTGGCGATGAGTGTTTCTAGCTCGCTTTTTGAAATTTCACCCTCCAAAAACTGCTTGCACTCTTTTAGACCTATTGATTTTAGGGGTTTTGGCTCGCTTTTATACTTCTCAAATAAAAACTTCGCCTCATCTATCAAACCCTCATCTAGCATATTTTTCGTTCGCTTTGCTATGCGAGCTCTAAGCTCCTCTTTATCCCACAAAATTTCAAATATCGCAAGCTCTTTTATGACACTCTCTTTGGTATTTTGCTTTAGCCAAATGCTTGGAATTTGACCACTAAATTTATAAATTTGATACCATTTTTCAAGGCGATAAGAGTCATTTTGGCTAAATTTGCCTGCGAACTCAGGGTCGTTTTGTAAAGCCAGATCGTAAATTTCCTCGTTGCTTAAATTTATCTCGCATTTTGGCACGTCTGGCGCAAGGCCGCTAAGCATCGCCCTTAGATAAAAGCCGCTTCCACCTGTGATGATGAGTGGGCAGCCTTGCGAGCGCGCAAATTCCTTTGCATTTTTGTAAATTTCAAAAAATGCCCCAACGCTAAATTCCTCATCAGGGTAAATTTCATCCACCCCAAAGTGCCTCACAGTCTCTAGCTGCCAAGGCTTTGGCTTTGCGCTGGCTATGTCTATCTCTTTATAAAGTGCTAGTGAGTCAAGGCTTAAGATGACGCCCTCAAACTCCTTTGCTAGTTCAAAGGCTAGATCGCTCTTGCCGCTTGCCGTGGTGCCAATTAGCGCGAGTTCTTTAAACAAATTTAGCCCTCATAAAGTGAGCTAAAAAGTAAAATTTCATCGCTATCTTCGTTGCTTTTGCCCTCTTTTATGAGATCAGCCAAAACGCCTGCAAAGTGCGGTGTAAAGCTTAGTTCATTTAGTCCGTACGCTTGGTTATAGAGTAAATTTTGATATGTCTCATCACGTCCGATCGCTGGCTTGTCGTTTGAGCTAAGAAGTACGAAATTTGCCCTAAAACTAGGCTCTTTTAGCTCACTTATGCCAAGATGTCTTTTTAGTTCGTTTAAAAATGCGTTGATCTTTTCTGTTTTTACAAGCGTATCGATCGCGCCCACTTGTAAATTTGTGATGATCGTGACGCCATTTTTGGTTGGATAAATTTTGGCAAACATATCATTTAAAATGATCGGTTTTTTAGGGATTTGACCCTCGCTTAGCGCGAGATCTATCGTGTAAAATTTAGCCAAGATGGCGCTTAAATTTGTCCCAAGCTTGCTTGAAAGCTCCAAATTTCTACTCGCCACGACAAAGCTATCAGCCTCGTACTCGCCAGCCCTGCCAACAGCCTTCTGCACGGCTTGCCCCTGCGTTTTTAGCTCATAAATTTCATCATTTATAAACTGCACTCCAAGCTCATTTAGCTCGCTAACAAGTGCCTTTTTTAGCTCACCTGCGTCGATACTCGCGTTTTTAGCTAAATTTAGCGTCCCTTTTATATTTTTATTTATCAGGCCAAAATTTGCTAGCTCACTATCTATGCTTAAAATTTCTTGCTCGCTATCAGCGACCCTTGTCTCATCAAGCCTCTTTTTAAAGCTCTCATCCTCGCTAAATATGAGATAAACACCACTCTCATCAAATTTTATCTGCGGATATTTTTCGTTTAGCTCTTTTAAAATTTCAAAGCTCTTTTGTCCAAATTTTTTAAACAAAATTCTCATCTTTTTATCGTGAGCCTTTGTTGATTTAAGCGTGAAATTTGCCATCCAAGCTCTAAAGTTTTCATTTAAGCAAATCGCTATATCAAGCTCGCTTTTTTTACTAACTAGTCCCAAAAATGAGCTAGATATCGCTCCATCTCTTGCGAGCGCTGGGGTGTTAAATGGGGTTAAAATTCCGCTCTCAAACTCATCTTTTTGGCTACTAATAACTAAAATTTCTTCATTCTTTTTAGCTAGCTCAAGCGCCGTAAATAACGCACTAAAACTATCTCCGATAATCGCTATTTTACTCATCATAACCCTTCATTTTAAAATAATGTGGCAATGATAATATAAATTTAGATTTAAAGCAAAATGGTGTAAAATCAGACACTTTTTAAAAAACATGGAAATTTATATGATCAAAAAGCTAAAAGATATCGCAGAACTCATCGTTTTTAAGCACTCGGTCTTTGCTTTGCCCTTTATCTTTGTGGCGATGATAGTTGCGAGCAAGATAGAAAATGGCTCGGCTTGGTTTGGCTTTAAACTGCTTATTTTAGGCACTCTTTGCGCAGTCAGCGCTAGAAATTTCGCCATGGCGTTTAACAGATATCAAGACGAGGACATCGACAAGCTAAACCCACGCACCGCAAGCCGTCCAAGCGTGGATGGGCGCATCGGCAAGGGCAACATGCAGCTTTTCATCGTAGCAAACGCGCTTATCTTTATCATCTGCGCCTATTTTGTAAATTCTCTCGCATTTTGGCTAAGCTTCCCCATACTTGCCGTGCTTGGCGGATATTCGCTATTTAAGCGATTTAGCGAGCTAGCACACTTGGTGCTAGGCCTTAGTCTTGGACTTGCCCCCATCGCTGGCGTGGTTGCGGTAAGCGCTGCCATACCGCTTTGGAGCGTGCTACTTTGCCTTGGTGTGACATTTTGGGTGGCTGGATTTGACCTGCTTTACTCGCTTCAAGATATGAAATTTGACCAAGAAAACAAGCTCTTTAGCATACCAGCCATTTATGGCGACAAAGCGACACTATTTTTATCAGCCATTTTTCACGCTCTAGCCTTTATACTTTGGCTACTTTTTGCTTGGGCGGCTGGACTTGGAGCGATGGCATTTTTTGGCATTGTGGCAAGTGGCGTGATATTATTTTTCGAGCATAGGATCGTAAGACGCGACTTTAGCAAGATAGATCGGGCGTTTTTTACGCTAAATGGCTACTTGGGAATTTTATTTTTCATCTTTGTTTGGATAAGTGTATTATGAGCGAAGTAAGGCTTTTTAAAGCGCCTCTTAGCATGGTTTATGAGTGCGACAGAAGTGGAGATGAGAAATTTTTAAGAGAATTTAACTCTATCTTGCCAGGTGACGAAGATGCACTTGGCGCGTGGCTAAAGCGAGCCAAATCACGCGGCGAGACTAAAGAGAGCGACCAAGTCTTGCTAACGCTTGTTATCGAGCTTCATAGAAAGATCGATGCGCTAAGTGATTATATAAAAAATGAACACAAGCAATACTTGCCACTAAAAGAGAGCGCAGATATCGATGAGATCGGCTTTACACACATAAAAATAAGCGAAGATAAATTTACAAAAGATGAAATTTACTACGCAAGGATCGCGATGCCTATCTTTCCAAAGAGAAATTTGAGCCTTTATCTAAGGGCGGAGGATGAGAGGCTAGCAAAGATAGAGAACATGCACGAAGAGGACGAGGCCGACTGGAACGCTTACGTGACGGCTAGAGAGCGTGTGATGATAAGAGAGCTTAGAGCGAATTCGTAAAGGAAAAATATGGAAATTTACATTTTTTTAGGTTTTGGCATCGTTTTAGCGATAATAATAGCTTTGATATTTATAAAAGATAGCGAGACAAATAAGAAATTTACAAGATATGAGCGTGCCATAGAGAGCGCCATACAAGAAAACTATAATCTCAAAAAACAGCTAGCCGCACTGGCAAGCTTTAAGCCTGATGATGATGAGCAGCTAAAAGATGTGAAAGATGAGCTAAAAGAGCAGATAAACGAGCAGATAAATGAAAAAATCGTGCCGATAATCCGCGCTATAAGGAGCATCGAGCGAGTGATAGACGACTTTGCAAACGAGCAAAAAGATAGGATGTTTAACCTTGAGGAGCGAACAAGAGATATCAATAAAATCGCCCCAAGTGTTATAAATGAAGAAGAGCAGATCCTAAAGATGTTTAAAGATGGCAAAAGCGCAGCCATGATCGCTAAAGATCTTCATGTGGGTATGGGGCGAGTTGAGTTTGTGCTTAAATTTCATAAATTAGCCTAAATTTGGGCTAATTTTAAAAGACAAAACTACTCTTAAACTACAAAAATTAGCTTAAATTTTTATTTAAATTTAAATCTTTTAACATATAATTGAAAATTAAAAAAGCTCTAACCAAGCTTAAAAAAGGTGCTTTATGCTAATAGATAAATATGGTCGGGTTGTTGATTATTTAAGAATTTCTGTGACGCAGCGTTGCAATTTTAGATGTAGATATTGCATGCCTACGACGCCATTTAGTTGGACACCAAAAGAAAATTTACTGACATTTGAAGAGCTATTTTTATTTGTCAAAGTAGCTATCGATGAGGGTGTGAAAAAGATCAGGATCACAGGCGGCGAGCCACTCGTGCGCAAGGATCTGGACGTCTTTATAAAGATGATAAGCGATTACAAGCCAGACATCGATCTAGCGCTTACGACAAATGGCTTTATGCTGCCGCACTTTGCCAAAAGGCTAAAGGACGCTGGTCTAAAGCGCATAAATATGTCGCTTGATACGCTAAATGAGCAAAAGGCTAAATTTATCGCTCAAAAGAGCGTCTTACACGAGGTTTTGGCTGGCTTTGAAGCGGCACTTGATGCTGGATTAAAGGTCAAGATAAACACGGTCGCACTAAAAGGCTTTAACGACGATGAGCTAGTAAATTTGCTTGAGTTTGCTAAATTTAGAAATTCTCAGATCAGATTTATCGAATATATGGAAAATTCGCACGCCAAAGAGGATCTAAAAGGGCTAAAAAGCGATGAAATTTTAAAGATCATCTCGCAAAAATATAATGTCACAAAAGATGAAAAATTGCCAAACGCACCTGCGTCTATTTATAGGCTTGATGACGGCTATAAATTTGGCATCATAGACCCTCATAAACACGACTTTTGCGAAAGTTGCAACCGCATCAGACTAAGTGCTGAGGGGCTTTTGATACCTTGCCTTTACTTTGAAGATGCACTAAGTATCAAAAAAGCAGTTGCAAATGGCGACATCGTCGCAGCAAGCGAGATCTTAAGGCAAGTGCTAGCTAACAAGCCAAAAGAGAACAAATGGGCTCTAGGAGCTGAAAATGAAACCTCTTCAAGGGCCTTTTACCAAACTGGTGGTTGATGAGCAAAGAGCTAGAGTTAGTTGAGGCATTTTTAAGCATCCAAGGCGAGGGCGCTTATCAGGGCAGGCTCGCTGTGTTTTTACGCTTTTTGGGCTGCAACCTAAACTGCTCTGGCTTTGGCGTAAAGACAAGGTCTTTAAAAACAGGCGAAGAGCTTTTGGGATGCGATAGCATAAGAGCCGTTTTTAAGGGACATTTTCACCACAAAAGATATAGCGCAGATGAAATTTTAAGTCTAGTTGATGGGCTTTGTAAAGGCTTAGAGCAAAAGCCGATCATCGTTTTAACAGGCGGCGAGCCACTCATCTGGCATCAAAATGAAAATTTCATAAATTTGGTAAGAAATTTGCTTATAAATTACGAGGTGCATTTTGAGACAAATGGCACGATCTTGGTTGATTTTGCTAAATTTGAAATTTATAAAAACTGCCATTTTGCACTTGGCGTAAAGCTAGCAAATAGCGGAGTTAGCGAGCAAAAACGCATAAATTTAGATGCCATTTTAGCTATCAAAGATAACGTAAAAAGCAGCTTTTTAAAATTTGTCCTCTCGCGCTTTGATAAAAGCGAGCTGGATGAAATTTTATATATAAAAAATAGAGCGAATTTGCCAGTTTGGTGCATGGCGATGGGCGCAAATGAGGACGAGCTAAGCAAAAATGCTCTAAAAACAGCGCAATTTGCCATAAAGCATGGATTTAACTACTCAGAGCGTATCCATATCAGGCTTTGGGGCGACAAAGAGGGTGTTTGATGATTATTAGAAAACTTTTTAGATTTGAAAATGCGCATATCGTGAGATTTTGTAGCTCAAAGCGCTGCAGGACGAGCATCCACGGTCACAGCTACGTGGCAGAAATTTTACTTAGCTCAAATTTTCTTGATAACGCTGGCATGGTCTATGACTTTGGGCTGATGAAGCAAAACATAAAGACGATCATCGATAGCTTTGATCACGCTACGACCATATATTCAGGCGATAGTGACGAATACAAAAACGACCTTAAAAAGCACTCTGCAAGGTGGATCGAGATCCCGCTAAATCCCAGCGCAGAGCAGTTTTGCCGCATATTTTTTGTAATGATAGAGCGGCTGCTTGAACTTAGCGTGATGAACAATGGCGAGCGCGAAGTGAAGCTTCATAGCATTATCGTCCATGAAACCGACACTGGCTATGCGCAGTGCTTCAAAGAGGACGCGATAAACCCACAAATGGGCGAGATAAGGCTTAGTGATATCAAATTTTCAGAGGCTATTATAGACGAATGGGAAGATAAAAATTTACTTGAAAAGATGATAAATAAGATAAAAATAGAAAATCCAAAGGACGTTTAATGAAAAAAATTATAACCTCTTTTTTGCTTATAGCTGGCGTATTTTTGGGATGTGGAGATAAAGAAGAGGCCAAAAGCGACGTTAGTGAGCCAGTTCCTAGTGATGTTACGATAGCTCAGCCTGATGCGAATGTAACTATCGACGAGCAGCTGCCACCTGAGCCAGTCGTCGAAGAAAACGAGCCCCCTAAAGAGAAGAAATGAACGAACACTTAAGCTCGCTTTATGCTTATACTTTGCCATTTCACGTGGCATTTTTCTACGCACTTCTTGCGTGCGGGGTGCTTTATATACTGCTAACACAGCTTGGAAGCGCTAGCAAAAACTACGTGCTTCGTATAAGGTATTTTCTACCTATTTATCATATGCTGCTTAGCTTTTTGGTGCTAACTGGGCTTATTTTGTGGGCATATTATAGTTACGAGCCAAAATTTAACGCCATAAAAATGCTTCTTGTCTTGATAGCTTTGATCGCACTTAGCGCTGTTGGATATAAAAGGCTAAAAAGATATGCCATTGCTGACGAGCTAGAGAAATTTAAAAAATTTGCCCTTATTAAAGGCATTTGCGACATCATTTTGATCATCATAGCAGGGATTTAGATGAAATTTTTATATGATAAAAACGCTGGCAAAGAGCGCCTAAAAATAGTAAATGAGGCATTTTTACACCTAAAAGCTAGAAGGGTTGAAGCAGGTGAGCGCATAAGTGTTAGAAATTTACGCGACAGTAAAGAGTACATCTATGAGATCGATGAGATAGAGCGCAGAAGTGCGAATTTAAGCCTTGTCTTTGCCAGCCTAAACTACGAGCATAAATTTGACTTTACCATAGCTTGGGCGGTCGTTGATCCAAAGACGATCGAGAAAGCACTGCCATTTTTAAATGAGCTTGGCGTTGGCAAGATCGCCTTTGTCTATACTAAATTTTCTCAGGCAAATTTCAAGATCGACCTTGAAAAGCTAAACTACATAAACGCACTTTCATGCGAGCAGTGCGGACGAACGTCGCTAATGGAGTTTGAAATTTACAAAAATTTAGGCGAGCTAATGAGCGTTTATAAAAATGTCTCAGCTATAAATTTTGGTGGCAAAAATTTAAATGAAAAAAAAGATGATGAGATATTGATAATCGGTCCAGAGGGCGGATTTAGCGAGGATGAGACGGCTAAATTTAAAAATATCTACGGCCTAAATACAAAAAATATCCTAAGATCGCAGACCGCAGTCATATCTGTGGCGGCAAAATTTCTTGCCTAATTTATTTGATTTTTAGATTAGTTTTTATATAATCAGCAACTTTTAAGGTAACAAATAGCCCAAAATAATAAAGGAAAGATGATGAAAAAAGAGATCCATCCAGAGTATGTAGATTGCACCGTAACTTGCGCGTGTGGCAACACTTTTAAGACAAAGTCAAACAAAAGCGAAATCAGAATTGACATTTGCGACAAGTGCCACCCATTTTTCACAGGCAGCGAAAAGATAGTTGATAGCGCTGGTCGTGTTGAGAAATTTAAGAAAAAATACGCTCAAAAATAAGCCTTGCTCTACTTTGTTCCTACTCCAATAGGAAATTTAGAAGATATCTCGCTTCGCGCGATCAATATTTTGCGTGAATGCGAGATAGCTATCTGTGAAGATACAAGAGTTTGCAAAAGCCTTGTAAATCTGCTAAACGAACGCTTTGACGCAAATATAAATATCTCAAATTTTATCCCGCTTCACACCCACAACGAAGATGATTTTTTTGCAAATTTAAATGATGAAATTTGGAGCAAAAATATAGCTTATATGAGCGATGCTGGCATGCCAGGCATAAGCGATCCAGGCGTTAGCCTAGTAAGATACGCTCAAAAAAATGATATCAAATATGAAATTTTAAGCGGAGCAAACGCTGCACTTCTAAGCGTAGTCGCCAGCGGACTTTGCGATAAAGAGTTTGTTTTTTTAGGATTTTTACCAAATACTGGCAGAGATAGGGCTTTAGCCATACAAAACGCTCTAAGCTTAGCCTATCCAGCTGTGATCTATGAAAGCCCAAAACGCATATTAAGCTTAGTGCAAAGCGTTGCAAATTTAGAGCCAGAAAGAGAAATCTTTGCCATAAAAGAGGCTACCAAAAAATTTGAGACCAAATTTAAAGATAATGCTCAAAATTTAGCCCAAATTTTAGAAAAAGCAAATTTAAACGGCGAGTGGGCTGTTGTCATCTCAAAAAGTGCTAACATAGCCACTCAAAACATCACAAAAGATGAGATCATCTCGCTTGACATCGCCCCAAAAGCAAAAGCAAAACTGCTTAGCAAAATAACTGGCAAGGACGTCAAAAAGATATACGACGAGCTCATAAAAGCATAAATTTAAAAGCTCAAATTTCTCCAAAAAGTTTCAAAAATTCACTCAAATTTAGAAGCAAAATAAGTTAAATTTTACTTGACTTTAGCTACCATAAGCAACCATGATAATATACGGAAAACAGCTATTTTTACATATTTTGAACAAGCGCCCACAGATCCTAGAAGAGATCTATCTCTCAAAAGAGTGTGATAAAAAACTCTTCTCTAAAATTTGTGGCACTGGCAAGAAGATCATCCGCGTGGATAATCAAAAAGCTCAGTCGATGGCGCATGGCGGCAACCATCAAGGCTTTTTAGCAAGCGTTAGTGAGTTTGAGTTTTCAGACATTAGCGAGCTAAAAAAGCTAAATTTCATCGCCGTGCTTTATGGCATAAGTGACGTCGGAAATATCGGCGCCATCGCTAGAAGCGCCTATGCTCTAGGCTGCGAAGGACTAGTTATTGTTACAAAAAGTGTAAATATGCAAGGTGTTTTAAGGTCAAGTAGCGGTGCTGCTTACGAGATACCAATAGCGATCTTTGAAGACGGACTTAGCCTGCTAAACGAGCTAAAACAGTGTGGTTTTAGGCTCTACGCGACGGCAAGCAACGGCAAAAATATAAAAGAGATGAAATTTGCTGGCAAAAGGGCTTTGGTGATGGGCTCAGAGGGCGAAGGCATACCGCAAAAAGCTCTAGCAAAGTGCGATGAGTGCGTCGGTATCAAGCTAAAAGACGGCTGGGACTCCCTAAATGTAAGTGCAGCTTTTGCGATAATTTGTGATAGGATGATAGATGAATGAACTAGAAAATTTAAAAGAGATAGGCATAAAGGAAATTTCGCGTAAAACGCACATTGAACCCACATTTTTACAATACATTTTTGACAAAAATTTTGAAAAATTATCACGCTTAAACATAAGAGGCTACGCCAAAATTTTACAGCGTGAGTATGGCGTCGATCTTAGCGAACTTCTCGCCGAATACGACGCTTTTATGCAAGAAAATATGCCTGATGAGAGCAAAAAAACAAAAGTTAGCCCAAAAATTTCTTCTTACACACCTGAAGATGTCTCGATCCAAAGGCAAAGTAGCAGTGGTGGGGCTGGATTTTTCTTCTGGATCATCATTTTAGCTATCATCGCTGGCGGTGCTTACTACTTTGACGCTTACAAATACGTCCAAAATTTCATAGCAAGCTTAAATGAAGACAACACAAGCGTGAGCTACTCGCAATCAAGCATCGTCAATGAAGTGAAGAAAAATATAATCGACACAAACGTAACGATCTCTCAAAACACTCCAAAGATCGATGCAAACGCTTCAAGCGTGAAAATTTCAGCTCCAGCTGAGCAAAACGTGACTGTAAGTCCTGCTAGCGTTGATCAAAATGCCCTAAAACCTAGCATGGCAGCCCAGCCAGCTCCAAAAGTAGAGCAAAACGTGACAAAGCCGCTAAATGAGGCGATCATCACACCAAAACAACGCGTTTGGATAGGCATCATCAACCTTGAAAATGGCCAAAAAACATCAAGCGATACAAGCAAAAGTGTCAATATAAATTTAGACCAAAGACAGCTAGTCGTTTGCGGAAATGGCAACATAGAGCTTAAGATCGGCGATAAGGTGACAAAGTATAACCCAAGCCGTCCAGCTAGATTTTTAGTAGAAAATGGCGATATGAAATTTTTAACTTATGACGAGTTTGTCGAGATGAATAAGGGCAAATCTTGGTAAAAAAACTAGCCATATTTCTTCTTTTTAGCGTTTTTTCATACGCTTTTGATCTAAATAGCAGTGCAAATGCACTAAGCAGCGGAAAAGAACTGCAAATTTCTTTAGAAAATTTAGACACTAACGGCTCGCTAAATGTTGGCGAGTTGGTCTCAAGGCTAAAGCAAAGTTCGAACTACGATGCTCTCTCTTTTAGCTCAAATAGCTTAAATTTAAAATTTATAAGCACGCAAAAAGTCCCCTCAGCACTATTTGTAAAATCGATAAATTTAGCTCTTGAAGATGCAAATATAAGCGTAGCAAGGGTAAATTCTCTAAAAAATGGCAATGAAATTTCTTATGGGATTTTAGCCCTAAAAAGTGGCGGCATAGATCCAAATTTGCTAAATTTTACGCTTAGTAAAAGCGGCTTTAAGATCATGGGATTTGATAGGCTTGATGGAAATTTAGCGCTTTATTTGGATGCTAACAATATGAGCCTTGATGCGTCAAAAGTAAATTTTAACGAAGAGACCCCACTTGTAAAGAGTGGTGGCGTCTATATCGTAGATGTAGCAGGCGCAAGTAGCCTAAATATCATCTCAAACGAGCCAAACAAATGGGTGCCACTTGTTAGAATTTATGATAAAAATTTAAACCAAATCGATCTAAAAAGAGAAAACGAGATAAAAACTAACTACACCATAAATTTAGCTAACGATGCAAAATATGCGTTAATTAGCGACAATAGCGACATAACTAACATTAAAAACGAGATAATTATCAAGCTTATAAAATAGGAGCAAACAGTGTTTGATGAGATAAGATTTAATACAATTGAGCGTTTGCCAAACTACGTTTTTGCCGAAGTAAATGCTATAAAAATGGCAGCACGCAGAGCTGGCGAGGATATCATCGACTTTTCTATGGGCAACCCAGAAGGCAGAACACCGCAGCACATCGTCGATAAACTATGCGAAAGCGCGCAAAAAGATAAGACCCACGGCTACTCAGCCAGTGCTGGAATTTATAAGCTCCGCCTTGCCATTTGCAACTGGTATAAGAGAAAATACGGCGTAAATTTAGACCCAGAAACTGAAGCAGTCGCTACAATGGGCAGCAAAGAGGGCTTTGTGCATCTTGCTCAAGCCGTGATAAACCCAGGCGACGTGGCTATCGTGCCTGATCCTGCATATCCGATACACACGCAAGCGTTTTTGTTTGCTGGCGGAAGCGTCGCAAAGATGCCGCTTCACTATAATGATAAATTTGAGCTAGACGAGAATAAATTTTTTGAAAACTTAATCCAGACGATACACGCAAGCTCGCCAAAGCCAAAATATGTAGTCGTAAATTTCCCTCACAATCCAACGACTGTGACCGTGCAAAAGAGCTTTTACGAGCGCCTTGTAAGCATCGCAAAGCAAGAGAGATTTTACATCATCTCAGATATCGCCTACGCTGATCTTACCTTTGATGGCTACAAAACTCCAAGCATCTTTGAAGTAGAAGGCGCAAAAGATGTCGCGGTCGAGTGCTACACTCTTTCAAAAAGCTACAACATGGCAGGCTGGAGAGTTGGCTTCATGTGCGGAAACAAGAGACTTTGCGCCGCTCTGAAAAAGATAAAATCATGGGTTGATTACGGCATGTTTACGCCGATACAAGTCTCAGCCACGGTCGCACTTGACGGCGATCAAAGCTGCGTTGAAGAGATACGCCAAATTTATGAAAAAAGAAGAGATGTGATGATAGAGGCCTTCGCTCAAGCTGGTTGGGAGCTTAAAAAGCCAAATGCCAGCATGTTTATCTGGGCGAAACTTCCACCAAAGGTGAGCCACTTAGGCAGTCTTGAGTTTTCAAAGCAGCTTCTTACAAAGGCATCAGTCGCCGTTAGTCCGGGCATCGGTTTTGGCGAGGGTGGAAACGACTATGTGCGCTTAGCTCTTATCGAAAACGAAAACAGGATAAGACAAGCAGCAAGAAATATAAAAAAATATTTGAAAGAATTTGAATGAATGTAGCGATATTAGGCGTTGGAACCGTTGGCGAGTCGGTTGCAAAAATTTTACTAAAAAACAAAAAGCTAATCGCAGCAAGATGTGGCGAAGAGATAGTGCCAGTCATCGGTGTGGTTAGAAATTTAAATAAAAAAAGAGACGCTGGCATCCCTTTGACTGATGATATAAATAGCGTCATAAACCGCGATGATATTGATGTTTTTGTCGAGCTTATGGGCGGCGTTGAAGAGCCTTTTAGAGTGGTGAGCGAAATTTTAAAGCGCAAAAAAGCGGTCGTCACTGCAAACAAGGCGCTTTTAGCCTACCATAGATACGCTTTGCAAAATTTAGCTAAAAACACGCCATTTGGCTTTGAAGCAAGCGTGGCTGGTGGCATACCGATCATCAGAGCCTTAAGAGAGGGGCTTAGCGCCAACCACATCTTAAGCATAAATGGCATACTAAATGGCACAAGTAACTACATCCTAACCTCGATGATGAATGAGGGCTCAAATTTCAAAGACGCGCTTAAAAAGGCGCAAGAGCTTGGATACGCTGAGGCTGATCCTACCTTTGACGTGGGTGGCTTTGACACGGCTCACAAGCTTCTCATTCTTGCAAGTATCGCATATGGCGTTCACGGCGATCCAGAGGATATCTTGATCGAGGGGATACAAGGCATCACGCCAGAAGACATATTTTTTGCAAAAGACTTTGAATACTCTATCAAGCTTCTAGCTATCGCTAAAAAAAGCGAAGGCAAGGTCGAACTACGCGTGCATCCAGCGCTTGTGCCACAAAACAAAATGATAGCAAAGGCAAGTGGCGTAACAAATGCGATCAGTGTCGTTGGTGAGGTCGTTGGTGAGACGATGTACTATGGCCCAGGAGCTGGCGGCGACGCGACAGCAAGCGCGGTAATTAGCGATCTCATCGACATCGCAAGAGATAGCAAGTCGCCGATGCTTGGATACAAAGCGCCATTTGAGCTAAACACCTTAGAGCTACTTGATCGCGACAGGATAAAGACGAAGTACTACTTTAGGCTAAAAGTTGAAGACAAAATGGGCGTGCTAGCAAAGATCACAAATTTAATGAGTGAAAACAACCTCTCGATCGACAGCTTGCTGCAAAAGCCAAAAGATGAGAGCGAGTATGCCGTGCTATTTTTCACGACGCACACGAGCTTAGAGGCTGATGCGAAGCGAACGATGGAGCTTTTAAAAGAGCAAGAGTATATAAAAGAAGAGCCATTTATGATGAGGATCGAGGAGTAGCTTGGGGCTAAAAGAGTATCTCTTTGGTAAGAGCTCCGAAGATAGGGCTTGCGAGTTTTTGCGTAAGCTTGGTTTTGTCATTTTAGAGAGAAATTTTCACTCTAAATTTGGCGAGATCGACATCATCGCACTAAGTAGCGATAAAATTTTACACTTCATAGAGGTAAAAGCAACTAGCGGAGGATACGAAGCGGAGTATAGGCTAAACAAGGCAAAATATATGAAAATTTTAAAAACAATAAATTTTTATATGATGAAAAATGAGCCAAACAGAGACTTTCAGCTTGATCTGCTTGTTGTTAAAAATGAAAATTTTGAGTTGATAGAAAATATTAGTTTATAATAAAATTTATTATTTAGCTAAAATTTAAATTTGATTTTGTATAATTGCCACATCTTGAAAATAAGGAGAACAAATGGGAAAATACATCGAACTCACAAAAGAAAATTTTGATGTAACAAAAGAAGGCGTTGCTCTAGTAGATTTCTGGGCTCCATGGTGCGGACCTTGCCGTATGCTAGCTCCAGTTATCGAAGAGCTTGCTGAAGACTTTGAGGGCAAAGCGAAAATTTGCAAGGTAAATACTGATGAAGTACAAGATCTTGCGGTTGAGTTTGGCATCAGATCGATCCCAACATTGCTATTTTTCAAAAATGGCGAGCTAGTTGAGCAAATGGTCGGTGCACAGTCAAAACAAGCCCTAACTGACAAACTAAATTCGCTTCTTTAATGAGCGAAAAAAGAAGAGGAAGTCTGCTTCCTCTTACCTATATATTTGGTTCATTTTTTGGTGCAGCTATGATAGCGGCTGCATTTGCGTATAGCAACTATCGTTTTTCACAATATAAATTTGTTGATTTTGCGAAGCTAGTTTTTTACGAAAAAAGCGAAATTTTCACTCCAAAAGAGCCAAAATACACGCTTTTAATCTTCAGTTCAAATCAATCAAAATTAGACGAAATTTTACCAACCAAAAATGAAACAGTTGTGGCGATCGATATCTTTCAAAAAAGATATGAGTCAAACTCAACACTAAAACACATAAGCTCAGATATAAATACAGTTTTGGAGCTTATGCGAAATTTAAGTATCACAAAGCTACCTAGCAGTGTTGAGATAGTTCATCAAAGGGGCGAAATTTACAAACAAAATTCGTCCATAAATGTTTTAGAATAAAGGAAATTTATGCTTGATTTAGCGATCATCGGAGGCGGTCCAGCAGGACTAAGCGCCGGACTTTACGCCACTAGAGGCGGATTAAAAAATGTTGTAATGTTTGAAAAAGGCGAGCCTGGTGGTCAGATCACCTCGAGCTCAGAGATAGAAAACTACCCAGGTCAAAAAGCCCCTGGCGAGAGTGGCTTTGACTTTATGAGCACTTGGTGGAAGCAGTGTAGCGCATTTGGGCTAGTTCATAAGTGGGCAAACGTCGTTGGCGTTAGAAAAAATAGTGACGGTAGCTTTGAAATTTTACTTGAAGGCGGCAAAAGCGAGCAGGCAAAGGCTGTCATCGTAGCGACTGGCTCAACCCCAAGACGTGCTGGCTTTAAAGGCGAGGACGAGTTCTTTGGCAAAGGCGTTAGCACATGCGCAACATGCGATGGCTTCTTTTACAAAAACAAAGAGGTAGCCGTTCTTGGCGGTGGCGACACAGCTGTTGAAGAGGCACTTTACCTAGCAAATATCTGCTCAAAAGTTTATCTAGTGCATAGACGTGACGAATTTAGAGCGGCGCCAACAACCGTTGAAAAAGCTAGAAAAAATGAAAAGATCGAGTTTATAACAAGTGCAACTGTAAAAGAGGCGCTTGGCGATAAAATGGGTCTAACAAAGATCGTGCTTGATACCAAAAATGGCGAGCGCGTGCTTGATGTGCCGGGCATTTTCACCTTTGTCGGACTAAATGTAAATAACGAAATTTTAAAAGATGAAAACGGCAAATTTATCTGCGAAATGGCTGATGGCGGACAGGTTAAGACAAACCTTAAGATGCAAACTAGCCTAAAAGGGCTCTTTGTAGCAGGCGACATCAGAGAGGATGCTCCAAAGCAAGTCATCGTAGCAGCAGGTGACGGCGCTGTGGCTGCACTTAGCGCTATGAGCTACATAGAAAGCTTGCATTAATACTCAAATTTAGCCAAATTTTTTGGCTAAATTTCTCTTTTGAAATAAACTTTTTTAGTAAAATTTATATTTTTAAAATACTTGATTTTTAGGCTTATTAAAACACTTTTTTAAAATTGCATTAAGAAAATAACTCTAAGGCATAGTAGCTTTTTTTGGCACAAAATGTTAAAAATATGACACAGCTATTAATAGGCATTTTTGATCGCAGTAATTGTCACAATGATAATTTTTAATTAAATTCCAAACTCAAATAGCTATTTTTAAAAGCCATTTCGTAATCTCTCTATAATAAATTTTATGTTAAATTTCAACCAAAAATCAAAGGATAAATTTTGGTAAAAATAGGACTTTACGGCGCTAGCGGCAAGATGGCTCAAAGCATCATCTCTTGTTTAAAAGATGAAAAAAACGCCACTTTAAGCGTCGCTTTTAGCCAAAAAAATGAGGTTGAAAATTTAAGTAGCGAACTTTTGACAAACGACTTTGCTAAATTTTTTGAAGCGTGCGACGTTGTCATCGACTTTAGCCAAAAAGAGGCGACCGTAGCACTTCTAAACTACGCTAGAACCAACCCAAAACCACTAGTCATCGGCACAACCGGACTAAACGACGACGAGAAAAACTTGCTTCACCTAGCATCAGGCACTATGCCAATACTCTACGCAACAAACATGAGTCTAGGCGTAGCACTGTTAAACCGCATAGCAAGGATAGCTTCGAAAGTTTTAAGAGAATTTGACATAGAGATCGTCGAGCAGCACCACAGACACAAAAAGGACGCTCCAAGTGGCACTGCGATGACCTTGGCGGGCTGTGTGGCAGAGGCAAGGGATCTAAATTTAAAAGATGTTTTAGTAACTGGCAGAGCTGGCATGGTGGGCGCAAGAAGTAAAGACGAGATCGCAGTTATGGCGCTTCGTGGCGGCGACGTGGTCGGTCGTCACACGGTTGGCTTTTACAATGACGGCGAATTTATCGAGCTAAACCACACGGCAACTAGCAGAGCGACCTTTTCAAAAGGTGCCATTAAGGCTGCCATCTGGCTAAAAGATCAGAGCAGCGGTCTTTACTCAGTAGATGATAGTTTGGGGCTTGATGATTAAATTTAGTCTTGATGATGTAGAGAGCTACAAGCTAGAATTTGGCGATAAATTCTACCTGTCAGAGCATGAAAAACGTCAAAATTTAAGAGCTGGCGAGTTTGATTTGAGATGATGAAATTTAGTTTTAGCGCATGTGGATTGTTATAAATGGTGCAAATAACGGCAAGTGTGCCAGCCATTAGACAACAAGCCACTTACAAAAAGTGCTTAGCGTTGGCTATGAAATTTAACTGAAAGATGAAATTTAAAAAGATGAAAAGAGGATAAAAGATGTGTGCGATAGTAGGTATCATAAATTCTAAGGATGCGGCGAAAACAGCGTATTATGCGCTATTTTCTATGCAACACCGCGGTCAAGAGGCAAGTGGCATCAGCGTCTGTAACGACGGCGAAATTTCCACTCACAAGGGCAACGGCCTAGTCACCGAGGTCTTTAACGAAGAGATCTTAAGCTCACTAAAAGGCGACATGGCGATAGGCCACAACCGCTACGCAACAGCTGGCAAAAACTCAGGCCGTGACGCCCAGCCAATAGCCGCCAACTACGCCCTAGGTCAAATCTCAATCGTTCACAACGGAAATTTGGTCAATAAAGACGAAGTTAGAGACGAGCTTATCAAAGATGGCGCGATATTTCAGACAAATATGGACACAGAAAACATCATCCACCTCATCGCAAGAAACCACGACGAACACCTACAAGATCGCATCATCGCAGCACTTGATAAGATAAAAGGCGCTTACTGCTTGCTCGTGCAGTCACGCCACAAGACCTTTGCCATAAGAGACCGCTGGGGTGTTAGGCCGCTAAGCCTTGGCAGGCTAAAAGATGGCGGATATATCGTAGCTAGTGAGACTTGCGCGTTTGACCTTGTGGGAGCAACATTTATAAGAGATGTTAGACCTGGCGAGATGATAGTTTTTGAGCACGGCAAGAGCGAGTTTCAAAGCTTGCAAATTTTCGAGCCAGAGCCTAGAATTTGCGCCTTTGAGTATATCTACTTTGCGCGCCCAGATAGCGTTATAGAGGGCAAAAGCGTCTATGAAGTGAGAAAAAAGATGGGCGAGGTGCTAGCTAGAAAGAGCAAGGTAAAGGCTGACTTTGTCGTGCCTGTGCCAGATAGCGGCGTGCCAGCAGCGCTTGGATATGCAAATGAGAGCAAGATCCCATTTGAGCTAGCCATCACTAGAAATCACTATGTGGGCAGGACATTTATCGAGCCAAGCCAAGAGATGAGAAATTTAAAGGTCAAACTAAAACTAAACCCAATGTCAAGCGTGCTAGCTGGTAAAAGCATCGTGGTGATCGACGATAGCATCGTTCGAGGCACCACTTCTAAAAAGGTGGTCGATCTCTTAAGACACGCAGGGGCGAAAGAAATTCACTTCAGAGTTGCGTGCCCAGAGCTAAAGTATCCTGAGCGATACGGCATCGACACACCAAGCTTTGAGGAGCTAATAAGCGCCAAAAAAAGCGTCGAAGAGGTCAGAGAGTACATCGGAGCTGATAGCTTGGAGTTTTTGAGCATCGATGAGCTTAAAGAGAGCATCGGCAACGAGAGAAAATACTCGCTTGTAAGCTTTGATGGTGATTACTTCATAAAATGAGAAATTTAGTAGTTTTGCTGCTAGCAATACTCTTTTTTGCTGGCTGCTCGCAAAAGACACCTAGCAAAAAAGATGAAATTTCCATCATGGTGAGCTACTTTGAGCTAAATGGCAAAAAGCAGCAACTACTCATAAAGAGCATGCCAAATTTGGCTGATAAAAATGCCAGCGTTCCATTTTTTGGCATGATAAATTTTCTTGATCAAAATAAAACTACAAGTGCCTACTCTCTAGTAAGTGGCGTTATAAACGTCATTGAAGCAGATAATGCCTCTATAAATTTAAACAAAGCTAGTGACGTTTTGGCTCTTAAAAAATCTAGCGAGATAAGGTTTTATGAGATAAGGCCTGATGTGGTTGAGAGTGTTAAATTTAGATCACCAAACGGCGTTTGCGCTGAGTTTTTGGCTCAAAAGCCAGTTTTTGTAAATGCGAGCACCAACTACTACTTAAGAGATGATAGCTTTTTTGCAAGTTTAATTGATGCAAAATTTGTTTATAAAAAGGGCGCAAAGATCCTAAAAAAAGAGTTTGCTTATAGCATCTTAGAGCCCAAGATCCTAGAAGAAGCTAAAGAATTTACACAAAAATCAAACCAGCTTTTCTTAAACGATATGCAAAAGCTTGGCAGACTGCTTGATATACTCTGCACATTTTAGCAGGCGCTTACACACTAAATTTATACTTTTTCATGGGCCTGCACCCTTTTAAAATTTATTTTAAGTACGGGGGAGGAGTAGTGCTCCTGCATGGAGCTTGTTTGGCGGCGATAGAGAAAAGACTAAAGAGTATAACGATAAGATGAAAAATGGTGATGAAAAGTGGAATTCTGTTCTTTATGACTATCAGCACATAAGATATATTTATAAAGACGCCTCTGCATGGTGGCTTTTAGAAGATTAGTTATTTAAATATACAGGAGTTTTCCTGCATATTTTTTAAAAATATCTATTTTTAAGTTGTAATTTCGCTTTAGCTGACTTGCAAAATTTAGTAAATTTAACCATTTTCAAGTCAGCCACTTTAAATTTAAAGTTAAATTTAGCGCAAAAGCAAATGCCAAATTTATCCTAAAGCATCTCTATAAATGCCTCAAGCCTTGTCTTGATCTGCCCAGCGTCGCTTGTAGAAAAGTCCGTCTCAAGCGCCATATAAGGCGTATCTACGTCGTTACACGCTCTTTTCATATTGGCAGTTTCTACGTTGTAGGTGTGACAGGCTTGCAGCACAACGTCGATCACGCCGTCCGCCTTATACTCTTTTATCATCTCTTGTAGCACCTTTTCTCTCTCTTTATTTGGCGACATGATCGAGCAAGGTATCGCCATGTAGCGTTTTGCTATGGCACTAATTGGATCGTCATTTTCATCGATTAGGTTGCTAAAGTTTTTAGTTCCAGTGCAGTTTTCGTAAGCTACCACGACACCGCCCGCCTCCTCTATGGCTGGCACGATCTTATCATAGACCCCACCGCTTGGACAGCCTGTGATGATGATGCGCTTGGCGTCCTTATGCACGGGTGAAATTTTATCTCTCACGCACTCTTTTAGCTTCTCAACGATGATCTCAAGGTCGCTTATCTGCTCATTTTTATCAAATATAAAACCATTTCCATATAGCAGTGCGTGTAGCTCTTTGCCGTTCATCGTTGGTGGCGTTAGTTTCATGAAATTTTGAATTTCTCCCATTAGCTCGCGCTCTTTGTTAAATAACCTGATAGAGTTTCTAAGCTCCTCGTCGCTCACACTCACGCCAAATTTAGCCTCCAGGCGCTCTTTTAGCTCCCTGACCTCATCTTGCCAAATCTCCAGGCTCTTTTGGCTCTTGAAATGTGGCAAATGCATAACATGCACATCTTTAAATTCGCCCATTAGCTCATACATCTTCTTCTTGCCGTCGCACGTAGTCTCGCCGATAACGATATCAGAGTTTCGCACAAATGGGCACTTGTTCGCTTTTGCAAAGCCGTAGCTTGCCTTTATGAGCGGACAGAGGTTTTTAGGCAGGTACTTTTCGCCCTCAACGACCGCGTTATCGCCAGTTGCACAGACACTCACGCTATAAGCGTTTGCCGCGTGGATGACCTCCCTTGGCGTATAGGTGCAAAAGATAGCAGCGATCTTTTGGCCGCTATTTTTGACTGCTTCGACGTTTTGGGCTAAATTTTTCTTAGCGCCATCATAGGTAGCGAAAATTTCGCTCAAACTCATACTCTCATTTATCGCCATTTTCTCTCCTTAAATTTCTTATCCCTGCAAGGCTAGCGCCTATCGCACCACAGTAGATCGCATCTTTGTGCGTGCTGACTTTAGCTTGCAAGCACGCTTCTAAATTTTCTCTCACATACGAGCTCTTACTAAAGCCACCGCTTAAGAAATAGCTCGTATTTGCCTGTTTTTTGACCAAATTTGAAATTTTATTTATAGCTGAGATGATCACCGCTTTTGCGATATTTTCTCGTGAGACGTTTTGAGCGATGAGACTTATGATCTCAGACTCCGCAAAGACCGTGCACATCGAGCTTATGGATATATCTTTGTCGCTATTTTTAGCAAGGCTTGTCAGCTCATCAAACCTAACTCCAAGGCGGTTTGACATCACTTCAAGAAATTTACCAGTGCCAGCTGAGCATTTATCATTCATTGTAAAGTCCGTCACCGAGCCATTTTCAAGCTTTATAGCCTTCGTATCTTGCCCGCCCACGTCTATAACCGTGCAGTCACTTTTGCAAAAGTAGTGCGCCCCAAGCGCGTGGCAAGTGATCTCTGTAAGGGTTTTGTCAGCGTATGGCACCGAAACTCTGCCGTAACCTGTCGCAGTAAAATATAGCTCGCCAAGGTTTAAGCCTAAAATTCGCTCTTTTATAAGCATGGCCGTATCTGCGCTGCTCCAGCCAGTTGGGAGTAAAAAGAGCTCCTTTATCTCGCCGCTACTTGCCTCTATGATGGCAACCTTTGCAGAAGTTGAGCCTATATCAATACCGATTGAGTGCATTTTGTATCCAAAAAAGGTCTTTCTAAAACTTAGAACTGGCGTGATTTTACTCACTTTAAGACAAATTTGTCAATAAATAAGACCCAAAAATTTATAGCCTTTTCACCTTTTAAAATTTATAATTTACCCACACTTTACAAAGGGGATGAAATTTGAAAAATTTGACAAACGAGCAGAGATTTTTCTCAAATGCCGACCTTGCAAGGCTCTTTTTCCCTATCGCCGTAGAGCAGTTTTTAGAGTATAGCCTAGGCCTTGCAAACTCGCTAATGGCAGCAAGTGTTAGCGAAAGTGCGGTGAGTGCGGTAAGCCTTGTGGAGTTTGTCATGGCGCTATTTATTAGCATATTTACCGCCATAGCCACTGGTGGCTCGGTGGTCGCTAGTCAGTATCTAGGCAGCAAACAAAGCGGCAACGCCAGAAATACCGCCGATCAGCTAGTTTGGTTTAGTCTAATTTTTGCCATCTTTATAGCCCTTGCCATCATAGTTTTAAAAGATCTCATCTTAGACAAAGTCTTTGGCGATATCGGCGAACAAGTGAGGCATGATGCTAGCCACTACCTCGTTTTCTCAGCCATTTCAGCGCCCTTTTTAGCAGTATATGCAGCAGCTGCGGCGATCTTTCGCACGATGTCAAACGCAAAGCTACCTATGTATATCATGGCGGCTGCAAATTTACTAAATGTACTACTAACTGCCATTAGCATCTACACATTTCACACAGGGGTGCTTGGCATCGCCATTAGCACACTCATAGCAAGAGCGATCGCTTGCTTTGTCATCGTCTATCTGCTACTTGATATCAAGCTAAAACTTCACATAAGAAAGAGCCTTATCTATAAATTTGACTACGAGATCATCAAGAAAATTTTAAATATCGGCGTGCCTTATGGCTTTGAAAATTCGATGTTTTACGTGGGTCGCATCATCGTTTTGAGCCTTGTTTCGCTCTTTGGCACGGCAAGCATCGCTGCAAATGCCGTAGGCGGGACGATCGTGATGTTTCAGGTGCTCCCTGGCATGGCGATAGGCACAGGTCTAAGCGTCGTCGTGGCTAGATGCATCGGCGCAAATGACTTTAATCAAGCTAAATTTTACGTAAGAAAATCAATGCTAAGCATCTACATCGTGCAGCTTTTTAGCACGGCTGCCGTGTTACTACTTCTTGAGCCGCTACTTCGCGTTTATAATCTCTCAAGCGAAGCCATAAATTTAACAAGGCAGATCGTCTGGTATCACGGCATCGCGATGTGCCTCATCTGGCCGCTTGCCTACACCTATCCGACCGTTTTTCGTGCTGCTGGGGACGCAAAATATCCGATGATAGTAAATTTAGCCTGCATGTTTGCCTGCAGGATCGTGCTAGCTTATATCTTCGCACTCACGTTTAATCTTGGCATGATAGGCACTTGGTTTGCGATGTTTGCCGACTGGGCTGTAAAGGCGGTGCTTTTTGTGCGCAGATACGCAAATGGCACGTGGATGAAATTTCGAGCCATTTAAAAAAAAGTAGTAATATACACACGATTTTGTCACAAAGGATAAAGATGAAAAATGTTTTAAAATTTAGTGCAGCTCTAGTGATCGCAGCGCTTTTTGCAGGGTGCGCAAGCGAGAGCTCAAGAGTGGTAGAAACTCCAAAAGTAGCAAGCTACGGCTCAGTTTATAACGGCAAAAAGGTCTCAGTTTCTATTGGCCGCTTTAATAACCAATCAGCCTATCAAAACGGAGCCTTTAGCGACGGCGAAGATAGACTTGGCAACCAAGCTCAAAGCATCCTAATTACAAATTTACAGCAAAGCGGTAGATTTTCGGTGCTTGAGCGATCAAATATGTCAGTCCTCAAACAAGAGAGCGAGCTAAGCAAAGAGGCTCAAAATTTAAAAGGCTCAAGATACGTCATAACTGGCGATGTGACTGAGTTTGGACGCAAGACGACAGGCGATCACCAGCTATTTGGCATACTTGGCAAAGGCAAAAAGCAAACCGCCTACTCAAAGGTAAATTTAAACGTTGTCGATACCAAAACGGCTGAGGTCGTCTATTCGGTTAGCGGCGCTGGCGAATACACCCTTTCAAATAGAGAGATCATCGGCTTCGGTGGCACCGCAGGATACGACTCTACGCTAAATGGCAAGGTGCTAAGCCTAGCGATAGTTGAAGCGGTAAATAACCTAGTAAATGGCATAGAAAGCGGAGCATGGCAAGTAAAATAGGGCTTGCCTGCCTTGGCGCTCTTGCGCTAGTACTTGCAGGGTGCAGCAACGCAAGTGGCCCAAGGTCGCTTTACTACTGGGACGGCACATATAGCAGCTCGCTATATAGCTATCTAAGCGAAGATGGCGACGCAACTGAGCAAATTTCACGCTTAGAAAATTTAGTGCAAAACTCAACCCAAAGGGGCTACAAGGTTGCGCCAGGGCTATATGCGCACCTTGGACTTTTATACTTAAATAATGGAAATTTAGGCGCTGCAAATGCAAATTTTGACAAAGAGGTGCAAAATTTCCCAGAGTCAAAAGAATTTATAAATTTCATCAAAGGCTCTAAAAATTTAACCCCGAAAAAGCAGAGCAAAAAAGAGGGAGTAAAAGATGAAAAATAGCCTGAAATTTATAGCTGTGACGCTTCTTGCGCTGTTTTTTGCGGGTTGTTCTTTCAAAGAGCCTGAGCCATACGACTACTCAGCCTTTTTGCAAAAAAAGCCACGCTCCATCCTAGTGCTCATGCCAACAAACGATAGCACCGAAGTAAGCGGCTCAGCAGCGGTTTTGGCTAACTCAGTAGCCCCACTTAGCGAGGCTGGATACTATGTATTTCCAGTGGCTCTTGTAAATGATACATTTAAGCAAAATGGCATCACTGAGCCAGGCGAGATCGCAGCCGTGCCACTGAATAAGCTTGATAAAATTTTTCATGCCGATAGCGTGCTTTACATCAACATCAAAGACTACGGCACAAGCTACGTCGTGGTCTCAAGTTCTACAAAGGTAGTGCTTGAAGCAAAGCTAGTCGATATAAAAAGTGGCGCGACACTCTGGCAGGGCGAGGCAGCAGCCGCAGAGGATAGCGGTAATGGGCAAAACAGCCTACTTGGCATGCTAGTCTCAGCCGTCATCACGCAAGTGGCAAACACCATCTCAGATAGATCATACGACCTAGCAGTAAGAGCTGATGCCTACCTCTTTTCTAGAAACTGCCATGACTGCATACTTTATGGGCCGTACTCGCCTCACTACGGCAAAGACGCCCAGCTACATAAAGATAGATAAATTTAATGTCCAGCCATCAACTTGGAGTGCTTCTTACGCTAGTTGGTGGCGTGCTTTGGGGATTTAGCGGAGTTTGCGGGCAGTACTCTTCTCGCAAGGCATTAGCGCTGATTTTTTAGTGCCTTATAGGCTCTTGCTAGCTGGAGCTTTTATCGTGCTCTACTACGCTTTTAAGGCTCCAAAGGCCGTTCTTTTGCCAGTTACTGACGCAAAACTTCTCTTTGAGCTTCTTATATACGCCCTGCTTGGACTTATGATGACGCAGTATGCTTACTTTTACTCGATCGAGCTCTCAAACGCCGCAGTTGCGACAGTTATTCAATACACCGCCCCAGTTCTCATCCTAGCCATCATCTGCCTAAAAGAGAGGCGAGCGCCAAGGCCGCTTGAAATTTTGGCTCTGCTTTGTGCGATGCTTGGCGTCTTTTTCTTAGCTACTCATGCGCAAATTTCAGCCCTTGTCATCTCGCCAGAAGCGCTATTTTGGTGCTTGGTAAGCGCTGTTTGCGTCTGCGTTTATAACCTAGCTCCCGCAAGGCTAAATGCCAAATACTCAGTCACGCTCACGCTTGGCTGGGGCATGGTGATAGGTGGCGTGGTGCTTTGCCTTTATATGAGAGTGTGGGAGTTTGCAGGGCTTAGTGGCACTGCGCAGTGGCTGGCATTTCTCGCTGTCATCACGCTTGGCACGATATTTGCATTTAGCTTTTATATGACTGGAGTTAAGCTCATAGGCGCCTCAAAGGCCAGTATGATAGCCTGCATAGAGCCACTAAGCGCGGCCTTTTTTGGCTACTTTTGGCTTGGGACAAAATTTGTCTTTTGGGACTTTTTAGGCTTTGCTCTCATCATATCTTGCATATTTTTACTTTCAAAGAAGAGAGATGATATATCTAGCGCAAACTGACACGACAGCTGGCTTTTTAAGCAAAGACTACAAGGAGATAAACCACGCCAAAATGCGAAGTGAAGGCAAACCTTGCCTTATCACGACGGCTAAATTTAGCGTTTTACGTGAGCTTGCTAGAGTGCCAAAAAAGTATAAAAATTTCATCCGCCGCTCAAGAAAAACGACATTTTTATATCCAAATTTAAAAGCGATCAGGGTCGTAAAAGAGTGCGAACATGAGAAATTTTTAAGCAAATTTGACTGGCTTTACTCAAGCAGCGCAAACAAAAATAGTATGAAATTTGACGAAATTTGGGCTAGAAGCGTGGCTGATGAAGTTGTTGATGAACGATTTTTTGAAGATACGCCATCAAAAATTTATAAAATTTCAAAGTCAAAACTAAAAAAGATCCGCTAGTTAAATTTGCCCCCTGCACTTTTTATAAATTTAGGTAGCTTTGTTGTGGTTTGAGATGATAAATTTGCCAAATTTCACAACTTACAAGAGCTGTTTTAAAAGCTAGTTTTTTAGACAAGGTCTAAATTTAATCTACTAATTATATAAATTTACAAATATCCAAACTAATTTTAGCCTATCTATTACTATAAACCTCGACCAGCCCATTTTTTGAAATTTAATTTCTCAGCCAAGCACTGGCTGATATAAATTTGCGCCAATATCTAAAGTTGCCCACTAAGACCAAATTTAAGTCATTCAGACTCTTCCAACTCGCATAAATTTACAAATTTAGAGTAAGAAAGGACCAAATTTCATTAAATTTAGCTCATTTATGCGGATAAAGTAGCTATTCATCGCAACGCCACTACAACCACGCAAGTAAATTCAGTCAAGCCACAAATTTCAAATTTTAGCCACTATCAAAATTTGAATACAAAGATAGTCAAATAAGTAAATTTAACAGCTCTCAAAGTCCAAATTTAACCCTTTTGCAAATTCAAAAAAACAAATTCAGTCACCACAACTAGTTGCTTTTTTACGGGCAAAAATAGTCTTTGTAAAACGCAAACTACTCTATAAATTTCTCGTGACGGCATCAGATCAGACAAATTTACTTATCAAGCATAAATTTACAAATTTGAAGTGCCAGAACCAAAAAACAAAAAGTAGCCTTTATAAATTTAGAGCAGTTAAAACCCAAATTTGACTAAATTTAGCCAGCTCCATTTGGCACAAGCAGATAAATTTACAAACTAGATTATTAAATTTGCTTTTAGGATTAAATTTCACTTGCTAGCCCTTTGGCTGGCACCAAAGGGATTTTGCTAGCAAATTTGGATTATAGTTTTGCTTTTCTTTTGCGCTCTGTTGGGTCCAGATAGCGCTTGCGAACGCGGATATTTATAGGTGTAACCTCGACTAGCTCGTCATCTTCTATCCACTCTAGCGCGCGCTCAAGGCTTAGCTTTCTAGGTGGGACAAGCTTGATCGCATCGTCGCTACCGCTTGCACGCACGTTTGTTAGGTTTTTGCCTTTGATAGGATTTACGTCAAGATCGTTTGGACGGCTGTGCTCGCCGATGATCATGCCCACATAGACTTTTGCTTGCGGATCAAGAAAGAGCACGCCACGATCTTGCAAGTTAAATAGCGAATAAGCAAGCGTTACGCCGTTTTCCATAGAAACTAGCGCGCCGTTTGTTCTGTGCTCGACGGTGCCGCTAAGTGGCCTAAACTCCAAAAAGCTGTGGTTCATAACGCCCTCGCCTTTTGTATCAGTCAAAAACTGGCTTCTAAAGCCAATCAGACCGCGCGCTGGGATCTCAAATTCGATCCTTGTTTGGCCGTCGCCTGTTGGGTTCATAGAGACCATTTCGGCCTTTCTTTTGCCTAGTTTTTCTATGACTGTACCTGTCGTATCATCAGGCGCGTCGATAACTAAAAGCTCGTATGGTTCGCATTTTACGCCGTTTATCTCTTTTACGATGACCTCAGGTCTGCCAAGTAAAAACTCATAGCCCTCGCGGCGCATATTTTCAGCCAAAATGGTGATCTGAAGCTCGCCACGGCCGCTTACTTTAAATTTGCCCTCGCCGATGTTTTCATACTTCATCGCGATATTTGTCTTCATCTCGTTTGCAAGGCGCTCATCGATCTTGTTTGATGTGACGTGTTTGCCCTCAGTGCCTGCTAGTGGGCCGTCATTTACAGAAAATACAACGCTAAGTGTTGGCTCTTCTATGTGAAGAGGATCAAGCGGATGTGGGTTGTTTGGATCAACGACGCTATCGCCAACGTCAAGCGCATCAAAGCCAGCGATCGCTACGATGTCGCCAGTGCCAGCCTCGTTTATATCGATCCTATCAAGTCCCATAAAGCCGATAAGCTTTGAAATTCTACCAGTTGTCTTTGTGCCATCAGCCTTTGCAAGCATGACGTTTTGGTTTTTAGCTATCTTGCCGTTAAAAATCCTCGCGATGCCGATCTTGCCGACGTAGTTGTCATAATCAAGCGTGAAAACTTGAAGCTGAAGTGGGTTCTCGTCACTACCACTTGGAGCTGGTACGTGAGCTAGGATAGTCTCGAAAAGTGGCTGCATATCTTTGTTTTCATCGCTTAGTTTTAGCTTTGCGTAGCCATTTTTAGCAGCTGCATAAACGACTGGAAACTCTAACTGCTCGTCATTTGCATCAAGTGCGACAAAAAGGTCAAAAATTTCATTTATAACGCGGTCTGGATCGCCTGCAGGTTTGTCTATCTTATTTACGACGACGATTGGGCGAAGTCCAAGTGAGAGCGCCTTTTTGACGACAAATTTAGTTTGTGGCATAACGCCCTCTTGCGCATCAACAAGTAGTAAAACGCCATCAACCATCTTAAGAACACGCTCTACCTCGCCACCAAAGTCGGCGTGGCCTGGGGTGTCTATGATGTTGATCTTTGTATCTTTGTAGCGAATGGCGGTGTTTTTAGAAAGGATCGTGATGCCACGCTCTCTTTCGATGTCGTTGCTATCCATTACACGCTCGCCAAGGTTTTGATGCTCGTTAAATGTTCCTGACTGCTTCAAAAGCTCATCAACCATTGTTGTCTTACCGTGGTCGACGTGCGCGATAACGGCTATATTTCGTATCTTTTCCAAATGTTTCTCCGTTTATTAGTTTGATATTTTTCGCTTTATCAGTTTTAAAATAGGGGCAGATTATAGCCAAATTTTTATAAATTTTAAGCTGATATCAAGAAATTAATTTTTGGAATAGATTTTGCATGTAAGCGTTAAGTTTTTAAATTTAAAGGGATTAAATGCAAGCTTACACAGCGAAAAACAACGTAGATTTGCTAGCTCCTGCGGCTACTAAAAAGCCTGCGGCTGCGAAGAAGTCTCAAAACAACGGCGAGTTTTTGTCGATGGTTTTGGATGCGGCTGCGAGCAAGGCAAATAGCGGTCAAAAGATCACCGAAAAGGATGTCAAAGAGATAGTAAAAACTGTTGATATCCAAAAAGAGACGATAGAAAAGGCGCAAAACGAAAGCGTGGCAAAAATTTCGGCCGCACTTGAAGAAAATTTGGACGAAGATACAAAAAATGAGCTCTATGAAAATGCAAATTTCATGCAGCTTTTGCAAGTTTTAGAAATTCTAAATGGCAATGAAAAGGTAAGTAAATTTCCAAATTTCAGCGACAAAATAGCAAATTTCTTAAGTGTGCCCCAAAACGTCGAAGAGCTTAGCAACGTTAAAAGCGTTAGCGATCTTATCGATCTTGCTAAGAAATTTGACCTTGGCCTTGAAAATATAGAAATTTCAAACGAAGATGTACCAAAACTAAACGAGATGTTTAAAAATTTGGGCAAGCAGGAATTCTTCACGCCGGTAAAGACTGAGGACAAGCCTTTTTACCTAAAAGAGCTAAAAAACGAGGTCGAGCAAACTATCATCAAAAACGAGCCAAAAGAGGTCGTAAAGCTTGATACTTTGCTAAAAGAGGTGGTGGCAAATCCAGTCAGCGAAGTTAAAAATTTAGTCAAAGAAGAGCCTAAAAAGCTAGATGATAGTGAAGTAAAGCTTGATGATGAGATAGTGGATGTTGAGCCAGATGAGCAGCCAAAAGAGCCAAAAGTAAAGGTAAATTTACACGAGCAAAAGGCGCAAAAAGCCCCAACTCTTGAGTCACTACTCTTTCCAGAAAGAGAGCAGATGGGCGAGGCTGAGCCAAGCGAGGAGACCTTTAGCAGTGATAATAAATCAGAGCTAAATCAAATGGTAAAAGATATCGCAAATAGCGCTAAACACCAGCTTCAAACAAAGGCGGAGATAAAAGAGACACTTAGCAACTTCTCTTCTACGCTAAAAGAGCAGGTGCAAAACTACAAAGCGCCGATCACTCGCTTTAACATCACGCTTAACCCGCTAAATTTAGGCGAGGTCGAGATCACGATGGTAAATCGCGGCAATAATTTGCATGTAAATTTTAGCTCAACAACAGCTACGATGAACCTCTTTTTACAAAACCAAGCTGAGTTTAAAAACAGCCTTGTAAATATGGGATTTACCGAGCTTGAGATGAATTTCTCAGACCAAAACCAAAGACAAGAAAAAAGAGAACAAGCAAAAAACAAATATAGCTCAAATCAAAGCGACGAGAGCGAAAACGCTCAAGCGGAACAAAGCTTGCTTGAGCTAGTAATACCAAGATATATTTAGGAGAGATTATGGCTTCAGTTTCAGATATAACTACACAAACAACGCAGCAAAAAAATGCCGAGAAAAAGGCTAACTCTAGAATAGACGCGGCAAAAGGCACAGGCACAAACCCAAATTCACAGCTTGACAAAGATGCATTTATGAAGCTACTTTTAACAGAGCTTCAGCACCAAGACCCAACAAGTCCTATGGATACTGAAAAGATGCTAACGCAAACTAGCCAGCTAGCATCAGTCGAGATGCAAGAAAATACAAACAAAGCGATGAAAGAGCTAGTAAGTCAGCTAAAATCAAACGCAAATGCCTACGCTATCTCAGCCCTTGGCAAGATGGTCTCAACTGGCTCAAATGCAGTCACACTAACAGATGAGAAAAAAGATGCAAAATTTGCGCTTTACTTTAAGACAGATCTTGCAAATGGCAAAATAGAGGTCAAAAACGCGAATGGTCAAGTCGTAAGAACAACTGATCTAAATGAGACAAATGCAGGCGTTCATAACTTAGCTTGGGACGGCAAAGACTCATCTGGCAACCAAGTGCCAAATGGCTCATACACCATTTCAGCGACTTACACTGGCAAAGATGGCAAAGAGTATAAAACGCAAGTAGGCAACTACCCAGTCGAGGCGGTGAAATTTGTAGATGGCAAGGCCATGATGAAGGTAGCTGGCGAATACGTTTCAATGGATAAAGTATCTGAATATTACGAGGGCTAAAAGCCATGATGAGAGGTTTTTACAACGGGGTTAGCGGCATCAAGACGCAAAGCTTTGGCATGGATGTTTGGTCAAATAACATCTCAAACATAAACAATGTCGGTTTCAAAGCTTCAATCCCTGAGTTTAAAAATTTAATAAACCAAAACCTAGTCTCAGCAGGAAGTGGCCCAACTAGCGATCAAGTGGGACTTGGAGCTACTAAGCAAACGACTGCACTTGACATGTCAAATGGTAGCTTTCAAAGCACTGATAACAACTTTGACCTTGCCATAGGCGGAGATGGCTTCTTTGGCGTTGTCGATAAAACAGGCAAAAACTACTACACAAGAACAGGCACTTTTGACATAGATGCGGCTGGAAATTTAGTAGATACTAGGGGAAATTTACTACTTGGCACGCTTGCAAATTTCACTCCAACCACGCCAAGTGCAACCGCTCTTAAAAAATATGGTCAAACCTCAAGCGCCCCACAAGCTTACACGGTCTCGCAAGAGGAGCTAAGTCTTGGCGATCCTGGCTCGCAAAAGGGCATAACACTGCCTCATTTTTTATTTATGCCAGCTGAGGCCACTACAAACATCAGCCTAAAAGGCAACCTAAACTCAACCCGCATAACAGATAAAAAAACGACAGCGCTTGAGGCTAGCCAATACGCCTACACGCTTGATAATACAAACAAGACGATCTCACTAAACGGACAGATCCCGCTAAGCACCACATCTCTTGGCGCAAAAGCTGGCGACAGCGTGGTCGTAAAAGTAAAAGATGGTGATGGTAAATTTAGCGAGTTTTCTACCACGCTTGAGGGTGATGGCACTTGGCAGATAAACGACAAGAGCCTTAAATTTATGGATTTTGCAAATTTAGAGGTAAATGCTGAAGTCACCTCGCTCGTTGAAGTGCCAAACAAAGAAAAACTAACCTCTGATATCTACAACTCAGACGGCACAAAAAGTTTGGTCACTATAAATTTAACCAAGCAGATCCCACAAGCTGGCGACCAGACTATCTGGGACGCGGTGGCAACGATAACTGATGCTAGCGGAGCCGTGCAAAATACCGCAATGGGCTCGCTTACATTTAATGGCAGTGGCAGGCTTGTGGCAAATACGCTAACGAGCGTTGGAGGCGTAAATTTAAACTTCGAAGGCGACGGCGATGCGGATGTTTATAACGGCATGACAAGCTCAGCAAACGCTAGAAAAGATTTCAACATAAAAAGAGATGGCTACGCTGAGGGGCTTTTATCAAAATATAGCGTCGATGACCGTGGCAACATCATGGCAAATTTTGACAACACTCGTGCATTTCCAGTGGCAAAAGTGGCGCTTTATCACTTTATAAATGACCAAGGCGTGGCAAAGGTTGGCGACAATCTCTATGAAGCCACAGCCAACTCTGGCGAGCCATTTTTTTACAAAAACAAAGCTGGCGAGACTGTCTATGGGGCGCAAATTTTAGCAAACAAGCTTGAGATGAGTAATGTCGATCTTGGTCAAGCACTAAGCGAGGTAATCGTCACGCAAAAGGCCTACGAAGCGAGTGCAAAAAGCATCACGACAAGCGATGAGATGATACAAACTGCTATCCAGATGAAGAAATAATCCTTAAAGTAAATTTGGGCGAGCGATCGCCCTATTTTTATAACTTTAAATTTACTTTATCCCTTTCAAATCCCCTAAAATACTCACTTTTCTCTAAATATAGCAATATAATTTTAAGCGTGCTGGTTATAAAATTCATTTAATTTCTTTTTTTAAGGATTGTCAAATGAAAATGCTATTTTTAGCCCCAGTGCTAGCTTATAGTCTTGCCTTTGGTGCTGATGTGATCGCAAAAGACGCAAACATTACGCTTGATGGCAAGATGATCGGTAAGATCGAGGTTTTAACGCCAGTTGAAGTCTTAGAAAAAGGCGATAAAACGAGCAAGATCAAGGTTAGTGGTGTAGTGTCGGCAAACTACTTGGCTCAGCTTCAAAGAAGCGTAGAAGATCCTGAAGTCTTTGTAGCTTTTGATGACGAGAACGAGGCAAATTTCAAAAAAGTAAAAGATCTTGAAGATGACTACGGCGAGGTTTGGTACCAAGCTGATGGCGTTTATGAAGTGCCAAATGACGCGCTTGGTGGTAATCAAAAAGAGCTTTATGCAAAGGCTAAGAAAATTTACGAAGAGACCTGCTCAGCATGTCACAGGCTGCATGAACCAAACAGCTTCACAGCCGCTCAGTGGCCAGCAAATTTATCTGGTATGGTCGATGCGAAATTTGTCGCACTTGATGAAACTGATCTAAATTTAGTGCTTAAATACCTACAACACAATGCCAAAAAAGTAAAATAAATTTTCATAAGGGAGAAAATATGAAAAGACGAGATTTTATAAAATTTTCTGCACTTGCTGCCACAGCGGCGCAGGCAAACAAGATAGAGGGCGTGACAAAGACCATTTTTGACCAAAACAAGACCTTTGGCGCAAATAGATTTGGGCTATTTTGGGCAAATACCAACTCAAACCAAATCGTCTCTGTTGATCCATTTGAGGGCGATAAATTCCCAAATACCATGAACAACAGCTTGCCAGACCTCATCCAAAACGAAAGCCGCGTGCTCTATCCATACGTGAGAAAGAGCTACCTAAAGGCAAAAGGCGCAGCAAAGAGCGAGCTTCGTGGCAAAGAGGAATTTGTGCGTGTTAGCTGGGACACGGCGCTTGATCTAGCGGCAAAAGCCTTAAAAGAAAATTTCGACAAATATGGCCCTGAGAGCATCTACGGCGAGTGCTACTGGTGGGGCGGCAGCGGCAAGATCAGCTGGGGCAGGACCGTTGGTCACAGGATGCTAAAAGTGCTTGGCGGATACGTCGAAGAGAGTGGCGATTATTCAACTGGAGCTGGCCTTGTCATCATGCCTCACGTCCTAGGTAACAGCGCCGTTTATGACGCTCCGACAAAGTGGGAGGCCATCGCTAAAAACGCTAAAAACGTTGTATTTTGGGGTACTGACCCGCTTGTAACTGGTCAAATTTCATGGCAACCGCCAACACATGATGGCTATCTTGGCATCAAAAAGATAAAAGAGGCGGGCATAAAAACTTATAGCGTTTGCGTCTTTAAAAACGACACCACAAGATACCTTGACTCTGAAGCTATCATCGTTCGTCCAAATACCGACGTAGCAATGATGCTTGGCATGTGCCACTATCTATATGAAAACAAGCTTTATGACGAAGAATTTATCAAAAAATACACAGTTGGCTTTAATAAATTTAAAGACTACCTACTTGGCACAACCGACAAAGTGGTCAAAGATATCAACTGGGCGAGCAAAATTTGTGGCGTAAAAGCTGAAGATATCGCTAAATTTGCAACAGCTCTTGCAAAAGAGCCAAGCGTCATCATCGCAGGCAGATCACTTCAAAGACAAGATCACGGCGAGATGGGCTTTTGGGGCATCGTAACACTTAGCGCGATGCTAGGTCAGATAGGCAAAGAGGGTCTTGGGTTTGAGTTTAACCTCTACTACGCAAATGGCGCTACAGACAAGATCGCTCCGTCGCTAAAAGGCATAAGCACTAGCATCAGCGAAAAATACGACAACGTAGATGGCGCTCCTTGGAAGAAATTTAAAAACGTCACCATCCCATCGTCAAGATCGATCGAGGCTTTGCAAAACCCTGGCAAAGAGATAGACTATGACGGCTCAAAGATCAAGCTACCACACATGAGAGTGGCTTACATGGCGTCTGGATCGATGTTTACAAGACATCAAGACGTAAATAACGCCGTAAAAGCGTGGCGTAAATTTGACACCGTAATAACCGCTGAGCCATTTTGGACAAGCACAGCAAAACTAAGCGACATCGTCTTACCAGTAGCCCTTGAAGTCGAGAGAAACGACATCAACCAAAGCGTGCCTACAAACGAATACATCGTGGCTTACAAGCCTGTCGTAGAGCCTATGGGCGAGAGCAGGAGCGACTACTGGATCTGCTCACAAATCTGCAAGCGCTGGGGCAGAGAAGAGGTCTTTACAGAGGGCAAAGATGAGCTTGGCTGGGCAAAAGAATTTTACGCAGACGCAGCCGAACAAGCTAAAGGCATAAATGTCAAGATGCCAAGCTTTGATGAGTTTTGGAAAGAGGGATATGTTAGATTTGAGCAAGATGACGAAGCGAGCAGATACTACACAAGGCTTAGCGCCTTTAGAGAAAATCCTCACAAAAACCGCCTAGGCACACCATCTGGCAAGATAGAGCTCTACTCTCCAACTATCGCTAAATTTGGCTACAAAGACTTTGCGCCACACGTTGCTTGGATCGAGCCGTTTGAGTGGCTTGGCAGCGAAAAAGCCAAAAAGTATCCATTTAGCGTCACAACCCCACACTCAAGATACCGCCTCCACTCACAGCTAAATAACTCCGTGATCAGAAACTACGCTGAAGTATGCGCGCGCGAGCCAATGCTAATAAACGTAAATGACGCCAAAGCAAAAGGCATAGCAACAGGCGACGTGGTGAGAGTCTTTAACGACAGGGGCGAAATTTTAGTCGGCGCGCTTGTCACTGACATCATCCCAGAGCACGTCATCGCTATCTGCGAGGGTGCATGGTACGATCCTGAAGTGCTAGGCGAAAAGAGCCTTTGCAAACACGGCTGCGTCAATGTCCTAACTCGCGACAAAGGCACATCTAGCATCGCTCAAAGCAACTGCGGACACACGATCCTTGTAAATTTAGAAAAATACAAAGGCGAGATCAAGCCGATCACTGCGTTTTCTAAACCAAAAATTTTACAATCTTTGTAGAATTTATATAAATTTAGCCCTCGCTTGGGGGCTAAATTTGATCATTTGCTGCTTTTAATCAAAATATCTTGTGGCTTAAATTTGATCCATAGTTAGTCAATCAATCTGCTCTAAAGCGCTAAATATCACTTATTGAAAACTGGCGCTAGAATTTATCTATAAAACCAAAATAATCGCTACCAAAATTTATTTTCGTAAATTTAGGCACGCTTTATTGCCTAACCAAAAGCTACAAAGCAAACAAATTTCTATATCTTTAAAAAAGCAAAATGCTACCCTGAAGTGCTTTTGGATCAAGATGATTGCAGAGTAAATTTCAAAGTCAGTGTAAATTTGGCTAAAAATTTGTTAGTAAAATTTTAGATTTAAGTCCGAAACGACTAAATTTCGTCGTAAATTTTCGTGCTGCTAAGTTTTTCTCGTCAAATTTAATAAGAGCAGAGCTATCATAGCTAGCTCCATTATCGCTAGTTCTTAAAACACTGCTACCAACAAAAGGCAACTATTTTTAATAGCACAAATTCACAATCTACCTGTTTTTACTCTTTAAATTTAGCTCAAGATATAAATTTACTAGTAGAATTTGGCTCCATAAATGTTTAAAATTAGGCAAAAATTTCTATTTATGGTCAAATTTAGTAAGCGCATACAAACCATAGCTATCCTCTATTATCACGAGCCTTCAAGAATATTGCCAGCATATAATCCGCAAAAGAAAGATATTTCTCAGATAGCTTAAATTTAGTGCTTTCATAGTCATTTTTTCATTTTAGTGTTACGGTAGCAAGAGAAAATGGCTCCTTAAGATGACATATTTGCTTTTAAACTCGAAAATAGTACCACGCTTTACAACCATATATTTTATTGTTACAGGCACTAAAAAGATCTTTAAAACAAGATATTTGCTTTGATTTATCTCACAAAAAGACACAAATAACGCTACTAGCAAAAAAACAAAACCTACATCTTGTCACCATTTTACAGCCAACTATCAAGCTCGCATTTACACCAATAGATCTTTCTGCCCCGCGCTGATTGATCTTGTTTAAACCAAAAGTGCGTTATCAAACTCATCAAAAATGGCTCAAAATAGTTCATCAAGCCCACCAGCGCGCGTCTTTAAACGTTACTAAAAACGGCAACCTCGACACTACCGCACTTGCTCTAGGTTTTTATTATCTATTTATTTCTAATGGCGTAAGAATTTGATCTATAAATTTTATAAATTTAATGCAGATCATTTGATAAATGAAAATTTCTACTAAATTTTGAATAAGTGAATTTATTAAATTCAAATGAAAATCGAGTTTTTAAGAGTTTTAAAGATGGATTTTAAAAAGATGGTGCGGATGAGAGGACTTGAACCTCCACGCCGTGGGGCACCAGATCCTAAGTCTGGCGTGTCTGCCAATTTCACCACATCCGCACAACAATAATAAGTGGTACGCCCATCAGGATTCGAACCTGAGGCCTACGGCTTAGAAGGCCGTTGCTCTATCCAGCTGAGCTATGAGCGCATAAAGTCTTTCAAGTGGCGCGCCCGATAGGAGTCGAACCCATAACCTACAGATCCGAAGTCTGTCGCTCTATCCAATTGAGCTACGAGCGCCCAAAATGGGGTGAGTGATGGGAATCGAACCCACGACCCTCAGGACCACAATCTGATGCTCTAACCGACTGAGCTACACTCACCATTTAACATGGTCGGGGTGAAAGGATTCGAACCTTCGGCCCTCTGGTCCCAAACCAGATGCGCTAACCAGACTGCGCTACACCCCGCCTGAGTCGTGTTTGTAAGTTTATGCCACTACCTCATTAAAAAGTCGCATTTTATCTAAAAATATTATTCTTGTCAAGGAAAGAATAGTTTTTGTGTTTAATTTTATAAAAACAAGACATTTTATAATTTTTTATGTATTTCCAAAATGGCTTTAACTCTTAAATTACTATATTTTATTGCGTTTTGAAATAATTTAATAATCTTTAACACTGTAATAAATACTTCTTATCCAGTGTATTAAATTTAGATGATTATCTAATAATTCTATTAATTACAATACAAAACAATATACTAAAAACCCAATAATTAGTTGTAAAAATATTAGGCATAGAGACTTATTATAAGTTTTATCCGTAAAAAACTTCTTAGAGCAATGACTAGAATGCTACACTAAGACCGCTAACAGGATATTCTCCAGTTTCACTTTCTTTTTCAACACCAGCTGCATTTACATATTTAAATTGATTATTTAATAATTTTTCGATACCTTTATTGCCTAGTATTTTAAGACAAAGACTATCGTTTTGGTTTGCCCCTTTTTCAACTTTTATAACAGCAGGTTTTCCTTTAGTATCACCGGCATCGGTTACAAAATCTACCAAAGTAAATTTTATACATTTTTTGCCAGCAGCTGTCATATCAGCTATTTTTTTATTATTACCATCAATCTCTAATGGTACATTTGTCATTTGGCTTATATCAGAAGAAAATTTACCTTGTGATGTATAATATGTAGTTAAATCAGAGAGAAGGGTTTGAATATTTGCTGTAACCTTAGCTATTTCAGCATCATCTCTTGTTGCAGTTAGTCTTGGAACAGCAACTGTAGCTAGTAATCCTAAAATAACTATTACAAATATTAATTCAATCATTGAAAAACCTTTTCTCATGTTTACTCCTTAAACCAATTTGTATTTATTATACATTCTTTTAAGCAAATAAACACTTAAACACTTATTTTAATGATTTTATTTACAAATTAATCAATTTGTTATCCAAAAAGATATTTTAAGATATAATGATAAGCCAGTTAAAGATATGGAGATTTTAGTGAAAAAAATTTTATTTTGTTTACTGATGTTTTATTGTACTTTGATAGCAAATACCTCTTTTGAGCCTGTGCTTTCATCAGAATACGATGAGAAAAAGGCTTACATAGGCAAGAAACTCTTCTTTGACAAAAGATTAAGCACAAAAGAAAACTACTCTTGCGAAACTTGTCATAACTTATACTGGAACTTAAGTGGATCAAATTCGTCTCTAACTAGTCAAAAGGGGGTATTAAATCCACCAAGCGTGCTAAATGCTGCTTTAAATTTTATTTTTTTTGTTGATGGTCGAGCCAGAAGTCTAAAAGAACAAGTAAGCGAATCTATAATATCAAGAAATGAACTAAATTCAAATCAAAATGATATAGTTGAAAAAGTAAAAAACATAAGTGAATATGTAGTATTATTTAAGAGTGCATTTAATGATGGAGTAAACTATGAAAATATAGTAAGCGTATTAGTTGAATTTGAAAAAGCTGTTTTAAGTATTGACTCTCCTTTTGATGAATATTTAGCAGGTAATAATGATGCCATAAGTTTAAAAGCAAAAAAAGGATTTCAGCTATTTACGAAAGTAGGTTGTATAGCTTGTCACACTGGTAGAAATATAGGCGGAAATTTAATGCAACGTGTTGGGTTGAAAGACGTCAATGACATTAAACGCCTTTCACGCGTACCATCACTTAGAAATGTAGCAAGAACAGCCCCTTACCTAAGTAGTGGTGACATGAATGATCTAAAGGAGGTCATAAGCTTTGTAAGCTATCATCAACTACTTCACACTTTAAATAATGAAGAGATTGAACAAATTTATCAATTTCTGCTAACACTAAACGGACGCAAGCCTAGGATATTAAATGAATAATAAACAAACAAACCTTTTCTTAAAAGCCTTAATTATTTTAATAATAATATTTATATGTAGTGCGACTTACATTTATAAAGCAAATCAAACAATGAATATTATTGGTAAATTTAACGATACCATTTTAAATCTTATACTAATAAACAATAGATTGAAATTTGCACTAGAAAATAATATACTTCGTCTAAACTATGATAACGTAAATAAAGACCTAATAAATTTTGATAGCAATTTAAGTAAACTTAATAAATTAAATAGTCTCATTCAAATCTTTCAAACAGAAAAAAGCTCTAAGTTTTTAAAGAACTTAAATGATGACTTTACTAGAAAAAGAAGACTAGTAGATAGATCAAACTATGCTAGTTCGTCTATGGCGACTTATATAATTTCAAGCGAGTTTGAAATAAATACAGAACAAAAATTTACTCCACTTAATGGAATATTTTATGCGATAAAAAGCACAGCTATAATTAATCCAGCAACATTAAACCAAACAGAAGAACAAATAAAAAAATATAAAGATCTCTATAAAAATGATTCAAAGGCAATATTGATATTAGATAAAGCCTCTTTTGCACTAGATTTTGCAAAAAGCCTAAACACAATAGCAGAAGAATCAAACAACATAGAACTTTGGAAAAATTTAAAAAATTTTAGAGAATACACTCTTGCATCTCATATGACAATGCTTCGTAATGTCGTAATCGCCCAATTCTTATGTCTAATAAGTTTTACATTTATATGTATATTGTTTTTTTATCAATCAAAAGCGATCAAACGTCATCTAAAAAAAATAAAACTTTTAGAAGATACTATAGATACCGCATATAGCTCAGTAATTTTTTGTGATACTAACAACAAATTTTTATATGTCAATAAAACTTTTGAAACAAAAACAGGTTATAAGATGCGTGATCTTATTGGTAGAACACCTAGTATTTTAAAATCAAATATGCACCCAGAGAGCTTTTACGCTGATATAAGTAATGCTATAAAAAACCATATCTCTTGGGAAAGTGAAGAACTGATAAGCAGAACAAGAAACGGAAATTTGATTTATGAAAAAGTGCGTTTTGCGCCATTTTTCTTTGAGGGCAAGCTAGAGGGCTACATGGCTATAAAGCTTGATAGGACAAAAGAATTTAATATACTTGCTGAGCTAACTCAAAAAAATGAGCAGATAAAAATTCAATCCTCAATCGACAAGCTAACTGGCTTTGGAAACTATTTTGCTCTGACTGAGATGATAGAGGCGAAAAAAGATGGAATTGTGATCAGCATAAGCATCAAAAACTACAAGATGCTGCGATTTTTCTACCAAAACAAGGTCATCGAAGCCATGCTAAAAGCGGTGGCAAATACGCTAAAACTCTGCGTTGATACCTACTCTATAAATGCTGAGCTATTTAGGTTTCAAGATGATGCATTTTACATCTGGTATCAAGGCGATGACATCGTTAGAGATATCGGCTTTATAAAAGAGTATTTTCACTTTAGTAGAATGAATATCGAGATAGATGGTAAATTTGAAAACCTACCTGGCGTCAAGATAATACTTGGTGTATCTTTGCCAAATGACACACCGCAAACAAACCGCCTAATGCAGTCGATCCTAGCCAATCAACAAGCAAGCGATAGCGGCAACGATATCTACTACTACCTAGAAAACGATGCGATCGAGATGAGATACTATAAAAACAAACTCATAACCGAACTCATCGAGTACGCCCTAGAAAACGACAAGGTAATAGTCGAGTGTCAGGGAATTTTTAACGTGCATGAAAATGAGACAGAGGCAAAATACTACGAAGTTTTGGTGCGCATAGTCGATCAAAACGGCAAGGTCCGCTACCCAGGCGAGTTTTTAGAGATCGCGATGAAAACGCAACTTTATCTTCAGATAACAAAAAAAGTGATCGCCCTAGCCTTTGATCTAGTGAAAAAATATCCAGACTATACATTTTCTATCAACCTTTCAAGCTCGGATCTAACTGATCCTGGTGTGAGAGAAATTTTAGATGAAAAGCTAGAGAGCTGCCCAGATCCTAGTAGAGTTTGCTTTGAGATGCTAGAGAGCGAAGAGCTTAGCGACTACGGCATGGCAAATGAATTTATAAAAAGAGCTAAGAAATATGGATGTAAAATCTCGATCGACGACTTTGGCTCTGGCTACTCTAACTACTACCGAATTTTAGAGCTTGATATAGATAACATCAAGATAGATGGCTCGATCATCAAAAAGCTACCAACCGATGAAAACGCAAGAGTTTTGGTTGAGACTATCGTGAGCTTTGCTAGAAGACAAGGCTATAAGATCGTGGCTGAGTTTGTGAGCAATGAAGAAATTCTAGAATATATAAAGAAATTTGGAATTTCGTATGCACAGGGATTTTTACTAGGCAAGCCACATCAGATGTAAATTTCGCAGTTAATTTAGAGCCTTTTAAAGGGCTAAATTTAACTGCTTTTTGCTTTTATACTCACGCAAAACCTCTTTTTTAATTTTGCTAGATGTGAAATTTAATCTCTTTTTACAAAACGAAAATTTAAGAATTTGTTTTTAGAAAGCTTGAAATTTGGATTAACTAGATTTTAAAGCTTATGTGGATAAGATTTTGACTTTTAGAAGTGGTGACCCATACGAGACTCGAACTCGTGTTACCGCCGTGAAAGGGCGATGTCCTAACCGCTAGACGAATGGGCCACGGTCGGTTATGAAGTTGGGATTATATTACTTTTTAACTTAAATTTATATAAAAGGACAAATCGTTGAAGAAATTTTCACTTGTTTTATTATCTGCTCTCATTTTTTCAGGCTGTGTTGCGACTAAAACACCGCAAAGCTCGCAAGCTTTTCAGGTCACTTTATTTTCTCCGATGATAAAGATAAATGATGTTGGATTTTTTCACACTTATAAAAATGACCTAAATTTGCAAATTTATAGCTCTGGCGTAAATACCGCAAATATCAATATAAAGGACAAAATTTGCGTAAATAGCGCTTGTTTTAAAAAGACTGAATTTAACGAGAAATTTTTTCTAGCGCCACACTATGAAAGCCTTTTTGAAGAGATTTTGCAAAGGCAAAAAATTTATGACGGCAAAGGTCTAAGCACCACAGAGTGCGGCTTTAGACAAGATCTAAGTTCTTATTTTATAAAATACGAAGTTTGCGATAACTACGTCAAATTTATCGACAGCAAAAATAAAATAAAAGTGATAATAAAAGAGTTAAAATGAGATACATTGGAGCTCACGTAAGTGCGGCTGGAGGCGTCTTTAACGCACCGATAAACGCTGCAAAAATAGGAGCAAATGCCTTTGCGCTTTTTACAAAAAACCAGCGCCAGTGGAGCGCAAAAGAGCTAAGTGGTAGCGAGATAGAGCAGTTTAAAGCAAATTTAAAAGCCTCTGGCATAAGCGCCGATCACGTCTTGCCACATGCAAGCTACCTCATAAATTTAGGCCATCCAGAAAAAGAAGCAAGGACTAAATCCCTTGAAGCCTTTATAGACGAGATAGAGCGAGCTGGCAAGCTTGGACTAAAGCTTTTAAATTTCCACCCAGGCTCGCACCTAAAGCAAATAAGCCAAAATGAGTGCCTAGATAACATCGCTAGATGCATAAACGAAGCGCTAAAACGAACAAGCGGCGTAAAGCTTGTCATCGAAAACACAGCCGCACAAGGCTCAAATTTAGGCTTTGATTTTGCGCAGCTGGCGTATTTGATCGAGCGAGTGGATGATGAGAGCAGAGTTGGCGTTTGCATCGATACTTGCCACGCATTTGCCGCTGGATACGATCTAAGAAGCAAAGAGGCTTACGCTAAGACAATGAGCGAATTTGATGCGATCATCGGCTATAAATTTCTATCTGGCATGCACCTAAATGACGCTAAATTTGGGCTTGGCTCAAAAAAAGATAGGCACGAGAGCCTTGGTAAGGGCGAGCTTGGGCTTGGCGCTTTTGAAAATATAATAAATGATGATAAAATAGGCGAAATTCCCTTGATTTTAGAGACGATTGACGAGAGTATTTGGGAAGATGAGATCAAAATTTTAAGAAACCTAGAAAAGGAAAAGCTATGAAAAGAGTGCTTTTAAGCATTGTTGCGACGTGTTCTTTATTAAATGCTGGGGGTTACAAGGTCCCTGAGCAAAGTACTGATTCTTTGGGGCTTGCTGCTAGTAACGTAGCCTTTAGTTTTGGGGCTGATGCGGCTTATTTTAACCCTGCAAATATGATGTTTTTAGACGGGCTTCACCATTTTGAAAGCACGCTTGGTTGGTTTCATATAAATTCCATCGACTTTAAAAGCGATGATGGCAAGAGCTACAGCTCAAAGAAATTTGACTCACTAGCTGGCACATTTAGCTTTGTAACGCCAGAAATTTATGAAAACTGGAGATTTGGACTAGCCCTTGCTGTGCCTGCTGCTGTTGGCATCTCGTGGGAGGATCCAGAGACTGCTTTTACTGGCAAGAGGTTTAAACTACAAGTTGTCGAGCTAAATCCAACCGTAGCTTACCGCATAAATGACAAACTTGCCATTGCTCTGGGCGCTAGAGGCGTTTATAGCAAGGGCAAGATAGCAAGTGACTTTGGACGTTTTGGCTACAGAGAGATACAAGGCGATGGCATAAACTACGGCTACAACGTCGCTCTTACATATAGACCTATCGAGGAGCTTAGCTTTGCAGTGACTTACCGCTCGAAGGTAAATTTAGAGCTTAAAGGTAGCGCTGACGCTGATTTTAACGGAGCTCTAGCACCTATAAGCTATCATGGCAAAACAAGAGTTGAGATCCCACTGCCTGCTCAGCTAGTTCTTGCGACTGGATATAAATTTAGTGATTTTACCCTTTTGCTTGCTTTCGAGAGGACTTACTGGTCTAAATTTAAAGATTATGACTTTGAATATGACGACAAGACAGCAGCTCATTCACACCCTATTCTAGGTAGATACTTTAAGGCATTTATGGACGATCCAGTCGTTAAAAATGCAAAAGATACAAACACATATAGGATAGGCCTTGCTTACGACGTAAATGAAAAACTTAGACTAATGGCTGGCTTTTCATACGATGAGGATATAACTAGCAGCGAGCACACTGGCTTAGAGCTTCCAAACACTACCTCTCAGGCATATTCGTTTGGGGCAAACTATAAATTTACGCCAAATTTAGAGCTAGGACTAGGCTATCTCTATCAGCACCGAGACAAAAAACGTGCGACAGATATAAAAACTGGCACTGGCTCAATGTCTGGCGAATTTGACGCAAGTAGCGTCCAGATAGCTGCGATGACATTTAAATACTCTTTCTAGGGCTAAAAATGCAATACTCTTATAATAATTTTTATGAAATTTTAACCAAAGTAGCAAAGCAGAGTCCAAACCAGATAGCGATCTTTGATGAAAAAGAGAAGCTAAAATACCACGAGCTAAATCAAAACGTCGATAAAGTGGCGGCTTACTTGCAGCTTTGTGGAGTAAATTTTGGCGACAAAGTGGCTATGGCGGTGGCAAATTCGAAAGAATTTATCATCTCATACCTCGCCATCACGGCTATCGGCGCGGTCGCAGTGCCGATGAACACCTTTTTAAAGACAAATGAGTTTGAGTATATCTTAAACGACTGCGGCGCAAGGGTGCTCTTTGCCTCCAGCTCGCTTGCAAAGGAGCTAATAGCACTTAGTGATCTTGAAATTTTAAGAAAGATCATCTGGATAGGCCAAACACCAAAAAAACTTCAAAGTGCCTCAAAAGACGACTATGTAAGCGTTGATGAGGAGTACGGCGAGAGCGCATATCTCACCTCAACGCCACAAGTCTCAAAAGAGGAGATGGGCAAAGGCTACGAGGTCAAAAATGTAAATTTCACCGAAGCTCTAAGCCACAAATACACTCTAAGCATCACAAAGTACCCTAAAATAGACGATCTCATGCACATCATCTACACCTCAGGCACCACTGGCAAACCAAAGGGCGCGATGATATGCTACAAAAATATCCTATCAAATTTAGTCGGCGCACACGAGCGCTTTAAAGTTAAAAAAAGCGATAGATTTATCGTATTTTTACCGATGTTTCATAGCTTTACGCTAACGGCGATGGTGCTTTTACCGATATATGCAGGCGCTTCGATGGTGCTTGTAAGATCAGTCTTTCCATTTTCAAATGTGCTAAAACAGACGCTGCTTAAAAGAGTCACTGTATTTTTGGGTATCCCAGCCATCTATACAGCCATCGGCAAGGCAAAAATCCCTTGGTATTTTAGATGGTTTAACCGCATAAGGCTATTTGTAAGTGGCGCTGCTCCGCTTGCTAAGCAGACTATCGATGACTTTAGAGTGAAATTCCCGCGTGCAACGCTCGTTGAGGGATATGGCCTTAGCGAATGCTCTCCGATCGTGGCAGCAAATTTATTTGACAAGCAAAAGCTTCTAAGTGTAGGCCCTGCGCTAAATGGCTATGAGGTTAAGATCGTAGATGATGAGATGATGGAGCTTCCACTCGGCCAGATCGGCGAGATCATCATAAAAGGCGACTGCGTCATGCAGGGCTACTACGGCATGCCAAGCGTGACTGACGAGACTATCATAAATGGCTGGCTAAAGACAGGGGACCTTGGCAAGATCGATGAAGAGGGCTTTATCTACATCGTTGATCGCAAAAAAGACCTCATCATATCAAAAGGCATAAACATCTATCCGCGCGAGATCGAAGAGGTCATTTATAAGCTAGAAGCCGTTGAAGCTGCAGCGGTAATCGGCGTAAAAGACGTGCATGCAGACGAAGAGGTCGTAGCTTTCATACAGGTAAAAGAGGGGATGGATCTTGATGAAAAGACGGTTAGAGAGCATCTAAAGAAAAATTTAGCAAATTTCAAAATTCCAAAAAGCATTTATTTTGCCGAGGAGCTGCCTAGAAACGCCACTGGCAAGGTGCTAAAACGCGTGCTAAAAGAGCAGATAAAGGATAAAATTTAGTGAAGTATTTGCTTGATTTTCTAAACCAAGACCTCAAAAAAAGTAAAATTTACGAGCTTATAAAGTGCGGCGATGAAGAGGGAGAAATTTTAAAATACCTAAGCAAAGCCTACGTGCAAGGCACGGCTAGTATGAGCGTTTTTGAGCTACTTGGAGCTGTTTTTGGCACGCAAAATGAAAAGCAGCTTTTATACCTTAAATTTATAAAAAATTTGCTGGATAGCGGCTGGATAGTGCAAAACTACGGCCTCTTTAAAATGCCAGAGAACTCGCAAAAAAGCTCTAACCAAGGGCTACTCTCGCTCCTTCACTCTGAAATTTCACTCTCAAGCACGTTTTTAAAGATACTTGAAGATGGCAACGCTGATATAAATTTACCAGAGCTTGCGCCTTATGAAGATCATTTGGAGTATTTAAAAGATCAGTTTTTAAAGATAGAGCTTTACTCAAAGGCTACGATATTTGAAGGTGGCTCAAATGACGCTAAAAAGCGCATAAATGAGCAAATTTCTGAGCTTACAAAGCGCATAAACGAGCGTGTAAAACTAAGCAAGATCAGCCTAAAAATAGAGCAAATTTTTAAAGAAAACTCGCTTGATGAAAAAGAGCAGATCATATTTTTAGCCCTTTTAAAAGAGGAGTATGCGGGCGACTTTGAAAACGGCCGCGACCTAAACACGCTAGTTGGGCTAATAAGCAAAGATGAGCTTGAACGCATCAAAAATCGCACTCTTTTAGAGGACGGCTCAAGGCTCATCGAGGGCGCACTAATCGACTACGACGAGGTTTTAAACGCTTATGGCAACGTTAGCAAGAGCTTTTTTATAAACGAAGAAATTTTGCAAAGCATAATGCACCCAAAAAATGACAAAAACAGCAAGAAAATCAAGATCGAAAGTCTGGTAAAAGAGCAAGAAATTTTTGAGCTCATTGAGCCAGTAACGAGCCTAGAAGACGTCGTGCTAAACGAAAAGACAAAGCAGCTTTTAAGCACGATACTAAAGCAAGTCGATAAAAAAGTGCTCGCTAGACTAAGTAGCTGGGGCATAAAAACTAGGAAAAATATAGACGCCAAGATCATCTTTTACGGCGAGCCTGGCACTGGTAAGACGATGAGCGCAGTTGGGCTTGCAAAGAGCCTAAAGAAGCAAATTTTAAGCTTTGACTGCTCAAAAATTTTAAGCAAATATGTCGGCGAGAGTGAGCAAAATGTAAGGAAAATTTTTGATACTTACAAAGAAATTTGCAAAAAAAGTGGCAGCGAGCCAGTGCTCTTGCTAAATGAGGCTGATCAGTTTTTAAGCACGAGAGTGGAGAGCTCAAGCGGGGCTGAAAAGATGCATAATCAAATGCAAAATATCTTTTTAGAGCAGATCGAGCGCTTTGAGGGCGTGCTGATCGCTACGACAAATTTCTTGCAAAGCCTTGATGTGGCGTTTTCTAGAAGGTTTGACTATAAGATCGAGTTTAAAAAGCCCGATTTTAACGGCAGGCTCGCCATTTGGCGTAAAATTTTGCCTGAAAATGCGAGCTTTGAAGATGGCTTTAGTGTAAAAAGGCTGGCTGAGTTTAACCTAAGTGGCGCACAGATCGTCCTTGCGCTAAAAAATACCGCTTTAAAAGTGGCTATAAAAGATGATGGGATTTTTACCTTTGAGGACTTTAAAACCACGATAGAGCGCGAGCTAAACTCAAGCTTTGGCGAGGATAAAAAGATGGGATTTGGCTCTTAGGCCTTATCTTATTTTATAAATTTGACTTTGCGCTACACAAAACCGCTGGTTTGATAATAAATTTGCTTTTACCAAATAAATTTAGACAAATTTCGCCGCTAAAATCACGGAAAATGCGAGTTAAATTTAAGCTTTGGCGATAAGAAGTGCAGATAAGTGCCAAGAGTTTGAAATTTTGTTTTTATACAGAGCTTGCCCATAAAAGCGATAGGGAAAGTGGGATAAATTCGAGCTTTGATGAGAATGAAAAGATAAATTTTGCTCTTAGATTTTTTTAAAGTATGTTCCAGGCTTTACACTATCACAAAGACAAAAGCGGATATCAAATTTGCTTTTATCTATTAAATTTACAAGAAGCCTACCACTAAAAATTTATAGAAAAGGCGAAACAAATTTGATCTTTGGCGTAATTCTCTTATGCTTTTTTTAAATATACGCTTTGCGTCACAGAGCAAAGTCTAAAGCGTCGGTACTTGTCAAACTAAACGTGGAATTTTTGTTTTACAACTAAATTTCCGCAAAAAGATAAGTAGGGCAGATATCAGCTCATAACCACATAGTATAAATTTAACTCGCTCGCTTGCCTAAAATTTATGATTTCAGCCCTCATAATAAGTAGTTAGTATCAAAATCTTAAAATTTGACACGCCCAATATTCGCATTTCATGTATATAAAGTGCATGAATTTGCCTTGTTTAAGCTATTCTCTACACTTTGCTATCTATTGCGCTTATGCTCTTACATTAAGAAAAATAAAGTGCTGATAGCTACTGAACTAAACGTGGAATTTTTTACAATTAAATTTTGGCAAAAATACGGCAGGATAGATACCCAAATATAGGCTTTTTACATAAATTTAACTCGCTTGCTTGTCTCAAATTTACTACCGCGTTCTTTGCAAACAATCATTTTTCAAAAATCTCAAATTTTGAAATTTATCCGTTCTGCAACTCCCGTTTAGTCATATAAATTTTTACATAAGCTGTTTTATCTATTGCGGACTTTTTACATTATCGACGATTTCTGATCTAAGTGTGAAATTTATCCACTATGCCTTAAACATCAAGCGCACAAGGTGCATATCTCTAGTTACGTATGTTTTTGCATTAAATTTTGTTTTTGGCTATGCAAATTTGTAAAAGCCACAAGCATGATAAATGCGCTCATAACCGCTTAATGTAAATTTAGCTCACCGCTTCAAATTTACTACCGCATTTTTTATTAAAAATCCCAAGAATTTTAAATTTTCTCCGCTGTTTGAAGTATGAGCGTGACTGCTTTTTTATAACGTTTTATCATTTTTCATAACACAAAAGTCGCCCACTTCATAAAATTTAGCCGCAAAAAACCCAGTAAATTTCAAACACGCTTCCGAGACTTTTGCAACATCACTTTTCGAACCAAAAAGTAAATTTACCGATCTTTTTAATAATAAATTTAAAAGGCTATGAAATTTTAGTAGTCAAATTTATAGAGAAATTTACTGATTGATCTTATCAAGCAGCTCTTCAACCTCTTCAAGCGCAAAGGCCTCTTCTGAGCTTTGTTTTAAAAAGCTCTCCATAAATTCTTTCTTAGATATCGCAAGGTCAAGCTCCTTGTCGCTGCCCTTTTGATATGCGCCGATGCGAAGCAGAACCTCATTTTCTTTTAAAAGCGAGTAAAGGCGCTTAAATTTCATCGCATTTAGCTTGTGTTCTTTGCCGATCACGTCGCCCATGACACGCGAGGCCGAGTTTTGGATATTGATAGGTGGGTAGATGCCAAAGTCCGTTAGCTCGCGGCTTAGCACGATGTGGCCGTCTAGGATAGAGCGGCTTTGGTCAGCTATCGGGTCGCTCATATCATCACCCTCGACTAGCACGGTGAAAAATGCCGTGATACTGCCCTTGCCCTCCTCTTTGCCAGCGCGCTCCATTAGCTGTGGCAAGAGTGTGAGCGAGCTTGGCGGATAGCCCTTTGAGGTCGGTGGCTCGCCAAGCGCAAGGCCAATCTCACGCTGCGCCATCGCAAAACGCGTCACGCTATCCATGATGAAAAGCACGTCGTTGCCCTGCTGTTTGAAGTACTCAGCTACGCTCATCGCACAAAAGGCGCCGTATTTTCGCATGAGCGAGCTATCGTCACTGGTCGCTACGATGATGACCGTGCCCTCTAGGTCGCCGCCTAGGTTTTTTTCGATAAATTCAGGCACCTCACGACCACGCTCGCCTATTAGCGCGACTACTTTTATGGGAGCTAGCGTATTTTTTACGATCATGCCCATGAGGGTTGATTTGCCTACGCCTGAACCTGCGAAAATTCCTAGCTTTTGCCCTTTGCCACAAGTAAGCAGCCCATCTATAGTCTTTATGCCAACACTAAAAGGCTCGTTTATAAGCCCTCTTTTCATCGCATCTATCGGCGCTCTCATGATCGGCATATATTCAGTCGTATCAATTGCCCCTTTGCCGTCAATTGGCTTCATAAACGGATCGACCACGCGACCAAGCAAATTTGGCCCCACAGGTATGCTCATGCCCTGATCGCTCTCATAGACGAAGTCGCCTATCCTAAAGCCCTCGACAAAGCCAAATGGGCTGATATAAGCGCCATCTGTCTTTATCTGCGTGACCATGCCAAGGCCGTTTTTGCTCTTGTCTTTTGCCACTATGCGCACGATGTCGCCGATACTTGGGCGAAGTCCAGTGATCTCTATCGTAGTAGCTGTGATCTTTGTGATGACACCAAAAGTATTTGAGAGCTTCACGCCCTCTTTAAGCCTTGAATTTATACGCTCTAAACTCAAAAATGCGTTTCCCTTGGCGAATTTATCAGCGAGAAAAACTCTCGCCTTGTGTCTGCGTTTTTAATAAAGCAGCCTCTAAGCGCCGAGGTCGTGGTAGTCGAGTTTATCTTCTCCACACCCCTCATCTCAACGCACATATGCCTTGCCTCGACGACTACTCCAACGCCTTTTGGAGCGATAACGTCCTCAAGCGCCTTTGCGATCTGCTCGGTCATCTGCTCTTGAATTTGCAAGCGTCTGGCGTAGATATTTACCATGCGTGGAATTTTACTAAGGCCAACAACCTTGCCATTTGGGATGTACGCCACATGCACGCGGCCGATAATAGGCAGCAAATGGTGCTCGCAAAGGCTGTAAAACTCGATGTTTCGCATTAAAACCATTTCGTTGTTTGAGCTGGTAAATAGCGCGTCACCAAGGACTTCTTTTGGGTCTTGATCGTATCCACTAGTTAGAAATTTAAAAGCTTTATAAACGCGCTCTGGGGTTTTGATAAGCCCCTCTCTGTTTGGATCTTCGCCGATGATAGTTAGCATATTTTTAACTGAATTTTCAAAACTCTCTTGCATAAATTTTCTCCATAATTTTATCGCCAAATTCTACGTTAAAACGCCTTTTATATCTATAAAAATTTACAAATTTACAATGAAATAAGGAAAATTCTGCTATATTTTGGGCTAAAAATTTGTATTCATAAAGGAATTCGATGGAAATCAAAATCAAAGCTCTAGATAGCGTAAATACCCTAGCAAGCACAACCATAAGTGCAGATGCTATAAAGTCTAGCGTAGAAAAACTAGCAAAAAAAGCGGCAAAAACTATGAAAGTAGATGGCTTTAGACAAGGCCATGTGCCAGTCGCTGTCGTGCTAAAACGCTACGAGAAAGAGCTAACAAACGACGCTGAGCAAGATGTCTTAAGAGATGTAGTCGAAGAGGCTATCAAAAAAGCAGGCAAGAAAAATGACGACCTTATCGGCGAGCCTATCGTTTCAAAATTTGACAGAAAAGATGACAAGATCGACGTTGAGCTAACAGTTTCATTTAAACCAAGCGTCGATGTGAGTGGCTATGAGAGCTTGATACCTGAGTTTTCAAACCCACGCGTTTTGAAAAAAGATATCGATGAGAAGAAAACTGAACTTCTAAAAATGATAGCTCCACTTGAAAAAGTAGAGAGCAAAAGAGGCCTAAAAGTTGGCGATTTTGCTAAATTTGACTTTGAAGGCTTTGTTGATGGCGTTGCATTTGAAGGTGGCAAGGCTGAAAACTACGTGCTTGAGATCGGCTCAAATCAATTCATCCCAGGCTTTGAAGATGGCATGGTAGGCATAAAAGCTGGCGGCGAAAAAGATATCGAGGTTAAATTCCCAGAAAACTACGGCGCTGCACATTTAGCTGGCAAAGACGCTGTTTTTAAAGTCAAACTTCATGAAATTCAAGAGAGAAAGATCCCTGAAAAACTAGACGAAGAGATGCTAAAAACTATCCTTCCAAACGAAGAAAAACCAACTGAAGAGCTACTTGAAGAGCGCATAAAAGAGCAAATTCGCCAAGAGAAAATTTATAAACTTATAAACGAAGAGCTAAAACCAAAATTTGCTGAAGCTGCGGTTGAGAAATTTAAATTTGACGTGCCAAAAAATATCGTCGAGCAAGAGATCGATATGCAGTTTAGAAACGCATGGAGCTCATTTACTCCAGATGATATGAAGAAATTTAGAGAGGACAAAGACGCTCTAGCCAAAAAACGTGACGAGTATAGAAAAGACGCTGAAAATAGCGTTCGCCTAACTTTCATCATCGATGAGCTAGCTCGCGTAAGAGGCGTGAAAGTGAGCGATCAAGAGGTTGTTCAAGCGATCTATTTTGAGGCGTATAGAAGCGGTCAAGATCCAAAAGCACACCTTGAGATGTACCGCAACCAAGGCATGCTCCCAGCTATAAAGATGTCGATGATCGAAGAGAAGCTATTTAGCGAGCTTTTCAACAAAGAAAAAGACGAGAAAAAAGCAAGCAAAAAAGAGAAGGCTGAGTAATGAGCTATTACGTTCCTGTCGTAGTTGAAAGAACTAGTAGAGGTGAGCGAAGCTATGATATATACTCCCGTCTTTTAAAAGACAGGATCGTTATGCTAAGTGGCGAGATAGAGGACGGCATGGCTGCTTCTATCGTCGCTCAGCTGCTATTTTTAGAGGCTGAGGATCCAGATAAAGATATCTACCTTTATATAAACTCACCAGGCGGCGTGATAACAAGTGGCTTTAGCATCTATGACACGATGAACTACATAAAGCCAGATGTTTGCACTATCTGCATCGGTCAGGCCGCTAGTATGGGTGCATTTTTACTAAGCTGTGGCGCACCTGGCAAGAGATATGCACTACCAAATTCTCGTATCATGATACACCAACCACTTGGCGGTGCTAGAGGACAAGCGACTGATATCGAGATACAAGCTCGCGAAATTTTACGTTTGAAAGAAATTTTAAATGGAATTTTGGCAAAAAATACAGGTCAAAAACTAAGCAAGATCGTAAAAGATACTGAGCGCGACTTCTTTATGAGCTCATCTGAAGCTAAAGAGTACGGACTTGTCGATAAAATTTTGGAGAAAAGTTTTAAATAAGGCCCAAAGTGATAAAGATAGATAACGCACCAGATCCTAATAAAAAATTAGCTGAAACAAAGCCAGTTGTTAAAAAAGAAAAGGTAAATATCTATAAATTTTCAGAGGACGTTTTGCACGAGTTAAGCGACGATAACGTCCCATCTACACCAACAAACTACTCTATCTACTTTGAAAAGATGCTTGATAAGCAATCAGATGAGTTTAGAAAAGAGATAGGTGATACTATTGTAGCAAGTTCTGAAAGCTCAGTGCCAACTAATAGTAATATCTCTATTGAAAAAGAGGTAAAGCAGGGCTTCATACAGATAAAAAGTATGCTTCAAGCAGTCGTGCTCATCTATAAAAATTTAGGTGTTATGAGAGGTCTGGTACAAAAGCATATAGATGAGCTCAAAAATAATACAAACATCCTTGCACTTCAAAATATTCTAAGTGCTTTCAATCAAGATCTTGTTAGACTCAATGAGATTATGCATAAGCACCTTGATATTATAAAAGTAAGTTATAATGAAATTGGAAAAATGTTTAAATCCATTGAAGAGCAGTCTATTTACGATACAAACTACGAAGTTTATAACAAAAACTTTCTGCTTGTTACAGTACAAAGTGAAGTAGAAGCCATTAAAAGATATGGTTATAGCGCATCATTTTTACTAGTTAAATTAAAAGACAGATTTGCAAATCGAGTTAAGAATTTAAAAGAGCGGAATAATATGCTTAAAAGTATGTCACAACTTCTTTTAAGAACTTCACGCAGAAGCGATATAGTCGCTCACTACGGTGATGGCTGCTTTGCTATGGTGATGAAATACACCGATGAGAGTGGCACAAAACAAGCATGCACGAGAATTTTAAATATGCTCTCGTCCATATCTTGGAGAATAGACAACGAAGAATGCAAACTAGATATACAAATCGTCTCAAGTATGATAACTAAAAAAAGGAGCGCTGAAGAGTTGATTTCATATACACTTGACCAGCTGATAGTCACACAAGATGACGAGCAACCTATATTTTTAGACGAGAAAGCAGAGAATTAGTTTGATCCTAGAAGTTTTATCCTATCCAAATAAAAAGCTTTATGAAATTTCAAAAGAGGTTGAGGTTTTCGATGAGAAGCTTCACAAACTTCTTGATGATATGTATGAGACGATGATCGCAAAAGAAGGCATCGGTCTTGCAGCCATACAAATAGGCGTTGCAAAGAGAATTTTCATCATAAATTTAGCCAACGAAGAAGGCGTGCAAGATAGAGAAAATTTAATCGAGATCATAAACCCAAAATTTGAGCTACGTGAGGGCGAGTGCGTCTATCAAGAGGGCTGCCTTAGCGTGCCTGGCTACTACGAGGACGTTAAAAGAAGCGAGGTAGTTGCTATCAAATTTCAAGACCGCTTTGGCAAAGAGCAGACCTTAAAAACTGATGGGCTACTAGCGATCGCTATCCAGCATGAAAATGACCACCTAGACGGACATCTTTTTATAGAAAAAATAGGCTTTAACAAACGCAAGAAATTCGATAAGGAATACAAAAAGCAGAAAAAAGAAAAGACATCATGAAGTCCCTAAAATGTGCTACTTACGGCGACGGACTAAAGATCATTGATGTTGAGTCGATCTTTTCACGTGGACTTCCTGGCTTTAGCATCGTGGGTCTTGCAAGCACCAGCATCAAAGAGAGCACAGAGCGCGTAAAGGCGGCACTTTTAGCGCTTGATTTTGCCTTTCCAGCTCAGAAAATAACCATAAATTTATCCCCCTCCGACCTACCAAAAAGCGGCTCACATTTTGACCTAAGTATCGCACTTCTCATCGCTCTTCAAAAGGCAAAAAGCTTGGAGAAAATTTTCGTTTTTGGCGAGCTTGGATTAGACGGGAGCGTAAAAAGCACGGCAAATTTGTTTTCGATCCTACTTTTTTTAAGCACGCAGGTGCAAAATGCAAAAATTTTAGTGCCTAGTGAGATAGCTGCTAAAGCTTCGATGATCCCAAATTTAGAGATTTATGGCGTTAGCACACTAGAAGAGGCGATAAAGTTTTTTAGCGACGCAGAATTTGCTAAAAGCACGCATTTTAGCGCCACACACGAGCTATTTTCAAATGTGATAGAAATTTCTGGCAAAAGATACGTTCCAAATTTAAATTATGAGCTTGATTTTAAGGACGTTTTGGGTCAAGAAAGAGCCAAAAGAGCCTGCGTCATCGCAGCCGTTGGCATGCACAATATCCTATTTGAAGGTAGCCCAGGCAGCGGCAAGAGCATGTGCGCAAAACGCCTCGTCTATATCATGGCGCCACAAAGCCTAGAAGAGGTGCTAAAGTCCGCCGCCTACCGCTCGCTAAATTTGCAAGATAGCGAATTTACAAGCACTAGAGCCTTTCGCTCGCCGCACCACACATCAACAAAAAGCTCGATCTTTGGCGGAGGCTCAAACGTCGCAAAGATCGGCGAAATCGCACTTGCAAATGGTGGAGTGCTATTTTTTGATGAGTTCCCACACTTTGCTAAACAGGTGATAGAAAGCCTCAGAGAGCCGCTTGAGGACAATCAAATCCACATCGCAAGGGTAAATTCAAAAGTGACTTATGAGACTAAATTTATCTTCGCGGCCGCTCAAAATCCATGCCCTTGCGGAAATTTATTCTCCCGCAACCTAAACTGCAAATGCAGCGAAAATGAGATAAAAAACTACAAAGCTAAAATTTCAGCCCCAGTGCTTGACCGTATAGACTTAAAAGTCGCGATGGACGAGAGCTCGCCAAATGACAAGGCAAGTTTAAGCTCACAGCAGATGAGCGAGATGGTTTTAAAAGCCTTTATCTTTCAAAAAAAGCGCGGTCAAGATGAGCTAAATGGCAAGCTAAATGACGCGCAGGTGGCTAAATTTTGCACGTTAAACGCCGAGGCGAGTGAGATTTTACAAAAGGCCGCCACGAAATACAACCTCTCTCAAAGGGGCATAAAAAGGACGCTTAGAGTGGCTAGAAGCATTGCTGATCTTGATGAGAGCGAGCAAATTTTAAAGCCCCACATCCTAGAGGCGCTTAGTTTTAGGGCATAGAATGAAAAATTTATATTTAGATACGAGAGTTTTAGACGAGCGAGCAGGCGAGAAATTTGGCCTTAGCGAAGAGCTTTTAATTGAAAATGCAGCCGCAGGCATAGCAAATTTTATCCGTAAGAAATTTAAAAAAGGCGAGAGGGTGCTTGGCGTTTGTGGTGGCGGAAACAACGGCGCTGACGTGCTTTGTGCTTTAAGGATGCTAGAGGGCGAGTATGAATGTGAATTTATCCTAGCTAGTAAAAATTTAAAGCCACTTGCCGCCAAACAGCTTGAAAGGGCTAAATTTGCTGGCGTGCGTGAGAGCAAAGGTGTAGAAAGTAGCTTAAATAGCGCAAAATGCCTCATAGACGGGCTTTTTGGCTCAGGGCTAAATAGAAATTTAGACGAAAAGCACATAGAATTAATCTCAAAAATAAACGCTAGCCCTTCTTACATCATCGCTTGCGACATGCCAAGCGGGCTAAATAGCGAGGGTAAGGTGCTTGGCGCTTGCGTAAAAGCAGACGCCACGATCACGATGGGAGCTAGAAAGCTAGGGCTTTATAGTGACGCGGCAAAGGACTACGTGGGCAAGATAAAGCTCGCTACTCTTGGCATAAGCGTGCAAAACTACGAGTGCGAGAGCGACTATCACCTGCTTGAAAAATGCGACCTTATACTTCCAAATAGAAAAAATCAGTGCGTAAATAAGGGCGACTTTGGCCACGCATTTATCATATCTGGCGAGCACATAGGGGCTAGCAAGCTTTGCGCAAAGGCGGCATTTGCCTTTGGGGCTGGGCTAGTTAGTGTGATAGGCGAGCAAGGTTTAAATTTACCAACGCACATCATGCAAGCTAGCAAGATAAGCGAGAAAATGAACGCTGGAGCCCTTGGCATGGGGCTTGGCAAAAATGGCGTAGAAGAGCTTGAGGTGCAAAATTTAAAGGGCAAAAAGCTTGTGCTTGACGCTGATATCTTTTACAGCCCAAAAGTGCTTGAGCTGCTAAGCGAAAACTGCGTCTTGACGCCTCATCCAAAGGAGTTTTGCTCGCTTTTAAAAATTTGCAAAATAGCCGATATAGATGTGCAAACTTTGCAAGAAAACAGATACGCTTACGCGAGGGCTTGGAGCGAGAAATTTAATGCCGTTCTTGTGCTAAAAGGGGCAAACACCATAATCGCCAAAGATGGACAAATTTACGTCATGCCTTATGGCAAAAACACGCTTGCAAAAGGCGGCAGTGGCGACGTGCTAAGCGGCCTTGTGTTAGCACTTTTGGCTCAAGGCTATGAGCCACTAAATGCTGCCATCTCAGCCACTTTAGCTCATGCGCTTAGCCTTAGAAATTTTGACAAAAACAGCTACGCGCTCGAGCCAACAGATATCATCAAAGGAGTAAAATGCTTACGAAAAAGATAGCCGTGCTTTTTAGCGGCAGTGGCTCAAATTTAGAAGCGATACTTAAAAAAGTTCATAATCAAATTTTTAACGGCGTAAAGATCGAAGTTTGCCTTTGTATCTGCAATAAACCTGGTGCATTTGGCATCGAGCGAGCTAAGAAATTTGGGCTTGAGACGACGATAATAGAGAGTGCTAAATTTAAAAACCGTGAGGAATTTGACGCTGTTTTGGTGGAGCAAATTTTAAAAAGTGGGGCCGATCTAACGGTGCTTGCAGGCTTTATGAGGATACTAACGCCAGTTTTTACGGCGCAGATAAAAGCCATAAACCTTCACCCATCTATCCTGCCACTTTTTAAGGGCGCGCATGCGATAAAGGAGAGCTTTGAGAGCGACATGATGATAGGCGGTGTGAGCGTGCACTACGTGAGCGAGGAGCTTGATGGGGGCAAACTGATCGCGCAAAGGGCGTTTGAGCGCGAGGATGGCATGAGTTTAGATGAGTGGGAGGCTAAAATTCACGCCATAGAGCATGAAATTTTGCCTGAGAGCATAATAAAAATTTTAACAAAGGAAGTAAATGTTTGAATGGTTGAGTTCGCCAGAGGCGTGGATGTCGCTACTTATGCTAACTGGCTTGGAGATAGTTTTAGGCATAGATAACATCATATTTATCGCTATTTTAGTAGGCAAATTGCCGCCAGAGCAAAGGGGCAAGGGCCGCATTTTAGGGCTTGGCTTTGCGATGATCACTAGGATCATCCTGCTACTTTCGCTATTTTGGATCATGAAGCTTACAAAGCCGCTCTTTAGCATAGGCGAGCTTAGCATCACTGGACGCGATCTAGTGCTCATAATAGGCGGTCTATTTTTGATAGTAAAATCATCAATGGAGATCCACGCAAACGCCACTGGCAAGCATGAAGAGGCTCATGAGAGCAAATCTCATCCAGGATTTTTCGCGACTATCCTTGAGATAGGCATTTTAGACATAGTATTCTCTCTTGATAGTGTTATCACCGCAGTTGGTATGGCTCAGCACATCGATATCATGATACTTGCCGTCATCATCGCAGTTGGCGTTATGATGTTTGCCTCAAAGGCGATCTCAGAATTTGTCGATAACAATCCAACCATAAAAATGCTCGCACTAGCATTTTTGGTGCTTGTTGGCTTTGCACTCATACTTGATGGCTTTGGCGTGCATGTACCAAAAGGCTATATCTACTTTGCGATGGGCTTCTCGCTAGCGGTTGAGTGCCTAAATATCTACGCTAGAAAAAGGGCATCAAGAGATCAAAAATAAAAATGTGAGCCAAAATGCAGATAAAAAATTTAGATCACATCGTTATAGTCGTAAGCGACGTTAAAGAGGCGCTTAAATTTTACTGCGACATTTTAGGCATGCGACCAACCCAGAAAGACGGTCACATTAGCCTAAATTTTGGCTCACAAAAGATAAATTTACATAGGTTTGATGGCGAGTTTTTACCTGCGGCAAAGCATCCAACAAAGAGCAGTGCTGATATATGCTTTTAGCTAAAAATGACATAGAGGACGTGCGCTCGGAGCTTCTTGCAAAAGGAGTGAATATAGAGCTTGGCGTCGCTAGGCGAAACGGAGCACTTGGAGCAATGAAGAGTTTATATATTTATGACAAAAATTTAATAGAGCTTAGCCCAGATGAAATTTAACAAGAAGACAGCTTGGACCTACTAAAAGACCCGTTAAATAAACTAATCATCTCGCTCTCGCTGCCAGCTGGCGTGGGCATGATGTTTAACACGCTTTACAACGTCACTGGCACATTTTTCGCCGCTAAAATTTCAACCCTTGCAGTTGCTGGCATGGCGATGAGCTTTTTGCTCTATCTAAGTGTCGTTGGCATCGGACTTGGCTTTGGCTCAGCACTCACCGCGCTAATAGGCAACAGCCTAGGCGCAAACAAACCAAAAATGGCTAAACTTTATGCGGCAAATGGCATCATCTTTGTGCTTCTTTTTGCCCTATCTATGGGACTTTGTGGCTACTTGCTAGCACCAAATTTACTAGTCATTTTAGGAGCTGATCATCACTACATCAAAGAGGCGCTTGATTATGCTGGCGTCATCTTTCTTGCAGCTCCATTTTTCTTGCTTATAAAATCGCTTAATGGCATACTTGTCGCACTTGGCGATACTAAAAGCTATCGCAACTGGCTATTTTGTGGCCTTTTTATCAACGCATTTTTTTGCTATCTTTTTGCTTTTATCTTTGCTCTTGGCGTAAAAGGTCTTGCACTAGCAACGGCTAGCGTGCAGTTTTTAGGCATGATCTATCTCTTTTTTAAAGTTATAAAAAGCAAGATGATAGAGCCCAGAAATTTAGGCTATTTCGTGCCAAATTTAGCCGTCTGGGCAAAGATACTAAAGCAAGCTTTGCCAGCTTGTCTAAACTACCTCTCAATGTCACTTGGCTCGCTCGTGCTTTTAAAATTTGTGAGCTTTTACGGCGTCAATGCAGTCGCAGGTTATGGCATAGCCTTAAGGATCGAGCAAATTTTAGTGCTTCCAACCATCGGCATGGCAGCAGGAGTGCTTAGCATCATCTCAAGAAACTACGGCGCTAAGAGTTTTCAAAGAGCGATGCAGTGCTACAAAATATCGCTTCTTTTTTTGCTCATCTACTGCGCCTTTGCCTACATCTTTATAAGGCTTTTTGGCGAGAGCGCGATCAAGCTCTTTGACAGCACGCCAGCCGTGCTAGAAGTGGCAAAGCTCTACCTTGGCATCAACTCACTTGCCTACATGGCTTACGGCACGATAAACATCTCAGGCAGCACGCTACAAGCGATAAAACGCCCAGTGGCGATCTTTTTGCTAAATGGCTTTAGACAGCTCGTGCTTCAATGCTCGCTCTTTTACGTGGTGGTCTTTTGGCTAGGACTTGAGATCAAATTTATGTGGCTAGCGCTCTTTTTTAGCGTCTATTTTACAGCGATTTGCTTTTTGGCTTGGACGCTTTTTAGGTTAAAAAGAGCTAAGAGCGCAAGCTTTTAAATTTAAAGCTAAACGCAAAAAAGCAAAGCGAGGCGACTAAGATGATGCTAGCTCCGCCTGTGAGGTTGAAATAAAAGCTGATCACAAGGCCGATAAAGCAAAAGATGATAGAAAAAATGGTTGAGATTAGCATCATTAGCCCCAGTCTTTTGGCAAAAATTTGAGCAATATAAGGCGGTATGGTAAGTAGCGCGATGACAAGTATTAGCCCCACGACGCGGATCGTAGCTACCACGCAAAGCGCCATCATACAAACTAGCAGATAGTGAAAAAATGTCGTATTTACCCCGCGAAGTTTTGCAAACTCCGCATCAAAGCTGATCGCCACAAACTGGCGGTAAAAAAGTGCGATAAGAGCTAAAAACAAGAGGTCTAAAACGCTCATAAACGCGATATCTGTGCTGCTAACTGCAAGTATCGAGCCAAAAAGATAGCTCATAAGATCGGCGTTATAGCCAGGTGTGAGGTCGATGAAGATGATACCAATAGCCATGCCAATCGCCCAAATAGCGCCTATAACAGAGTCGATGTTTGTCTTATCTTTTAGCGTGATCGTGGCGATGATGAGCGCTAAAAATAGTGAAAATATGCTCGCTCCAAAAAGCGGCTCTAGCGAGAAGAAAAATGCAAGCCCTATGCCGCCATACGCGCCGTGTGCGATGCCTCCAGCGATGAAAGTCATCTTATTTATCACCACAAGCGAGCCTATCATGCCGCATATTATGCTTACTAAAATGCCCGCAATAAAGGCATTTTGCATAAAATTTAACTCTAAAATTTCACTCATTTTCTCTCTTTAAAATTTAAAAACATTGCTCTTTGTTTTTTCACAACCGCACTCGCCAAGTGCGATCTCGACATCACAAAAATGGCTATGCGTTCTAGCTAGATGCTCGATAAATTCCCTCTTTGCAAGGTTTTCATGCGTTTTATGAATGTGTAAATTTTTACTCACATAAGCGATCTTTGTAGCATAATTTAGCACGATATTTAGGTCGTGACTGACTAGAACCACGCCCACGCCATTTGCGTTTATGCCCTTTAAAATTTCATAAATTTCAGCCTGCCCTTTTGTGTCGATGCTGGCTGTTGGCTCGTCTAGGATGAGCACTTTTGCGTTTGCGCAAAGCGCCCTAGCGATATAGACGCGCTGCCTTTGACCGCCACTTAGCTCGCCGATCCTCGCGTTTGCAAGCTCCCTCATACCGACCTTCTCAAGGGCACTTAGCGCTAGAGCTTTTTCATCTTTTGAGTAAAAACCAAAGATTTTTTTATCGATTAGCCCCATTAAAACGACTTCTAAAACCATCATCGGAAAGCTTTGATTTGATAAGAAATTTTGCGGCACGTAGCCTATAAATTTACTAACCTCGCTTGGCTCTTTACCAAAGAGCTTTATCTCGCCACTTTGAGGCTTAAGCAGACCCAAAATGAGCTTTAAAAGCGTGCTTTTGCCTCCGCCATTTGGACCGATTATCGCTAAAAACTCGTCGCTACTATAGTCTAAATTTATGTCCTCTAAAACGACTTGTTTATCGTAGCTAAAGTTTAAATTTCTAATTTTTATAATATCTTTCAAAACAGGCTCTTTTGCGTAAATGTCGTGACAAAAATGAAAAGTCCAAGCCAAAGCATGATGCCAAGGGCTGCAAATTCTGCGTAGATTTTAAACTTTTTTAGCTTAATGTTTGTGCTGATCTTTGAGCCAAAAACTGCCGCTACAAATATCACCACACTCATGCCAAGCGCCATAAATACGCCACTTATCACGCCTGCAAAGTAGCTACCTATCTCATTTGCCAGCACAAAAACTAGGATCGTGCCTGGACAGGGCACAAGAGCCGCAGCGGCCGCTACTAGCCACTCCTCTTTGCTCTTTGGCTTTTTGGTTGAGCAAATTTGACAGCCACACTCACTTTTAAATTTTGTATTTTTACTCAAATTTTGGCTTAGATTTGATCTAAAAATATAAAATTTAGTCTCATTTTTGTTTGAAAGATAAAATTTGATCTTTTTAACGAGCATAAAAATCGCTACAAAAAAGATCACGACGCCAGAAAATGCAGTCGTTATGCTAGCGGTGTCCTTTGTAAGGTCGCTGCTTACTTCACGAAGCAGTAAAAAGCTAGCAAAGACAAAGACAAATGCGCCTACGACGTGCAAAAAGCCGATCTTTAGTGCAAATAAAAACGCCCTTTTGTAGCTGCCGCCAGTTGCGGCAAAATATGAGCTTGTTAGCACCTTGCCGTGGCCTGCTCCAGCAGCGTGCAAAAAGCCATAGCCAAATGAGATAAATGCCAAAAATAGCAGCGCAAGCGGGCTTTTATAATCCACGCTTCTTAAAATTTGCTTTAGCCTATCAAGCAAGCTTAGGCTAGTTTTTGAGACGATGTCAAATTTAGCCTCATCGATCTTATCTATCTGGCTTAAATTCTCATCGCTCGCGCCTACTACTGGCTCTTTTAGTAGCTCTTTAAGCGCTGGCTTCTCGTTGTGAGCTTTGGCTGCTTCTTTGCTTGAAAATGTAAAAAATATCAAATTTGAGTTTGAATTTGGTATCGCCCAGAAGCTTTTACCCACCAAAAATGCGTTATTTTGCGTAAATTTGAAGTTAAAATAGCTCTCTTTGTCCTCCATATCAACCGACACGACAAGTCCGTCAGCGATCACTAAATTTGTCTTAAAACTCACGTCAAATTTAAGTCTGCCCTCGTCAAAATAGAGCTTGTAATTATTTAAATTTGGCTCTATTTTAGTAGTGCTTTCGTCCTTGTAATAGTACTCAATGTCCGTTAGATAGTGCCTTGGCACGAGGTAGTCTAGTAAATTTAAGCGGATCTTTCTAAGTTCTTTATCATCTATCTTTTCATCTTGATTGAGGTCAAAATTTTGCTTCATCAGGTCTGAGAAATTTTGCGAAAAGGTCCAAGTAAAGGCTATCTGCGTGATGTTATTTTCGTGTGCGACAAATTTCGCGCTAACGTGAGCTGTTGGGCTATAAAGCGAGCATAAAGCACACCCGAAGGCATTTATCGCAAGTAGGCAAATGACGATCAGGCGTGCTAACATTTTTATAGACTTTTTGCGAAAATTTCAGCCGTTTTTTTCATCTCGGCTAGCCAGTTTTCAGGTAGTTGGTCTATCGTGACGACCTTTGAGCCAGTCTCTTTTGCGATCAAATTTGCAGCCTTTGTTGGAAACTGTGGAGCCACGAAAATGACCTTTACACCGTGCTCTTTGGCTTCTTCTATAAGCTCTTTTAGCTCAGCTGGCTTTGGCTCTTTGCCCTCTATCTCGATGGCGATCTGCTCTAAGTTATAGCGCTTTGCAAAGTAGCCCCAAGATGGGTGATATACGATAAATTCGCGAGTTTTGACATCTTTTAGCTCGTTTTTGATAAAACTATCAAGATTGTCAAGGCTAGCTTTAAATTTAGCCAAATTCTCCTCATAAAGCTTTGCATTTTGAGGGAATTTCTCTATTAGCGCCTTTGCGATGTTATCAGCTTGTGTTTTTACCAAGATAGGGTCAAGCCAGATGTGTGGGTCAAGACCGTCATGGTGGTGATGATGGTGCTCGCCCTCGTGGTCATGGTGCTCATGCTTATGCTCGCCCTCGTGCTTATGCTCGTGGTGCTCTTCATGTTCATGCTCCTCGCTCATAGCGATCTTTTCGATGCCTTCTTGCGTCTTTACGATGCGTAAATTTTTAAATGTCTTTGAGAAGCGATCAAGCCACGCATCTTCAAACTCGATGCCAATAGCAAAGTAAAGCTCGCTCTTTTCAAGCTCCTTCATCTGCTTTGGCTTTGGTTCATAAGTGTGCGGATCAGCGCCTTTGCCAACCATCGCATTTACATCTAGCGTATCTCCAGCGATCTGCTCGACAAAAAATTTTGTTGGCAGTATGCTAGTAGTCACAACCGGCTTTGCAAAAAGAGACAAAGCACAAACAGCTAAAAAAACGATAATTTTTCTCATTATCTCTCCTTTAAAAAATAATTGCGAAGTTTAGCAAAATGCAACTTGGTTGCAACTTAAAGTTCAAAAGCCTAAATTTAGCCTTTTCTTTTAAATATATTTTAAATTTTTTAGCGTTAATATACGAAAAATGAAAAGGGCAAAGATGAACGCGAGAAATTTCTTAGAAGAGCACAATATCAAGGCTACGACGCTTCGCATAAAGCTTGTTGAAATTTTACAAAACGCCAAAACACCGCTAAGCTACGATGAAATTTTAGAGAGCCTTGACGCAAACAAGACGACCTTTTATAGAAGTATGGAAATTTTTGAAAAAGAAAATCTCGTGATAAAAACCGAAAACAACCACAAGAGCTACTACGAGCTAGCAAATGAAGCCAAAGCCTACTTCATCTGCGACGTCTGCCACAAGGTGACAAACATCGACATGCCACACCTAAGCGTCGCTAAAAATATAAAAAGCGCCGTGATAAAGGGCGTTTGCGACGAGTGCGGTCACGAGTAAAGCGCGATGATCTGCGCTGGGATAGCTTTTGGGCGGTTTGTCTTTAGATCGATATAGACAAACTCTGTCTTGCCAGTTGCTATTAGCTCGCCATCTTTTTTAAACTCAAAATATCTACAAGATGTCGCCTTGCCCTCAGTCTGCGTGTAGGTGTAAATTTCTATCTCATCCATCAGCTTTGCGCTTTTTATATATTTTGCTTCATTTTTTCTAATGAGCCAAATTTCTCCCCTTTTATACTGCGCCTCAACCGTGTCGCCAACGGCAGCGGAGTGGGCAAATACGGCCTCTTGCATAAGGGTGAAATAATAGACATTATTCATATGTCCGTGCATGTCGATGGCTTGTGGCGGGATGGTGACGTGATATATAAAATCTCTCATTTTTGACCTTTTTTGCTAAAATTATAACCAAAAATGAGGAGCTAAAATGCAAAATTTATGGGATAAAAAGGCGTCAAACTACCAAAGATTTGACGGCAAGATCAGCGCTATCCAGCAGCAAATTTTTAGTAAAGCCTTAGCTTGGGGAGTTGATTTTAGCGACAAAGATATCCTTGATATCGGCTGTGGCACGGGCGTTTGGACTATATTTTTATCAAAAACGGCTAAGCATATAACTGGCATCGATAGCTCAGAAAAGATGATAGAAATTTTAAACGAGGACGCAAAGAGATTTGGCGTGACAAATTTAACCAGCGAGGTTTGCTCGTGGAGAGAATTTAAGCCAGCAAGGCTCTTTGATATCGCCATTTGCACGATGAGCCCAGCCATTGCAAGCGATGAAGATTTTGCTAAATTTCAAAACTGCGCCAAGCAAAAGCTCTATCTTGGCTGGGACAAGCCTAGAAGCTCTGATCTACTTGAGCCATTTTTTGAAAAATTTGGCCGCGTGCTCTCTCAAAAAAACGTCGTAGATAGGCTTGAAGCGTGGCTAAATGAGCAAGGCATCGCTTTTAAGAGTCAAATTTTAAACGAAACTAGGATCGCTAGACGAAGCGTGCAAGAAGCTGCTGAAAATATCTGCTGGCACCTTGAGATAAACGGAGCTAAAAACTACGATGAAAAGACGGTTTTGGCGATGTTAAAAGAGAGATTTGAGGGCGAGTTTATAGATGAGAAAATAGACTCTCAAATGAAACTTTTTGTCTTTTAGAGCTTAAATTTAGAGCAAATTTGCTTACCAAATTCGCTAAAAATGACGCCAAAGATGATGAGCATAGCTCCAAAAATTTGCCAGACGCTAAGTATCTCGCCAGCAAAAAAGTAGCCGATAAACCCAGCAGAGACTGGCTCTAGGCAGAAAAACAAGGCCGCCTTGCTAGCGGTCGTGTATCTTTGGGTGATCGTTTGCACAAAGTAGCAAAATATAGTGCCAATCACCGTCGTAATAAATATCGCTATGAAAAATTCCCTATCAAATTTTGGCACGATACTGCCTTGAAAAAGCGCGAAAACAAGCGAAAGCAGGGCATTTGTAAGAAAGACCACAAAGACAAGCAAATAAAGCTCACTCTTTCTTACAAAGTGGCCATTTAGCGTAGTATAAAGTGCATAAAATATCGCGCAGACAAGCGCTAGTGCCTCTCCGCTCCCAAGTGCGAGCGTGGCGCCACTTAAGAGCCAAAGCCCAAAAATAGCGATGATCGCACCAAAAATGGCAAAAATGCTTATCTTATTTTTAAAAAAGATAGCCGCCATAAAAGGCACTATCACGCACTCAAGCCCCGTGATAAAGGCGACGCTCGAGCTAAAAGTGAGCTTTAGAGCGTAAGTTTGCGTGGCAAATGACAAAAAGAGCACCGCGCCAAGGATAATGCCGTGGGTGACGCTCTTTTTGTCAAATTTCTTAGTAAATTTAAGCGCGACAAAGCCCATAAAGATAGCCGAGAGAAAAAACCGGCAAAAGAGCATGACAAAGACGCCATTTGTCTTTAGCGCGTTTGCCATGGGTAAAAACGTAGCGCCCCAAACGATGGCAACTACGATAAGAGCGATGTCGGCTCTGTTTTGAGCGCTTAAATTTCTCATTTAAAGATCGAGTCAAGCACCTTTTTGCCGCTATCTAGGCTAAAGCCGCTTCTTAGCCCCTTTTCCTTCTCGCTCATCACGTTAAATAGCCCATCTAGCGTCTTTCTCGTGATATATGCGTTTAGATCCTCGCCATCATCTGGCACATACTCGCTTGCGCCTAAATTTTTAGCTAGGCTTTTGACTGATTTTATCGTTTCGTTGTTTTTTGCTGAGCCGCCGATGAAAGAATTTAGCCCATTATAGGCGGTCGCAAAGCTATTATCACTCATCATTTTTTCAATTATCGGCGTAAATGCCGCCTTTAGCTTTTGGCTGGAGCTTTGCTGCAAATACTTCGTAACGCTGTCGCTGCCGCCGTTAAAGAGCTTTTTCACGTCAGCCTCGCTCATATTTTTTATGCTATCGCTAAAAATTTCAGCAGCCTTTGGCACGGCCGTGGTCGCAGCGTTGTTTATCGACTTGCTAAGCTCCTGCGCCCACTTCTCGCCGCCCACTTTTTTGGCTAAATTTGACGCCATTTCAAGGCTTTTTGGGAGTGGGATTTTAGCTGTAGCGTTGTTTATAAAGCCCTCTTTTGAAAGCTCGCTAACAGCAGCATTTAGCGCCTCGCTAACCATGCTTTTATAGTCGCCGCTTGATGCGTGAGTGGCGATTTTCACACCTTTATTTATCATATCATCCATGCTTGCGGCTTGTAAATTTAAAGCAAGCGCACCACAAAGAATAACAAGAGATCTTTTCATCTTCTCTCCTTTTTACAAATTTAAAGCAAAATCATACAAAAAATATCTAAACGCTTAAAATAAATTTAATATTTTTGCACTAAAATTCACCCTTTTTTGAGGGGAATTTATGCAGCTTTTACTTCTTAGCTTCGCTCTTAGCATGGATAGCGCAGCACTAAATATGGCAAACGGCGCAAGATATAAAAGCCTTACCCTTGGCAAAATTTTATTTATAGCCTTCATGCTTGGCTTTTTTCAGTTTCTCATGCCGCTTTTTGGCTATTTTCTAGGCATTAGCTTTGCTAAATTTATAAGCTCCATTGATCACTTCATTGCATTTTTTATACTATGTTTTCTTGGCTTTAAAATGCTAAAAGAGGCCTGTAACAGCGAGGCTAGCGACTCTTTGGGCATGGATATTAAGACCGTTTTTATAGGCGCATTTGCCACTAGCATAGACGCACTTGCCGTTGGCGTCACACTTAGCTTTGAAGCAGTTAATGTATTTGAGAGTGCGCTCATCATCGGCGTAGTCTGCTTTGTGCTAAGCCTAGCCGCCTTTTACATCGGTAAATTTATGGGTGAAATTTTAGAGAAAAAGGCGCTATTTTTAGGCGGAGCGATACTTATGTTTCTAGGCTTTAAAATCCTCATAACCCACCTGCTAGAAGAGGGAGTGCTCTAAATTTCTATCTCTATGCCAACTGGGCAGTGGTCGCTGCCAGTGATCTCTGGCAAGATGAAGGCGTCTTTTAGCCTATCTTTTAGACCTTGCGAAATGAAGAAATAATCAATCCTCCAGCCGACGTTTTTCGCCCTTGCGTTAAAGCGGTAGCTCCACCACGAGTAAGCGTCCGCAACGTCGCCATTTACGGCTCTAAATGTATCTATAAAGCCGCTTTTTAGCACCTCATCTATCCACGCTCGCTCGATAGGCAAAAAGCCAGAAGTTTTGGCATTTGCCTTTGGATTTTTCAGGTCGATCTCGCGGTGAGCGGTATTTACGTCGCCGCAAAATATCACCTCTTTGCCGCTTTTTACTAGCTCTTTACAGTAAGCTAGAAATTTCTCGTAAAAGTCCATCTTGTAAGCTAGCCTCTCGTCGTCTTTTTGGCCGTTTGGAAAGTAGATGTTAAAAAGCACGATATCGCCAAATCTATGCTCCAAAACTCGCCCCTCCGTGTCGTCGAAAAAGGCCGCTTTTTGCGTTTGCACGTCAAATTTAGCAAGGCTCATCACGCCAGAATATCCTGCCCTTGCGCCTGAGTTTACACTGATATCTTTAAATCCAAGGTTGTAAATTTCTTTTGGCACGTCATCTTCTTTGACCTTGATCTCTTGCAGTCCCAAAAAATCAGGACTAACCTCGTCAAGCCAGCCAAAGCCATCTTTTGCCATGACTGCGCGCAGCCCATTTACGTTCCAGCTAATAAGTTTCAAATTTCATCCTTTTTTTAATTATAATTATGCCAAAAATCACAAAAAGGAAGGTTATGAGAAACCAGCCAGAGTATAAATTTTTTAAAAATTTTGGCTACGCAAGAGAGGGTTTTGCTGAAATTTTTAAAAACGAAAAGAGCTTTCGCATAGAAATTTGCATATTTTTGGTAGCTACGATCTCGCTATTTTTTTGGAAATTTGACCTTATTTTTAACCTATTTTTGATCTTTAGCATGGCATTTGTGCTAGTTTGCGAGTGCCTAAACTCGAGCATAGAGCGAGTGACTGATCTTGCAAGCCCAGACTATCACGCCCTAGCAAAGGCGGCAAAGGACGCTGGAAGTGCTGCCGTAATGATCGCAAATTTCTTATGTGGCGCGCTTTGGTGCGTGGCTATATATTATAAATTTTGAGATCAGCGTGAAAGAGCAAATTTACAAGGCGCTTCTTGGCGAGAAAAAGGTAGAGATCATAAATTTACTTTGCGAGCTAAGCGATGAAAATGGCTTTATCGTGCTTAAAATTTCAGAAATTTGCGAGAAGCTAAATGTTAGCAAACCAACCGTGATAAGCACGTTTAGGCTGCTTGAAGAGAAGAAAATTTTCGAGCGGGTAAAAAACGGGGTTTATAGATTTAAAAATTTATAGTGGCAAGCAAATGCCTGCCACTAGTAGTTTTAGCCTATAGTCTCAGCAGCGATCATACCAAATGTCAAGCAATCAGTAATAGCCACTGATCCTAGACGGCTGGCTCCGTGAACGCCACCTGTGATCTCGCCAGCTGCATATAAATTTGGTATAGGCATAGCTGTTTGAGAGTTCATGACTTGGGCTTTTGTGTTGATATTTAGACCACCCATTGTGTGGTGAACTTTTGGCGTGCCACGCTCTGCGTAAAACGGCGGAACTGAGATATCAATGCCCTTTGTCGTAGTCGCAACAACTGGTTTGCCAAAGTCTTCATCAACGCCTTTTTTGACAAATTCATTGTATCTTGCGACTGTTTTTTTGAGCTCATCAACTGGGATCTTATACTCAGCTGCCAAAGCATCGAGTGTGTCAAATTTCTTGCAAATTCCAGCTGCGATAGCCTTTTCATAGTGAGCTGGAAGCATGTGAGGAAGGGCTCTTGAGTCGCAGAAGTTGATAGGGAAGTTTTTATCATCATCGCCTTTTTCGTGGATGACTTTAAACATCGCTTCTGTTCTTGTCCTGCGGTCAGCTAGCTCGTTCATATAGCGTTTGCCAGTTCTTGGATTGACTGAAATTCCAAACGGAAAAGAGCCATTTACGTTAAACATCGATCCAACGCCAAAGCCTGTCTCATCAGCACATCCCCAGGGGCCGTATTGGATCCAGCTTGGCTGAACTGGATAAGCACCAGCTCTAAATGCCGCTAAAAGCGCGCCTGCTGTTGAGCCTGGTTGGTTTGTCGAGTCTGTCTCAGGTGTGATCCTTGGATCTTGAAGGCGTCTAAAAATTTTATCCCTACAAAAGCCACCAGCTGCTAGTACGACGCCTTTTTTGGCTTTTATATATTTTGTATCGCCGCCTTTGTTTTCGACATCGTCGCTCATCAAGTTGCCATCAAATTTGTAGTTTTCTCTGACGATGACGCCCACAACTGCGCCCTTGTCGTCAAAGACGAAATCATCAAATTTTGTCCTTTTTTTGATCGATGCGCCCTCTAACTTTTCAAATGTCGCAGTCATAGGGAGCACGATGCCAGCGCCGCTGCCGACCTCTGTTTGAAGGCTTCTTGGCACTGAGTGACCGCCTGCGTGAGTGATCTGGTCGATATATTTTGCACCACAATCAAGTGTGAGTTTGTAAGCATCTTGCGCTCTCTCGCCGATCTTTGCCAAAAGATCAACGTGGTTGATGCCGCGACCTGCTTTCAAGCAGTCTTTGATAAATAGCTCAGTGCTATCTTTGATGCCAGCTTTCTTTTGCATGTCGCTGTTTGGAACGGCAAAAATTCCGCCATTGATGACAGAGTTGCCACCTGTGCGACCCATCTTTTCGATCAAGACGACTTTGTTGCCTTTTTTGGCTGATGTCACGCCAGCTGCAAGAGCTGCAAAGCCTGAGCCGATGATGACTACGTCATACTCCTCGTCCCATTTGACGTCTTTTTCGCTCTTTGGGCTAGCCATTAAATTTGTAGCACCCATGCCAAGTGCTGTGGCTCCAATAGCGCTAAATTTCACAAAATCTCTTCTAGATAAACCTGAATTTTTCATGCTCTCTCCTTTGAAGTAAGATATTCACTAACTAGATTATACGACTTTTTTTATTAAAATAGTCTAATTAATTTTTAAAATTAAATTTTATTAAAGCTAAGTGCGAATAGAGCGTAGTTTGGTAATATTTATTGACACTATTTTTATCCAAATTTGACTTTGGATTGACGTAAAATAGGCATTTAAAGTAAATTTAGCATAAAGTTTAGAAATTTAAATTTTAAAATTTACCAGAAATGAATATGAATTAAATTTTTTATAGATCAATTTTTTTAGATTTTTGGGAGGATTTTCTTTTATAGCCTAATAAAAAATATTAGTTTAAAGGAAAATCGGAGCAAATTTGCTCCGAGAAATTATTTAACACCAACTATTATTTGAGTTGCTTTAATGATAGCAGTTACTTTGTCGCCTACTTTTAAAGCTAAATTTTGAACTGACTCTCTAGTGATGATAGCTGAAATTTTGCTGCCATTTGCGTCGATGATAACCTCAGCATTTACAGCGCCGTCTTTTATCTCGCTAACAACGCCTTTGATTTGGTTTGTTGCGCTAAGTTTTATGCTGTCATCTTTTGAAACGATAACGCTTGAAGCCTTGAATAAAAATATAGCTTTTTTGCCAACTTTAAGATCAAGAGCTTTCTCGCTATCAACCGTAATAGTTGCTTTTAGCACCTCACCACCTGCGATTTTACCAGCTATTAGCGAATTTACCGCGCCTGTTCTTACTTCTGATATCTCAACATTTAGTTGATTTCTTGCACTTAGAGACATATTTTTCCTTTTTATGATTTAAATTGTTTTGAGATTGTAAAGTAATATTTTTAATGCAAACTTAAAATTGTTATATGAAATTTTATAATATCAAAAATTAAAATTTAAAACTTCTCAAACGCTAAAATAACGCTATTTACAAGGTCAAATTTACAAAAATAATTTAAATAATTTTTGTAAATAAATATTACTAAATATTAACTTTACCTTATTTTTATAAAATTTGACTCTAAATTTTAAATTTAAACAAGAGAAATTTATAAATTTGAGTTTAGAAATAATAGAAGTTAGGGTGTTTAAATGCCAGCTTCAAGCATAGCTTCAGCTTGATAGTGAGTGATGAGCGGCTCTATGATCTCATCAAATAGCCCCGCGGCCATGATCGCATCAAGGCGGTAAAGAGTTAAATTTATGCGGTGATCACTTATGCGGTTTTGTGGGTAGTTATAAGTTCTTATCCTGCCAGAGCGGTCGCCAGTACCAACCTGGCTCTTTCGCTCGCTAGTCTCTTTTGCAAGCCTCTCTTGCTCTTGCATCTCGTAAAGTCTAGCTTTTAGCACCTTCATCGCAGCTTCTTTGTTTTTGTGCTGGCTCTTGCCATCTTGGTTTGTCACAACAAGTCCTGTTGGTATGTGCGTGATCCTAACGGCACTATCAGTTGTATTTACCGACTGGCCACCGTGACCTGAGCTTCTCATAACATCAACTCTTATATCATTTGGATTGATCTCGATCTCACTATCTTCGACCTCTGGCATGATAGCCACAGTCACGGCCGAAGTATGCACCCTGCCCTGACTCTCAGTCTCTGGAACACGCTGAACTCTATGCGTGCCACCTTCAAATTTTAGCCTAGAGTAAGCGCCTTTGCCTTTTATAAGCACTATGATCTCTTTAAAACCGCCAGTGTTACCCTCGCTTTGGCTAACGATCTCAAATTTATATCCACGAAGCTCTGCATATCTGATGTAAGCGTTAAAAAGATCTCCAACAAATAGTGCAGCCTCATCGCCACCAGTGCCTGCGCGAATTTCTAAAAATATATTTTTATCATCGTTTGGATCTTTTGGAAGAAGTAAAATTTTGATCTCTTCTTCAAGCTTCTCTCTTGAAATTTCTAAATTTTTAAGCTCATCTTTTGCAAGTTCGCCAAGCTCAGCATCCTCAAGCAAAGCTTTGTTCTCGTCGATATCATTTAGAATTTGTAGATATTTTTTTGCAGCAGTTGCGACTGGTTCGATAGATGATTGCTCTTTTGAGAGCTTTGTCATCTTTTCGATATCGTTTGCTATATTTGGATCGCTTAGAAGCGTAGAAATTTCATCATAGCGATCCAAAAATGGATGAAGTTTATCAGCAAACATTAAAATTTAATAGATTAAGCAGCTTTTAGAGTATTTACTAATTGAGCAAGGCGACTAACGCGACGAGCAGCAGTTTGTTTCTTCAAAAAGCCTCTACTTACAAAGCTGTGAATACTTTTGTTAGCAACTTTTAAAGCTTCATTTGCAGCATTTAGATCTTTAGCTTCTACAGCTACGCGCACTGCTTTTGTAATGTTTTTAAGTCTAGTGCGGTAAAATCTATTTCTTTCTGTTCTTTTTATAGTTTGTCTAGCTCTTTTTTCAGCAGATTTATGGTTTGCCATAATATACCTTTTTTGATAATTTTAGTCCGTGATTATATGAAAAATATATTTAATTGTAACTGAATTTAAGTCTGCTTTAAAACAAATAAAATTTTAGATTTTAAATTTGATAATTTCTGATAAAATAGCACCATTTTATAATAAAAAGGATAATTTTATGAAACTTTTTGGAACAGACGGAGTTCGTGGTAAGGCTGGCGAAAAGCTTTCAGCTCAGACATCTATGCGCCTTGCAATGGCTGCTGGAATTTACTTTAGAAAGACCTCAGCGACAAATGTGATTTTGGTTGGAAAAGATACTAGAAAAAGCGGCTATATGATCGAAACTGCCATCGTTGCAGGGCTAACTGCAGTTGGCTACAACGTCCTTCAAATAGGCCCTATGCCAACACCTGCAATCGCATTTTTAACAGAAAATATGCGCTGTGACGCTGGCATAATGATAAGCGCCTCACACAACCCATACTACGACAACGGCATCAAATTTTTTGATAGCTTTGGCAACAAACTAGATGAAAAGATAGAAGCCGAGATAGAAAAAATCTTCTACGACGACGAGCTCATTGCAAACGCCCAAAAGACGATGACAGAGATCGGCGCAAACAAGAGGATCGACGATGTTATCGGCAGATATATCGTGCAGATCAAAAATTCATTCCCAAAAGAGTTAAATTTAAAGAATTTACGAGTAGTTTTAGACGTAGCAAACGGAGCTGCTTACAAGGTCGCGCCAACTGTATTTAGTGAGCTTGGAGCTGATGTCATCGTCATAAACAACGAGCCAAATGGTAGCAATATCAACCAAAACTGCGGCGCGCTTCACCCAGAAGATCTAGCAAGTGAGGTAAAAAGGCTTCGTGCTGACATCGGCTTTGCATTTGACGGCGATGCTGATAGGCTTGTCGTGGTCGATGAAAACGGAGAAGTAGTGCATGGAGATGCGATACTTGGCTCACTGGCTGCATTTTTGCACGAGCAAAAGACTCTAAAAGGCGGTGCCATCGTGGCTACGGTGATGAGTAACGCCGCACTTGATGACTATCTAAAAGCTCACAAGATCAAGCTACTTCGCTCAAACGTAGGCGATAAATACGTGCTTGAGATGATGAAAGAAAATGGCATAAATTTTGGCGGCGAGCAAAGCGGCCACGTCATATTTAACGACTACGCCAAGACTGGCGACGGCCTTGTTACTTCGATGCAAGTTGTTGCGATGATGCTTAAAAAAGGCAAAAAAGCTAGTGAAATTTTTGGCGAGCTAAAGCCGTATCCGCAAATTTTGCTAAATTTAAAGATCACAGAGAAAAAACCGCTTGATAAGATAGAGGGGCTAAAAGAGCTTGAGGCTAGCCTTGCAAAAGATGGTATAAGATCGCTCTTTAGATACTCTGGCACTGAAAATTTGATCAGACTTTTGCTTGAAGGTAAAAATCAAACTTTAGTTGAAAAACGCATGGATGAAGTTGAGAAATTTTTTATAAAAGCCCTAAATGCTTAAAAGCTTAGTTAAATTTTTCATCGCATTTTTTCTCATTTTTATCGTTGATCAAGCGATAAAAATGATATTTATATATGGTTTTTCGTGGGAGGGCGAGTTTTTCTCGCTAGTTCTTACATATAATAAGGGCGTTGCATTTTCTATGTTTGCCTTTTTAGATGAGTGGCTTAAATTTATCCAGATAGCTCTCATTTTAGGTGTTTTTGTCTATCTAGTCGTTGAAAAAAAACTGCTTTGCTCACATGCCGTTTGGCTTGGAGCTTTGCTAGGAGCTGGCAGCTCAAATATCACAGATAGATTTATCCATGGCGGCGTCGTGGATTACGTCTTTTGGCATAAGTGGTTTAACTTTGCAGTCTTTAACTTCGCTGATGTGATGATCGATCTTTGCGTCGTGATGATACTTTGGCAAAGTTTTAGAAAAAGGAGAGAGAGTGGGAAATAATATCTACGTCGCATACGCGCTTTGGCTACTTACTGGCTGGCTTGGGGTGCATAGAATTTACCTTGGTAAATTTATCACTGGCTTTTTGATGATGGGACTATTTTTCGTTGGCTACTCTACGTTTTATTTCATTATAGGCATACCATTTTTAATAATTTGGGGCATTTGGTGGCTTATCGATGCATTTTTAGTTGGCGCTTATGTTGAAAAAAATTTACAAAAAGTCGAGCTAAAAGAGAGACTAAAACTAAAAGATAAAGAGGACGACTTAAAAAGGCTTTACGAGCTTTTTGAGAGTGGTGCGATCAGCAAGGCTGAATTTGAAGCTAGAAAAGAGATACTTTTTAGATAAGGAGACGTTATGGCAGAATATTATCTTTACTTAAAATACCTCCACTATTTGTTTTTCATCTCGTGGATGGCAGTGCTGTTTTATCAGCCAAGGCTCTACGTTTATCACGTAGAAAACATGGACAAACCTGACTTTGTCAAAGTGGTCGAGGTGATGGAGTACAAGATGTATCACTACATCGGCTGGGTCGCACTCATCGGCTCATTTGTCACTGGTATATTGATACTTATTGCGATGCCTGATCTTATAAAAACTGGCCACATCCATGTCAAAATTTTAGTTGTCATCTTAATGGCTATCTATCACCTAGACCTTGGACGCTACATGAAGCAGCTCAAAGAGAAACGCTGTAACAAAAGTGGCATCTTCTTTAGAGCTTACAACGAAGTGCCAACTATTGCGATGCTCATCATCATCTGGGTAATGATAGTAAATCCATTTTAAAGGAATTTGATGAAGAAATTTTTAGCATTTATCGCTTTGCCAGCGCTCTTGCTCGCAGCTACTCAGTATTTTGAGCCGATGCAGATAAAATTTGACAACAGACTCTACTCGCTAGCAGGCTCAGCCAAACCTGTGCCAAATTTATTCACGCAGGAGTACTTACTCCCTGGCGAGAAGCTAGATAGTTTTAGCTACATGCTCTCGCTAAATACCCTTAAATTTGACGCTACGCCAGAGCAAGCGGTCGAGCAAAAGATAAATGATCTAAAAGAGCTAAAAGCAAAAGGGCTAAAAGTGGCTTATAAAAAGGGCTCGCTCGCAAATGAAATTTATCTTGATATCACGATATTTTCAAACCTAAATGGCGTGCCAACAGCCGAGCACTCGATATATCGCTACACCAAACAAGGTGGGATTTTAGTCCTTTTTACCATCCAAAGGCGTGCTTATAAAAAAGAGGGCATTCAAAGATTTGCTACAAATTTCACGATCGAGTCGCAAGACTTTAGCAAAAAAGCCCTAGCCACACCTTTCCCGCAAATCATCAGCAAATAAAGAAATTTGAGTGTAAATTTAGCCTTTGCACTCAAATTTTAAAACCAGACTTAACAAATTTATCTAAAAATAAAACGAATAGTTATATGATAAGAAAAACTCAAAAAGGATAGCCTATGATACATAAAATTCTTATCGCAAATCGTGGTGAGATCGCAGTTAGGATAGTCAGAGCTTGTAGGGATTTACACATCCAAAGCGTAGGAATTTACACAGCACCAGACAGCGAGTGCTTGCATGTAAGGATCGCTGATGAGGCCTATCAAGTGGGCGAAGATCCGATCAAGGGCTATCTTGACGCCAAAGCTATCGTAAAGCTTGCTAAAGAGTGCGGGGCTGACGCGATACACCCAGGATACGGCTTTCTAAGCGAAAACTACGAATTTGCAAAGGCGGTTGAGGATGCTGGGCTCATCTTCATCGGTCCAAAAGCTGAAGTCATCAAGAAAATGGGCGATAAAAACATCGCTAGATATCTGATGAAGAAAAACGGCATACCGATAGTGCCAGGTACCGAAAAGCTAAATGATGAGAGCATGGACGCCATAAAAGAGCACGCCAGACGCATCGGCTACCCTGTCATCTTAAAAGCAAGCGGTGGTGGTGGTGGCCGTGGTATCAGGGAGGTCTGGCAAGAAGAAGATATGCAAGATGCCTTTGAGTCGTGCACCAGAGAGGCAAAAGCATACTTTAACAACGACGAAGTTTTTATGGAGAAGCTTGTCGTCAATCCTCGCCACATAGAGTTTCAAATTTTAGGCGATAACTACGGCAACATCATCCACCTTTGCGAGCGTGACTGCTCTATCCAAAGGCGCCACCAAAAGATCATCGAGATCGCACCTTGTCCATCTATCAGTGAAAATTTAAGAAAGATCATGGGCGTGACCGCAGTGGCTGCTGCAAAGGCTGTGGGCTACTCAAACGTAGGAACGATCGAGTTTTTGCTAGATGACTACAACAACTTTTACTTCATGGAGATGAATACCCGTATCCAAGTGGAGCACGGCATCACTGAAGAGATCACAGGCCATGATCTTGTCGTTAGGCAGATAAGGATCGCAGCTGGCGAAATTTTAGAGATCGAGCAAAGCGACATCAAGCCACGCGGCTACGCGATAGAAGCAAGGATCACGGCTGAGAATGTCTGGGAGAATTTCATCCCAGCACCAGGCACGATCGAGGGCTACTACCCAGCTCTTGGCCCATCTGTGCGCGTCGATAGCCACGTCTATAAAGACTACACCATACCGCCATTTTACGACTCACTTATCGCAAAACTGATCGTCAAGGCGACTGATTATGATCTTGCGGTAAATAAGCTTGAAAGAGCACTTGAAGAATTTACCATCGAGGGCGTGCGAACGATCATCCCATTTTTGCTAACGATCAGCAAGAGTAAGGAGTTTAGAAGGGGATTTTTCGATACTAGCTACGTTGAAAAAAACTTAAAAACTATCCTTGAAAACACCTATGATGATATGAACAAAGAGCCAAACGACGACCTAGAAGAGGTAATTGTAGAGGCGATAAAAAGATATAAAAAGAAGAGATAAATTTATCTCATTGTGGCTTTGGCGATAAATTTCGCCAAGGCTAAATTTCCGCGCAAACTGCGTAAATTTTAGCTCCGTCATTTGCCACAGCATAGAGCCTGCCGCCGCTTACTAGCATGATCTGATCTGCACTAAGGCTAAATTTCTCAAACTCTATCTCTTTTAAAAGCAAGCCATCTTTAGCGTTTATCAAAACTGGCTTATTTTTGCGGTTTGCGAGCAAAATTTGACCATCAACCCAAACAAAATGCTCCGTGCCGCTGGTTTTAAACTTAAACACCACCTCGCCACTTTTTGCATCCACACCATATAGATCTCCACCCTTGCCAGCGGTGCCAAAGTAAAGCACCCCATCATTCAGGCAAACTGGCGTGTAGAGATATGCACCAAGCTTTAGCCGCCAGATGGTCTTGCCTATCCTTGCGCCCTGCTCTTTGGGCGGCAAATTAACGTTTAAATTTTCATCTTTTGCTTCGCTTTTGAGCTCTACACCATCCAAAATTTCTTTGCACTCCATCATAAATGGCGAGCTCATACGCACGCAAAAACCATCAAATTCATACGTTTTAGCGTCGTTATATATCTCTTTTACAGGCTCCTTAGCAACGCCGAGCTCGCTCATCAGCCCGTTATCTATCTTTATAAGCTTTGCTGGGGAGTTTATGTAGCCCTTGTAGTATCTAGTATTTAGCACGAAATAGCCATTTTCTGGGTAGCAACGCGCACTGCTGGCTATGAAAATTTCGCTTTGTTTGTAGGTAAGCGTTGATCTTTTGTGCTCGCTAAAGTCGCGTGAAAATGTATCTAGTAGCACGTAGTTTGGCGTTAGTTTTTGAGCTATCTCTAGCTCGCTAGGCACCCCAAAAGCAAAATGCACAAATGCAATGCGCTCACCCATCTCGTAAATGCCGGTTACGCCGTGTCCGCGAAACTCCACGCCAGGCATATCAAGAGGATATGATCTAACCACGCTAGCTCCTTAAATTTATGGCGATTATAACTCAAATTTCAAAGCACACTAGGCTAAATTTGATAAAATTTGCCAAATTTAGCAAATTTAAGGAGCAATATGTTTTTAAAACTAGACGAGATCGCTAGAAAACTAGATCAAATTTTCTTGCCGCTAGAGCAAGAGGGTATGACTGGTATGAGACTTTTGCCGCAAAAGGACGCTTTGGCGTTTATGCAAGCACAAAAGAGCCTTGGCGTAAATTTCCCAGCTAAATTTACAAAGCTTTTAAGCAAATTTGAGCTTGGAGAGTTTGAAATTTGCAATGTCAGCTTTGGCTCCAGAGGCGACTACGCAAGCGAGCTAGTGCGGCTAAACAGCGTAGATGAGTTTGGTGGCAAATGGTGGCAGGGTGAAGCTCGCCCAGCAAATTTGATAGTTTTTGCCGTGGGAGATCCTTGGATATTTTTGCTTGATTGCACGAGTGGTGCGGTCTATGCGTGGCTGCTTGAAGATAAAAAGCTTTGCAGCAGACGCGTTGCGAGTGACTTTGAAAAATTTTTCATAGCACTTGCCAGCACCTATATAGCAAGGCTAAATGATGAAGCCATGCCATCAGCCCAGCAAATCCTAAATTTTGTCCAAGCAGACGATACAGCACTTTCTTTTTGGCAAGAGATGGCGCAAATTTAGTAAATTTTATAAATTTAGTTTCGATATGTAACACTCATTGCCCAAAATAAAAATATTAAAATATCTTTAAATAAAAATTTTTTCTAGCCGAGTTAATATTTAACTACAAAAAAAGGAAAAAGGAGCAAAAATGAGCGAGTACATCGAACAAACGATGGAGTGGATAAAGAAGACCAACCCAGGTCAAGGCGTCTTTGTCCAAGCTGCGACTGAGGTTTTAAACAGCCTAGAGCTGCTTATCAAAAGAGAGAGCAAGTACCAAAAACACGCGATCCTAGAGCGTATCGTCATCCCTGAGCGCACGGTGATCTTTCGCGTGACATACACAGGCGACGATGGCAGACCAAAGGTAAATAACGGCTACCGCGTGCAGTTTAACTCAGCTGTTGGCCCATACAAGGGCGGTCTAAGGCTCCACCCAAGCGTCGATCTTGGCGTGCTAAAATTTCTTGGATTTGAGCAAATTTTCAAAAACTCGCTCACTGGCGTAAATATCGGCGGCGCAAAAGGCGGCAGCACCTTTGATCCAAAGGGCAAGAGCGAGGGCGAGATAATGCGCTTTTGCCAAGCATTTATGAGCGAGCTTTACCGCCACATCGGCAACACCGTGGATGTGCCAGCAGGCGACATCGGCGTGGGCGCTAGAGAGATCGGCTATATGTTTGGTCAGTATAAAAAGCTAACCGGCAGATTTGATGGCATCCTAACTGGTAAGGGGCTAAACTGGGGCGGCAGTCTAGCGCGCACAGAGGCCACTGGATACGGACTAGTATATTTCACTCAAAACATGTTAAAAAAAGCTGGTCTATCGCTTGAGGGCAAAAAATGCAGCGTCAGCGGTAGCGGAAACGTCGCCATCTACACGGTCGAAAAGCTCTATCAAGCAGGCGCACTGCCTATCACAGTATCTGACTCAAACGGATATGTCTATGACGCTGAGGGCATCGATCTAGCGGTGCTTAAAGAGCTAAAAGAAGTAAAACGTGCTCGCCTTAGCGAATACACCAAATTTAGACCAAACGCAAAATATATAAGCGTGAGCGAATACAAAGAGGGCAGAAACGGCGTCTGGGACGTGCCATGCGACGGAGCCTTCCCGTGTGCGACACAAAATGAGCTTCACCTAGCTGACATAAAAGTGCTTTACGCAAATGGCTGCCGCTTCGTGGCTGAGGGCGCGAACATGCCAAGCACGCTTGATGCGATAAATTTCATGCTTGCGCAAAAAGACTTTCACTTTGCTCCAGCAAAAGCAGCAAATGCTGGTGGCGTGGGCACAAGCGGACTTGAGATGATGCAAAATGCTGGCATGACTTCGTGGAGCTTTGAGGAGGTCGATCGCAGACTTCATGGCATCATGAACCACATCTTTGAGCTAAGCTATGAAACGAGTAAAGAGTTTGGCGATGAGGGCAACCTAGTTCTTGGCTCAAATATCGCTGGCTTTAGAAAAGTGGCTGATGCGATGATAGATCAAGGATATGTGTAGGCCAATTTGGCTCTGTAAATTTACGTCCAAGCTAAATTTGGACGTAAATCAATATAAGGCTGGCTAGGGTTTTTAGCCAAAATAGGATTTGCCTTTTGTGTGGCAAATTTTACTAGCAAGCTGGCAAATTTACGCTAGCTTGAAGTATTTTATACGGTATTCGTTTTTTGCTGGCGTGGCGAATGTGGATTTGAGGCTTGGTTAAATTTCACTAGGGTGGCAAGCAGACCACTTTTTTAGAGCATTTAATAGAAATTTTGTCAAAAGAGCTGATATAACGGCAAATGGTGGAGTGGCGAGGTTTGAGTAGTAAAATTGAAAGTTTTTGCCGTGGAGCATCCTGTTGATATTTTGCTTGATTGCACGAGTGGTGCGGTCTATGCGTGGCAGCTTAGAGATAAGAAGCTTTTTAGCAGGCGCTTTGCGAGTGATTTTGAAAAATTTTTTATAGCACTTGCAACTTTGACATACAAAATCTTACCAGAAAGCGAGCAAAACCTAAAATTTTTCAAGCAGATAAAAAGCACTTTTTTAACAAGAAACGGCTTATGAAATTTAGTAAATTTAGACTCATCCAGCCTAAATTCTCTTTTATAAATTTAAACTACAAACAAGCGAATTTCTTACTAAATTTAGCCTTAAAACTCGCACACGCACCATAAATTTATAAACTCACAAGAAGTTCAAATTTACTCTAATAGGCTGCATTTGCTTGGTCAAATTTCAGCAAAGCAACCCACGAAAGCGATAGCAAAATGATTAAATTCTGCTAAGCAAAGATTAAAATTTGCTAAATTTAAGCTACAAATAAGTGAATTTCTTACCAAATTTGCTTATCAAATAAAACCAAAAGTAGTCAAAGCTTTTGTAAAAAGTATTTATTAAAGCGATATTCTCTTTGCCAAATTTAGCCTCAAATACTCACGCAAGCATATAAAAAACAAAATTTAAAACTCACAAGAAGCTTTTAGACACAGCGCTTTTGCGAGCGACAGTAAGATAATCAAATTTGGACAAGGGAATTTAAAATTTGATAAATTTAAGCTACAAATAATAAAGTTTCTTACCAAGTTTAGCCTGCAATTAGACAAAATTTGGTTTAAAACACCCACGCAAACACTAAATATTTGCAAGCTCACAAGAAAGTCAATTTGCCTAGATTATTTTCAGCACAACGTCTATACAAGTGATGTCAAAGTATTAAATTCCAGTAAGCAAAAATCAAAATTTACTAAATTTAAGCCGCGTCTAAATTCATCCTACAAAATTTAACCACAAACCACATCAACCGCAAACGCCCTTGCGTAAATTTAGCAGATATAAAAATAATAGAATTTTTGAGAAATAGTTATTTGTAAGTTTTTGTATTAAAAATTTAATTAAAAAGAGCAAGCCCTAGCCTGCTCTTTGTGAAAATTTAACCCTTTTTTGGAGTTACAAGCATATTTACATAACGACCTTCTATTATAGGCTCTTTGTCGCGGTCAGCTTCATCTTTGATCATCTCCCAGACCTTCTCAAGCATGGCTACTCCAGCTTCTGGGGTGCTCATCTCGCGACCCTTTAAAAATACACGAAATTTAACGTGTTTGCCATCTTGCAAAAACTCGCTTGCGTGTTTAACCTTGTAGTTTATATCGTTTTGGGCGATCTTGACAGAGAGTTTTATCTCTTTTATCTCGATGGTTTTTTGCTTTTTCTTGGCCTCTTTTTGCTTTTTCTCTTGCTGATAGCGGAATTTACCATAGTCCATTATCTTGCAAACTGGTGGCTTCGCATCTGGCGCTATAAGCACTAGATCAAGCCCAAGCTTGTTTGAGATCTCTAAAGCCTCATCTCTTGAGATGACACCGTATGCCGTGCCATCATCCCCTACACATCTTACCTCTCTCGCCCTTATGTCCTCATTGAGCAATACTTCATTTTCCTTACTCAAAAATGTACCTCACTAAGTTTCTCCTTCGTTAAATTTATAAATTCCGCCAAGCTCATATCGCTCTGCGTCCTAGCCTGTCTATCGCGCAACGCAACGCTCTTGTTCGCTACTTCGTTGTCTCCTAGCACGACTATCATAGGCACCCTTTGTTTTTCTGCCGTTCTTATTCTCTTATTTAAACTCTCATTTTTACTTGCGATCTCGCTATCGACGTTGATCTTTCTTAGCTCGCGTGAAATTTCTTTTGCGTAGTCTAAATGCGCGTCGCTAATAGGCACGATGACGACTTGCGTAGGAGCTATGAAAAATGGTAGCTCGCCAGCAGTGTGCTCAAGTAAAATTCCTATAAATCTCTCAAAACTGCCAAGCAAGGCTCTGTGAAGCATTACAGGGCGCTGTCTTTCGTTATTTGCGTCGATGTAGCCTAGATCAAAGCGCTCTGGCAAGTTAAAATCGACTTGTATCGTGCCGCACTGCCACTTTCTCTTAAGCGCGTCAGTTATCTTAATGTCGATCTTTGGTCCATAAAATGCGCCACCGCCCTCGTCGATGCCGTATTTAAAGCCATTTTCATCAAGAGCTTCTTTTAGTGCTTTTGTAGCAGTTTCCCAAATTTCATCGCCGCCGATCGCTTTGGCTGGCTTGGTTGATATCTCCATCTCATAGTGGAAGCCAAAATTTTCCATTATCGTGCCAGCAAATTTTAAAATTTCTAAGATATTTTCTTTGATCTGGCTTGGCATACAAAAGATATGTGAGTCATCTTGTGCAAATTCGCGAACTCTGAAAAGTCCGTGAAGCACGCCACTTTTTTCATGGCGGTGTACGACGCCGTATTCAAAAAATTTAAGCGGCAAATCGCGGTAAGAGCGGATGTCACTTTGATAAACTTTGATGTGACCAACGCAGTTCATCGGCTTGATGCCATACTCTGTCTCATCAATCGTTGTAAAGTACATATTTTCTTTATAGTTTGCGTAGTGACCGCTTCTTCTCCACACGTCAGCCTTTAAAAGCTCTGGTCCACGCACTGGCTCGTAGCCGCGGTCACGGTGAGCTTTGTATAGAAGTTGCTCTAGTTTTGATCTTAAGCGTCCGCCATTTGGTAGCCAGATAGGCAAACCGCCGCCCACTTCTTCATCAAATGTAAATAGCTTCATCTCGACGCCAAGCTTTCTGTGATCGCGCTTTTTAGCCTCTTCGATGATGCGGATGTGCTCTTTTAGGCTCTCTTTGTCTGCGTAAGCTGTGCCGTAAATTCTAGTTAGCATCTCACGGCTCTCATCACCGCCAAGATATGCGCCAGCCACGCGTGTAAGCTTGAAGAATTTTAAAAATTTAGTATTTGGCAGGTGTGGTCCGCGGCAAAGATCTTCAAAATCGCCTTGCGAGTAGCTGCTCACTTCGCCATCTGGAATTCTTTTTAAGACCTCTTGTTTTAGATCGTCGTTTTTAAATTTCTCACTCATATTAGCTTTGGTTGAGCAGGTTTTAACTATGTCAAATTTCTTCTCAGCAAGCTCTTTCATCTTATCTTCGATCGCTGCTAGATCGCTCTCTCCTAGCTTCGTGCCCTCGTCATCAACTCTAAAATCATAATAAAATCCATCTTCTACGTTTGGTCCGACAAAGAATTTCGCCTTTGGATAGAGTGACTTGATAGCTTGTGCCATGAGGTGTGCACAGGAGTGTCTGATAACGTGTAGTGCCTCTTTTGAGTTGTCGAAATAGACAGGCTCAGCACTACTCTCACGCCCTGCGATACTTTGAGTATCGACTATTTCGCCATTTAGTTTGTATGCGATGATATCGCTCATTGTTTTTCCTTATATCAAATTGTCTTTTTTACGATAAAAGAACGATTAAGGATTTTATCGAAATGGGCTTTAAGCTAAACTTAATAATTGCTAAGCAAATTTTTATAAATTCTTTTTAAATTTAATGAAATTTGAGCCAAAATTTTTGGATTTTAAAATATATTTTTTTATATATAAAGATAAATATCCCTAAAATATGCATATTTTATCAATATACTTTATTATATTTTAAGATTACCCCTGATAATATTTGCTCCTGAAATGAATTTAGCAATTTCTCGTCTTTGCATTACTTAAATTCATTTTTCTCCCGACAAATTTAGTGCTAGGAAGTGGTTAGCCTAGCACTTTTCTTTTGCAAATTTAACAAATACCGGCTTTACTATCCTAGCGTAGTCTTTTGCGTTTAGGACGAGCGATCTATCAAGAAGTCCTGCATTAAAGGCGATCTCCTCGTTTCGCTCTAGCAAACTCTCATCCACAACAAGGTGCAAATTTTTATGAAAGCTAAATGGCGGAACCGAGCCAAATACGCAATCAGCAAGCGCTGTAACCTCATCTGGACTAGCAAGGCTTGCTCTTTTACCGTCAAATTTTTGCGTAAGCGCGTCAAGATCAGCCTGCTCGTCAGCTGGCAAGACCGCAAGCAAGTAAATTTTACCAGCCTTCATCGCTGGCCTTTCGTCATCTAGCAAGTAGCCTTCAAGCACATTTTCATCTTTAAAAATTTCTCTAAATTTCGCTTCATCAATGCCTTTTATAGAGCACACCAGCGCCTTTGCGCCCTGGCTCATCTTCGTGCCCCTTATCTTAGCGACCTCCTCTGAAGTCCTAGCACTCTCATGCTCTATCACTCTAAATTTAGCCCCATTTTTGCTAAGAAGGTCGTGGATTTTATTAAAAATTTGCTCTGACACAGCTCTTTCCTTTGGATAAATTTAGTTAAAATTATACCGCTAAAACCAAAAAAGGGCAGGAAAATGCAGATAAATTTAGATGACGTAAAGATCGAGCCAAGCTGGAAAGAGGTGCTAAAAGATGAGTTTTTGAGCGAAAATTTCGCTCGCATCAAAGAGAATTTCTTAAAAGCAAAGAGCGCTGGCGTCGTCTATCCACCAAGTGCGCTTATATTTAACGCATTTAACCTAACGCCATTTCACGATGTCAAGGTAGTTATCCTTGGCCAAGACCCATATCACGGCGCAAATCAAGCCATAGGGCTAAGCTTTTCAGTGCCAAGTGGTGTGCGCGTGCCGCCAAGTCTTGTTAATATCTATAAAGAAATTTACGCCGATCTTGGCATAAAAGAGCCAAATAGCGGCGATCTTACAAAGTGGGCAAAGCAAGGCGTGCTTTTATTAAATTCAACTTTAAGCGTAAGTGCTGGAGCGGCAAATTCTCACGCTGGCTTTGGCTGGCAGGGTTTTACAGACGCTGTCATAAGAAAGATAAGTGAGAATTTACAAAACGTAGTTTTTATGCTCTGGGGCAATCCAGCCAAGGCAAAAGCACCGCTTATAGACGCCAGCAAGCACCTCATCTTAGAAGCAGCCCACCCAAGTCCGCTAGCTCGTGGGGCGTTTTTTGGCTGCAGGCACTTTTCAAAGGCAAATATCTACTTAGCAAACCACGGCAAAACACCCATCGAGTGGGACTTAAACGCTAAAATTTGAGCTATTTTTTAAGCTTGCTAAGAAGCTTATTTACCTTTTCTAGCTCGCTTTTGCAAAATTTCTCATCGTTATTTTGCATTATCATCGCCTCTTGGCCGCTTTGCCTTTGCTTAAACTCATCAAATTTAAGCTCAAAAAGCCTTAGCGCCTTCTCATCACCCGCAAGCTTCTTGCTCTCTTTGGCGTAAAGCTCGTCAAGATAGAGCCTACTTTGCTTGACATACTCTTTGCAAACCTCGCTTGCACCAAATAAATTTACGCCCATCAAAAGGGCAAAAATGGCAATTTTTTTCATATTTTTCCTTGAAATTTTTGCGTTATACTAGCCTTTAAGCACTTAAATTTTAAAATATTTTGCAAAAAAAGGATGAAAATGAGACGAAAAGATAGAGAACTAAGCCCTGACGAGGCGCTTGAGATTATCGATAACTGCGAATACTGCGTGATCTCATGCGTAGATGATGAGGGAGAAATTTTTAGCGTGCCTATCTCGCCAGTTAGAGTTGGTGAGAGCATTTTTATCCACGGAGCAACCGCTGGTAGCAAGGCAAAACTGCTTCAAAATGGGCGAAAAGTGGAGTTTGTCTGCGTGAGCTTCAACAAGGTCCCGCACCTAAATGATAGCGAGCTAGAAATGATAAAAGACGACGGCAAGGCGCTTGGCGGCAAGGTCTTTACGACTGAGTATAAAAGCACCATCGCAAAAACAAGAGCCTACGAAGTGACAGATGATGCCAAAAGATATGAAATTTTAAAAATTCTCAGCCAAAAATACACCGCCTACGCGATGAGCACCTTTGACGTGGCGGCCGAGTATGGGCTAAAAAACATGAAAATTTACGAGCTAAAGATAGAGAACCTTAGCGCAAAGGCCAAAATTTTGCCAAAAGCGGTAAAGGAGTAAATTTGAGCTCACTTGCACTGATGTTTAGACCAAAAAACTTGGATGAAATTTGCGGCCAAAAGGCGGTTAAAGCGGCCTTTTTAAAATTTATAGCCACAAGCAAGTTACCGCACTCCATATTTTATGGTCCAGCAGGCTGTGGCAAGACGAGCTTTGCAAGGGCTGTGGCAAGCGGGGCAAACTACGACTTTTACGAGTTTGACGGCGGAAATTTAAAGATAGATGACTTTCGCAAAATTTTAAAAAACTACGAAAACGCCCTAAATAAGCCACTCTTTTTCATAGACGAGATACACAGGCTTAGCAAAACCCAGCAAGAAGCACTGCTCATCCCCATGGAAAACTACAAAGCCCTAGTCATCGGCGCTAGCACGGAAAATCCCTTTTTCACGCTAAGCTCAGGCATCAGAAGTCGCTCGATGCTCTTTGAGTTTAGACCGCTTAGCAGTGGCGATTTTGAGGAGCTTCTTGGCAAGATAAAAGAGCAAATTTCATTTAGCATTGACGAGGAGGCAAAGGAGTATCTCTTTAAAAGTAGCGGTGGCGACGCAAGAGCTATGCTAAATTTACTCGAATTTGCTGTCACGCTTGATGAAAATGTGAGCATAGAAAATTTAAAAACACTTCGCCAAAACGCACTAAAAGAGGGGGCAAAAGAGGACGACACACACTATGAGCTAGCAAGCGCTTTTATAAAAAGCCTGCGTGGAAGCGACGAAAACGCCGTCATATACTACCTTGCAAGGCTCATAGACTCTGGCGAGAGCGCTGACTTCATCGCAAGACGCATGGCGATATTTGCCAGCGAAGACATCGGCAATGCAAACCCAAATGCGCTAAATTTAGCCGCCAGCACGCTAAGCATCGTAAAAGAGATAGGCTTTCCAGAGGCTAGGATCATACTGGCTCAGTGCGCCGTCTATCTAGCCAGCTCGCCAAAGTCAAACTCCAGCTACAATGCGATAAATGCCGCCCTAAGATACGTGCAAAGCGAAGAAATTTTAAAGATCCCGCCATATCTAAAAAATCACACAAAAGAGAGCAAAGACTACCTTTATCCGCATGATTTTGGCGGCTGGGTCGAGCAAAAATACCTAGAAAAACCGCTCGTTTTTTACAAAAGCAAGGGCATAGGCTTTGAAAAAACGCTAAATGAGTGGCTAGAAAAGATAAGGTCAAAGGGATAAATTTAGGCTTTACTCTTTCGAAAATTAAAAAGGTAAGCGCATGAACGAGCAAAATTTAACATATATCGCAAATTTAAAGGTAAAAGACGTGCCATGGGATAGGCTAAGCTGTAGTTACGGCACGGCAGAGCTTTTTGCACAAATTTTAAACACACTTGCAAAGGCTGTAAAAAAGAGCAAATTTGACGAAAAAGAGCTTAATGAGCTACTTGATGAGATCTTTGGCGAGTGTGAATATCAAGAGACATTTTGGCACGCAACGCCATTTGCGCTCGTTTTTTTAGTGAGAATTTATAAAAGTGCGCTAGGCGAAAAAGGCGAGACAGCCAAATTTATCTCGCGTAAGCTTGAACTCTTTTTTAAATTTATGCTTGAAATTTGCGAGAAATTAGAGCAGCTTGAGCACGCAAAGCCACTTGCGAAAATGGAGCAAATACTAGAGCCAAAGTATCTTGAGATCGTTGACCAAGACGAGCTAAGCTATGACGATAGGCTATTTTACAGCTTTTACTACTACTCACACATGGTTTTGCAGGGCGCTTTTGTAAAAATTTAGCTCGGCCATGATTTTTTAGCTATTAATTTAAATTTTATATTTATTCAAATATACTTCTCAAATCCAAATCAATCACGAAAGTTAAAAAATGCCTACAAATTTTGCTGAAATTTTAAATAACTGCGTTGAAAGTATAAATTCATTTCTTTGGGGTCCATACTTCCTTATCGCCCTACTTTGCGGCACTGGACTATTTTTTACCATTAGACTTGGCTTTGTTCAAATTTTTAAATTTAAAATGGGTTTAGGCAAGCTTTTTGGAAATTTCTCACTTCACGGCGAGGCTGCTGGCAAGGCTGGTATGAGCTCGTTTCAAGCAGTAGCAACCGCTATCGCGGCGCAAGTTGGTACTGGCAACCTCGTGGGTGCGACGACAGCTCTTATCATGGGTGGCCCTGGAGCCATTTTTTGGATGTGGTGCGCAGCCTTTTTGGGCATGGCTACAAATTTTGCTGAAATTTGCCTCGCTCAAATTTACCGCACCAAAGATGACAGCGGCCACACGATAGGCGGTCCAGCCTTTTACATAAGCCGCGGATTAAAGGGCAAATGGGCGAAATTTCTAGCTGGATTTTTCGCTATCGCTATCATCATCGCACTTGGCTTTATCGGCAATATGGTTCAAGCAAACTCCATATCAGACGGCTTTAGCGGCGCTTTTGGCATACCGCAGTGGCTAACAGGGGCGTTTTTGGCTCTCATTTGCGCGCTAATTTTCATAGGTGGCGTAAAGGCGATCGCAAGGGTCGCTGAAAAGATCGTGCCGCTAATGGCGCTACTTTATATCGTTGTTGGCGTGGTTATCATCGCTTTAAATTTTCACCAAATCCCAGAGGCGATCTCACTAATATTTAAAGCTGCGTTTGATCCTTCGGCTGCTTGGGGTGGGGCAACTGGAGCTAGCATCGCAGCTGCCATGAGATACGGCATCGCAAGGGGACTTTTTAGCAACGAAGCTGGCATGGGCTCGACTCCGCACGCACACGCTGCTGCAAACGTCAAACACCCAGTCGATCAAGCCGTCCTTGGCATAATGAGCGTCTTTATAGACACCTTTGTCATCCTAAATATAACCGTTTTTGTGGTGCTAACCGCAAACGTCATCAGCTTTGAAAACGGCAAGGCAGTCTTTACAGGCATCACCTTGGTGCAAGAGGCGTTTTCGTCACATATCTTTGGCAAAACTGGCGGTTATAGCTTCGTGGCGATCTGCCTATTTTTCTTCGCATTTACGACGATCATTGGCTGGTACTACTTCGCTGAGATCAACGTGCGCTACCTTTTTGGCGCAAAGGCGGTTAAAATTTTTAAAATTTTAGTTGTTGTTTTTGTATTTTTAGGCAGCTTGCAAAAGGTCGATTTTGTCTGGAGCTTGGCTGATATGTTTAACGGTCTTATGGTCGTGCCAAATTTGATCGCCATTATCCTTCTAAGTCCAGTCGTAGCTAAACTTTTAAAAGATCACGACACTGGCAAAGAGTACGACGTAAAAGAGTATTTGAAGTAGATTTATCTCACTAAAAAAGCTATCTTTGATTTTATGTAGTAAGAAATTTTAATGATATTTTGTCTTTATTAGTTTAAACAAAAGATAGGAAAAAAGAATTAAAGTTAAATTTACACAAATTCCAAAAGCACTTTGAATAATTAGCACCAAACCTATCATTTCAGGGAAAAAGCACATTACAACCATAGCTACTACAAATAATAAATTTACATCCAGTGATTGATTTATAGAGATTTTTAGGCTATCTATGCTTTTTTATCTACACAAGCAATAAACTCATACATCCTTAAAATTTTTATCCCAAAATGAAAGCCCAGACGATATAAAAACAACATTATTAAGAGAAATATAAAAACGTTTGCGTTTGGTACGTTTAATGCCAATGGCACAAGCACTAATGTCAAATAGGTATAATATGTTTTTAGTGAGTATTTTGGCTCAAAGTGAGTGAGATATTGCAAATTTAGCTCCTTGCTAAAACTAATGATACATCTTGTATCGTTGTTTTGCTACAAAATTATTATATGAATTGTTTTTTAAATGCTTATAGAAACTGAAAATGATTGAAAATAAATGGTGGCCCCGAATGGACTCGAACCATCGACCACTACCATGTCAAGGTAGTGCTCTACCAACTGAGCTACGGGACCAAAGATTTGGGATTATATTTCATTTTCCTTTTTATTTAGCTTAATTGCCATTTTCTTTTAAATTCAACTTCATAAAACTGGTCTATATTTTAGTACTCTAAAATATTATTAATGCAGATTTAATCAAGCGAAGACTATAATTCTATAAAAATAAGTTTAAGTAAAAATATTAGTTTTTCATTGAAATTTGATGTTTATAAAATCTTAATAGAAAGGAAAAGGGTATGAATAAGCTTAAATTCATCGCTATTTTTGCCTGTTTATTTTCGCTTCATCTCTTTGGCGCCGATATGCCAAAGGGCGATCTAAACGTCACAAAAGTAGTAGTCTCTGATGAGCTAAGAGCCAAGTATAAGATCAAACCTCATCATGAACACCTAAGCTTTGACTGCGTTGATTGTCACCAAAACCAAGGCGATGATCCTAGCAAATTTAAAGCGATCGGCGACGCTGGCTGCCTATCCTGTCATAAGAGTAAAAAGCTCTTAGCTCAAAGGCTAAAATTTATGGATACTCTAAAGGCAAATCCTCACAACTCTGTTCACGATGGTCCGACTTTGTACTGCGACGAGTGCCACAACGAACACAAACCATCTACAAACATGTGCTCTGAGTGCCATGAACACGAGGTGCCACAATGGATGAACGGAGTAACACCATGAAAATTTCAAAAAAATTACTAGCGCTTATAATCTTCATAAGCGGAATTGTTGGATTTTTAGTCGTTCTGCCAGTTCATTACGCACTTGATGAGACGAGTGGGGATAAATTCTGCATCGTTTGCCACGAGATGGATCCTATGGTGATCGCCTACAACGACGATATCCACAGCGGCAAGGGCAAAACTGGTATCAAAGCAAGATGTGTGGATTGTCACATACCGCATGACAACATCGCAAAATACGCCCTAACAAAGGCGAAAAATGGCATTTTAGAGGGCTGGGTGCACTTCTTTGGCGATCCTAATGCTATTGACTGGCACAAAAACCTCAAAAACCGCGAGCATTTCGTCTTTGACAACGGCTGCACAAGCTGCCACACAAACGTGATAGATAGTAACAACACTTCAGCGCAAGCTCAAAAGATGCACGCGCACTACAAAAAGCTTCTTGGCAGCGATAAAGAGCTAAAATGTGTAAGCTGCCACTATGACGCAGGTCACGGCGCTGGTTTTAGAAACTACCTTGAGTACTGGAAGCCATCGTATAAAATTTACGATAAAAAGATGATCGAAAAGAGGATCGAAACTAAGCAAAAATTCTTCAAAGATGAGTACAAACCTACAAAAGACGAAGAGGAATTTTTAAAACAAAAGGCTGAAAAAGACGCTAAAAAGCCAGCTGGTGGCGGTCTAGCTGGCTAACAAAGAAGCTTTGCTGCTCTTAAGCGACTTTGAGCAAAATGTCATCCTAAATGCATCGCTTTACCGCTTTGGGTTTAGGATGATGCAGCTAAAAAGCGCTAGCGAAGTCATTAAAGACTTTGAGTGTGGCAACAGATATGATCTGTACGTTTTTGACGTAAAAGCTAGAAATTTAAACCTTGATCTGGTTAAATTTATAAGAGATAGTCAAAACATCACTCCCATTATGCTTTTGCGGGGCGTTAGCATCACTAGCGTTTTTAAGAGGATTTACTACGCTAGGGTTAATGATTTTATCATTAAGCCATTTTGGCCCTGAAGAGTTTTTATTTCATGTTTTTAGGCTTTGTAATGTGCTTTTAGGCTCTAAATTTGAGCTAAAAAATGGCATAGTCTTTGACAAAAACTCCCTTTGCGCAAGAAAAGAGAGCGAGGTCATCTATCTTGGCAAAAAAAGAGCCAGCTGCTTGAAATTTTATGTAAAAACTCGCCCCACGTCGTCACCTACGACGAGATAGATCACCACCTATATAAAAATGAAACTTTATCGCAAGATCGCATAAGATCACTCGTACGTGAGATAAGAGCTAAGATGCCAACTATCTGCCTAAAAACCGTGCGAGGCACTGGATATAAGGTGGAGTGAGGGGGTTTAGTCAAATTTAGATCTTATTTGGAGTTAAATTTCTATACTTTTGGATCAAATTTGCTTAAATCCTGCACCCGTTTGACAACTTGTAACAATCTTTTATTAACTCATTATTTTTTTCAAAGCATCCTAGGATAGGCTTTTGATAAAGTAGCGTCTTTTTTCACAATATAAGCAAGTTTATCGCCTATTACAAAGCACTTTTTACGAAAATATATCGTTTTTACTACAAACAAATTTAGTATTATCCATTGACCATCAAAACAATGGCTTTTTTTAATTTGTAACAAAGAAGCCAAAAATCGCTAATGATAACTACTATTTTTTGTGGATTTGTGGCACCATTGCACCATCAAGAAAGAATTTGTAGAAATTTATAACAAGAGCTGGCTTTACACCAACTCTCTTATGCTTTTTGTAAGCTCCAGGCTCGCTTCGATCTCGGCGCGCTTTGCCATGACACTTTCTATATTTATGCTTAAATTTAGCCCATTTTCATCGCCAAATTTCTTTAGCTCGCACCAAATTTCTTTGATGATCTCGCAGCTACTAGCTAGGTAGTCAGAGCTTAAATTTAGCCTCTCTTCAACCGAATTTGGTATGCTCACTCCGAGCCATTTGATAAATTCAAGCGTTTTTGCATTGCCCGCTGTGCTAAATGTAAGAAATATCGGCTCGCTTATCTTTTCAGCCGCGCAATCTTCCAAAAAATTACGCGTTAGCTGTGCGTCAAATATCGCTTGCGATATGAAAAATTTAGCCCCAGCCGCGATCTTTTCACGCATCCTTTGTGGCTCATCGCCCTTTTTGCCGTGACGCTCTGCGATACAGACACCGCCTACTGCCAACTCTTTAAATTCACTAGCGATCTCATAGGCGCGAGCTAAATTTAGCCTCACTTTTTGCGTGCTAGAAGTTGCTCCCACAAGTACGTTTAAATTTGAGCTTTGAGCCGCTAGAGCCGCGCGAAATCCATCCTCGCCGTATCCGCTAGCCACGCGATAAAATATACTAGGAGTAGCGACGCTTAGGTAATTTTTGTAGTAAATTTCTGGGCTTAGCGTCCCACTAAACTCAAATGTCCTCTCGCTATCATTTCTCTCACTCTCGTCTTGCACCTCGTAAAGCACGAGCCCATCGGCCTTGATATCATTTATCCGCCCCGTCCAGCGCTCTGAGATCTCACGTAGCTTTGCCTCTTCAAATTCTGCCTTTGGCGGCGTGAGACCATAGAGCACGAGCCCTTTTTCTTTATTTAAAATTTTCTCTTTTAACATTTTTCTTAACTTTGATTTTAAATTTGCAGGATTAGCGTCTAGAATAGCCTAGACGCTAAAATTTGTATTATAGACCTCTTACGATCTTGACGGCTTCTACCATGTTTTTAAGGCTTGGCTCGACCTCTTCCCATTTTCTAGTTTTTAGGCCGCAGTCAGGGTTGATCCAGAGTTGCTCTTTTGGCAACACCTCAAGCAGAGCTTTGATCTGAGCGACGATCTCCTCGACACTTGGCACGCGTGGGCTGTGGATGTCGTAAACGCCAGGTCCGACCTCTTGTTTGTAGCCAACGGCTTTGAAAATTTTAAGTAGCTCGTTGCCACTTCTTGCAGTCTCGATACTGATAACATCAGCATCCATAGCCTCAATGGTCTTAATAATATCGTTAAATTCAGAGTAGCACATATGCGTGTGGATCTGAGTTTTTGCCTCAGCTGAGCTTACTGAAAGCTTGAAGCAATCAACCGCAAATTTCTCATAAGCTGGGATATTTTCAGCTCTTAGCGGATAGCCCTCTTTAAACGCTGCCTCATCGACTTGGATCACTCTGATGCCCGCATTTTGAAGGTCTGCAATCTCGTCATAGATACAAAGTGCAAGCTGTTTTGCCACCTCACTTCTTGGAAGATCATCACGCACAAAGCTCCAGTTTAGCATAGTCACAGGACCTGTTAGCATGCCCTTCATTACGTGCTTTGTGATGCTTTGAGCGTATTTCATCCACTTAACAGTCATCGGCTCTGGGCGGCTTACGTCACCAAAGAGAAGTGGTGGCTTGACGCAGCGGCTGCCGTAGCTTTGTACCCAGCCATTTTGGCTAAATGCATATCCGCTGATCTGCTCGCCAAAGTACTCGACCATATCGTTTCTCTCTGGTTCGCCGTGTACTAGCACGTCTAGGCCAATATCTTCTTGAAATTTCACGCAGTGATCGATATATTTTTTGATGCCAGCTTCATAGGCAGCCGCGTCGATCTCGCCTTTTTTGAAATTTTGGCGAAGTACGCGAAGATCAACCGTTTGAGGGAAGCTACCTATCGTTGTTGTTGGCAAGATACCGTATTTTAGTGTTTCTCGTTGAATTTTGATGCGGTCTTCAAATTTCTCATCACGCTCAAATTTGCTTAAATTTTTGATACGTTTTTGAACGCTTTCAGAGTGGATGAGCTTTGAAGTGGCGCGAGTTTTAACTGCATTTTTGTTCTCTTCGTAAATTTTTGTTTCGCTCTCATCAAGCTTCTCACCATTTGCTAGTTTTGTGATGATCTTGATCTCATCAAGCTTCTCAACCGCAAAGCTTAACCAGCTTTTGATCTCAGGGTTTAAATTCTCTTCATATTTTAGAGTGTATGGCACATGTAGAAGTGAGCATGAAGTGCCGATGTAAAAGTCTTTGCCGCCTATTTTTTCTGAAATTTCACGAACAAGTTTTACCTTATCATCGATGTTGCTTTTCCAGATATTTCTGCCGTCTATCACACCAGCAAATAGCGTCAAATGGCTGTTTTTGATAGTCTCAAGCGCTTCGAAATTTCTCTTGCCATGGATGAAGTCAAGTGTGATACCGTAAATTTTAGTTTTAGCCACTTCGCTAACTGCTTTGATCGCATGCTCAAAATATGTCGCAAACACGATCTTGATGTTGCTAGCAACGCCTGTTAGCTCGTTATAAACCTTTGTGATAAGTGGCAAAAGGTCGCTTTCGTTTTTGTCAGTTACAAAGATCGGCTCATCAAACTGCACTAAAATTTCATCGTCAAGCTTAGAAATTTGCTCAAGTAGCTTTTTATACTCGCCCACAAGTGCGTCAAGGTGCTTAAATGGGCAGCTGCCGTCAGTCGTCTTTGAAAGGGCCAAAAATGTGATAGGGCCGATCAAATTTACCTTGCCTTTTACGCCGTTAGCCTTCGCCTCTTTGTGTTCATTTAAAATTTTGTCCGCTTTTAGGCTAAATTTACTCTCGCTGCTAAGCTCTGGCACGATGTAGTGGTAGTTTGTGTTAAACCACTTTGTCATCTCCATCGCAACGCCATTTTTGTTGCCTCTTGAGCAAGCAAAATATTGCTCCAAGCCGCTTAAATTTGCAAATCTTGGAGGCGTAGCGCCAAAAGCGATGATGTTATCAAGCATTAGGTCGTAAAATGAAAAATCATTAACGCTAATGGCCGAAATGCCAGCGTCTTGTTGATATTTCCAGTGTCTTTGGCGAAGCGTCTTTGCAGTCTCTTGCAAATTCTCTTCACTAAAGCCCTCTTTACCAGCCCAAAAGCCCTCTAACGCACGCTTTAACTCTCTTTTCTCTCCGATTCTTGGAAAACCTAAAACATAACTTTTTATCATTTTTATCCTTTTTAAATTTAAATTTGCAGACTAAAATTCGCTCTGCGGACTACTATAAAACTGTGCAAAGCACAGTAGCCTTGAACGTGCAGTGGGGTAGGTGGGGGTTTGGGGGCGGAAGGGGCGACGTTTTGCTCACAAGCTCGCAACTGCAAGCAGACCGTAAGTAGAAACCCCTTCTGCTACCAAAAGCCAAATTTTCACTATCACAGCTCAAACAATAAATTTAATCACCTCAAACGCGGTGGATGACACCCGCTTCTTCTTAAACTAAAGTAAAATTTATAAAAAACCCTACTAAAAAGGTCTTTGCCAAATTTCAGACACTGCTTAGTTTTATTTTTAAAAATGCAGTTACAATGCAGTGGACCTGCTAGCAAAAAGGGATTTATCTCAATGTGAAAAAATGTAAAATCATTTAAAAATTTGCGTGTTTTTTGAAAATCGCTGATATGTTTTTTGCCGAGATTAATGAGCTTTACGCATGGGACAAGGCATCAGCGTTTTTCCTTTGTAGTGAATTTTTGTCGCATTATAAACGCTCTTTGCCAAATTTTTGTTTAAAGTTTGGGCGCTACTAAATTTCACGCCCAGAATATTTAGTCTTTTTTGCCTTTATTTAGGGATTTTAGCTTAGCGTCCATATCAGCTGTAAGCATAGTAAAGACCTTGTTTGTAAGCTCCTGGGTTAAATCCTTAGCCTCTTGCATAGTCTTTTGGCTAAATTCATTTAAGAGTTTGTCTGCTTTTTTCTTATCTTTTTTATAAAGTTTTACGTACTCATCTTCAAATTTAGCCTGTTTTACCGCCAACTCTTTTTCAAATTTAGCATAAGCCTCTTTTACCACTGGCGAATACTTCTCATAATCAGTCATCACAAGGGTTTGAAGCTTTCTATAAACCCAGTATATCGAAGTGTCATCGGCGTCATAAGAGCCATCAGAGTAGCCTTTTATAAAACCATCAAGCCCCTCGTAATACGGCAAATAAACGCTAAGATCGGCCATGCCAAGAGCGACGTAGGTCACACGGCCAATCTCTTTTGGTAGCCATGGGCGCACCTGCATGACGTGAGACTCGTACGTTCTAAAGACGCTTATAGCGCGGTAGATGTTTTTCTTATCTTCATCTTTGCTAGCGTAGTTATCAAACGCAGTGCCGTCGTAGTGGGCTCTCATCGCAGCTTTTAGATCTTCAACGCTTAGTTTTTTCTCTGGTTTTAAAAATACTGGAAATTTTTGACCATCAGCGAAGTCTTGTTTTAGGCTTGGATTAAACATGCTTTGCACCCAGCAAACACGTGGGTAGTTGTAAGTCACATCTCTCTCATCATCCCTTGTATAGGCCTTTGTGAAGTTAAATTCGCCATCTTTTGCAGGATCATAGGTCTTGTTGTCGATCGCAAATTTGATGACATCTTTTGCGCCCATGAAATTTGGATCATTCTCTTTATAAGCGTGAAGTCTGCCTTGGTTTGCAGTGACGAAGTACTCATCTTGTGGGATCTTTGAAGCGATCCATTTATGGCCTGTGCCAGTTTCAAAGTACCAAAGCTCATTTGCATCGACAAATACCACGCCAAAGCCCTCGCCAGCGCCTTTTGTCTCCACTATCTCGCCAAGAAGTTTAACGCCCTCTTTTGCGCTTTTGATGCGTGGCAAAAGCACGTCTGGGATGTCATCTTCTGTGATGCCGGTTTCTTCGTTGTATGGATCAACTTTTAAAAGCTCATCTTTTGCGTAGATGGTCTCAGTGCCACTAAGTCCAACGCCAGCCTCGTTGTAACCGACTGCACCGTGAAGTTTTGTGTGTGAGTTTGCGATAGTTGTGTATCTCATGCCATCTTTTGGGAGCGGATATGTAAAGTCATTTGCGCCGTCATGTGCCTTTGAGCTGTGCATGCCAGTTTGGTTTTTCGTAGCTGGATGTATCAAAAAGACTTGAGCCTTTATAGCCTTGCTATCAGCGCTCCTAGCCACTAGCATAGAGCCGTCATTTGAGGCTTTATCTCCTACTAAAATGGTAGTGCATGCCAAGCTACTTGTGCCTAAAATCGCACTCATAGCGACGATTGATGCAAGAATTTTCCCTTTCATTTTTACTCCTTTAGTAAAATAAATTTCTTATATGTGATTATATGCCAAATTTAATAATTTAATTATAAATTTTAAAACTTTTTTAAGTTAAATGTAAATTTATTGCAAATTTTGTCTAAGTGAAATTTAAATTTTCTAAAGGATTTTTCGCTATAATCCAAATCTTACGCACTTGCGTATAAAATTTCAAAAAGGATTAGCATGCCAAAGATGAAAACCGTTCGCGGTGCTGCTAAGCGCTTTAAAGTAGGTAAAAATAAGATAAAAAGAGGCTCTGCTTTTAGAAGCCACATCTTAACAAAAAAACCTACTAAGCGTATGAGAGATTTGCGTGGCCCAAAATACGTGGACAGCACAAATGTCCCAGCCGTTCGCAAAATGCTCGGCGTATAAGCAGCTGTAGATTTAAGTTTTTGACAAAAAAGTCATTCAAACTCCCCCAAATTTAGGGGCAAGACTCACTTTGTGAGCGCCAATTTGTAAAAGGATAAATATGGCAAGAGTAAAAACAGGCGTAGTTAGAAGAAGACGCCATAAGAAAGTTTTAAAGCTAGCACGTGGCTTTTTCAGTGCTAGACATAAACACTTTAGAAAAGCTAAAGAGCAACTAGAGAGAAGTTTAGTTTATGCATATCGCGACAGACGCCAGAAAAAACGTGATTTCAGACGTTTATGGATCGTTCGTATCAACGCAGCTTGCAGACTAAACGACATTAGCTATTCAAGATTTATCAACGGCTTAAATAAAGCTAAGATCGAACTTGATAGAAAAATTTTAGCTGATCTAGCTATGAATGACGCGAAGGCATTTGCGGCACTTGCAAAACAAGCAAAAGATGCTTTGAAATAACACCTTTTCTCCGCTTCGGCGGAGATATTCTTTTTTTATACACTTTAAAATTTAATAAAAAAACTCTATAAAACTCTTTGTTTTAATTTACTACCCGCGACTTTTACAAACTACTAGTCAAATTTAACTCCCAGCCAAAAAACTAAATTTCGATACTCGTATCAAAGCAGTGTTTAAAAGCTTCAGTAAATAAAATTTCGGAGGAGTTTTTTACACCCCACTAAATTTCATATAAATTTATTTTCGAGATATTTAAGTAGCTAAACTCTTAAATGGTTTTTATTTAAATTTTAATCAGTACCGCTATCAATTTAGCTTAGCTGTTGAGCGCAAATTTAGTAATATAAATTTGAAAATTTGCTTGCTCTGACTAACCCAAAACAAGCACAAAACTCACTCTAAAAGCTAAATTTCGATACTCGTATCAAAGCAGTGTTTCACCGCTCCGCTAAATAAAATTTTACCGTTTTCAAGCCTAAGTCCAAGCTTTTCGCCGCTTTTTGGATAGATTTTTAGACATTGCGCTGCGTTTAAATTTAAAGTAGCGCCGTAAAAGCAAGCCGCCATGCCAGTGCCACAAGCTAGCGTCTCGTCCTCCACGCCCCTTTCATAGGTTCTCACCCTTAAAACTCCGCCATCAAATTTGGCTAAATTTACATTTGCATTGTATTTTTGACGAAGCGCCCTGCACTCTTTGACGTTAAATTCATCTAAATTTTGTGTGAAATTTACAAGATGAGGCACGCCAGTATCGTAAAAGTACCAAGTTTTGCCGTTTTCATTTAGCGGTTCGCTTAAAATTTTTGGACTTGTTAGCACGACCTCGACGCACTCATCTTTCACGCTTGCCATCACCTCGCCGCTGCCAGTTAGCAAGGCAAATTCGCTTGAACTTACAAGGCCGTTTAGATAGGCATATCTAGCAGCCGCGCGCGAGCCGTTGCCACACATCGCAGCGTAGCTTCCATCGCTGTTGTAAAACTCCCATTTCACGCCCTTTTCGTAAGGCAAAAGCACGATGAGCCCGTCAGCTCCCACGCCGTTTGTTCGGCTGCAAATCTGCCTTGCAAGCTCACTTCTATCTTTGCTTAAGAATGTGTGAAATATGACAAAATCATTGCCGCTGGCGTTATATTTTGAGACTTGCACAATCCGTCCTTCTATTTTTTGCTTGATTTTACTAAAATTTAGATAAGAGTTATTAGTGATTTTAAAGGAGCCACTTTGAAAAGCTACATCTTAAATTTAGAAAAAGAGTTTTCTTTGATAGAAAATGGCTTTAAAGAGCAAGAAAGTAGGGCTTTGGCTGACTATAAAGCAAAGGGAGCTGAGCACTGTAAAGAGCTTGCATACCTAGCATACAGCTCGGAGGTCTATCAAGTGCGGATGTATGCAGTTTTTCTCTTTGGGCACCTATCAGATCGTGAAGAAATTTTGACGTTTATGAGAGATAAAGTCTCAAAAGACGAAAACTGGAGGGTTCAAGAGGTGCTGGCAAAGGCGTTTGATGAGTTTTGTAAAAAAGTAGGCTACGAACAGGCACTTTTTGTCATCAATGAGTGGCTAAAAAATGGCACCGCAAATGCAAAAAGAGCCGTAACAGAGGGCCTTAGGATATGGACAAATAGGCCCTATTTTAAAGATAACCCAGATGAGGCCATTAGACGCCTAGCCAGCCTAAAAGAAGACGAGAGCGAGTATCTTAGAAAGTCGGTTGGCAATGCCTTAAAAGATATAAGCAAGAAATTTCCAAATTTAGTAAAAGCCGAGCTTGATAGCTGGGATTTGGGTAGTAGAGAGGTTTTGCAAACATATAAATTTGCTAGTAAATTTATCAAGAAATAGTGCAAATTTGCTTTAGAAATTTCTCTAACTCTAGCTTTAAATGCTCCATGTCGCTGCTATTATCTATAACAAATTGTGCCATTTTTCGCTTTTTCTCGATGTCCATCTGAAGCTCTACTCTAGCTTTTGCCTCATTTAAGCTTAGCCCATTTCGGCTCATTAGACGGCTTAGCAAAAGCTCTTTTGGCGCGTAGATCACGGCAACATTTTTAAACTCGCTGTAACGCTCCTTTTTTTCAAAAAACAAAGGGATATCGACAAAATAAACCTGCCCCAAGCGCTCAAACTGCGAAGCTTTGAAAAAAATTTCAGCTTTTATCTTTGGATGTAAAATTTGCTCTAAATTTTTAAGCTTTTTTGGCTCGTTAAAGACGATGGCGCCCAGTTTTTTGCGATCTATCTTGCCAGCCTCATCTAAAATTTGCTCGCCAAACTCTCTAACGATCTCGCATTTGCAAATTTCAAGCTGCTCGTGCGCGATGAGGTCCGCATCTATCACGCTAAAACCTCGCTCTTTTAGTAAATTTACAACCGTGCTTTTGCCGCTAGCGATCGAGCCTGTGATGACGTAGGCGTTTGGAAATTTCTGCAAACTCGCTCCATTTTTGAAAATTGATAACAATTTTAGCAACTTTTGGCTAAAGTTTTAAAAAATAACCAAAAGGGTGAAAATGATAAGTTATAAAGATGCCGGAGTCGATATAGATGCTGGAAATAGCTTTGTTGAGGCGATCAAGCCTTTCGTAAAATCTACGCAAACACCAAACGTTATAGGCGGCATCGGATCATTTTCAGGTGCGGTCAGACTGCCAAGCGGATATAAAAATCCAGCCATTTTAGGCGCGACCGACGGCGTTGGCACGAAGCTTCGCCTAGCTATCGACGCTAAGAAATTTGAAGGCGTGGGCGAGGATCTAGTCGCTATGTGCGTAAATGACCTCATCTGCAACTTCGCCACACCACTCTTTTTCCTCGACTACTACGCGACTGCAAAGCTTGAGATAGAGAGCGCCAAAGAGGTGGTAAAAAGCATCGCAAATGGCTGCAAAAAGGCGCAGTGCGCGCTGATCGGTGGTGAGACAGCCGAGATGCCGTCGATGTATGAAAAGGGCGACTTTGATCTTGCTGGATTTGCCGTGGGTATCGCTGAGGCTGACGAGATCGATAGAAGCAAATTTGTAAAATCTGGTGACGTTTTAGTCGCACTTCCAAGCAGCGGCCTGCACTCAAATGGCTTTTCATTGGCAAGAAAAGTGGTAAGCGAGCTTGGGCTAAAATTTGATGAAAAAGTGGGCGATAAGAAACTCATCGATGTGCTTCTTGAACCAACTAGAATTTACGTGAGCGACTTTTTAAGATTAAAAGATAAGATCACAGCGATGGCGCATATAACGGGTGGTGGCATAGTTGAAAACTTGCCTCGCGTCTTCCCTGCTGGACTTGGCGCGAAGGTGCAAAAAAGCGCTATAAAAACGCCTGAAATTTTTAAAATCCTCGCGCAAAAAGTAGAAGAAAGCGAGATGATGAGGACATTTAACATGGGCGTTGGTATGATCCTTGTCGTGCCTAAAGAAAACGTTGATGCTGTCTTAGCAAATAGTGATGGCTACGTGATCGGCGAAGTGGTAAGTGGCAAAGGCGTTGAGCTAATTTGATGTACACAAATAGTGTAAAACGCCTGCAAAAAACCAAAAATAAGAGCTTTTTTGACCTTAGTGTCTATCAGTTTTTAGGCATGTTTGGTGTGCTAGAGAGCGATATCAAAAAACTTGATCTCTATAGTCACTGGTGCAAGGTCTCACGTGCCTCTACTATGCTCTGCGTCACGCATGATAGCGGCGAGAGTGACAACCTAGTCTATCTATATGACTGGGAGAAATTTAGCCGTATCTACATAAATACAGGAAATTGACTTGGCAAAACAAAAGGCAAAAATCGCACCGATCTGGGCTAGAGTAAAGGCCTCTATCATCGATCTTTTTATCATCGGCATGCCAATATTTTACATCAGCACATATCTCGTTCTTGGCGGTAAAGAGGAATTTTTAAACAACCAGCTTGCCATCTTTGTGGTAAATAGCATCATCTCATTTATAATGTGCCTCTTTTTTAGCATAAAGGCGCAAACTCCAGGCTACAAAGCGCAAGAAATTTATCTTATAAATTTACAAACTGGCAAAAAACTAAGCCTTTTTCACGCGATCTTGCGTCAAATTTGCTTTGCATTTGCTGGCTTTAGCGTCATCGGACTTTGCCTTTGCTTTTTTAGAAAAGACAAGCTAAATTTACACGACATCATAACCCACTCAGCCGCCGTGCAAAAAGCAGCTTAAATTTACTTTGCTCCGTGCCAAAGTAGGCGGTTTTTGCCTAGCTTTGTATCGATACTCTTTTTTATAATGGAACAGATATACTCTTTTAAAAGCCCTATGGCTTACTTTAGGCTCTTGCCCTTTGTAGGGTAGCAAGCAAACACCACTAAGAAGTTACAAAACGGGCTAATCTATGCTCTTAATTTTTTATCTTGGCAACAGTTTTATCACAAAATAATGCACATTTATCAATGTAAATTTAGCTGATGAAGTGTTATTCCGAATTCTTGGTCACAAATCGCTCAAACTAGCTAGATAAATAGAGAAAATCAAGGTCAAAAATGAATAAATTTAACTACAAGCCACGAAAATTTTTGATTAAATTTGAGTGAAATTTAAGCGCTTTGCGAGTAGAGTTTGACCTCGTTTATCAAAAACTCATAGACTCTTTGCTGCACTAAAATTTCCTCCTCACAGCCACTCATCAAGCGACGAAGGTGCGAAAAGTCTATCTTTTTAGTATATCTTTTGTGATCTTTCATATCTTTATCTATGCATAAAAGAAGCGTATCAAGCGTGATCCTATCGTTTTTCTTAACCCTTGCCACGTACTCTCTAACGGTTTGGATTAAGAAGTCTTTTCTAGTCTGATCGTTTTCATAAATTTCATTTACGATGTCATTTAAAATGAAAAAATCATCCTCGTCTGGGTCAAATTTAGCCGAGATAATCGCAGCAAAAATTTTGGCACGAAACTCTAAAGACTTGTGGTGATAGATAAAAAAATCCCTAAAAGCCGATAAAAAACGAAGTTTGATCTTTCCTGACATTGCCCTACTTTTGGTGAAATTTATGTGAGATTATATACTCTTAAAGCTAAATTTTTAAAAATGTAACTATAAAACTAAATTTAAGTATAGTTTTTGTATGATTGCGAAGCTCCTTCTTAGACCTGTGCAATGCTTTTTATGAGCACCGCTTCAGGGTGGGAACACAGCAGAGCACTTGTATTAAGTGTGTGCCGCAGTCATCTGAGAGGGGGTCTTTCTAAACCAAAATGCTCATTAAAATCATCGCAAATTTCTAAAAAATCCACTCCATCGATCTTAGGTTTTTCGCTAAAAAATTTATACATATTATTAAAGCCATCAGTTAGCTCTTTTGACTTGACGCCGTAGCTTATGGAAATCCCAGCTTCGATGTAGGCTGAGAGCTTGTCGCAGTATTTTAGCGCTTTGCCATCGATCGGGTTAAATTTATCCTCATTTACGTTCTCCATAGTCCCTTCGTGGCAGATGATCTTGCGCTCATAAGTCCTATTTTCAAACTCATCTTTGATAAATTTCTCGCCATCTTTTCTGATGCCAAGGATGTAGCTAAACTCATCTTTTATTTTTTCTGGCACAAATGGCAAAATCCTCTCATCAATAAGCCTCATCTCATACTCGCTGATGATCTCGTTTAGCCCTTTTACGCCGTATTTTACAGGGCTTATGATATCCCTTGTGAGGCTCTCTGGAAGGTCGTGAAATAGTGCGCAAAAGAAGTTATTTTCTAAGCGTTTTTTGCAAGCTTTTGCTTTTAGCGAGTAAAAGTAGCTAAGTATCGCAACAACTAGCATATGTCCTAAGACCGCAGTTTCAGGGATGCGAGGCGTTTGTGCCCAGCGCTTTTGAAACCTTAGCCTGCCACTTAGATCTACAAGACGGGCTAATTTTTGATTCATAGCGATCTTTCTAACGCCAATTAACTCGTAATAATCCTCCATCTCCTCCTCAACCTTCGCCTTAAGCTCGTCGATATCGCTTAAAAACTGGCTCGTTTGATAGACGATAGAAAATTCCCACCTCGTGGCAAGATAGCTGGCTGCTTTTAGTATAAGGCGCTCTTTTTCGTGAGTTTTATCATTTTTATAGTGGTTTTTAAACCTCTCCAAAAACTCGCCGTCCTCGATATCTAAAATGAGCGTCTCAAGGTTGCTTAAAACCCAGCTATTTATCTGCTCTTTTTTTGTCTTTTGGATGTGGTGAAAGACGTCAGGACGTATGTCTGTGACTACGACCCTGCTTAAAAACTCAAAAATTCCAGCTTCGATGATGTAGTTCATGTCGGCATTTTGCTCTTGTTTTGCTATGAAATAAGCGATGATAAATTTATGAGCCTGCTTGTCAAGCTCGACTAAATTTGTCATCTTTGGATAGTCGTTCCAACGTGATATAGATGCTGCTTTAAAGATATGTTCTATAAGCTTAGCACTTATCATTATTTATCCTTTTTGACTACTTTTGGCTTCTTATCATCGGCGTAGCTTATCTTTCTAAAGCCCTCTTTGTTTGAGCTTCTTCTTGGCTTGTCATCTTTTTTAAATTTATCATCTCTGCTGCCTCTACTACTAGCGCGGTCGCTTGTGCTACGTCTCTCACGTGGCTTGTCGCTAAAGCTTCTCTCCATACTCCTTGGAGCGTATTCTTTCTCTTCAGCTGGCTTTTTTACCACTAGATCAGAACTGATCTCGATAACCGTATGGACATTTCCACGTGGGTTAAAATCCCCAACTATCTTCATAAATTTAGGCTCAAGCTTTTTTTCTAAAACAGAGTAAATTTCATTTATACTATCTTCGTGGCTGATGTTGCGGTTCATAAAGCTATTTATATAAAGCTTTATCGCTTTTAGCTCGACAACTAGCTTATTTGGGATGTACTCAAGGTATATGGTCGCAAAGTCAGGATAACCAGAGCGAGGGCAAAGGCAGCAAAACTCAGGTAGAGTGATCTTTATGACATAGTCCCTTGTTTGCTTATTTTCCCAGACCTCAAGGTCACTCTCTACGTCAAATTCTTTTAAAATTTTCTCGCCATACTTCATCTCTTCGCTCATTCTTTATCCTTTTTCTTTTAAATATCCAAGTGTTTAACGTCTTTCGCGTGGTCTTGGATGTAGTTTCTTCTTGGCTCGACCTCATCGCCCATGAAGAGATTAAACGTATCAGAAGCACTTATAGCGTCGTTTATATCGATCTTTAAAAGTCTTCTGTTCTCAGGGTTCATCGTAGTCTCCCAAAGTTGCTCAGGGTTCATCTCACCAAGACCTTTGTAGCGCTGGATATATGCACCTTTTTTCGCATTTTTCTCTACTTCATCAAGCACGTCTATAACGTCACTATGCAAGTCTAGACCACGCTCTTTTATCTTTTGGCTGATGTAAAGTGCCTCTTCATAGAGTGGATTTGTAAATAAATTTTCATTTACCACAAGCTCTTCTAGGCCGCTTTCAGTTTGGACATAAATTCTAACCTCATCTTCGCTAACGTAGTGGTTTAGGATGTTGTGTCCCTCAGCTTTTAAGAAGTCTCTTAAAATTTCAAAAATTTCATTGTAGCTTTTTGAGACGATGTCTGGATTTTCTATCATATAGCGGATCGCTGAAAGGACGTTAAAGCGTTTTTCAAGCTCTTTTAAGACGCTTCTATAAGCTGCAACGATCTTTAAAAAATCAATCAAATCCGCACTGCCAATGCCCTCTATATCAACGCCCTCGATGCCAGTTTCGATAAGAAATTCATTTAGTGCCTTTTCATCTTTTAGATAAATTTCTTTCTTACCTTTTTTATAGCGGTAAAGTGGCGGCTGAGCTAGGTAGATGTGGCCGTTTTCAACAACTTTATTTAAAAATCTAAAGAAGAATGTTAAAAGTAGCGTCTGGATGTGGCTACCATCGACGTCGGCGTCGGTCATGATGATGATCTTATGATATCTAAGCTTTTCAGCGTCAAATTCATCTCCGATACCGCAGCCTAGCGCTGTTATCATATTTTTTATCTCATCAGATTTTAAAATTTTATCTAGTCTTGCCTTTTCAACGTTTAGAATTTTACCCTTAAGCGGCAATATCGCTTGAAAAACTCTATCACGTCCTTGCTTTGCAGAACCGCCGGCAGAGTCCCCCTCGACCAGATAGAGTTCATTCTTAGCAGGATTCTTAGACTGGGCTGGAGTCAATTTCCCAGAAAGCAAGCCCTTA
>ERZ772974.11-NODE-11-length-165863-cov-8.323374_pt1 | contig 165863 bp, 155 predicted proteins | sample MGYA00580671_ERZ772974 | MGnify/ENA primary metagenome ERZ772974 (study PRJEB29015, sample SAMEA2738065) | human oral metagenome | biome: human oral; feature: human-associated habitat; material: saliva | place: China | collected 2218 ... | reverse complement strand
TTAAGTCGTAACAAGGCATCGGTACGAGAACGTGTCGATGGATTACCTCCTTTCTTGAGAAGGAATTGATGCGCATAGGACAGTAATGTTTTATGTAGCTAGGTCGGTCGTAATTGTGCTTAGTAAGCTTAAAGCATAATATAGCTCGCAAGAGATACGACAAAAGCTTATTTAGATGATGAAAGATTGCACAACTAAGTTGTTAAAAGAAAATCGCCTTTTTAAGGCGATTTTTTGTGAGATAAGGACTAGATAGAAGTAGAGGTAGAGCAAGGATATAAAGGAAGTCTTAGGGGCTAGAGTATAGTAGGGGTGTTTTTGCGTGTTATAATAAGAATAATGGAAGATTCAAGAAATTTGATAGACGAGTATAAGGGTCTGGCTAATGAAGAAGTGAAAAATAGGCTGGCAGAAAAACGTAACACACTAGAGGTGGCGATTGAGAATGTATCGCACGACTTTAACGCTGGAACGATTGTTAGAAGTGCAAATAATTTTAATGCAGCAAAAATTCACATTGTCGGGCGTCGAAAATATAATCGGCGAGGTGCGATGTGTACCGATAAATACTTGGAAATTTGCTACTGGCCAGATCTGGAAAGCTTTTTTAGGGATCAGCGCGAAAGAGGGAGGGAAGTAGTGGCGATTGAAAATAACGTGGAGCGCGCAAAGGAGCTTTCTGATAAACAATTCAAGGCGGAAACGACATTGGTATTTGGCAGTGAGGGCGATGGATTAAGTGAAGAATGTCTAAAGGAACCTGGTCGAAGCAATGATTTTTGTGGTGCGGACGATGTACGATATATCGAATCTTTCGGTTCGACGCGATCAATCAATGTAGGGGTGGCAGCAGGAATCGCGATGTATGAGTGGGCGCGACAGGTAGTGTTAAAAAATAAGTAGCTAAAAGTAGTCTAAAATAACCTAAAATAACCTAAAGTAACCTAAAATAATCTAAAGTAAACTAAAAAGCACTAAAAAGAAAGAAAACTAGCTAGAGCTTAAAAATAGCTTTGACTAAGGTGGTAAGAATGAGAGTGTGAAGGTTTGCCATTACAACAAGACCAATGCCGACTCCGATTAGCCCCCAGAACTTGACGCGATCATAAGAAGAAACGCCGGAGAGCATGTGATCTGAGATCTTTTGATAATTGGCAACCACAGCGCCACTGGCTATTAAGATAACAAGACCAATAAACATCCAGCCAATATTGAAATTCCAATCCATGATTATATTATAGGGTATACTGCGTCAAAATGCTAGTGTGATGGGTGAAAGAAATGAGATTTTGGGGTTGCAATTTTCAAGAGTTTGGGGTAAAATAAGATAAGACTGCTGGGGATATAGCTCAGCTGGTTAGAGCGCGTCACTGATAATGACGAGGTCTGTGGTTCAAGTCCACATATCCCCACCATTAACATCTAGGGAAAAATATGGGGCAATAGCTCAGCTGATTAGAGCACCGCCTTTGCAAGGCGGGGGTCCAGGGTTTGAATCCCTGTTGCTCCACCATATCATGAAGTTCGCCGTTGGCGAATTTTTTGTTGGTTTCAAGAATGTTTTTTTAGAAGAAGCTTTTAATGCGATGGGGAAAAGCTTTTAGTGCGATAAGAAAAAAGACTTTAGTGCGATAAGGGAATAACGCATGGAAACAATAAAAATACCCCTTATCTCTCAACGTTAAGGGGTATTTTGTGATAATTTCTAGGTAAAATTAAGCAACTTTTTTAGCTGGACCGCGCTTTGAAAGACGGCCACCTTTAGCACCAGCCAATTTAGCGAGTGCTGGATTTGCAGCAAAGCCGCCAGTATGACCGAGACGGCCACCTTTTTGACCGATACGAGCGTAGAATTCAGTACCGTATTTGGCTTTATTAGTTGCAGCAGCCTTAAGGCCACCTGCTTTTGTTCCTGCCATATAAAATTCCTTCTGCCCACCAATTATGTTTTAAAATGACCCTCGCCTAGAGGGGAGATTATTAAAAAATGCCCACCTTTAAGGGTTATGGCTTGATTATATCATAGTGTTTGTGGTTTGTCAATACCTCTTATGGAAAGAATAGACCGAACAACTTTCCGAACAAAGAAACTTATGGTAAAATAGGGGAAATACGGAGGTGAGATGAAGAAGACGAAACAGATGCAGAAACTAGATGATTATCAGACATCGGCGCTAAAATACGATACTTTTTCAGGATATAAAGATGGGTTGATGAAATACTCAAAAGATGGAATTATCCTAGCGAATGAGACGGGTTTGATTGAGAAGGTGCTGGGCTTAACGGGTGAGGCTGGAGAGGCTGCAGATAAGTTTAAGAAAATTATACGAGATAAGGGTGGTGTGATTTCTGGAATGGATAAGGAAGAAATTACGAAAGAACTAGGTGATGTTTTATGGTATGTGGCGATGATTGCGGAATATCTTGGGGTGTCGTTAGCGGAAGTAGCAGAGGCGAATATTGAGAAATTGGAGTCGAGATGGAAACGCAATAAGATCCACGGGGAAGGTGATAACCGCTAGAGTAGACTCGCAATTTTAGGGGGCTGTGACTTTAGAGTATCTATGGGGAATTAAAGTGTCTTCGGTTTTAGAGTAGGTCGCAGTTAGGGCAGTGATAACGGCCGTCTGGAGTCTGAAAGCGCGTGAGGCCACATTTTTTGCAGCAAGATTTTTGATGGAGCCAGTCGCGATAAGAATCGAGTTCATTTTCGGCAAATTCTTCGTCGTAAGTGAGGTTAAAATCTTGTTGCCAGGTTTGGTGACGAGACAACTCAAATTTAGCACGTTGCCAGGCTTCGGCTTCGATGCGGAGGCGCTCGATATCGGTTCGATAAGATTGATGGTTTGAAAGGGCGTGTCCAAGCTCGTGTAGTGTGAGTAAGGCAAAGTAAGGCATAGGAGTGGAGCTAGATTGATCGATAAAGATGGTGCCAGAAGGGGAAGTATTGGCGCGTGAGTGAGCAGAAATAGGGGCGGGGCGATACTTGAAACGAGAGCCTAAGCGCCAAGTGATGCTTTTAAACTCAGCGGTGAGAGCTAGGAGAAAAGCTTGAGCGGTTTCGGAGAGGGTAGTGTTTTTTAGATTGGTCGGAGTTAGGGGGGTAGACTTAAGATTGCTTGGACTTGCCATAGAGGTAAGCTCCGTAAATTACTGATTCCTGAGGATGTTTGGCGGCATAAATTGGCGGTACTTCAAATTTTGAACCAAGTGAGGCCTGGAGAAGCTGGGTTAAAGTGAGATGAAAAGAGGGGAGAATAGTTGCAATAGGGCCAGAAAGTACGACCTGATCTGGTCGATGTTCTTTGATGAGGTCGGTGAGGCCAACTTCGATGCGACAGGCGACGTCGTCAAGAGCGGATTTGCTAGATAATTTGACAACATCGTGGCCTTGATTAGCAAGGCGAATGGCTTTGCTGGAGGCAATTTTTTCCCACTCAAGACGACGCTTTTTGTAGGTTTTTAGAATGTGTCCTGGCTCAAAAGTGGCAGAAGTGGAGGTGAGCTTGCCGTTTTTTAAGAGACTACCACCAATGCCGGTGCCAAAAGTGAGATATAAGGTTTTGCCAGGATAAGAGTGGCATTCGAAAAACGCGCCAAGGTCAGCGTCATTTTTGTAATAAATGGGGCAGTTGATGTGATTGAATTCAAAAAGTACGCGTAGGGCGGTTTCGATTTCGGCGCCGTTCCAATCAGGTAGGTTGGGGGCGGATTTTGGGTGATGATTTTTGAGAGTGCCTGGATAAGAAATGGTAACAGCGCGAACGAGACGGCGGCGGAGAGGGAGAATGCGGGGGAACTGATGGGACAGGTTGGCGAGCCATTGAATCTGAGACGGATGAGACTGCATCTTTAGACGCTTCAAAAGACGGCCACGCTCAGAAAAAAGGGCGAGTAAAGTTTTTGTACCTCCAATATCGATTGCGATATACATGATATTATTGTAACACGAAAAAGCAGAGGAGGGAAGTGGATTAAATTGACAAAAATAGAAAAAATGTTAAAATATAAGCAGTTGACTTTTGATAGTCAGGTCGCACATTAACACTCTAGCACAGAGATTTAACGCAGCTTTAGCACAGGAGGTGGAAAAATGAATAATGTAGCTAAAATCAATTTAACGATTGAGAACTGTAAAGACTGTCCGTTCTTTAAGAAGGACGAAAAAACTGGCAAAATGAAATGCCTTAGAGAGGCAAGGGTCAAGGTTGTGATTCGTGAGGAAGAGCAGATACCGGATAATTGTCCATTTGTTTTGGAACGTTTGGACAAAGTGCTTGAAATTATGCATAACTTACCGATGACGAGAATTCCGGCAAAATGCGTTTTTCAGGTTGAGAAAAAACAGAAAAATGGCGACCCGGACCGTCACTTCAATACGGACAATGGATTTAAGCATCTTCGGAGAGTGATTAAAATGGGATTAAAACTTTTTGAAGAATGTTTAAGGTTCGGATTTTGCGAGGAAGACTCTTTTGAGAAACAGAAAAAACTGTTTGAGATTGCGGCGCTAATGCATAATACGGGCCTAGACGAGGCGCCAAAATCGTACGTGGTGCATTCCGTGGAAATTGCAAGGAAATATCTCTCTGAAAGCGGCAAGGTAGATATTGGCGAGGAAGACGTAGAGGTGATTTGCTCGGCAATATCAAATCAGTTAACTGGATTAAGGATTGAAAGTCCGGTGACGGCGGTTTTAGCCTTAGCGAATCAGATGGATGCTGTTGGCGAGAGAGTTTTAAGGACGCCGGTGTTCGGTGAATCGGAATTTCTAAAAATCAAGAAAGTATCTTTAGAATTCTTTGGCTCACGTGAATGTCCGGAATTTGCGGTTTTAAGGTATTTAACTAATGAACCGACGGACAAGTTTGAGCCAATGGCTGCGTTTAAAGCTTTTCCAAAAAGACTTTCACTGACGGCAAAAGTGCTGAAAGATTTCTTCAACATAAGTGATTTTAGGTTCTATGTGAACCAGGAGCGGTATGATACTGAGGAAATAATAAAAGCAGTGACGGCAGCAAAGAAGTAGCTAGAGAACCTTGGGGATATCCCAAGGTTTTTTTGTTGGCTTATGTTTTATTTTTAGGGTCAAAAATGCTAAAATAGGGGAAAAGGAGGTGCTTTGACAAAAGCGATATTGACAGTTTCTGATTTAAAGGCGACCGTGAACGAGCAGGAGATTTTGAAGGGGATTGATTTTTCGATCAATAAAGGTGAGACCGTGGTGCTACTGGGGCAGAATGGTGCGGGAAAATCGACGGTGGCGGCGACTATTTGGGGTGACCCAAAATTTAAGGTATCGGGTAGTGTGCAGTTTAAGGGTCAAGAGATAACAGGGATGAAAATCAACGAGCGTGCAAAAAGGGGGATTTTTGTGAGCTTTCAAAACCCAGTAGAAGTGCCTGGGGTGTCGACAACGGAGATGTTGAGGACGGCGCTGGAGGAAAAAGATGGAGCTCACTTGGCGTTAGACGAGGTGAGAGAGAAAATCAATAAAGCGGCGCAGAAATTAGGGCAGAACATTTGGTTTTCGGAGCGGGAATTAAATGTGGGGTTTTCTGGGGGCGAAAAGAAGAAAAACGAAATTATGCAGATGCTGGTGTTAGAGCCAGAGCTGGTGATTCTAGATGAGATTGATTCAGGATTAGATGTGGACGCGGCAGAAAAAGTGTCAGAGATTTTGGCGGCATATCAGAAGGAGAGTGGTTGCACTTATCTAATTATTACGCATAATATGCGGATTTTAAGCCACTTAAAGCCGTCTAAGACGGTATTGATTGATAAAGGCTCTGTTTATCGGGTAGGAGATGAGAAGCTTGCTAAAACGATTGAGAAGAGGGGCTATAAGGCGATATTTGACGAGATTTCGACCGAGGAGGGAAAATGAAGGGGTTAAGTAAGGAGCTGGTACTGGAGCTTTCTAAGCGCAAAAAAGAGCCAAAATGGGTGCTAGAAAAAAGATTGCTTGGATTGAAGTATTGGGACGAGCTAAAGATGCCGGTTTGGTCGCCAGATTTAACTGGTTTGATGTTGTCGGAAATTGAAACTTATGTTAGGCCGGTGAGAGAGATGGTTTCGAGCTGGGATGAAGTGCCGAAAGAAATTCGAGAGACTTTTGAGAAATTAGGTATTCCGGAAGCAGAAAAAGAGGGGTTGGCTGGAGTGGGGGCACAGTATGATTCTGAGGTGATTTATCACAATTTGAAGAAACAAGTGGAAAAGCAGGGGGTAATTTATTTACCAATTGAAGAAGCTTTTATAGCGCAGACTGAAATTGAATTTTTGGGCGAAAAAATGAAGGTGGCTGAGCTGGTGAAGAAGCATTTTATGAAGGCGATACCGGAAAATGACCATAAATTTGCGGCACTACATGCGGCAGTATTTTCAGGTGGATCATTTATCTTTGTGCCAAAAGGGGTCGAAGTGGAAATTCCTTTGCAGAGCTATTACCGCTTGAATGCACCTCATGCTGGACAATTCGAGCACACGCTAATTATAGTAGACAGGGGGGCCTCGCTGCATTTTATTGAGGGGTGCTCGGCGCCAAAATATAACGTGGCGAATTTACATGCGGGTAGTGTAGAAATTTTTGTATACGAACGAGCGAAAATGAAGTTCTCGACGGTGGAGAGCTGGTCAAAAAATATGTTCAATTTGAATACAAAAAGAGCCATTGTTGAGGAAGAGGGGTCGATTGAATGGGTAACCGGGAGCTTTGGCTCAAAGGTAACAATGTTATATCCAATGACGATCCTAAAGGGGAGAGGCGCTAAGTGCGAGTACACCGGGGTGGCTTTTGCCGGGGAGGGTCAGGTGATTGACAATGGGGCAAAAGTTGTTCACGCAGCGCCGGAAACTTGTTCGATTATCAATACAAAAAGTTTAAGTAAGGCGGACGGTGTGTCGGTGACGCGCACGTTGGCAAAAATTTTACCAGAAGCGCGAGGAGCGAAGGCTTTTATTGACTGTAAGAGTTTAATCTTGAACGAGGGGGCTAGGGCGGAGTCAATTCCGGTAGTGAAGGTGGCTTGCATGGAGGCAGAAGCAGCGCATGAAGCTTCGGTGGGGCGTATTTCGGAAGAAGCAACCCATTATTTAGAAAGTAGGGGGCTGTCTGAAGAGGCGGCAAAGGCAATGATTGTACGCGGGTTTACAGCGGAGATCTCAAAAGAACTGCCGATTGAATATGCGATGGAAATGAATAATCTGATTCGGATGGAATTAGAAGGAACGGCATAATGATGGATTGTCCAGAGGTGTATCTTGATAATGCGGCAACGATGACGAAATATCCAGAGGCGATTTTAGCTGAGGCGAATTTTTATACGCAGATTGATGCGAACCCCTTAAGAGGATTGTATAAAAAAAGTATTCAAGCTACAACAGGGGTAGAAGCGTGTCGAAAGGCGATTTTGGAACTAGTGGGGGCTGATGATGAATACCTGGTGATTTTAACGAGAGGGGCAACAGAAGCACTAAACTTGGTAATGCGGGGGCTAAAAAAGGAGAATGACGGATTTGGCCTAGTGGAGGAAAATGATAAAGTAGCGGTGGATATCGAGAGTCATCACTCAAATTTGTTGGCGGCGAAGATGACGTATTCAGAGTTAAAGATTCTTAAAGGGGACTCGACTGATGAATGGCAGGAAGCGGTGCAGGGTGCGAAATTGATTTCTTTGACTGGAGTATCGAATGCGACGGGGGAAAATTTGATGGCGCGAGTGAAAAAAGTGCGTGAGGCGCTACCAGAAGCGATTTTAGGCGTAGATGGGGCGCAGATGGTTGGTCACGCGGAAATTAACTTGAAAGCGCTTATGGTTGATTATATAGCGTTTTCGGGACACAAATTTGGATCACCAATGGGAGTAGGTGGACTAGTGATTAGGAGAACATTAGCTGAAAAGATGCGACCATTGATGTTTGGCGGTGGAGCGGTAGAAGCAGTAGATGAGACTGGGTGGCCAACGCTAGCGGAGGGGGCAGAACGATTTGAGGCTGGAACTTTGGCAACAGGGGCGATTTTTGGACTAAAAGTGGCAGCTGAACGGGCGTTAACGGATTTAAGAGAAGGGAAAAACCAAAAAATTAAGGAAATAACGCAGAGGGCGGCGAAGCGGCTAGAAGAGAGCGGGGAAGTTGAAGTGTTGGCAACTAACGGGGGGATTATTACGTTCAATGTGAGAGGTGTGCATCCGCATGATACGGCACAGATTTTGGCGGATGAAGGGGTGGCGGTGAGAGCGGGATTCTTGTGTGCTGAGCCATTTTTGAAATATAAGGAGTGGGGTCCCGTGGTAAGAGCTAGCTTCTCGGTGTTTAATACGGAAATGGATGGAGAGCGACTGGTCGAAGCAGTAAAAAAAGTAAGAAAAAGGATGGGGATTTAATGTACGACGAAGTACTGATTGAGCACAATTTGCACCCGGCTTATAAGGGGGAAATTGAGGGGGTGGAGCCAATTAAACTAGTGAATGCGAGTTGTGGTGATGAGTTAAAAATTTACCTCAGAGTAGAGGGCGGGCGAATCTTAGATGGACGTTTTTTAGGTAACGGTTGTGCGATTGCGTTGGCTTCGGCGGATTTGTTTATTGCAAGTATAAGGGGTCGGAAGCTGGAGGAGGTAGCAGAAATGGCGATAGAATTTAAGAAAATGATATTAGGTCAAGAGGCCAAAATGGAAGAACTAGGGGTCGCGAAAGCAATGAACTGCGTTTCGAGAATGCCAGCAAGGGTGAAATGCGCCGAGCTGGCTTGGAAGAGTGTAGAGAGCTTAAGGGGGGCGGAAAGCTGAAAAATGTAGAAAGTCTAAAGAAAGCGAAAAGCTGAAAAAATGTAAAAAGTTAAGAAATACGGAAAACTTGAAAAATAAGCATAACTAAATTATAATTGGAGTAATTTAGGAGGAAAAATGATCAAAATTGACGAGAAATTCCTAGAAGAAGTGGGTCTTTCAACGCTAGCCGAAACAAAGAAGGCAGATTTTATTGCGAAAACGCAGGAAGAATTGGAAAATCGAGTTGGTGAAAAAATGAGTGAGGGAATGACGGTTGATCAGCTCCGTGAATTTGAAGGAATTATGAATAATGACCGAAATACGATGATTCGAGTATTGTCGCAGATTGGTGATTATCGTGAGGACGACTTGTATCGGAAATTATTGAAAAAACACGGCGTAACAGAGGGTACGTTAGAAATTTTGGGTGAATTTTTGTCGGTAAAATGGATTCAATTGAATCGCCCAGATTATGCGACGATTACGAGAAATGTGGCAGATGAATTGAAGCGTGAAATTATCGAAGCATCAGCGATGATTTTGAGCGCGAATGCTGCTTAAAAACAGACTTAAAGTAAAAAACTACTTGGCATAGCCATTAAGGAAGGATTTAGCATCCATGGCTTTGCGGCCGGCCGGCTGAATTTCGTCGATGATTAAGAACTGATGATCGGAACATTCAAGACTGAGGGGGGTTTCGGCGAAATTAGAGATATGTGCCGATAAAATAATGCAATCCAATCCGAAAAAAGAGTACTTGGACTTAGGGAAGTTTTTAAAAGCGCGGACTTCATTGAGTAGAGCGGCAGCGGTTTTTTCTGTTGGATTTAAGAGCGACATTGATTTGTCAAGTTTTTTAGTAAAAGTGGCGAGCTTGTCATCTTGGGGAATTGGAGTGGGTAGGTTTTCGAGATGTTTGGTTAGCCAAGTTGCACCAGCCTCAGCGAGGATTTGATAGATCTCGTCCTTAGTTTTTGTCTGTCCGTGAAAGTCAAAGGTGGCTTGGTGATAAATAGGGCCAGCATCCATGGCTAGTACTAATTTCATGATTGAGATGGAGAAAGTCTCATCGCCGTTTAAGATGGCAGATTCAATAGGAGAGGCACCACGATACTTTGGGAGGAGACTAGGGTGGAGATTTAAGATGCCAGTTGGCTCGAATAGGTCCAGGATGTCAGATTTGACGATGACACCAAAGCTGGCCAAAATGCCGAAAGCTTCAGGATGTTCACGCTTGAGCGATTTGACAGTTTCAAAGTCGGATTTAGTGCGAGCGTGAAAAAGCAAGTCAAAATTAGCTGCGAGGATTGGTTTAGAATAGTCAGCGAGAGGTCCGTTGCCAAAAAAGATGATTTTAGGCTTCATCGGGGAAAAGATCCGGGTTATTTTTAACGCGAGCTAGGTAATCAACAGGAGTAATTTCGCCCTTATCGTCGAGCTCAAACCAAGCGTCTGGTTGGTCTTTAATGTGGTCAATAAAAAGTACGCCGTCGAGGTGATCGATTTCATGAAGTAGAGTGCGGGCTAAAGAGCCCTCAGCCTTAATACGAACCTCGGTGCCGTCGATGGTCTTAGCTTTAATGCGAACTTTATTGGGGCGAGGAATGAGGCCGTAGAATTTTGGTACAGAGAGACAGCCTTCGTAGTCTTTGATGATTTTACCGTCAGTTTTAATTACTTCAGGGTTGATGAGGGCAACAAAGGCTTGGTCATCTTTATCTTCCATGTTGTCACGAATAATGATGATGCGTTCGTTGATGCCGAGCTGAGGTGCAGCCATGGCTGCGGAAAGCTCAAAAGGATGTTCAGCCTCCCATTCAAGAGAGTTTTTAATCATAAGATCAATGTGTTTTTTAGTTTCGTCCGTGATTTTGCTGACTTTTTTTGAGATAAGACGTAAGCGCGGATCGGGAGTGACAATAATTTCCATGCAATAATTATAACATATCTTAAGGGTTTATAACAGAGAGGAGATGAATTTTTGTAGTGCTTAAGCCAAAAATGTAAAAAATAAAAGAAAAAATGTATTAGAGTGAAGATAAGTTTAGTTAGGCTGTTGGAATAGAAATGAAGGGAGCCGAACAGAATTTGACTCCATGCTCTTGTTTTCCGTTGGCGATATTTTAATTAAGCTTTTCCAATAGCTTAACTAAACGATGAGATAACGTTAAGCCTAGTAAAATTAAAGCAGAGAAGGAGAACTAAAGCAGAGAAGGAGGATCGATGGAAATGCGAAGGTCAGGGAAGTCATCGAGGGAACGAATGGCGGCAAGAAGTGATTGACGGTTTCCGGATTTTACGACGATTTGCCAACAGAAGCCACTACTGGTGTGTTCATGAAAGGCTGGTGTGGGAGCGGAGAGATAGATGTTTGGTTTTGATCTAAGGGCTTGATGGACGGACTTAATCTTGGCGAGAGCAGCGTGTTCGGTTTTATAGACCACAGATAACTTTGTAAGATAAGTAAAAGGTGGAAAATGGCCGGTTTTGCGGCGCTGGATGAGGTAGTCGTAGAATGCGGAGTAGTTGGATTGAATGGCGTAGTTGATGACGGGGTCGTCGGGGTGAAAGGTTTGGATGTAAGCATTAGCGATAGAGAGATGTCCGCGGCCAATGCGACCTAGGACTTGATTGATAAGAGAAAAAGTGCGCTCTTCGGTCGAAAAATCGGGCAGGCTGAGGCCGGAATCAGCTTGGACGATACCAATGGTGGCGAGCTTTGGAAGATCGAGTCCCTTGGCGATAGTTTGGGTGCCAATGATGATGTCGATGTCGCCAGATTTGACTTGTTCATAGAGGGCGTCAAGACTATTTTTTTTGTCGTTGTCGCCATCAAACCGAGCAATTTTAGCAGTTTTAAAGAGACGTCGTAGTTCAGATTCGAGTAACTTAGTACCGAATCCCTTATGAATAATTTCTGGATGATGGCACTCTGGGCAGCTGGTGGGGATTTTGGTTTGGTAGCCACAAGTGTGACAGATTAATTGATAAGAGTCAGAATGGAGAGTGAGGGGAAGAAAGCAATTTTTACAGAGAGCTTGCCAGCCGCAATTTTCGCAAATAGTAAGGGGAGCAGAGCCACGACGGTTGTGGTAAATCAGGGTCTGGTATTGATGATTGAGATTGGTGCGGATTTGATCTAGTAGCGGGGAGCTGAAATAACGGTTTTCGGTAAAAAGAGAGCGGTCTTTGAAGTCAATAATTTTTACCTCAGGCTGGATGGCCGTAGATTTAGCTTTTTCAGTGAGAGTAACGAGAGATTGGTGAGATTTGGCGAGATAGTAATCCTCAATTTTGGGAGTGGCGGTACCTTGAATACAAAAAATATCAAGAGTTTTAGCAATAAAACTGGCAAGACGGAGGGCGGAATACTTAGGAGCCTGATCTTGAAAATAGGTTGGTTCGTGAGCTTCATCAATAATGATGAGACCAAGATTTTTAACAGGGGCAAAAAGAGCGGAACGAGGACCAATGATAATTTTTGGAGTGGTTGATAAAAGAAGTTGCTCAAAATTATCACGCCTAATCTTAGCAGTTTGTTTAGAATGAATAAGAACAATATCTTTACTAAAAGTTTGCTGAAAAACGGCGACAAGCTGAGAGGTGAGGGCGATTTCGGGTACTAAAAGTATAGTTGAACGGCCATTTTTGAAAGCCTCTAAGGCGAAACTTAGGTAAATGTTGGTCTTGCCGGAGCCAGTGATGCCGTGGAGTAATTTTGTGTTCGGTTTAGCCTCGATAAGGGAAGCAACGGCTTTTTCTTGGGCAGAATTGAGGGTGATAGAGGTGGAGGGGGCGATGGAGGTGGCGGCAGGCTGAGCAAGTTTATGGCGGTTGCTCAGGGTGCTAGGTAGAAAAAGATTAACGACTTGAGGTAGAGGGGTAAGATAGTATTCAGAAAGCCAAATGATGGATTTTAAGAGGTGGGGTGGGAGCGGAGTGTCATAGAGAGGCCGAATGATGGATTTAACTTTAAAGTCGGCAGCAAAATGATCGATTTTGCGATAAATAATACCGATAGTGGTAGCTTTACCGAGGGGAATCTCGACGATGGTGCCAACAGGGAGGTTTCGGTCGAAGGTGTAGGTTAAAATGCCGTCCTCTAAAAGAGGAGATTTTTTAAAAACTTTAGCCGGCAAAACCTCAAAATACATAACTCTATTATACACGGTGATAGTGTTGTAGTTTTGACATTTTTGGGCTAAAATAGGGAAAATTGGAGGTATCAATGTTAGATGTTTTTATTACATCGCGAGTAAGAAGAAAGATTTTGGTGGTATTTGCAAAATACCCTGATTTTAAGACACACGTGAGGGCGCTATCGAAGCTAATTAAAGAAGACCCTGGAAATATTCAGCGTGAATTGCACCGGCTGGAAAAAGGAGATTTTTTGATTGCGACTAAAAAGGGAAACACAATGATTTATCAGACGAACAAGCAATTTCCAATCTTAAAAGAATTGCAATCAATGGTGATTAAGACACAACAACTATCCAATAAATCGAAGCCGAATAAAACGATTGGATAAAAACCGGGGCATCTTTTGAATGTTCAGATGAAAGAGGCGAGTAAAAATTGGGAAAATAAGGTACTGGAGGAACAAAAGGAATTAAGTGTGTCGTGGATTTTTGAGGAGATAATAAGAAAAAGGGGGCTGACGGATGATTTTTTGAACCCAAAATACTTATCTCAACCAGAAATTTTTCAGAAAATGCCAGATATGGCGAGAGCGGTGGAACTCATTTTGGCGACGATTTCAAAGCAAGAGAAGATTTTGGTGTATGGTGATTATGATGTGGACGGTGTGACAGCAACAACCTTGATGGTAGAAGCGCTAAAATTGGCGGGGGCAAAAGAGGTGGAGACGATGTTGCCAGACCGATTTATTGATGGATATGGGATGTCGAGGCGGGCAGTTGAAGAGGCGACTTCAAGGCAAGTGAAATTGGTGATTACGGTGGACTGTGGCAGCAATAACTCGGAGGTAATCAAGGAGCTGAAACAGGCTGGGATTTTAACAATTGTGACTGATCATCATGAAGTGATGGGGGAGTTGCCGGAAGCGGAAGCGATAGTTAACCCGAAACGGACGGATTTAACCGAGGAGGAGCAGGTGGCGATTAAAGAGGCTGGACTGTGTGATTTGGCTGGGGTGGGAGTGGCTTTTATGGTGGCGTTGGCGCTAGTGGCGGCAGGAAAAATTCGGCAGGGGCAAGAGAAATGGATGCTAGATTTAGTGCTAGTGGGAACTCTGTGTGATGCGATGCGGCTGACGAAAATCAATCGGGAGTTAACCTATTACGGGGCAAAGGTGCTGGCGAAGACGCGTAGGGTGGGCCTAAAAGAGTTGATGCGAGTGGCTGGAGTGACGAAAGTGAGTGCGGAGGCGGTTGGATTTCAAATTGGTCCAAGATTAAACGCGGGCGGAAGAATGGAATCGGCGGAAATTTCACTGCAACTACTAATGGCGGAGTCGAAAGCTGAGGCGACGAGATTAGCGGAAGAACTAAATGAACTAAATGCTGGGCGAAGAGCGGAACAGAATACGGCGATACAGGAAATCGAAGAGAAATGTCGGGCAGAGCTAGCGCAGCCGGTAATTGTAGTAGCGGGTGAATGGCATGAAGGGGTGGTGGGGATTATCGCTGGTCGGCTAGTTGAGAAATATAAGAGGCCGGCATTTGCTTTAACGAAAGCGGGCGAGAGTGGGGGGATCTATAAGGGATCGGGCCGGAGTTTTGGAGAATTTAACTTAGCAGAAATGATTAAGGCTTGTTCCGAAGTTTTAGTTGGCGGGGGCGGCCATGCAGGGGCCTGTGGCGTAAAAGTGGCAGCGGGGCAGGTCGAGCAATTTAGAAAGAGGGTTAATCACTATTACGAGTCGCTTAATCTGGAAAACCAAGAGAGATTTTTGGCGGTTGAGGCAGAAGTGTTAGCGGAAAATCTAAATGATTTTACGGAAGAACTGTTGGAGGAGTTAGCGACGTTGGAGCCATTTGGTGGCAGTAACCAGGAGCCAGTTTTTGAGCTTAGTCGTATGAAAATAATAGAAGTAAGAGGGGTTGGTAAAGAGGGGAAACATTTAAGGGCGGTGATAACAGATGAGATGGGACGAAAAATGACTTTGATTGCATTTTCGGCGCCGGAAGAATGGTTGGCGATTCAACCGATGACGGAGGTGTCGGTGAAGGTGCAACTGATGAGGAACGAGTGGAATGGTCGAGTGTCAGTTGAGGGAAGAATCTTAGAGATTAACTATTGAAAAAGTGTGCGGTATCTGATATAATGCACTTAATATGTTAATCAAAGTAACCAGAAAAGATCAGAACGAAGCAAACGAAAACATCATTCGTCGTTTTAATCGTAAGGTTTTACAAAGTGGTATGATGCCACTAGCTAAATCACAGCTTCGTTTTAGCAAGCCGATCTCAAAGCGTGAGCGTCGTCGCAAAGCAATTTTACGCGATATTCGTAAGGCTGAAAAAACTGAACGTATTAAGTTAGGCTTAAAATAAAAAACTCTCCTCTAGGGGAGTTTTTTGATGCTATAATGGAAGTATATGAGAATCATTTTTTTAGGTGGACCTGGATCAGGCAAATCAACGGTGGGTAGTCGGCTGGCTGAGGGTTTGAATTGGCCATGGGTATCTTCAGGGGAAATTTTACGTCAGAGTAAGGAACCGTGGGTAATCGAGAAGCTGAAAACGGCACAATTATTTGATGACGAGATGATTGCATCGCTCGTGTTGTCGAGGCTACATCAGACGTCGAATGCGATTTTAGATGGTTTTCCGCGAACATTGAAGCAGGCGGAAATTATGATGAGTAGGGGTGAGAAAATTGACGTGATTGCTGAGATGGTAGTGCCGATTGAGGAAGTGCAGAAGCGACTGTTTTTAAGGGGGCGAGATCAGGACACGAAAGAGATTATTGAAGAACGATTCAGAATGTATGAACAAGATAAGGACGAAATTGTAGCATTTTTAGTGGGGAATGGTGCGAAATTAGTGAAAATCGATGGCGTGGGGACGCCGGACGAGGTTTTTCAGAGAACAATCAATGAGTTACAGGAGGCAATTTCAAAATGATCATGATTTATGGGCCAGCTGGCTCGGGTAAATCAACTCAGGGTCGGTTGTTGGCGGAAAAAATTGGGGGAATAGCATTATCAGTGGGCCAGATTTGTCGAGAACAGTTTATGGAATACACAAAAACAGCAGCGATGGTACCGGAAGATGAGCTAGCGGAAGCTGTAATTAAAGAGGTGCGAAAAGCTGAGATGGCTGGAGTGCCAGTAATCTTAGATGGTCAACCATGGTCGAAAGAGAGTAAAGGCTCGGAGGTACTATCGAACGCGACGAATGGTGTAATCGTGATTGATGTTGAGCGAGAAGAATGCATTAAGAGGTTGTCCGGGCGAGGAAGGGCTGACGATGAATTGTCAAACTGGAATAGAAAATTAGAGATGTTTAACCGTGTTATGCCGGAATATGAGGAACTGCTAAAGTCTAAGCATGTACCGATTAAGCATGTGGACGGGATGGGCGAGATTGAAGTAGTTGCGAAGCGTATTTACAATTTGTATAAAAAATTTGTTCAAAAATAACAGAGGTAAATAGTATAATTCTATTTAAGAAAGACCCGCGTTAAAGTGGGTCTTTTAGTTGGGTTAATTCAGCTAATTCAGCTAGCTAAGTTAAGTGTGTTAAGCGCGAGGGCAATTTGGTAAAGTAAGAACCTCGTGACCGTCTTCGGTGACTAAAATGGTGTGTTCGCAATGACAGCCAATTGAGCCATCTGATAATATGACTGACCAGCCGGAATCTTGGTCGACATGATTATAGGGTTTGCCAAGGGAACTCATTGGCTCGATGCAGATACAATCACCCGGCTTTAAAACGTAACCATGACCGCGGCGACCGTAGTTCGGTACTTCTGGTGGCATATGCATTGATTTGCCAATGCCGTGGCCGATGTAATTTTCGATGACGCCGAGTTTGCCTCGACGAAGTACTTGTTCGACAGCATAGCCAACGTCACCAAGGTGTACGCCGGGTGCGACCTGGTCGATACCAGCCCAGAGAGCGGCTTCAGTGGTTTTTACCATCTGCTTGACGGCTGGATTAGCGTGGCCAACTATGGTAGTGAAAGCGGCGTCGGTGTGATATCCTTTATATTTTATAACAAGATCAAAGCTGACTTTATCACCAGATTCGAGTGTATAATCGCTATCAGGAGCGCCGTGCACTAGTTCGTCGTTAACAGAGATGCAGATGCAACCTGGAAAAGGCTCTTCGAGTTCATCGTAAGAGCAGGTTGCGCCGCGTGATTCGATTTTTTGGCGAGTCCAGCGATCAAGCTCGCGTTTAGTCATACCAACATCAACATAATCACGAAGTTCCGCGAGAATTTCACCTAAAATCTTACCGCCTTCTCGCATGGCGGAAATTTTTGCCATATCCATAGGCTACATTATACTCCTGTTGTTGTAATTTTAAAAATGTTTATGGTATAATTGGCGCATGGAAGAACAATCTAAATATGCATTTGGAGTTGATGTTGGCACCGAAAATGTGAGGGCGGTGGCACTAGAAGTCCAGAATCCGGAAACGGTGAAAGTGATTGCTTATGGGGAAGCAAAAAACATGAGGGGAATGCGAAAAGGGATTGTGACAGACTTGTCTGGACCAGCTGAGGCAGTTGATAAGGCCTTAAAAATAGTGGAAAGCATGAGCGGAGTGAATGTGGATCATGCTTATATTTCAATTAACGGTTCACACCTATCTTCAGAGAAAGTTTCGGGAATGATTGCAGTGTCGCAATCGAATGGCATTACAGGGGAGGATCTGGACCGGTTAGAGGATACAGCGATGAGCGGTAGGATTTCAAGTAATCGACGAGTGTTGGATGTGGTGCCACTAAATTACACACTGGATGGACAGGGTGGAATTCGGTCGCCAAAAGGAATGATGGCAAATAAAATTGAGATGGTAGCGAATGTAGTTTCTGGACTAGCTCCCAATATCGATGCGTTAGGTCGAGCAATGGCACTAGCGAACTTGGAGGCGCTGAGGTTTGTGCCAGCAGTAATTGCGTCTGCACGGGCAGTTTTAACGGAAAAACAGATGGAAAATGGGGCCTGTGTGATTGATTTTGGTTCAGCGACAACCTCGATTGCGGTATATGATGAGGGTGATTTGCAATATCTTGGGGTGGTGCCAGCTGGAGCGAATAATATAACGAAAGATTTAGCGATTTCGCTGGAACTCAATACAGAGGTGGCTGAAGAAATCAAACTAAGGTTTGTGACGCCAGATTTTGCTGAGACTGGGAAAGAAGTGACTTTGAGACATGCGGGTGAGACGATTAGTTTTTCGCAAGATGAAGTAAACATGATTGTGAAAGAGAGAATTGTTGATATTTTTGCACATATTGATGAACATTTAAAGAGAGCTGGCTATGCTCAGAAGTTGCCGGAGGGGGCGGTAATTGTTGGTGCAGGCGCAAAAATCAAGGGCTTGGCGGGACTTGCTAAAGAACAATTAAAGATGGCAACTCGAATTGGGGTGCCTGGAGCTGGATTGTCGGGGATTATAGAAGACATTGAACGTCCGGAATATGCGGCAGCGATTGGATTAGCTCAAATGATGGCTGATGATGGAAGATTCTCTGGGATGAGTGATGCAGGAGAGAAAAAACCGCTCAATTTACTAGGTTTCCTGAAGAAGAGAAAGTAGTTTTGTATAAAAAAGTTGTTCAAAAGGGGTGAAAAAACGAGATTTTTGGGTGAAACCCTTTAAATATCGTTTTTTATGTGCTAAACTAGAGTTAATTTATCAAAGTGAGGAGTTAAAAAATGCCTGAAATTAAACCTACAGAGGTGGAAAGCACAGCTAGTATTAAAGTTGTAGGTGTTGGTGGAGCTGGTGGCTCTGCAATTAACCGAATGAAAGAAGTTGGCCTGAATGGCGTTGAGTTTATTGCAATCAATACCGATGCGCAGGCGTTACATCACTCAGATGCAGACGTGAAAGTCCATATCGGACAGGGCTTGGGTGCTGGTGGTGACCCAGATAAGGGTCGTGAAGCAGCGGAGGAAAGCCGTGATAACATTGGACAATCTCTCGAAGGTTCAGATATGGTATTTATTACACTTGGTGCTGGTGGTGGTACTGGTTCGGGTGCGGGCCCATTGGTAGCAAAAGAGGCAAAAGAAAGAGATATTTTAACGGTTGGTGTAGTGACTAAGCCATTTACTTTCGAAGGCGCACAGCGCAAAAGGAATGCTGACCGAGCAATCGCTGAGCTATCAAAAGAGGTAGATGCGTTAATTACAATTCCAAACGACCGATTGTTACAGACGATTGATCCAAGAACTCCTCTCCTTGAAACTTTTAAGATCGCAGACGACGTCTTACGTCAGGGTGTGCAGGGTATTTCAGAGTTAATTACCGAGCATGCACTAATTAACTTAGACTTTGCCGATGTGAAATCAATTATGAAGAATGCTGGATCGGCGCTAATGGGAATTGGCCGAGCTTCAGGTGAAAATCGCGCAAAAATTGCAGCTCGTCAGGCGATTGAAAGTCCACTAATTGAGGTGAAAATTGACGGTGCAAGAGGTGTATTATTCTCAGTAGCTGGTGGATACGACATGTCTATGAGCGAAATTCAAGAGGCAGCGGAAGAAATTACAGGTGCAGTTTCGCCAGATGCAAACATTATCTTTGGTGCATCAATCCGTCCAGAATTAAACGAAGAGATGGTTATTACGGTAGTAGCGACTGGTTTCGACTCAGATTACTATCGCCAAAAACGTGCCGAAGAAGTTGTGTTGGCGGAACGTGAAAACTACAGAGATGAGCAGCCTGTGACTTCAGCAATTGAAACTGAACCAACTGGGAACGAAGACAAAGCTGAACCAAAATCTAGCTGGGATGAAGCAGATAAGCTTAAAGACGACGAAGATGATTTAGACGTACCACCTTCACTTCGAGCAAGATTGCGCAGTAAAAAATAGTAAAACTTAGGAGGTTAAGATGGCAAATGCGATTCAGATCGGGGACAGTAAGGTACTCGAAAGCCGTGAAACTCCTGATGGAACTATGATTCGTCGGCGTCGGGTGACGGCGGACGGGAAACGATTTACGACCTATGAACGGATTGAAATGCCGGCTTTGGTGGTGCGAAAACGCAGCAACAATAAAGAGCAATTTGACCGAGATAAGTTACTAACGGCGGTTAGGCGCAGTGTAGGCAAGTTTTTTAATTCAGATCTTGAGGTAGAGGATGTCGTGAATAAGGTTGTGCAGAAAGTCTACGATCTTGGGCGTGATGAAATTGAATCGAAAGAAATTGGCCAGGCAATCTTAAGCGTGTTAGCAGAGGTGAACGAAGTAGCTTATGTGCGGTTTGCTTCGGTGTTTTTAGAATTTAAAACGCTGGAGGATTTTGAGAATATCATTCGAACACAGCGGGAAGAAAATAATAGATAGGGAGAAAAAATGCGGGTGGTAATGGTGACACGGGATAACGCTGAATACACTAGAGAGGCAATGGAATGGATGGCGGAGTTTACGCGGTCAACTGGTACTGAGGTTGAACTACAAGATCCAGAGACGATTATGGGTGAGATTTTTGCGACAAGCCATGAGATTACGCAATATCCGACAGTTTGCGTGGTGGATAGTAGTAGTAGGATAATTTCAAAGTGGGCAGGGAAATTGCCACAATTTGAAGAGGTGTCGTACGTCTTAAGAGATGCCTAAAACGGTTGGATGTGATATAATAAACCTATTATTGAGCAAATAATAGGTTTTTTGTTGGATTAAAGGAAAAATATGAAATACAAGGCAGGCGAAAGAAAAAGAGCAATCGAATATGAAAAAGCGGTGTTGGATTTTTGGGCAAAGGATCAAACCTTCCAGAAATCGATTGAGAACCGCGATGCAAAACGCAGCTACGTGTTTTACGATGGCCCGCCATTCATTACGGGGAATCCACATCATGGAACCTTATTATCTTCAATCGTCAAGGATGCAGTGCCACGCTTCTTTACGATGAACGGATATCGTGTGGAGCGACGTTGGGGTTGGGATTGTCATGGTCTGCCAGCAGAGAACTTTGTCGAAAAGCAGCTAGGAATTACGGATCGTCGTGAGATTGGTACAAAATGGACGCTGGAGACCTATATCACAAAAGCACGTGAATCAATGGTGGCAAATTCTGAAACTTGGGAATCGACAATTGCGCGAGTAGGACGTTGGGTTGATTTTAGAGGGGCATACCGCACCATGGATAAAAATTTTATGGAATCGGTATGGTGGGCATTCAAAACTTTATACGAAAAAGGCAAAATTTATGAGGGACGTAAAGTTTTAATGTACGATACAAAATTTTGTACACCAGTCTCAAAGGCAGAAGTTAATATGGATAACGATGCGTACCAGACGGTGACTGACCCCTCAGCATATGTGAAATTTAAGATAGAAAATGAAGAAAAATTTTTACTCGCTTGGACTACAACACCTTGGACGTTGCCAGCAAACCTGGCGCTAGCGGTTTCGCCAAAATTGGAATACGGTGTGTATGAAGTGGCGGGTGAACAAATAATTATAGCTACGAAACTGGCCGAAAAAGTATTAGGAATAAGTGAGGAGCCAGCGGAAAAGTACCTAGGAAAAGAATTAGTCGGACTAAAATATGAGCCGCTAATTGAGACAGTGGCAAAAACGGAGCGTAGTGAAGGCACATATAAAGTGCATGGGGCGGATTTTGTGTCAGCAGAAGATGGAACTGGCGTCGTGCATATTGCACCAGCTTATGGTGAGGATGACTACGAACTTGGTCAAGCTGAAGCGGTGGATTTTGTGGATGTCTTAGATGATAAAGGTTATTATTTGCCGGAGATGTCAGAAAAATTGCATGCATTAGGGGTGCGAGATACTGACGAAAACGGAATGGAGATTTGGGCGGCAAATAAATTTATTGCCAAAGTATTGGAAGAAAAAGGGGTGGTTCTAAAAATTGAGTACATTAAGCACGAATATCCATTTAATCCACGCTCAAAACAGCGTATTATGTATCGTGCGTTCCCAAGCTGGTTCTTTGATGTTCAGGGGTCAAAGCCGTTGATGCTTGAGGAAAATGAGAAAATAAATTGGTTCCCAGCACATCTTAAACACGGTCGTTTCATGAAAAACATTGAGCAGGCACCAGATTGGAACTTATCACGCGATCGTTTTTGGGCGACGGCAATGCCAGTTTGGAAAGGCGACAAGGGGAGTGTAAAGGTGATCGGCTCATATGACGAATTATATGAGCTGTCCGGAGTGAGATTGGAGGATTATCACCGACCATGGGTAGATGAGGTTGAATTTGATCTTAACGGCGAGCATTTTAAGCGAATTGATAAGGTGTTGGACTGCTGGTTTGAATCGGGCTCGATGCCGTTTGCACAAATGCACTATCCGTTTGAAAATAAGGAGAAATTTGAAAAAAATTATCCAGCAGATTTTATTGTAGAATACGTGGGCCAGGTGCGAGCATGGTTTTACTATGTACATGTAGTGAATGTGGCACTTTTTGGGCAAAATGCGTATAAAAATGTGATTACGACGGGAACTTTGGCGGGGAATGATGGTCGAAAAATGTCGAAATCGCTTGGAAATTACACTGATCCAAATGAGTTGATGGATAAATACTCAGCAGATTCGTTAAGATTCTTGCTGTTATCGAGCCCAGTTTTGGCAGGCGAAGATTTTGCTTTGCTAGATAAAGACGTATCAGATGTGGCGCGTAAATTGGCGATGATTTGGAATACTTACGATTTCTTTACGATGTATGCGGAAGTGGATGGAATTGATTCTATTGAGCTTGAGAAATGGTTGTTTGGTGCGAAGGCGGCTGAAAAGCAAGAAGAATCGCAGAGTTTAACACAGCTGCTACCGAAGACGGAGGCGTTTTTGAATCCGTTAGATAGATGGATTGTTTCAAGAATGTATCAGGTAAGAAATGAAATTACCGAGGGAATGATGCAGTACAACCTGCCGAAAGCATTGGAAAAAGTCTTGCCGTTTGTGGATGATTTGTCGAACTGGTTTGTGCGTCGTTCACGCCGTCGTTTTTGGAAAACGCAAGATGATAATGATAAAAATGAGGCATATGCGACACTTTACTTCGTATTAGTGTATTTAGCGCAAATTTTAGCACCATTCGTGCCGTTCTTAGCGGAAGAACTGTATCAAAAAATGACTGGCAAAAATAAGTCGGTGCATTTAATGAATTGGCCGGAAGCGGGAGAGATTGATGCTGTAGTGATAGCGGAAATGGCTAAAACTAGAGAAGTCATTACGGCGGGGCTTGCACTCAGAATGCAGAAATCAGACAATGAGGAGCAAATAAAAGTGCGACAGCCGCTAGCTGAGTTGGTTTACGATGGAGAAAAATTAGACGCATATTACGAGAGTATTATCGCGGACGAAGTGAATGTGAAACGGGTAGTAAATGGTGAGGCGATGAACCTTGACAAGAACCTAACGCCAGAATTAAAGGCAGAAGGGTTTGCTAGAGAGCTAATTCGTTTCATCCAGGCTGGACGCAAGAAAGCGGGGCTTTTGGTTGATGATCGTATTAAATTGTCAGTTTCTTGTTATGTCGCAGAGGAACAGATTGAAATGATTAGACAGGAAGTCTTAGCGGTAGAGTTTAATACGGATGCGTCAGCAGAGAATTATGCGTATGATGAAATCGTGAAAATTGACGGCGAGAACGTGACGATTTCGCTCGAAAGGGCCTAGTGCGAAGCGTTGATAGAATAATTTAAAGCGCTACTTAATTAGTCTTGGCGGATAAATAGATCTCTTTTAGGGGTCTATTTATTTTTTTGAAACCTTAGTTTTTAGGTAAAAGACTTCTGTTTTTTAAGTAAATGGCCCCTGTTTGATTTGCATTATTTTTAGAATGTTGTATGAATAGTATTGACAAATAAGCATAAGTGTGATACACTAAGGACAAGTTAGACAAGAAAATAAAAATAAAATCAAATCTAACAAAAAACGATCAATAATCCAAAGTTAGCCGCTTAGGCAAAAAGAATATGAAATAAAAAAAGAGGGAAGACGATCGAAAAATATAAAAAGCTGGTGTGAGTAGAAAATACGACTAGCGCAAGACCATTAAGAAGAAAGGTGCTACTATAAGAATAGGCGGGAGCCATAAATCCGAAATAAATATCAAATAATCAGGAAAAAGAAAATAGATAGACGGGCGGGAGCCATAAATCCGAAAATAGAAAACCTAAATGAGAAGAACACCAATGTAAGAGTCTGTATAAAAAAATTATTCAAGCAAAAAGAACTGATGACAACAGATATGAATGATAAAATAATTGTTCAAGAATAAATCAAAAAGAGTTCAATGCAAATAATAAAATTAGACAGTAAAATAAACAAATAATCAGGAGAAATAAAAATAGATGTCGTTCGAATTTTTTGAAAATGAGGTCGGCTATATCTCGAAGCAAGAAATTACACCAGAAGCTAAAGCAAAAATTGCGAAAAGATTAGGCCATCTTACAACCATAATTAGCTAATAAATTATAAAATTTTTAACCTTTTAACAAAGAACTGGATGAAAAATCCAGTTTTTTGTTGGATTAAAACAGGTGCGCTACTGGGGTTTAGTTTGGTTTTAGATGGAAATAAAGGGAATGGGACGGATAAAATAAGTAATTGGACTAAAAATGTTGACAAAAGTAAACATAAGCTGTAAACTGGGGGCAGAAAAAGTCATATTTTAAATAAAAAAACAAAAGAAAGGTATCTCCACACCATGAATCAAGATGACGCTAAGCTCAAGGAAATAATTGAGCGCATCAATAATCTACCAGAAGGGGCTGAAATCCCAGATGAAATCCTTAATCAACTAACCCAAGAGCAGATGTTGGCTGTATTTGTTGAAAAAATGATTAGCGACAAGGATATTGCTGCTACTGACGAGTTGCGCGGAAAATTATATGTAGCACTATCAGATGAGGTGACTAAAAATATGATCTTAGCAATGCCAGATTACCTAGTTGAAAAATTGAACAACGAAATTGATCAGGGCGCAGACGAAAGAGCTATTAACCAGGCAATCAAAGAGTCAGGAATTGACGTGGAGACAATTACTGAACAAACAATGATGGCATTTCGTGAAAAATATCTTAAGGAGGAGAACTAATTATGGAATTCGGTTCAAAAAATCGCTTCGAAGCAGGCCAACCAATCAATACAGATGATGCAATGAACGATATGCCAAAAAATGCAAATGATGTGTTCGCACAGAGAATGCAAGAGCGTGTAGCAGACGGAACTTATACGCAAGAAAAAGCAGACAAGTTGCTGGAAAAAGCAAGAGCGCTTAGTGAAGAAAATGCTCGCAATCAAGCAGAAACTGATGCGTATAATGCTTGGGCAAATATGACTCCGACTGATTTTGAGGCTCGTGAGAATAAAGTGGAGGAGGAGTATGATCCAGTCTCAACTTTCCAGATTTACCCAAGAATGCAGGGCGAAACGTCAGCTGAATATGGTAAAAGATTGAGTGAGATTAAAGCAGCTGAAAATCAATATCTTGAAGAACATCCAGAGCCAACGGTAGAAAAAGCGACAATGAGCGCATATAGGGATATGGTGAATCGCCGAGTTGAAAGTGGTGATTTGAAATCCGATGAAGCGGAGGCAATGATTCAACGTCGAGAAGAACAATATGCTGAAATGGAAGCAGAAAAGCAAGCTGAAGTGGAAAATGCTAAGGTTGCAGACAGTTTTGCTGAAAGGCAAGAACAAGAGAAAATGGCGATGGCAGAGCGAATTCGCAAGGAAGTGCCAGAAGCTTTGGAGTTTTTGGAGAAACATCCTGAATTAAAGCCAGAAATGGTGGCAGCAGTAAGAAAATTGGAAGAATTGGAAAAAATTTCAGAAATCAATGAGCAAACTGACCAGAAATTAAATGAAGAAATGGTGCGCCGTAATGAAACTTTCATGAAGGCAGTAGAGGCATTTAACGCTGCGGCTCGCGCAAATGAAGCGGCTCGCGCAAAAATGGCAGGACTGGAAGCTGATGCTAGAAATGGTAAGACAGTTTCTGAAGAAGAGTTCAAGGCAGTTGAGGACGAAATCCATGCAACTGAAGATATGATGAGTAAAATTCAGAAGAGCCTGGACTTTTATAAAAGTGACCAGAAAGAGTCTGGCGAAAAGTTGGACGAGTGGGTCGACTATAAGAGAGCTACAGACAAGGACCAGGAATTTATCGATAAGCTAGAGGCGGCTGAAGCTGAAAAGGCTGGCAAAAACACGGAAAATGTCGCTGAAAAAGACGGGGATGGGGACGGCGATGAAGACATTGAGATCGTGGCCGGTAAGGATGATCCTGAGATCGTGGCCGGTAAAGATGATCCTGAAATCGTGGCTGGTAAAGACGAAGATGGCGAAAAGACTTCAGAGGAAGAGGAACTTGAGACGGCTGCGAAAAAAGGCTTGTTTAATAAAATGCGAAACTTCCTTGGCTTAAACGAGCAGGCTGGGAACGGTATTATGTCAGCGTTAAGGCATAGTAAGATTGCGAAAGCGATTTTTGTGACGGCACTTTCAGCAGTCATTCTAAATAGCCTTGGTGGATTTTTCTCGAAACATCTTGAAAATAAGAGTAAAGATTTAGCGCAAAATCAAGTGAAGGTTGAGCAAGGCACTAATCAAAAAATGCCAGATTTGAATGAACTAGCAAGGCGTAGTTTAAACGTGGTTGATGACAGTGCTGAGCGCAAAGAAGTGCTAGATGATTTAGTAAACACTAAGGCGTACGGACATGATATCGAGGTGAATATCAACGAGGGTGACTGGTCTGGAACGAGCTCATTCTTCGATGCGGACAAACATGGGAAGTTTGACCTGGTGTCACCAGTGACTGACCTTGAGGCACTAAAAGATATGAAAAATCATGAAAAGGCAGAGGCAATTGCCGAGGGTTTGTCGCAGAAAATCGATGACCCGACTTTAATGACTGAAATTGCAGCAGCAATGGGTAACGTTAAGGTTGATGGTGAGGGTAAGAACATTCAGTCACTTTCGGATTGGAATGATATCTTAAGAAGCGCTCAGGACGACGATGTCTTCCGCAATAATTTATTGGAATCGATTAAAGAGGGTGAAGATGGCTGGCGAGACATGGTGTCTAAGAACGACTTGAAGTTAAATCACGTTGATAAGGGTGACACTTATATTTCACCATACGCAGTTAATATCGCAGAGCAAGGCGAAAATCCGAACTTAATGATGTTTGTACATCAAGAAGTGACGGCAACTGAAAATCTAGATTGTTTGGATTTTGTTGATAGAGATACTGGCGAAAGTATTCTTGATGCAAATAAGATTGGTGGTTATAAATACAATTACTTAAAGGCTTGTAATTTAATACCAGAGAATGCAACAGATGAAGCTGCGCAAAAAATAATGGCAAAATATAAGGTTCTAGGCTTCTCGCAAGTTTGTAGTCAGCTATTGATAGAGCATGTAAAAACAGGTAGTGGCACAGAGTTAGATACTGGCACAGAAGGCACCGGTGAAGAAGGAACTGGTACAGAAGGCACCGGTGAAGAAGGAACTGGAACGGAAGGTACTGGTGAAGAAGGAACTGGTACGGAAGGTACCGGTGAAGAAGGAACTGGTACGGAAGGTACTGGCATAGAAGGTACCGGAACGGAAGACGAATTTAATTCTGGTATAGAAACTGGTATTAATACTGGTACAGAGGTGGAGCCAGATAATGCAATCAATGTAGTGCCAAAGACCGAGGAAAGGGTTGCAAATGAATACTGGGATAAGGCAAGTGTGACTGATTATGATCAATCAACTAGAGGTGAAGTGGTTGATACTGCAAAAAGCACTAAAACAAGCGTAAACCAGGAAATAACTGGAAGTTCATCTAATACGGCTCAGGATGATTTCCTGAAAGGCGGAATTCAAAGTACTGGAAATGCTGCAACTGATGCTAAATATGATGGTTCAAACACAGAAGGCTGGAGAGGGAATACACCGTCAACTGAAACTGGAACACAAAATATCCAGGAACCAACTACACCGGCAGAGGTGAATGCAATTAACGACTCGGCAGCAAACCAAGGTTCGGCTACGGCGAATACAGAAAATAGAACCGACCAGCAGAATGCAGATGTATTCAACGATATCTTGAACGGAAATTAGTAAACAAAAACGATTCGAATAAAGGGAAGAAAGGAGCCCAATGAGAATACAAACAAAAACAAAAACCTGGGAAGAATTTCGACAGTCAGCACGTCGAATTCTTCCGGTGGCTGTGCTTTCAGTTGGCGCGGTGCTAGGTATCGCACCAGCTGATGTAAATGCGGAGTCACGAGCATGGGGGCCAGAACGCCCAACGTATACCTGGCAAACACCAGCGGATCACGTGACGTTTAACTCGATCACCGATAACCCGAGTATTGGGGATGAGCGAAACTTTGTGCGCATTAAGAAATATGGCACAGAGGAGAAATATCGCGATTCGATTGATCTTGAGGTTGGAGCTGAATATGAGGTGGGGATCTGGTATCACAATGACGCTTCTTCAAACTTGAATGCAAATGGCAAGGGGATGGCGAATAATGTAAGGCTACGGGTTGAAGAGCCTGGTAAAGTAAATGGGGGACATGCGGGTGAAATCAAAGGCATTATTAGCTCGACAAATGCTAGCCCAGCTGAGGTATGGGATACGGCATATGTGCATTCCAAATCAACAGTGTTGCTTCGCTATGTAGCTAATTCAGCAACTTTACACAACCTCGGAAACGCGAACGGCCAAATTTTGAGCTCAGAGGCAATGTTTGGCAAAGAAGGTGCGAAATTAGCACATTCGGTGAAGTACTGGGGCGATATCCCTGGCTGTAATGAATATGCTGGATATGTGACTTATCGCTTTAAGGTCGATCAGGCTGCCTTTGATATTTCAAAGACAGTTTCGAAGGACAATGACGGTAATTATGTTGAAAAAATTATCGTAAACCCTGGTGACGTATTGGATTTTAAGATCGATTATAAGAACACCGGGACAATTAACCAAAAGGCAATTATTGCATATGATCATATGCCAAAAGGCCTAACTTATGTGAATGGTACTTCATTCTTTAAGACCAGCTTTAATACTCAGGGTAATTTCGTATCGGATAAATTGTTTGATGGCGGAATTAACCTCGGTGACTTTGCTCCAAATGATAGTATGTCGCTAACCTATAAGGTGGAAGTTTCAAAAGACGAAAAAATCTTCCCATGTGGTGATACAAAAATTTATAACAATGCATCAATTGCTACGGCAAATGGCACTGGATATGACAAAGTTGAAGTGACGGTGCGCCGTGAATGTAAGCCAGTTCAACCACAGCAACCAAAAGAGTTGCCGAAAACTGGTCCAACTGAGGTAATGCTTGCGATTATTGTGGTTACAACAGTCGGCGTAGGTGGTGCTTACTACATTGCTTCACGTAAACAGCTCAAAAAAATCACTGAACTATCGAAATAAGAATAGTTAAGTAGCTCCTTTCTGAAAAGACCTAGGTCTAGACCCCTAGGTCTTTTTGAATATTTCAAAATGCTTATGTTATAATGGAAACAATATGAGAGAAAAAATAAAGAGGGAACTGACGATTGTCGAGGGGCGCGAAAAAAATGCAAAAATGGCTAAAGAATTAGTGAATGCTGCCCTAAGGGCTGGATTTAAGGTAAGATGGATTAAAAAATTCGATGAGTCGAAGGTGGCCGATGGTAAGATTGATGAAATGGTGACAGATATGGTGTTATGGAGGGGGCCAGTAGATTATTCTTCATCTGATGTGATAGAAAGGATTCAAATATGGATTAAACGCCACAGGAAGGTGACGATGAATACGAATACTGTTGGTGGCAGAGCATATAATTCACATAAGTTTTTTCAGCATGAATTATTTTTGAATGATGAAGTGACTAGACCATGCACTTTGCCGTGTTATCCGGCAATGTCGGTGGATTTTATTTTAAAGAAAATAATAGGAACAGGGCGATTGGCCTATCCATTTGTATTGAAACCGAATTATGGAACTAGAGGTGAGGGTATTCAGCTAATTAGAAATGAAGTTGATTTGGTTGCCGTGAAAAATAATTTAGGAAATTTTTCGATTGAAAAATTTGTTGAATCTAGGTACGATTGGCGCGTATTTGTGCTGGGTGGAGTGCCGCTTGGTGTGATGAGGAAGATTGGAAATGAGGCGGACCCAGCTGATTTTGTTGCTAAGTCAGCTGGAGTGAAGCGCTGGTCTGAAGAAGATACTGAGATTGCTGAAAAAATAAAATATATTGCAGCACACGCGTCAGCGACCTGCGGACTGGAATATACTGGAGTGGATTTAATTAGAGATGATGAGACTGGTCAAATTGTGGTCCTAGAAACTAATGTGGCTGGAGGGTGGCAGAATGGGTTTTTTGAGGCGACAGGGGTAAATGTTCCTGAGAAAATTATGGAGTGGTTTTCAGATCGAGCTGATTTTTATGACGGATTGGGGAGAAAGGCGGTTGAGCAATATGTGTCGCGTCGGCTTAGTTTAATGTCTCGAGCTGGACAAGAAAAATACAATGAAATTAGAAGTTTTAAGTATAAAGTGAATAAAGATTTTACAGAAGCTGAGCAAATACTGGATGATAAAACGGCGAGCCTCAGAGATAAATTGGAGGCGGGGTACTTAATTATACAAGGCCTAATGAATGAGGTGATGCGAGCAAAAATTGAGGGGCTAGTTGAGATGGTCGAACGATATGAAATATCGAGATACGGTAATTTCATCGGAAAAGATTGTGGCGTGATGGAGGATGCGCTGATTGATACGGCGCTCTATCTTGCAATTTCAGAGAAGTTGTGATAAAATAGTGAAAGTTAAAAATAAAGGAAAATTATGAAGAAAGCAGTTGTGCTTATTGGCGGCAAACAGTATGTCGTCAGTGAGAATGAGACCCTCCGTGTGGACCTCCTCCCGGCAGGAACAAAGACGCTCGAAACTGGTGCTTTACTCCTAATCGACGGCGAGAAAACTACCGTTGGTAACCCTGAAGTAAAAGGCGTAAAAGTTTCAGCAAAAGTAGTAGAAGAGAAAGTAGCTGGCGACAAAATTCGCGTAATTCGCTACCACTCAAAGAAGCGTGTACACAAAGAAACTGGTCATCGCCAAAAATACTCAATGATTGAGATTACATCAATCAAATAAAATTTAGAAAATCTCCCAACTTAGGGAGATTTTTTGTGTTTTAAGAACTGAGACGAGAGTATAGTGGGATAAGATAATATACGATAGTATAAAAATACTAAGAAATGGCTTAAAAGATTTATGATTTCGCTTGCGTTTAAAAGCTAAACCGCTTATAATTATATACGTATAGGAGTTATAAAAAATGAAACGGTATAGCATGAACAAGTTTTTGTGCTTAAATAGGCTGACAATTTGTTTGGTGGTGATGCTATTTTTCGGAGTGTTAGTGCAGAATGATGCTGTAAAGGCAGTGGAAGCAGCGGTGACTGATTTTGACGTAGAAATTAAACCAATGATTTCTATTGCAGCACCAGCAGAGCTAGCCTTGGAAGTGACGCCAGATGTAGCTGGAACGTTTACGTCGAAAGCGGTGAATGTTGACGTTGCGACTAATGCTATGAAGGGCTATGAGCTGTATGTTTCTTCAAAAGATAATACGACACACATGAAATCGGAAAGAAATCCAAGTGATGCAGTGAACAAGATTACTTCTGACTTTACGGGTGCGGTGACGAGTAATACGATGCAGAAGAATGCTTGGGGCTACTCGATAGACAGCACGAATTTTAAAGCGATTCCGAAAAAAGATGCAGCAGTGCAAATTAAAAGCGTGAATGCATTGCCGACGGCTAGTGAGCTAAAGACGACGGTGCACTTCGGAGCGAAGGTGAATACCGATATTGAGACTGGTGATTACAGTGCCTATGTGATTTTTACTGCCTTGGCGCATGAGAACCCATTAAAACCATTGCATAGCATCTCCAGAATGCAACAAATGACAAACTCAATTTGCGAAGCTTCTACGACGCCAAATAGGACAGCCACTCAGCTTGATACTGACGGCTCTCATCATGGCGACTCAAACTATGTGCCAACGGCTACGCTGGTTGATGTTCGGGATGGTAGTATGTACACGGTTTCTAAGCTGGCAGACGGTAAATGCTGGATGACCCAGAACCTAAAAATTATAGGTAAGACAATTACGCCGAACGATTCAGATGTGACGGAGAATTATACTATTCCAGCTTCGTCTATAAGTGGCTTTGCTGAAAATACTAGAGATATTTCCGATGCCTATCTTGATAGTTACGGTGGATTTTATAGCTGGTATACGGCAACGGCTGGTACGGGTAAGGACTCGATGCGGACTATTGGACAAGTTGCATCTTCTTCGATTTGTCCAAAAGGTTGGAGGTTGCCAACTGGTGGTGCTGATGGCGAGTTCGTTAAATTTAGAGAGCAATATAATTCAAGTGGCAGACTGTTCTCATCCCCAGTCAATATGACGATGGGTGGTCATATTGGGAATGGTGTGAAATATAGGGTGAATGATCTGGCGATTTATTGGAGCTCAATGGTGTTTAATGACGTTTCTGCTTATACAATGGCAACGACTCCAATAAATAATGGGTTGGCGAACTATGGTTTCTACAAAACCTATGGTTTTTCGGTGAGATGCATTGCAAAATAAGAGAATTTAAAAATAGCCTTAAATAGGCTATTTTTTTAGACGATAATTTTATGGCGGAAGCGAGAGGATTCGAACCTCCGAATGCCTTACGACATTACACGCTTTCCAAGCGTGCTCCTTAAACCACTCGGACACACTTCCGTCTTACAGGATATTATACCATAGAATAAAAGAAAAAAGACAGCTCTTATCAAAAGAAAAAAAGCTTGGCTTTAGACGAGATGGGAGATTGGAGATGGAGGTTGGTAAGTTAAGGAGATTAGTTATTTTTTCAAGGTGTAGAAATAGAGGCGATCAGAATTTTTAGCCTTTGAATTAGTGACAATGCGAGTTAAATTATAACTATTTTTAAATTGGCTGGTGTCGGTTAGATTGTCTTGAACAGTTAGAAGTTCATTTAGGCTGCCGAGACTGACGAATTTTTCCAATAATTTAGGTGAAGCTGTGTCGTTGTTGCTGGCAGATTCTAGGACTGAACTATCTGAGGTTAAACTATTTGAGATTGAATCTAGCGAACTGATATCGCCGTTAGTTGTAGCCGAATCTACGCTTGAAGCTGGTGACTCAAGATCACCATTAGTGGTAGCGTTATTCAATGTTGGGGCTGTTGTGTATGGTAGATGGTTGAGAAGAGTAACTTTTTTAGCGTGCCAGAGATTTAGGAGTGATGGTTGTTCTAAAATTTTATAGAAATCATATTCAGCAGGATTGGTGACAACTAATGTGTCTTTTTCGCTCAGATTGGATTGAATAATGGAGAGATCATTGCTGAATTCATTGGCGACGGCTGGATTATAGCGATAACCAAAAACAAAATGAGAGAGATCTGAGACGATCATAATCATAAGAAAGACGGTAATTGGCAAGACCCCAAAAATGCGAGCGTAGGGGTTTTCTGGAAATAGGCCATACCAGCTATTTAAGATGTAGCGAAAGCCATGTGCAATAAGGATAGCAAGGGGGAGGAGTAGAAGAATGGCGGAGTAAGGATTGAAGCCAGAAATAATAATAGTAAAGATAATGAGATAGGTTGCAATCGAGTTGCGTGAGGCGAAGAATCCACGATAAGTGGAAATAAGCCCAGTAATGGCAAGTGCAAGAGAGGCAAGTCCGACAAGTGGTGCAAGGAAAGTGCTTTCGACCATACCACTCCATTTGAAGAACGGCAGGAAGGCAGTTTTAATGTTTTTAAAATAGTGTGGCCAGTTGAAGTCGCTCATAAAGAGAAGGCTTTTAATAGTGTCGGGAGTTTTGGTTGCATTGATAATAATGAAAGTGCCGGTAGCGAGAGTGATGGCGCCAATAACAAAGAGAGGAAGTTTAGGTAGATGAGTGATAGTGAAGCGAAGATGAGGATGCAATAGAGCATAGAGTACTATAAAGAGAGCGAGGTAGAGCATATAGGGCGTGAAGAGACTAAGAAGAAGCGCGATAGCGAAGATGAAACTATAAAAAGGTTTTGGCTTATTCTCGCCTTGGATTTTTGAGCCGAGCCAAAAGAGAAGAGTCGGCCAAAAAAGAGTCATAATTAGAGGCGTGCCGGAACCAGAAATGTAGAGGAAACTACTCGAGAGAACGGCAATAATACTAGCGAGAATGGCGACGTTGTTTTTAAACCAACGGTTAAGTAGGAGAATAAAAAGAACGCCAAGCAGGCCGCCGAAAATAATGCTGGGCAGTTTAATGCAATAAGTTGTGAGTCCAAAAAGGGAAAGGGTGAGTTTTTGGAGAAGATGGTAGGGGAGGTTGACGATGTCGCCGGAAATAATATGTTCATAATGTAGGTTATTTGAGGTGACAACTGAGGCCATTTCGTCTTGAGAAAGGCCATTCGGAGTAATGGAGGGGAGGTAAGATAAAGTAAAAATAAAAATCAGACCGAGCAAAGCGTAGACAATGCTGTAGCGATGGCGGTAGAGGAATAACTTTGAGATTTGATATTTTTTCATATGTATGGCCCACTCGATATACTTAACTATTATAGCACAGTTTAGTGCTATTCGCCGTCACTATGTTTTTTATCAACAGAAAGGAAGCGGTTTTTTGTATTATCAAAGAAGAGTTCAATCTTATTGATTGGACCATGACGGTGCTTAGCCATAATCAATTCAGTGATGTTGGTTGGCACAAAATCAGGTTTGTTTTGGTTATAGTAGTCGATACGATGGAGAAACATGACGAGGTCGGCGTCCTGCTCGATGGAGCCGGATTCACGTAGGTCGGAGAGGACTGGGCGAGGGTCGTCGCGACCAGTCACGGTACGGGAGAGTTGGGCGAGAGCGACAACGGGAATTTCGAGTTCGCGGGCTAGAGTTTTTAAGCCACGTGAAATCTCGGTCACCTCTTGGACGCGGTTACCAGCATAGCGTTCGGAGCCTTGAATGAGCTGAAGATAGTCGACGATGATTAGTCCTAAATCATGGTCATGGGCGGCGCGACGGGCTTTGTTGCGAAGTTCGAGGATGGTCATACTAGAAGTATCATCGATCAAGATTGGTACGCCACTCATGTCACCGAGAGCATCGCCGATTTTAGAGAAATCATCGTCAGAGATATTACCAGTGCGGATATCCCAAGAGTTAACACCAGCAACTGGTGCTACCATACGGTCGACGATTTCAGATTTTGCCATCTCCATGGAGAAGAAAAGGACAGATTTCTTGTTAATTTCAGCAATGTTATAGGCAAGGTTTTGGGCAAAAGTGGTTTTACCCATGGCAGGACGCGCACCGATAATGATGAGGTCGCCCTTTTGGAAACCAGCCGTGTATTTGTCGAGGTCAACGAAGCCAGTTTTTAGACCACGCAAGGCACCACGATTTTTATGGAGGTTCTCCATACGATTGAACGCGTCAATTAAAAGATCGGAAAGAGGGGTGTAGTCACTTTTGATGTTTTTATCAGAGACTTCGAACAACTCTTTTTCAGCGGCACCAAGTAATTCGCCTACCTCTTTTTCACCGTCATAGGAGCCTTCGACGATGTTAGTGCCGGCACGAATTAAGCGACGGCGAATGGAGGCTTGCTCAACGAGATCAGCGTAAGCGGTAGCGTGAGCAACGGTTGGAACGGTATTAGAGAGATCGGCGAGATAAGGTGCGCCACCGATGTCTTTTAGAATTTTTTGGTTACGAAGCTCAGAGGTGACGGTAAGTAAATCAATCGGCTGATTATGGTCGCTCAAGCGTTTCATGGCACCATAAATTAAGGCGTGGCGCTTATCATAAAAATCTTGAATTGAAAGTTTTTCAAGTATGTCAGGGAAGATGGAGCTGTCTTGGATGATGGCGCCAAGAAGTGAACGTTCGGCTTCGACGTTCTGAGGGGTGATTTTTCCACCAGCTGCATCATCTTTGTTGGCACGGCTTACATTTGACATTTGATTTTAAATAGTCACTAAAATGGACTATCCTCTTCCTCGGCTTTAGCTATTGTTCCCATTATATCAGAGATTTGATTGAGATTCTCTTGCATTTTTTCACTGATGACTGGGGTTTGGCTAGGTTCGCCGTCAGCAAAAACGGCCTCGTCGGGAATTTTAGTCTCAGAAATATCTATTACATTGATAAAAAAGCCGGAAGCTGATTTTTTTAAAATGTTTAAATTATCTTTAGCTCTTAAAATACTGACATAACTTTTCATAGAAGGATAAATTTTTAATTCCCGATCAGAGAGAATGTAACGGGATTTGCTCAGGATGATGCCAATACCATTATTGAGCTCGCCAACATTTTTAACGAAGGCGCGGATGTTGAGTTCACCGCCTTGAATGACAGCATCGGTGAGAGAGGTTTCGGAATAGGCAGGCTGCTTAGGTGCTTCAGCGGCGCGACGTTTTAGTTCAGCTTGGTTTTTGGCAATTTTATTAAGAAAATCTTGACGTTTTTGATCAGAAGTGGGGTTAGAGGTTATGCTTGCGGTGGGTGTCGGAGCGGTGGAAGAGATTGGGGTGGCGAGAGCTTTTTTAGCCTCGAGAAAGGCAACGAGTAATTTTGCTTCAGCAAAGGGGTACTGAACGGTGAATAATTTTTCAACAAGATGAAGGGTTTTTGGGGTTGGTTGCTCAGTAATGCGTTCAATAATGACGCCGGCAATAGTTTCGGCAGTGCGGCCAGAATTTAGGAGGTCCTTTAGAATAGAAGTGGTAGTATCCAATTCATCAGCTTCAAAACTGGAGAGTAGGTTTTTGATTTTTTCGTCTTCGGGTAGGCCGAGGGCGGAATCTACGTCGGAAGCGGTAATCATGTTGGAGCTAGATTTGAGGTTGGAGATTTGATCGAGCAGGGAAATAGAGTCGCGAAAACTACCGCCGCCACGTCGAACAATAATTTTTAGAGCGTCATCGTCGATGGAGAAGCCTTCGGCGTCAGAAATTTTGCGGAGATGTTTGAACATGGTTTCGGTATCGGCAAGCTTAAAATTGTAAACTTGGGCGCGAGAAGTAATGGTGACAGGTACTTTTTCGAGGTTGGTGGTTGCGAGAATAAAAATTACATGCTCTGGTGGCTCTTCAATGATTTTTAGTAAACCATTAAAGGCACTCTTTGAAAGCATGTGAACTTCATCAATGATATAGATTTTATAACGACCTTCGGTTGGGGCAATCATGGCTTTTTCGCGCAGGTCACGGATATTGTCGATGCCGGTATTGGAGGCACCATCAATTTCAATGATATCAACATAGGAATCTTCCAACTCATAAGGGAAGTGATTGATTTCGTGAGCAAAAATACGCGCGACAGAAGTTTTACCACAGCCACGAGGGCCGGTGAAAATGTAAGCGTGAGAAAAGTTACCGGTTTTAATGGATTCTTTTAATGGAGTGATGACTGCATCTTGGCCATAAACTGCCTCAAGCGAAATCGGACGATATTTGCGATATAATGCCTTTCCCATAATATATATATTATAGCATGAGAAAGGCGCTGAACAGGCTAGAGTCTTTAGACTTTATTGATGACTGGGATGACGATTGGAGTGTGGCCGGTAGCATCATAGAGAATGCGAGTGATGTCTTCCTTGATTTCATCTTTCAGCACTTTTAATTCAGGGTCAGTTGACACGGAGCGGTCAGTTTTAATGCGTAAATAGTGGCGAATTTTACCAATCAGCTCTTCGGAATTGTCGAGGTAGATGAAAGCGCGTGAAACGATATCAGGCGTCTTAATGAGGCGACCAGTCTTTTTACTGAGAGTGAGTACGATGATAAAAATACCCTCGCGTGAAATGTGAATGCGATCTTTAATTACGGCCTCATGGACTGGCATATCGGCGTCATCGAATAGTTTATTACCGACATGAACACGGCCGGTTTTGCGAATACGTTGATCTTTGGTAAGCTCAACGACATCGCCGTCGTCGGAAATAATGATGCGATCTTTTGGAATGCCAATAACATTTTCAGCCATTTCGGCGTTGTGTTGCATCATGAAGAACTCACCGTGGTAAGGCATGTAGTTAGTTGGCTTTAATCGAGTGACGAAGTCAACGTGGTCTTCGTAGTAGGCGTGACCAGAAAGATGTAGTGGGCCGATATTAGTGAGATGAGTTTTGCCGTTTTGGATGACCTGAGCGCCCTCGCGGAGAAGACCATCAACGGTATTAACCACATGTGGTTCGTTGCCTGGAATTGGATTCGAGGAGAAGATGATGGTGTCGGTAGATTTAATTTTAATGTATTTATGGGCGCCAGAAACCATACGGTTAAGAACGGCGTTTAATTCACCCTGTGATCCGGTACAGACAATAGTGACAATTTCATCAGGAAGTTTAATGATATCTTCCATCTTCATGATAGTGTCCTTAGGAGCCTTGATTTGATGGGTGCGGAGGGCAACTTCGATGTTGTTGATCATAGAAAAACCAGCAAAAGCAACTTTGCGGCCACGTCTGGAAGCTTCTTCGAGGATCATGCCGATGCGTGAGATTTGGGAAGAGAAGCAGGAAACGATGATGCGACCATTAGCGTAATGGTCCATGACCTTGCCGATATTTTCGCCAACATCATATTCAGAATGTGGATGATGACCTGGGGAATCGATGTTAGTGGATTCGTTAAGCATGAGAGCAATGCCTTCGTTCTTAACGATTTCATCGATACGCTCGTAGTCGGTCTGTTGGTAGAGTGGATTTTCTTCAGCGCGCCAGTCGCCAGAAACGTAAATGACACCATTTGGAGTGCGAACTACGATAGCAGTGTTGCCTGGAATGGAGTGAAGAGTGTGAATGAACTCGACGCTAAGGTGTTCGGAGACCGCTAGCTTTTCATGTTTGAATGGATCAACAGCGATGTAGTTCATATCTGGGACTTCATCGAGTTCTGACATCTGTTTTTTAATCATGCCAATTGTGAACTCTGAACCGTAAATTGGGGTGGTGGTAGGGAATTTTGGTAAAATATGACGGCAGGCACCGATGTGGTCAAGGTGGGCGTGAGTGAAACAAATAGCTTTGACTTTTTCGAGATTATCTTCGAGGTATTTAATGTCAGGTACCATGTAGTTGACACCTGGGTAATCATCACCGGCGAATAAAACACCCATATCGATAACGATAGCTTCGTTTTTATACTGGATAACGGTCATGTTTTTACCAATACCAAATTCACCAGTACCGCCGATTGGGATAATGAGGACTGAATCCTGATCTGGATGAGCGGCTTTTAATTGTCCATTTGTAACTTGAGCGCCATTGTAGCCGTTGTAGCGAGATTTATTGACTGGAACGCCGATGATGTGCTGGGTGGCTTGGGCGTTGACATCCTGGGAAAGCATACGCTGATGATGCACCATGTCGCCTTTTTTAGTGGAGACAGAAAGATCAATTTTACGAGAGTCGGCTGTAGATTTCTTAGGGATAGACTTCTGATTGCGATTATTTTTAGTAGGACGAGCAGATTTTGAAGATTTTGCTGAGCGATCATTAGGTTTAGCCGAATTTTTGCGACCGTTTACGAGATGCGCGTCTTTACCACCTGGCTTGAAATTGCTATTGAAGTTGCGACGTTGAACTTCTTCAAAAATGACAGCTTCGCCGGTAACGGTTGGGACTTCGGCCTTTAGATCGGGTTGTTTTTGACTTTCTTCAAAACGACGTTTGATTTCAGGAAGTCGCTCGGCTTGCATTTTCATTAAGCGTGCGCGACGTTCTTGTTCTTTTTGATTCATAATGTTTCCTTGATTATTTTATAGAAGTGCCGACACAAAAAGCGGAGGCTTTCTCATGTCTGTACAAGTAATTATCTATTAGCTATATTATATCAAAAACTAGAAAAAAGTGCAACATGTTAGAAATAGGTTATAATAAAGATATGATGGAAGGTAAAACAATTTTAACTGGTATTCGCGTAAACTCAGAAATGACGTTAGGAAATTTTTTGGGGGCACTTTTGCCGATGACGCGATTGGCAAATAAATACTCTTTGAATAATAAAATTAATATCTTTATTCCGGATTTGCATACAATTATTTCAGAGGTGGATGGGGAATTGCAAAAAAATTTGATACAAGGAATTAAGTATTATCTAGCGGCCGGCCTTGAGGTTAATAAAAATGTATATATTTATCGACAAAGCTATGTGCCTGCGCACAGTGAGTTGTGCTGGATGTTGAACTGTGTGGCAACAATGGGGGAAGTGAGCCGAATGATTCAATATAAGGAAAAATCAAAGAACGGCGATGCGGGGACGAATGTGGCAATTTTTGATTACCCAGTTTTAATGGCGGCGGACATATTGCTATATGATGCGAATTATGTGCCAGTCGGTGAGGACCAGTTTCAGCATATTGAGTTGACACGGGACATTGGTGAGCGGGTGAATCGTAAATTTGGTGAAATTTTTGTATTGCCAGAAAAGACGGAGAAACAAGTCGAATTTATTGAGACGGCGAATAGTGCCGGTGGAATTAGGATCCGTGATTTGCAAAATCCAGAGAAGAAGATGAGTAAGTCGGCGTTGGCGGAAAATTCGAAAATTATGATGAATGATGATCCGGTAAAAGTGGCGAAGAAAATTATGTCAGCCCAAACAGACTCGATTGGTAAAATTTCCTTCGATATGTTTAATCAGGCGGGCATATCAAACTTGCTTCAGATTGAAGCCCTAATATCTGACGTGCCGCTACAGGAAGTAATTTCAACTTGGGCAGGTGAAACACGCTATGGTGATTTAAAAAAGAAAGTAGCAGAGACGGTCTCAACTTACTTGTCAGAGTTCCAGGCAAAAGTGGCGAAAATTAGCGATGAAGAGGTTTATCAAATTTTAGCGGAAGGTGAGAGATACGCTAATGAAGTGGCGCAGGCTAAATTGTTAGCGGTGCAAAGAGCGTTTAAGCTAAGATAAAGTTAGTTATAGACTAAAACTAAGCTAAACGGATCCAGTGTAATGTTGGAGCAAAAATGAAGGCGGAAAAAGTCTTAGCGTAACCGTTTTATGGTATAATTAGAACATGGCAAAGGTTATATGTGTGACTAACCAAAAGGGTGGCGTGGGGAAAACTACTACGGCAGTTAATTTGGCGTATTATTTAGCGAAGGAAAAATTAAGAACACTGTTAATTGATCTTGATCCACAGGGTAATGCAACGAGCGGAATGGGGGTAGATAAGGTTGCGCTCGAGGCGGCCTATGCACCAAATTCGACTGTGGCTGGCCAATCAATGACAGAAGTGATGAATGGTACAACTTCGCTACTGCCGATTGTGCAGGCAACAAAATTCAAATACTTTGACATTGCGCCAACAACGCCACAACTGGCGAACACTGAGGCGGAAATGGCGGCGGATAAGAAAAAGTTCGTGCGTCTAAGAGATGCTGTGAAGATGATTGAAGGAAATTATGATTATATTATTATTGATTCGCCACCAAGTTTATCGCTTTTAACTGTGAATGCAATGATTGCGGCGGATTATCTATTATTGCCGGTACAGACTGAGTTTTATGCAATGGAGGGGTTGACGCAGCTTCTAGAATCAATGAAATTGGTGAAAAAAGCAATGAACCCAGAGTTGAAATTATTGGGAGTGCTCGCAACGATGTATGATAAGCGTACTTCATTGTCAGTGCAGGTGCTAGCTGAGGCACAAAAATACTTTAAGGATAAAGTGTTTAAGACGACAATTCCGCGCAATGTTCGCGTGGCTGAAGCGCCGAGTCATGGCGTGCCGGTAGGTGCATATGACAAGTTTTCGAAGGGGGCAAAGGCATATAAAGATTTAGCACGAGAAGTAATTGAAAGGACGAACGAATAATGGCAGGACTGGGTAGAGGGTTTGAAAGTTTAATTCCGACAGAATTTGTGGATGATGATTTTGATGTGACGGCGAAAGAGGATAAGAAGGCTTCAAATCTGACGGAAGTGCCGATTACTGAAATAGTGCGAGATGAGGACCAGCCAAGAAAAGAGTTTGCACCAGAAGCGCTAGAGGCGTTAGCCAACTCAATTAAAGAGCATGGGGTATTGCAGCCGCTAGTGGTGGTAAAAGAGGGCGATAAATATAAAATCGTAGCAGGCGAAAGGCGCTTTAGAGCGTCGAAGATGGCGGGGCTGGAAAAGGTGCCAGTGATTATTCGTACTTTGGAAGCGCAAGAGCGATTAGAGATCTCAATTATTGAGAATGCGCAGCGTGAGGATCTTAATGCGATTGAAATGGCAACAGCTTACGCAAAGCTAAAATCACAATTTAACTTATCGGAAGCGGAGATTGCTGAGAGAGTTGGAAAGAGTAAATCGGCGGTAGTAAATACGATGCGACTGCTTAATTTAGCTGATGATGTAAAAAAAGCGATGGTGGAACATAAGCTGTCGGAAGGGGTGATGCGCCCGCTGATTGGTGCAAACGAAGAACTGGTGGAAAAAATTTTACCAAAAATTATTGAAGAGGGGTGGACGGCGAGACGAGTTGAGAAGGAGATGGCTGAAAAGAAACAGAAATCTTCAGTGCGAGCAGTGAAACAAACAAGCTACGTTAAGCAGGAAACGGTGCTGGCGAAAAAATATGATGCAAATGTGAGAGTGCGTGGTCGTTCGATTACAATTACTTGTCGAACAGATGATGAACTAAAGGAACTGCTAGAAAAGCTTTAGATAAAACTGAAGCTGAGGGGGGTAAAGCTAGTAAGTCGGAGCATGGAAGGGAATAGATAAAAATGGATCAAGCAAGAATTGAAAAAGCAGTTCGACTCGCGACGAAAATGCATGAAGGGCAGAAGCGAAAATCAGGTGATCCTTATATCGTGCATCCGTTGGCGGTGATGAAAATTTTGCAAGACTGGAAAATGGATGAAGATACGGTCATTGCTGGGGTTTTGCATGATACGGTTGAGGATACGGGCTTAACACTGGAGGAAATCAAGCGCGAGTTTGGCGAGACGGTGGCTTTTTTGGTGGATGGAGTGACAAAATTAGGTAAAGCGCGAGAGGGGATGCGCGATATTGATACTTATTTACCTCAGACAAAAGATAATTTATTAAGGCTTTTGATTGCGACGGGCTCGGATATTAGGGTGTTGATTATTAAATTGGCGGATCGACTACATAATTTAAGGACATTATCGGCATTACCGTTAGAAAAGCAAAAGAAAATTGCAAAAGAATCACTGGAGGTGTTTGCGCCACTGGCAGACCGATTAAATATGGGGCGTCTCAGGGTGGAAATGAGCGATATCGCTTTTTCGTACGTGGACCCAAAACGCTATGAAGAATTAAAAAATTTGATCGATGAAAAAAATCGTTCAGCCGAAAAAACCTTGATGAAGATTAAGAAGGAAGTGTCGGATCTGCTAACGGCGGAGAAAATTGAGTTTGAGATTTCAGGAAGAATCAAATCAGTATATTCTTTACATAAAAAATTGGCGAAATATAATCAAAACATTGATGCAGTGTATGATTTAACGGCACTGAGAATTATTGTGGCTGATATTACGACTTGCTATCTTACGTTAGGACTAATTCATTCGCTATATACGCCAATGACAGGCAGGATTAAAGATTATATTGCAGTGCCAAAACAGAATGGATACCAGTCTTTACATACAACGGTCTTCACGAAAGATAAAAAAATTATTGAATTCCAAATTCGCACTAAAGAAATGCATGATTATGCGGAACATGGTCTAGCAGCGAGCTTTTATTATAATGAACAAAAATTAACCGAAAGTTATAAGCAGGGAAAGATCCAACATTTACCAACTAATTTATTATGGATTGCGGAGTTGCAGGCGGCGGCAGCACAGCTGAAAGAGGGGCGAAAAGTGGATCTAAATAAATTAAAATTGAATCTATTTGCGGGTAAAATTTTTGTATACACGCCGAAAGGCGACATTGTAGATTTGCCAGATGGGTCATTGCCACTAGATTTTGCGTATCGTTTACATTCGGAGATTGGTGGCCATGTGTCCGGAGTGAAGATTAATGGTAAGATGTCGAACTTGAATACTAAATTGAAACACGGAGATATCGTAGAAATTTTGACAGCAAAAACGCAGACTGCGAAGTCAAACTGGTTGACTAAAATTTTTACCTCACACGCGAGGGCGAAATTGCGTCAGCAGCTAAATAAGGGGTCTGATATGACGCCAAAAATGACGCCACCAAAACCGAAAAAATAGAAAAAGATGTCGCTTATGGTAAAATAAAAATATGCGGGAGTTTTTTAAACTACGTTCAAATTTTTTAAAAGCATTCTTAGCGCTGGCAATGACAGTAATTGTGGCGAAACTTTTTTCGATTCAAATTATTGAGCACGACAAGTACGTAGCGCAGGCGGAGGCGCAACACACGATGCAGAATACGATTGTAGCGAAAAGAGGTGAGATTTACGTGATGGACGGAGATAATCCGGTGCCGATGGTGATGAATTCAAAAGCGTGGAGCATTATTATTGATCCGCAAATTACACGAAAACAGAGAGAAAAAGTGGAAAAAGTGCTGGCAGAAAATGCGCAGGAATACGTAACGGTGAAGAATTTTGATAATGTATATAAAGATACGGTGTCGCGATATTTAGTTGTGGCAAAAAATGTGCCTTATAAAAATGCACAAGAGATTAAAAAACAGGATCTGCCCGGGGTTTATTTTCAGGGAGCAAATAAGCGAGTCTACCCGGAGGGGAAAATGGCGGCTGGACTACTGGGTTTCGTAAACCAAAATGGTAATGGTCAGTATGGGGTGGAGCAGGCGCTCAATAAGGAGCTGGCGGGTACGAATGGGGTTTTGAAGACGGTGAAAGATGTTAATAACATTCCGCTGACGATTGGTGATGAAAATGTGCGAGTGCCGGCTAAAGATGGAACGAATGTGGTTTTGTCGATTGATCGCAATATCCAAAATAAGGCGGAGCAAATTTTGGCGGAAAAAACAAAAGAATATAAAATTTCGCATGGAACAATGATGGTGATGGATCCGATGAATGGGCGAATTATGGCGGTGGCGTCGGTGCCGAATTATGATCCGGAGAACTACGGTAAAGTGAAAGATGCGGAAGTGTTCCAGACTAACGCAACGATGGATGCCTATGAGGCGGCCTCCGTCTGCAAGGCGTTTGCGTTTGCAGCGGCAATTGATTTGCAGAAAATGACACCAGAAACAACTTTTTATAATAGTGATCAGACAATTGTGGACGGCTGGCCAATCAATAACGCTTGGAAAGGGCATATCGGTACATTAACGATGCAACAGGCACTGACTTGGTCACTCAACACAGGTTCAACACAGGCACTGAGGTTACTTGGCGATTCTGAAACTGAGATTACGAAGGCGGGGAAAGAGAGGCTGTATGATTATTATTATAATAAGTTTTGGCTGGGGAAATATACGGGAATTGAAATTGCAGAGTCCGCGGGGATTATTGTGGCACCAAACAAGGTCGATGCAACTAATGCGCGATATGCAAATATGACATTTGGTCAGGGGCTGAATGTGACGGGAATTCAGCTGATAACGGCATTTTCATCACTAGTGAATCGAGGCGAGTACTTTAAGCCAACGGTAGTGGGGGGCGAAATGGTGAACGGGGAATATAAGGCACGTGAATATGCACCAGCAGATCATACGACAGTTTCGGTGGCAACTTCAAAAACCATGCGAGAAATGCTGGTAAAAACGAGAGCGGCATACAGTTCAGCTCTGCAGGCAGATCAGGGATTTTACGTGGGTGGCAAAACGGGAACAGCGCAAGCGATTCGTGATGGCAAATATGTGATGGATGAAACGATTGCCACCTACCTTGGCTTTGGTGCGAAAAACCGCGATTCCGATCCGCAATATGTGATTTTGACGAAGTTTTGGGAAAAAAATCGTAATCTGACGGGCGATTATCACGCAATGCCGGCCTTTAATGAGATGTCGAAATATATGCTAGAATATCTGAAAATGAAAGAATAGGTGATATAATGAGGGTGTATGTTTAATAATGTATCGATGTCGCAAGAAACTTTCTTCGGGCTGATTTTGGCGTTGGGGACTTTTTTGTTATCGATGTTTTTGACGCCAATTTATACGCACTTTGCATATAAATATCACTGGTGGAAGAAACAGAAGCAAACGACGGCAACGGGGGATAGTTTGCCGATTATGACGAAGCTACACGCACATAAGTTCAAACATGTTTTTCCGACGATGGCGGGTATAGTGGGTGTGGTTGCAGTTTTCTTTGTGACCTTTTTTTGCAACTGGAATAGGGCGGAAACTTGGTTGCCGTTAGCAGGATTTTTAGGTGGGGCACTGGTGGGATTTGTAGATGACTTGATTAATGTGTTTGGTACTGGTAAAGGGGCAGCAGGGCTAAGAGCGCCAGTTAAGTTCTTCATGATTACGATGGTGGGTCTAGGGCTAGGCTGGTTCTTTGTTTATAAACTAGGCTGGTCTTCGATCCATATCCCATTTTACGGTGACTTTAACTGGGGTTCGGCGCTAATGATTTTAGTATTTGCGTTTGCGGTAGTCTCGACTTCGAATGCGGTGAATATTTCGGACGGGTTAGATGGTTTGGCGGGCGGACTGATGATGATTGCCTATGGTGCTTTCGGGGTAATAGCACTTTTCCGTGGCCAAGTACAATTATTCGCGTTTTGTATGACAGTGGTAGGTTGGTTACTATCATATGTTTGGTTCAATGTGCCTCCAGCACGCTTTATGATGGGAGACGTAGGTTCATTCGCACTTGGAGCAGGGCTAGGCGTGGTATCAATGATGACGAACTCATTCTTCCTGTTGCCAATTATTGGCATCCTATTAGTACTAGAAGCTGGCTCAAGTCTGATTCAGATGCTAAGTAAGAAGATTTTCCATAAAAAAATCTTTTTGTCAGCGCCAATCCATCATCATCTTGAGGCAGAAGGTTGGGGTGAGGCGAAGATTGTGATGCGATTTTGGATTATTGCGGGGGTGTTTGCGATTATTGGTATTTTTATAGCGCTAGTGGGTGGCATCATCCAAAAATAAGGAGGCATTTTGCGAAAACACAGAGGCGATTTTCTTATCATAATGCTTATGCTCATACTGATGGGGCTGGGATTATTGGTGATGTATACGATTGGTCCGGTGCGAGCAAATTTTTTGAATGCAGCGCTAGGTAAAACGCAGTACTCGAATAATTTTTTCTTTTTACGTCAGCTGATTTCGGTAGGGTCGGCGTTGGCGATGTTTTTTGTGTTTGCAAAAGTGCTTAATTATAAGAAAATTGAAAAAGCTTCTGAGGTGGCCTTGGCTATAGCACTGTCGGCCTGTCTCCTGCTGGCGATTTCGCAGGTAGTGAAATTACCGCTAGCTAAATGTGAACTAGGCGCATGTCGATGGATTGCGGTGGGAGGGCTATCGATTCAACCGGCTGAATTTGTGAAGTTTGCGATGATTTTATATCTTGCAACTCTATTTGGAAAATATAACGAAAAAGGAAAAAACATTTTACATAGTAAAGAATTTTTGGTGCGATTTCTGGGCTCGCTGGGATTATCGCTGTTTTTTATTGTGGTAGCGCAAAAAGATATGGGATCAGGGATACCGATTGCGGTGATTGCGCTATTCATGTTACTGCAGTCAGGTGTGCCGTTGAGAAGTTTTATGTTAGTGATGGTTGCTGCAGTGATACTTGGGGTAGGTGCGATTATGACCTCGCCACACCGACGAGAAAGGGTGACAACTTATTTTGGCGGGAAGACGAGTGAAACGGGTGAGAAAAAAGAGAAAGCGGACGCAAAGTCTTATCATATTGAAAACGCTTTGATTGCGATTGGTTCGGGCGGACTACTAGGGGTGGGGATTGGCAATTCAGTACAGGCGACAGGTTATTTACCGGAATCGATTAACGACTCGGTGTTTGCAATTATGGGTGAAACTTTTGGCTTCTTGAATCTATGCCTAATTTTAATGGGATTTGCGTGGCTACTACTACGAGTTTTAAGGGTGGCAGATTATTCTTTAGATTATCAGAATAGTTTGATTGCCGTGGGAGTGTTTGCTTGGATAATGACACACGTAGTGGTGAATGTGGCGGCGATGACGAACATTATTCCGCTAACTGGAATTACTTTGCCGTTATTATCTTATGGTGGAACTAGTATGATGGCGGTTGGGGCGGCGCTAGGTTTGATCTATCAGTTATCGCAATACACGGCAAGACAAAGGGTGGTAGACAACGAAAGAATACCAGTAGTATCGGGGCCAGCTAGAAATAACGGAGCGCAAACGATTGAATACAGACAATTTAATAATAGGAGGAGAAGATGAAAATTCTAGTCGTCGGCGGTGGGTCGGGTGGACATATTACGCCGGCAGTAGCAGTGGTGCGCAAAATTTTAGAGAATCGACCAAGGACGAAAATCGAGTTTTGGACGGATAAACGCTATTATAAGAATGTTGTGAAAATCACAACAGAAATCGGAGTGCATTGGGGGGATGAAGATAAATTGGGCTCAGCGAAAAACCCCTACATTAAGGTGCGACGAATCGCAGCTGGGAAGTTTCACCGTTATGCTAACTTGAAGCTACGGGATTATTTTGACAATAATGCGAAAACTTTGAAAGATGTGACGATTGGGAATTTGGTAGGCTTCGTAGGTTTTATTCGAGGGCTTTTGCAAGCGTTCTTTAGGTTGCTGCCAAAGCAAAATCGGCCAGATGTGATTTTTTTGAAAGGTGGATTTGTAGGGCTGCCAGTGGGGAAGGTGGCGCAGCTTTTAAAGATTCCGTATGTGATCCATGAGTCGGATGCAGTAGCGGGTTTAGCAAATCGGATGTTGATGAAAAAGGCAAAAGTGGTGGCGATGGGGAGTGCTTTTGACGAAGGAATTAAGGGACGAGAAAACTGGGTCTTAGTGGGGATTCCAGTGGCAAATGAATATAAGAAAGTTTCAAGTACGACACAAAAGCAGCTGAAGCGTGCGGCAGGGTTTGACCCGGAGAAACCATTAGTGATGATTACGGGTGGTTCGCAAGGAGCAGAGCATATTAACCTTGCGGTGAAAGAGATTTTACCGGAACTTTTAGTGGTGGCGAGCGTAGGGCTGGTGGCGGGGCGTAAGCACTATGAAAAAATGCTTGAACTGAAAAAATACGAGGAATGGGACAAGGCGAGGTTAAAGTCGAACTTTAGACTATGGAAATTTTCGCCAAGTATGCATGAATTGTTGGGTGCGGCAGACGTAGTGATTTCAAGAGCGGGAGCGACAACGATTGCAGAGTTGGCGACATTGTCTAAAGCGGTGATTTTAGTGCCGTTCGAGAAACTACCTGGTGCGCATCAATCAAAAAATGCAGACCGACTAGAAGAACTCGGCGCGGTCTTAGTGGTGCCAGATAACGAAATGGAGCAGAAACCGGAGCTGCTACTAGAGGCAGCAAGAACTTTAGTGGAGGATGAGGTAAAACGAGCTGAACTCGCGAAAAAGTTACACGAGGAATCAAAGGCAGACGCGGCAGAGAGGCTGGCGGATATCTTGGTGGAAATTGGTACTAATAAGTCATAGAGCTTATGCTAAAATAGAAATATGAAAATTGGGCAGACGATTGTTTCTGAGCGCGAGCGTGCGGTTTCGGAATCAGAACGGATGGAGTCGAGACGAAAGGAAGAGAAACGCAAGAAAATCTCGATTATGATGTTTTTTGCGGGGCTGACGTTAGTGATTGTGGTGGTGGCCGGACTGGCGATGAATGCAGTAATCGAGCGAAAGAAGAATGAGTTGCCGAATCAAAATGAGAAAAAATATCAGCCGAAAGTGGAAATTACGGATGCGGCTGGAGCAGGCTATATCACCGATAAGATAAAAACGACAGTTGGGATGCTGGAAGAAGATTTTTTGAACTTAGGATATCGAGTCTCAAAAGCGATTGTGCCGGCGAATACGGCTAGGGAGATAGATATTTTTCTAGAGGGAGTTGAACCATTTTTTAAGATACATGTGGACCGAAATACGGCAGAGTCGGCGGAAGATGCAGTAAGAATGATTAAGCATTTGTCGAAACAGCAGAAAAAAGCGATTTATGTCGATGTGAGAATTGCTGGTAGAGCATATTATAAGGGGCAGTAAAAACTAGTTATCCACAGGAACAGATGAGCTTGTGGAAAACTCTAAAAAATCTGTGAAGAAAAGGTAGAAAAAGTACTTGCATTAGCAATTTAAATTGGTTATACTTAAGTCAGTGGAAAGCAAGAAATAAAAACCACAAATAAAAAGAACAAAAGATGAAAGATCAGGCGACAAAGATACAAAACGAGTTCAACTACGAAGTAATTCGTCTGACGAAAAAGAAACAGTAAAGCGACGGTTCTTTTTCTGTACATTAAAAATGTTTGAGGTCGGTCAACTAGGAGTTTTGGCACGTGTCTTGAGGATACACGTCATCAAAAACCTTAGTTCTTCTTAAACAAAACCTCCCAATTAACTCAAAAACAACCTACACAATAATCTCTCAACTACTATAATGATATGTTTAGCGTAAGCGGGCAAATTATAGTACTTATTGTATAGAACTTAAACAAACATTTTACAAAAACAAAAATGCTAAAGTTTCTAGTTGACCGGGCTCAAACTAAAATAATAATCTATATGGTATAATATGGGTTATGGAAGAACTCCATATACCAGTATTGTGTCAAGAAGTAATTGCAAACCTGAATCCGAAAAAAGGTGAGACCTATTTAGATCTGACTGCCGGATACGCGGGACATGCAAGTAAGATTTTGGCGGTTACGCAGAATTATAAAGGCGCAACGCTCGTCGATCGAGACGAGAATGCGATCTCATATCTCACGAAGAACCTGAATGGTGAAGTTGAGATAATAAAAGATGACTTTTATAGTGCTACGCAATCCTTAATCGAGTGTGGAAAGGCTTTTGATATGATACTTGCGGATTTTGGGGTTTCATCTCCGCAATTAGATAATTCTGAGCGAGGTTTTTCGTTCTCAAAAACGGGGCCACTAGATATGCGCATGGATGAGTCGCAAAAAATGACGGCATCAGACATTGTGAATAAATGGCACCCGAGGGAAATAGTAAAAATCTTAATGGAATACGGCGAAGAAGGCGCAGGCTTAGCGCAGAAACATGCTAGAGAAATTGTCGAGGGGCGACCTTGGCGAGATACTTTAGAACTGGCTAATGCGATTGCTTTTGGGAAGCATATCTCGAAAGCGAAGGGAACGAAGTGGTACGGTAAACATCCGGCGACACAGGTGTTTCAAGCGATTAGAATTGCTGTAAACGATGAGCTTTCAATTATCGAACGGACTTTACCGAACCTGCCGAAATTACTGAATAAAAACGGACGAGTAGCGATTATTACTTTTCACAGCCTAGAAGATAGGCTAGTAAAAAAGTATTTTAAAGAGCATTCGACCTTGGGTTTAGAGTCGGAATTTGAACTAGTGACAAAAAGTCCAATTATGGCGGAGAAACTGGAGTTAGCTATCAACTCTAGAGCTAGAAGTGCGAAACTTCGAGTAGCAAGAAAAATCAATTAGGAAACTAATTGAAGCTTTTGTGACCGAAGCGAAAGCCGGCTAGAGCTAGATTGATAAAAATAAAAACAAAACATAAAGGAGGCAAATATGCCAAAGCAAATCATTGTAAAAAGCAATTCACGAGCAGAACAAATTAAAGTCAACTTTAGATAGTGAATCTACTTTTACTTTTGGGATTTTAGAGTAACCTTAATGAGGTGAGCTAAAAATCCCAAAAGCTGGCGGGTCAGATTCGCTAAACGGAGAAGACTCGATTTTGGTTGTGAGTTAACCAGAGTGTTTTAAAAAAATATGACCTTCCTGAGGGTATCTTAAAGCGATGCGGTGGTGCGGCTTTAAGATATACCTCAGATCTAAGACTGAAATTGAAACACTGGTGGCTCGAATTTTGATATTTTAAAAATAAAAAGAAACATAAACATTTAAGCGAGGAAAAATGCGAAACGGAACTTATACGGCAAGGCGCAGGGCTGACGTAAAAGAGTGGCGTGGTAATGCGACAAGGGAATTTGGAATGGGTGAAAACTTCGGAGCTTTTTCGACGGGTTTTTCACGCAATCGCAATACAATTAAATTTTCAGGTAGTAAAAAACTAGGTAGTATGGCTTTAGTGGCGGTATTTTTCACGCTACTTTTGAATTTAGGTCTAATTTATGTGGATCAAAGTGCAAAAGCAACAAACTTTGACTATAAATTGTCGGGTCTTTCGACACAGATCGATGATCTTGAGGCAAAAAAGAGCGACTTGGCGGTCGAGAGAGCAAGATTGACTTCGATTGCAAATTCGAATAATTCAAAGGTGGCGGCAGCGATGGTGAATTCCGGTGCGGCAGAATACGCAGAATAATTTATTCCACTTGTGCTTTTTTAGACGTAGTTATATAATAACAGCTAGAATAAGGCTGTTATTTTTTAAATAAAAAGGATGTTGGGGTGATGAGTAAACATAAGAATCGAGCGCTAGGGACAAAAAGTTTTTGTAAAACACTAGGCAGCTTGGGTCTTTTTACTTTTATGATAATACTAGGCTTTGTGGCTTTTTCACTTTTTTCTCCCATCGTCTCTTCTAATGCTGAAACCGAAAACACCGCTAAAGTCTCCACTCCAGCTGGCACTATTTCTCTCGCCACAGAAGATAATGTCACTATTAACATTACTCCAACTCCAACCCAAAAAATCTATTCTAAAACCACAGCCCTAAAAATCACTAACTCCTGTAAAAAAGGTGCCACTATCACCCTCTCCACTAATAAATCCCACAATAACCTAGAAAGACAAGGCACAGATACCTTAACTAAAACTATCTCTTCAATTGCAAACACCGGAAACCTAGTCGATAATTCCTGGGGCTACACTTTAGATAATACTAATTATTCTCCAGTTCCAACCAAAGACCAAGCTCCAGCTACTATCTATAATACAAATACCGCTACAGCCTCCACCACCACTCCAGAAAACCTTAATCTCACTTACGCTGTTAAGACTGATGATACTATTCCATCCGGTACCTACACTAACGACCTAGTCTATACCGTTAACGTAAAGCCAGAATGCCTCCAATATACTCTAAAATTCAACCTAGATCAGGGAACTGGAAAGCCAGGCGCAACCTACACTGACAGACAGCTATCCTACGGTACAAAAGTTAACCTCTCCGACTTCACCCCAACTCGCACCGATTATGAGTTTATGGGTTGGATTGCTACAACGAACAATCCTACTACTTCAGCTATTACATATAATGATGGTGCCAATGTAGACATTAACCCTACTAATGCAGACGAAATAACGCTTACTGCTAAATGGAAATTAAAACCTAAGGGTATCTACACAATTTCTAACATGCAACAGATGAACCTAAATATCTGTAAGGCTAACACTACCCCACTAGCTACTGCTACAGCACTCGACACCGATGGCTCCCATCACGGCGACCCAAACTACGTCCCAACCGTTACTCTCACCGACACAAGAGATAACAATACCTACACCGTCTCAAAGCTTGCTGATGGCAAATGTTGGATGACACAAAACCTAAGAATTATTGACAAAACCATCACCCCAGCTGACTCCGACGTTACCTCGAATTATACTATCCCAGCTTCCTCGATCTCCGGCTTCGACCATTACGACACCTCAAACGCCTATATAGATAATAATGACGGTGGTTTCTATACCTGGTATACCGCCACCGCTGGTACTGGCACCCAGTCCATATCCTCGGGAAATACCTCAGTTTCTATCTGTCCAAAAGGCTGGAGGTTGCCAACTGGTGGAAATAGTGGTGAATTCCAGACTCTATATAATAACTACAATTACTCCTTCGTTCTAAGGTCTAATCCAGTGAATCTCACTCTTTCCGGCTACGTGTACGGCAGCTCGCGCCACTATCAGGGCTCGGACGGCCACTATTGGTCCTCTACGGTACTCTCAGGCTACAACGTTTACGATCTGTACCTGGGTACCTCGAATGTCTACCCTGCAGGCTTCAGCGCCAAGAGCAACGGGTTCTCCGTACGTTGTATCGCTGACGACCCAACCATCCATAGTATTTCCACTATGCAGCAGATGACTCCCGAAATTTGCGCTGCCACTACTACTCCGCTAAAAACTTCCACCCAACTTGATACTAACGGTTCTTATAGAGGAAATGTAAACTACGTTCCAACTAAAACTCTCGCAGATACCCGAGATAATAATACCTACACCGTCTCAAAACTTGCTGATGGCAAATGCTGGATGACGCAGAACCTGAGGATTATTGATAAAACTATTACCCCAGCTGATTCCGACGTCACCGCTAATTACACTATCCCAGCCTCTTCTAATGATGGAGGTTACTCTTACAATACTTCACGCACATACTACTTAAACAATATATATGGTGGTTATTATGTCTGGTATACCGCTACCGCTGGTACTGGTACCACCGCAATTACTATCCAGGGCCAGAACGCTCCAGCTTCCATCTGTCCGAAAGGCTGGAGGTTACCAACCGGTGGAACTAGTGGTGAATTCCTAACTCTCTATAATAACTATAATTCATCGTCGATGTTACTGTATGATCCAATAAACCTAAAGCTTGCCGGCAATGTGAACGGTAGCTCGCACTACAGTCAGGACTACTACGGTTACTATTGGTCCTCTACGGTGTACTCAGACGAAGACGCCTTAGGTTTGCGCGTGGGGTTATCGGATGTCATCCCCGTGAGAACCTACGGTAAGTTAGAGGGGTTCTCTGTACGTTGTCTCGCTCGCTAGGGGGGTATACTAGCTTAGTCTATTTCTCTCCGCCAACTCTCCTAATCCACCGCCATAATCCGTCGCCTAATCTAACCCCCTCGCCCTGAGTTCGCCTTGCCTTTTTCCACAGCCTGTGCTACAATAAGCCTAATATCAACTCAGCAAATAGCAACTGCGGCTGATTTAACTCTCCGCGATCGTGTATTTGCTTTAACCAAAGGAGTGCAAAGTGAAACAGTACGAACTTACTGTGTTGATTCATCCTGATTTAGAAATGAATCTAACGCCAGCTCTCGACAAACTCAAAAAACTCATTGATTCTGTCGAAGGTAAAATTGTCAAAGAGACGAACGAAGGTAAGAAACGCCTAAATTACTCAATCAAGGGTAACGACTACGCTGTTTATTACTACTACGAACTCGAGCTTCCAGCTCAAGCTCCAGCAAAAATTTCGTCCACTTTGAACATTACTGATGAAGTAATTCGTTATCTTCTCTGCGCAGTCGACCCACGCAAGGCTAAATATGAAGCTCGCAAAAAGTCTACTGACACCGAAGAAAACGCTGAAAAATCAGAAGACTAATAGGAAAAAGGAATTTATTTATGGCACGGGGTTTTAGTAAAGCAATTATTATTGGTAACATTACCAAAGATCCAGAACTAAGAGCAATTTCTTCCGGCTCCCAAGTCTGTTCTTTTAGCGTTGCGGTTAACCGTAACTTTAAAGGACAGGACGGCTCCGACAAGGAATCAGTTTCGTTCATTAACTGTACTGCCTGGGGCAAGGCTGGCGAAATCATCTCTCAATATGCTCATCGTGGCACGGGAATCATGGTTTCTGGTCGTCTCGAACAGCGTTCATACGAAGCTAAAGATGGCTCAAAACGCTCCACAACCGAAATTGTCGTTGAAGACTTTAACTTCCTCGGTGGTCGCGATGGTGGCGCAGATTATTCGTCTGCTCAAGCTGAAGCTTCCGATATTGTCCCTGACGATATCCCAGATGAACCAATCGATCTTAATGATGTTCCATTCTAAGAATTTTAAAGGAGAAAAATGAGAAGGGTAAAAAACGATCCAAATCTTTACTTCGATTACCGCGATGTGAAGACTTTGCAACGCTATACCGATGCGTATGGCCGCATTGAGCCAGTTTCAAAAACCGGTCTCTCTGCTAAACAACAACGTCAGCTCGCTGTCGCAATTAAGCGCGCACGTCATTTGGCGCTTCTGCCATTTGTTGCAGAATAAGAAAGAACAGTTTTTAGCACCCAGTTTTTGGGTACTAAAAGTAAAGGAGCAATATGTACGGACCAACAGATTTAAAGAAAAACGCACTCATCACTCTTGACGGACAACCGTATAAGGTGGTTGAGTATTCCCAAAAAGTGATGGGACGTGGCGGTTCGATCGTCAACGTAAAGATTAAAAACCTAATCACTGGCGCGCTTATTCCAAAAACCTTCAAAGGTCAGGAAAAAATTGAGCCAGCTGAAGTTTTAAATAAACATGTTCAATACCTCTATAAGGATGACGAAAAGTTTTACTTTATGGATCCAGAAACTTTTGAACAGTACGAGCTTTCCGCTGATATGGTTGGTGACTTAAAAGACTTCATGAAGGACGGCGACGAGATGGACATCCAATTCTATAACGGCACTGCCATCAACTTAGTCTTGCCAAAAAACTTGTGGCTCGAGGTTACTTATACTGAAACTGCGGTTAAGGGTGATACCTCAACTTCAGTTATGAAGGATGCAACTTTGGAAACTGGCGTAGTGATTAAGGTTCCAGCTTTCATTAAGGTTGGCGACATCGTTTCAGTTGATACTGACACTTACGCTTATCGTGAGAGGAGAAAATAATTAACGCTCCTGTCTCAAGAGCTGAAAATAAACTTGCGGGTGCTGCCCGCGAGTTTATTTATGATTTTCGGGGAAAAACTGTGCTTGATATCGGCTCCTCTACTGGTGGTTTCACTGAGTTTGCCTTAAGGTCTGGCGCCAGCCAAGTTATTGCCGTTGAAAAAGGCACTAATCAAATGAAAAAACCTCTGCGCTTTGACCCTCGCATTGAACTCCACGAAAAAACTGACATTTTTGCCTGCAACAGGGAAAACCTAAACTTTTTTGATTATTTTGAGCAGAAGAATGCCACTAAACGTCACCTCGACGTTATTCTGGCGGACGTTTCTTTCGTTTCGCTTCGCAAAGTTTTACTCCACGCTAAATATCAGCTCGCTTCAATCGACACTGATTTTCTTGTCATGTTAAAGCCTCAATTCGAAGCTAAATCTTATGAATTAAAACGAGGTGTTATTAAAAATGAAAAAATTCGTCGCGACCTTATTCGTGATTTTGAAAAATGGCTAAAATCCCAAGGTTTTATCATCGTTAAAAAACGCGATAATGATTTTACTGGCCGAAACGGCAATCTCGAACGTTTCTACTATCTAAAACTCGCCACTAAATACTAATTATTTACCCACTAAATACTAACCATTCACTTCTAAAAAAGAAGCTCCACGGTATACCGGGTCCCGTAAAATAGCTACCCTCATCTGCGTTAAGCTTTTAAAGAAATAAACTTAGCCCTATGCTATAATATATCCAATACTTAAAGAGGATTATTATGGAACAAGAAGCAAAAAAGGTTCAAGCTGAAACAGCTGCTAAAGAAAGAACCAAAAACTTTGATTTTAATGCAGCCCTGAAAGACACCCTTTCAATTCTAAAGAACGTTTTTAAACACCCAGCTACTAAAGCTATCGCCGAGAGTAAAAACTTTAAAACCTCAAAAGATCTCAATATCTTTTCTGGTATCGCAGTCTTAATCTACCTTGTAATTGGCATGATTTCTGCCGTAATTCAAACCGTAGTTACTAAGAGATACCTCTACTCGTTTACTGGTGGTTCAAAAACTAAAATCGATTTCTCAAACCTCGATGATTTTGATTTTCTAAAAGTTCTCGGCACTAATTTTATGTCCATTGTCGGCGTAATTTTAACCATTGCAGTCGCAGTTTATCTACTTGCGCTCGTCTTTAAGAAACGTCCAAATTTCTCCCGCCTTGTCGGTGTCGCTACTATTGGCTACGCGCCAATTGCTGCCGCTAGCTTTATTGCTGTTATCTTGAGTTACATTTGGGCTCCACTTGCTGTAGCTGTAGCTGTGGCTGGTGCTACGCTTTCTCTAGCCTACATCGTTTCTGCTAATAATGATGAAATTAAACTTGAAGGTGATAAACAAATCTTTTTCCATGTTATTGTAGTTACCGCTATCGCCATGTCGGTTTACTTCATTTCAATGAACATCTTAAAAGATCTGCTCTCTGGCCTCTTAAGTTTTTAACTAGATCGCTCATCTCTTAAATCCCCTAAGAAATTAGGGGATTTTTGCTGTATAATATATATATGTATAAGCTGGAGGTTTTTAATCGGCGCAACCGGATTCTCTTAAATGAGCTTTCTAAAACGGATTTTAAGTTGCGCTACCAAGGGTCCATTCTAGGCTATCTTTGGGCTATCATTCGTCCATTTTTGATGTTCGGCACTATGTATTTAGTCTTTGCAAAATTTTTGCGCTTCGGCGACGAAATCCCTCATTACCCAGTTTATCTTTTAGTTGGAACTGTCCTCTGGAACTTTTTCATAGAATGCACAAATCAAGGCATCCAGTCTCTCCTCATCCGCTCCGATCTAATGCGTAAAATTGCTTTTCCAAAATGGATTATCGTTCTTTCTGCTACTACCACCGCGCTCATCAACCTCGGCATCAACTTCGTCGTCATTATCCTGTTTAGCTTTTTTTCCGGCATCGCCCCAAACCTTGGCTGGCTTCTGGTTCCGTTTCTTATTCTTGAACTCTATCTTTTATCGCTCGGTCTCGCCCTTCTTCTTGGTAGCGTTAATATCAAATACCGCGATGTTCAATCAATTTGGGAAGTACTTGTCCAAGCTCTCTTTTATGCAGTCCCAATCATTTACCCCATCCAGATGGTCGCTACGTATAGTAATTTTACCGCCCATCTGCTTATGTTAAATCCTATTGCCCAAGTTATTCAAGATGTCCGTTCACTACTTGTCACTGATGCTACTTTGACTAGTTGGGAAATCTTGCCTCATTTTCTTTTAAACTTCATTCCATTGCTCCTAGTCGGCCTTGTTTTTATTGCCGGCATGCTTGTTTTTAAACGTAAATCAAAGTATTTCGCCGAGGAAATCTAAAATGAAAAAATCCGACATTTCTGTTGAAGTAAAATCTGTTAGTAAAACTTTTAAGTTACCCATCGATAAATCTCGGGGAATTAAACAGGCTATTTTAAATTCCATTAAGGGAATTAAGGGCTACACTAAACAGGAAGTTCTAAAAGACCTTAACTTTAAAGTTAAAAAAGGCGAGTTTCTTGGTATTGTCGGTCGCAATGGTTCCGGCAAATCTACCTTGCTAAAAATTTTGAGCGGCATCTATGTCCCCGATCATGGCACGGTTAGTATTAACGGCAGCCTCGTTCCGTTTATCGAGCTCGGCGTTGGATTTAACCCCGAATTAACCGGCAAAGAAAACGTTTATTTGAACGGTGCCATGCTCGGTTTTAGTAATGCCGAAATGGATCAAATGTATGATGAGATTGTTACTTTTGCCGAGCTTGAACCATTCATGCATCAAAAACTTAAAAACTATTCTTCCGGCATGCAGGTTCGACTCGCTTTTTCGATTGCAATCCGCGCGCGCGGTGACATTCTTATTCTCGATGAAGTTTTAGCTGTTGGCGACGCTGCTTTTCAAGAAAAATGTAATGCCTATTTCAGGAGCCTAAAAGGTGAACAAACTGTGATTATTGTTACCCATGATATGGAAAATGTTCGTCGATTCTGTGATCGTGCTATCTTGCTCGAGCAGGGCAAAATCATTAAAGACGGTCACCCGGATCAGGTCGCCGATGCTTATCTAAAATTATTTAACTAACCGTTCGTTTTTAATTTTCCTAAACCAAATATACGGCAAGCCATAAAAACTTCCGACCAAGTTAAGATACAGTTTACGCTTTCCATCTAAACATTTAAGTCGAAGAAACTCTGCTCTTCGCTCCAAAATTTTTTGCCGATAAATCTTGAAATACTTTTTTTCAATGCGACCGCTTAACGCAAAATCAATGTATTTAAAGTATGCCAGCAGTAGCGAGTATTTTGCCGCCTCCGTCTCCGTCTCGCCTGAGTTCTGGAAAAATCGCACCGCCGCTTCCGCCGCCTCTTCTCGTCTCTCGCAAAAAACTAGCTGGTTTGTCTGCTTAGTGATTGAGTTGTTTCGCCTAAAATATCGATATAAAGCTAGGTCGAGATAGACTACTTTTTTTGCTCTTGCTAACAGTTTATACGTTGTTAAATTATCTTCGCAAATTTTTCCAACCGGAAATCGCACCTTATGAAAAAGCTCTTTTTTATAAAGTTTATTCCAAGTCACGATCTCGATATTTTTTTGGAATATCAATAAATCTTTTACGGCTTCTCTCCCAGTCTTAACTGTTATCGACTGCCTACTTTTAGTGTTTATTATTCGCGTATTTTTTGGATAAACTTCAAAAAAACCACAAATCGCAATCTCTGCATCTGTCGCTTCCGCCGCCGTCATTAAATCCGCCAGAAAATTCGGCAAAATCTCGTCGTCACCATCAACAAAAGCCAAAAAATCTCCCGTCGCTTGTTTAATTCCGGTATTACGTGCCGCCGACAGCCCCTGATTTTTTTGACTAATCACTCGAAAGTTTCGATATTTTTTGGCAAATTTTTGGCACAGCAAAAGGGAATTGTCAGTTGAGCCATCGTCAATAATGATCACCTCAAATCGCGGATAGGTCTGTTTTTGAATTGATTTCAAGCATCGTTCAATGTAGCCCTCGATATTATAAACGGGCACGATGACGGAAATCTTTTTTCGCACTACTAATCCTTAGTTAAATTTCTAAAGTTTCTGCAAAATCAAGCGCGTTACGAATCGCCTTATCCATGTCCCAGTACTTGTAAGCACCAAGTCTTCCGCCCAGCATCACGTTTGGATAACGCTCGCCCAGTAGCTCTACGTAGTCACTATATAATTTTTCATTTTCTTCGTTATTGATTGGATAATAAGCTTCACCTCCGCGCACAAAATCTGCCGGATATTCACGCACTGTGTAGGACTTTGACTGTTCAACCACTGCTGGCTCGTGAATTTGATAATACTTATAAAAATGCGTGCGGGTATAATCCACGTCTGCGTCCGCCTCGTTAATTACCGCGTGACCCAATTTTGAATCAGCACCTTCCGGCAACGTTTCATCAACCCATTCCGCCTCAAATCTAAGGGAACGATAAGGTAGCACTCCAAGTTCATAGTCGAGCAACTCATCAACTTGCCCACAATACAAAACTGGCATCGTCTCTGGTAGATCATCCATAATTTCAACAAACGATAACCCTAATTTGGTCGTGATATTTTCGTGCTCCAGCATATTAAGCACAATTTTACCGTAACCTTCAGTTGGGATGCCTTGGTGCTTTGCTGTCATGAAATAGCGGTCGTCGTGTGAATAGCGCACCGGAATTCGCGACAAAATTGCTGCCGACAAATTGGTTGCATTAGTCGACCATTGTTTTTCTGAGTAATTCTTAATAAAAGTCGTATATAGCTTCTCGCCCACCAGGGAAATGCCTTTTTCTTCGAAATTCTTTGGCTCAGTAATACCAGCCTTCGCCGCCTCTTCTGCCACAAATTTTTCCGCTTCTTCCGGCCCCATATTTGTTCCGTAAAGCAAGTTAATTGTGTCTAGGTTAATTGGCATTGGGTATAATTTTCCGTCATGTCGTGTTGGTACTGTGTGCACATAATTATTAAACGTACAGAATCTAGTAATATAATCCCAAACCGCCTCATCATCAGTGTGAAAAATGTGTGAACCGTATTTGTGAATTTCAATACCGGTTTTCTCATCGCGATAAGAGTAGGCGTTACCGGCCACATGTTCGCGTCGGTCGATCACTAAAACTTTTTTACCTTTTTCGGCCATTCTTTCTGCTACGGTTGCCCCGTAAAGTCCGGCCCCCACCACCACTAAATCAAATTTCGAATAATCCATAACTCTAGTATAGCATAAAACGGTCGCCGATTTTCCCAGTTTTATTCTCTCTGTGATATAATGATTTTAGCGACAGTTTTGACAGGAGGTTAATATAAAACGCGATACAGGTATCGTTTTTCGGGTGGCGTTGGTTATAGGTGATATAATCGCAATCGTCACCTCTTTTCTTTATGCCTATCTTTTTCGCATCCATCTCGATTCGCGCCCCTATTATTTTACTGCTAACACCAGCGAATTTACCCTTGCTATTCTTACTCTTCTGCCAATCTGGATTTTTATTCTTTTTGCCTTTGGTCTTTACTCAAATAAAATCATCTTATCGCGCTCTCGTCTTTCTGAAATTTGGCGTCTCGCTATCGCTAGCGTGGTTGGCACAATGTCTATTATTTCAGTCGATTTCTTTCTTAAAACTAACCTTTTTCCAGTTCGCCCGATCGCTCTCTACGCTACAATCACGTGTTTTTTGGCCCTCGTCATTTATCGTGGCTTCGTTAAACTCCTTCGACGTCAGTTTATTCGTCAAAAAATTGGTTTGCGCAAAGTGTTAATCATTGGTGACAGCATTAACACCTCTCGCCTCATTTCCAGCATTGTTGATTTTCCAAAGGATGGTTTTCAACTTGTTGGTGTGGTGGCTCGTGCGGGCCTGATTCCAAAAGACCAAAGATCTCTTCGCTTTTCATCCTTAAAGCGCGCACTCTTAAATACTAAGCCTGACCTCATTTTTCAAACCGACGAAAAATCTACTGAATATGTCTATAAAAAAGCCATCGAACATCACCTCTATTATTATTTTGTACCAACCGAATCGACCCTCTCTCAGCACATGGGAGAATTGGAATTAGTCGGTAGCACCCCAGTTATTCTCGTTAAATCCACTCCGCTTATTGGTGGCGCAAAAGCCGTCAAACGCCTCATGGACCTCCTTCTTGGTTCACTGATCCTACTCTTTGCTCTCGTTCCTATGTTGATTATTTTTATTATTCAGAAGCTCCTAAATCCAAAAGCTTGCGCCATTTATACCCAAATTCGCCTCACTCGTTTTAATACGAAAATTAAAATTTATAAATTCCGTTCCATTAAGCCAGCTTACAGTGGTCTCTCCCCAGAAGATGCTTTTAAGAAAATGCAAGCCGAGCAGGTAATTAAGAGCGCAAAAAAATACATTGACGCCTACCGTAAGAATGGTGATTATCTTGAAAATGACCCCCGCATGACTAAATTTGGCGATTTTTTACGTAAAACTTCACTTGATGAGCTACCACAACTGCTTAACGTTCTAAAAGGCGACCTATCTTTAGTCGGCCCACGCGCTCTTGTCCCAGGGGAACTAAAAGATTACGGCGACCGCAGTCTTCTTCTTTCAGTTAAATCCGGTCTCACTGGTCTTGCCCAGGTTTCTGGCCGTCGCGACATCAGTTTCGCCGAACGTCGCGCCCTCGACCTCTACTATATTCAGAACTGGTCAGTCCGCTTTGATCTTCAAATTCTCGCCCGCACCGTAAAGGCTGTGCTTACTCGAAAGGGAGCTAAATGAAAACTCCCGCGATAAAAACACCAAAGCTGAAGCCCTCTGTAGCAAAATCCCCAGAAAATAAAGTCCCAGCTATGAAAGTTGCTCTCGTCTGCGACTGGCTTACCGAGCTCGGCGGCGCCGAAAGAGTCCTCCTGGCTTTTCATGAAATGTACGAAGATGCTCCAATCTATACCTCCCAATACCGCCCGCGCAAAGCACATTGGTTTAAGGGTATGGATGTTCGCACCGGCTGGCTCCAACCCTTTCCGGCTTGGTCTCGCCGCCTCATCGTCCCTCTTCGCCAGCACTTCTTTACCCATCTCGACCTCTCGGAATATGACCTTATTATCTCTGTTACCGGTGCCGACGCTAAGTTTATTCAGCCAAGAGGGAAGCATATCTGTTTCTGTCACGTACCAACTCAGTATTACTGGGGGAAATACCACGAATATCTTAAAAATCCAGGCTTTGGGCCGCTCAACCCCCTCATTCGGCCCATTTTCAGAAAAATCGCCCCTCGCTTACGTCAACGCGATTTCCTCGCTTCGCAAAAACCAGACCAATTTATTACCATTAGTCAGTTCGCAAAACAGGAAATCGAAGCCTTTTATAAGAGGGAAGCAAAGGTCATCAGCCCCCCTGTTAATATCGGCGTTTTTGCACAAGCTGTGGATAACTACAACACTAAAAAAGGGAAAAGTCAAATGAAGAAATCACATAATAAAGCAATAAAATCAAACAAAAGTCAAGGCAAGAAATCCGAACAAAAGTTTTGCACAAAACTCGAAAATGTGGAAAACTTAAGCGTTTTAGCTAAAATCATTGCCAAACATCCAAACGGTTTCTACCTCAACTTTTCGCGCCAGGTCAACTGGAAGCGCCTCGATCTAATCATTAAGGCCTGCAAAAAGCTCGATCTCGACTTAGTTTTGATTGGTAGCGGGCCTGAAAATAGTCGCTTAAAAACTCTCGCTAAAGGTTTTGATAAAATTTCTTTCATTAAAGCTCTCCCCCAATCCGATCTTGCCGTTTTTGCTTCACTCGCTAAAGCCTTCATTTTTCCCTCCGAAGAGCCCTTTGGCATCGCTCCCGTAGAGGCTCTCGCAGCCGGCTGCCCTGTCATAGCCTACAAAGGCGGCGGCGCCTTAGATTTCATCCAGGATGGTAAAAATGGCCTCTTTTTCGAGGCTCAAACTGAGTCGTCACTCGCTAAAGCCTTAAAAAAGTTCGACCAAGGCAAGGTCAAACTAAACACTCCAGTAAAAATCAGCCAATCCGTGAAGCAATTTGCTACTAAGACCTTCAAAAAGAAATTCAAACAAGAAGTTAAAGATTTTGAAGAGCTTTTTTCTCCAGTCTCCACTCCAGCTCCAGTCTCCATTTCGACCTCCGCCCCAGCTGCCTCCGCTACTCCAGTCTCCACCCCAGACACCTCGGTCTCCCCAGCCGCTAAGCTTGCCTCAACCACTAAAGTCTCCCTAACCGCTAAGATTGTTTCCACTTTTCGCTCAGCCTCTTCAGCAATCATAAACTTCCTAAAAAACCTCACCATCGACAAAATTAGCCACGGACTAGTTCTCTGCCTACCCGCAGTTCTCTTCCTCTCAAATTTCCCTCTGCTTCAATTCGGCGAAAATGCCTCCATGCACTTTAAGCTTAACCTCCCACTGCTTTGGCTCGGCCTCTTCTCTCTCATCTCTGTAAAAACCGCCGTCAGCTACTTCAAGGCCCACCTAAAAACTCCACTGCTCGGCTTCCCGATCGTGCTGATGATTTCCTGCCTCGCCTCAATTAACCCCATCCGAGCTCTCTTTACTTTTCTGGTCGTCTCCTGTCTCGTCATTTCCATCATCGCGCTCTCTGAGTTCTTCCATCAGATGCCAGCTCCGAAAAAGCCCCAATTTTTAAACCAGCTCAAGCGAATTTTTCTGACCAGCTCTGCAGTCATATCCCTGTTCTGTGTTTTGCAGCTACTGGCCGACGCCCTCGGTCTCTCAAATACCATTACTCGCATCTGTTCTAACTGCACCACTCAAATCTTTGGTTTCCCCCACACCAACGGCCTAGCTATCGAACCTCAATTTATGGGCTCATTGCTGATTGCCCCGCTATTTTTCGCCCTCAATTCCCTACTAGAAAATAAAAATAAGAAAAGTCAAATAAAACTAACTTTAGTAGTCATCCTGATTTTTACGGCCCTTCTTCTCACTCTTTCCCGTGGCGCCATCTTCTCTGTTGTTATCGCCCTATTTTTCCTCCTTGTTTTCCTTAAAAGTCTCAAGAAAACCCTTAAAATCGCTGGTCTCACCACCATTTCCGTTATTTTAGCCCTCGTTTTTCAGGGCTCTTTGGCCACGGTTGGCCCCACAAGCACCTCTTTTGGGCAAGCAGTATCTACCGCAGTTAATCAACTAACGCTTGGTAAAATCACTCTAGTTGATAATCAGGCCCAGTCTAAGCCAGAAAATAGCTCAGAATCTATCAAAAACCTCACCGAAATCTCCGCAGAGTCTACCGAAATCCCCGCAGAGTCCAACGAAAAACCAACCGAAAACCAAACCAAAAACCCTGCCAAAGACCCTACCCCTAGATTTACCGGCTATGTTGCAGAATCGACCGACCGTCGCCTTGAGCTTGCAACTTTTGCGCTTAAAATCACCGCCGCTCATCCAACCAACACTCTCTTTGGTACTGGGCTCGGCTCAGCCGGAACCGAAATGTATGTCCACTTCCCTAAACAACAAAGCCACGAAAAAGAAATCGTCCAAAATCAGTACCTCGAAACCATTCTTGAAATTGGCTTCATCGGCCTCATCCTCCTTATTTTAAGCCTCGTTACTTTCATTAAACTCTCTAACTTTAACTTTGAGCCATATACTGTCGCCACTCTCCTTGCCTTCGTCATCTCACTCTGTTTCTTCTCTGGCTACCCGAACGCCCTGCACATTTATCTCCTCCCTGTCATATGCTATAATTTAATGTATGAAAAAAATCGTCTTCCCAGAGCATAAAAATGAGATTATTAAAGCAGCCATCGCCGAAGCTAAAACTGAATTTCCAGATACGTTCGAGCCAGTTTTTGCCGATTCACTCGTCTCTGCTTGCGAAAAAGTTCGTGATGGCCTCGCTGATGCCATGATCGCTGGTATTGACTATACTTCTCGTGAAGTTATTTTGGCTTGTCGGGATATTATTGGGGTTCGCCAAACCGGTAAAACTGAGTACAGCGAAACTACTGGCCGCCCTCTTAAAAAGACTTTTTCCGCTAGTTTTGTTTTAACTAGAGGCAACGAAACCTACATTCTCGGCGATGCCGCCGCTTGTAAAAACCCCGACGAACATATGCTTTATGACATCATTCTTCAAACTCACGAGACCGCGGAAGCAATTTTAACCGAGCAACCTCGTGTGGCTGTGCTCTCTTTCTCTACTCTTGGTTCTGGTGGTAGTGACGCCTCAATCGACCGTGCGCGCAAGGTGATTAGTCGTATTCAATCTGAAAATAGCGATATTGCTATTGACGGAGAACTTCAGCTTGACGCTGCAGTCAATCCTAGTATCGGTAATAAAAAAGCCCCAGGCTCAACCGTAGCTGGCCACGCCAATGTGCTCATTGCTCCTGACCTTAATTCTGGCAACATTCTCTATAAAGCCATGGAGCAATTCGGTGGCTTTACTGCAGCTGGCCCCATCCTACAAGGTTTTAATGCCCCAGTTTCCGACCTTAGCCGCGGTAGCACTAAAGAGGATGTCCTAGCCGTTATTAAGGCGGAACTGGCTCTCATCTAATGCCACTCAAAGCCTTCTTTAAAAATGGCGTCCTTTCCGAGCCAGCCGATTCCGTCACAGCCGGTTTTATTCAGGCCCTTACCTTAGGCTTAATCCGCTACATGGGCAATTCTCGTACTACTACTTCCGGTATGGAGCGCCCATTGAGTGCAATGTTGAGCTATGACGAAGCCTCTGCTGAAGTAGAGCAGTTTTTTGAGGATACTCTCGAAACTCTTGGCGTCGAACATGCCGATGTCGGCCGTCTCAGTCGAAACGCCTTAAAGATTGTTTTTTTTGACCTTAATTTTGACCTCGGCATTTTAATTCGCACTAAAAATGATTTAGTGAACATTGAGATTTTTGAACGTGGTGATGATATTGGTGGACTTGAAGCTAGTCTGCCAGGCGGTGTCAACTTTGAGGGTAAAGTTAAATCTGTGAATTATGCTCTGCCGATTCCTCAAATCGCAGTTAATCATATCGAGCACTCTCTAAATACCGCAGTCGGTTTCGACGTTAAGCCGGCTGAATTTCATCAAGATCTCAGCAACATTGCTATAAAAGCCTATAAAAAACATCAAAATCTTAAATAACTACCCTCCTTAGTACGCACAAAAACCACCAAAAATGATAAAATAAAGCTATGAATATCTATATTTCTGGCATTTCTGGTACCGGTATGGGTCCCCTCGCGCTAATGGCGAAACAGGCTGGTCATACTGTTTTTGGTTCTGATCGTCACCGCGGTCCTATTACCGCCGAGCTTGAGCGTGAAAATATTCAGTTTGAGATTGGCGACCAAGATGGCACTTTTCTCGACTCGCTCGACATTGACTGGTTTGTCTATACTTCTGCCCTCCCTAAAGACCATAAGGAGCTTGTTTTAGCTCAGGCAAAGGGCATTAAATGTTCAAAGCGTGACGAGCTAATTTCTTTTTTAGTTGAAGCCTTAAATCTTAAAATGGTGGCAGTTGCTGGTACACATGGTAAAACTACCACGACTTCGATGCTCATCTGGGCCGCAAAGCAGCTACGGCTTCCTGCTGCCTATTTGGTTGGCACCACGCTTGGTTTTGCCGAATCTGGCAGCTATCAGGCCGGTGACCAATTCTTTATCTATGAAGCCGATGAATATGATCGCAACTTCTTGAAGTTTAACCCATGGCTCTCTTTAATTACCGTGGTTTCCTATGATCATCCTGACATCTACCCTACCGAGGATGACTACCGTGCTGCCTTTAAAACTTTTGAGTCTCAGTCCGGCGCTGTTTTATTTGGCGGGGAAATGGACTCGCGCATTTTGCTAGCTGGCCGTGCTCGCCGTGAAGATGCCTCTCTTGCACTTAAAGCCATTCAAAAAATGGCCACAGCTCTTGGCCAAACTTTTACTGACGACGCTATTATAAAAGTTATGAACGATTTTCCAGGCGTTGGTCGCCGCTTTGAGCGCATTAGTGACGGGGTCTATTCCGATTATGCTCATCATCCTGAAGAAATCGCCGCCACATTGAATGTAGCGAAGGAAGAAGCGGACCATCTCGGTAGAAAAGGTATAGTGGTAATTTATGAACCACACCAAAACACTCGTCAACATCAGGTTAAATCCGGCTACCGCACCGCTTTCAATCAAGCCACGCAGATTTTTTGGCTTCCGACTTATCTTAGCCGTGAAGACGAAACTCTACCTATTCTCACCCCAACCGATTTCATCAATACACTTGAGCACCCAGAATTAGCTCTTCCTGCCGAGCTAAATGATGATTTGGCCACTCGGCTCAAAACACTTCGTGACGAAAACTACCTCATCTTGCTCATGACGGCTGGCCCAGCTGACTCTTGGCTTCGTCAAATCTTCCAAACTTAGTGTGTTATAATAAATAAAATGGGTGGTTTTTGGAAAAAGCAAGTTAAGAATGGTAATCAAGAGCAACGTTCTCAGCATTTTTTAAACTTCATTAAATCTATCCGCACTTGGCAACTAATTCTCATCCTCATTCCCCTCCTCTTTATTACCGCTACTTTTTTACGCTTCGATAATCTAAAAATGCAAGAATTAAAAGCCGCCGTACTAGAAGCAGATAGTGCTAATGAGGATCAAAATGGCGAACTTAGCGAGGGAAAAACTAAAAAAACGCAATCCGAAATCAATGCTGAGTTAGCTGTAAAAATTAAAGAATTAAAAACCTACACCGAATCGCACACTGTAGTTAATTTTATGGATAAAAACGGTCGCACGGAGCTAGTTTTTGGTTCCGGCCCTTTCTATCTTGAACATCAGTATAACCGGCTTGCTACCGAGGCTCTAAAAAAAGCCCAGGCTCTCGCTGCTACCGTTAGCGACCAAAACCCAAATGGTAACATCTATGCTCGGGCCAACGAAATCTGTCGCCCACAAGCCATTCGTAATGGCTGGCGCTGGAATTCAGTCCCCTTCATCGCCTGTATGACTAGTGAAATCGCTAAGTTTCCCACCACCGACCGCCTCACCGAGCAGATTTCCGCCACTATTCCCTCTACCGCCCTCTTCCGCTACGATTTTGCCTCACCAGTCTGGTCTCCTACCCCAGCTGGTTTCGCACTCACACTCTCCCTGTTGTTGATAATTATAATTATTGTTCGTCTCATCACCTGGTGCTTGCTCCGTATTGCCTTACTCTTCTTGAAGTAGCGCACCTCTAATAATTATCCCTAGCAACTACCTCTAACGCACTTCTCTTTCTAGTATACCCTCCTTTCAAAAAACTAGCTCACCCCAATCGGAATGAGCACTTTTCTCTATAAACATCTTGACATAAGATAGAAACCCCTATAAGATAAGACTATATAAACTTAAGGAGGAAATATGGCCTACAGCATTACTAATAGCAAAGGCATCACTTACTACTTGCACAAATCAGAAGTTACTCTACGTGGCGGTAAACCACAGACTATTTACTTCTTCACTAAGACCGAAAACGGTGGCAAAGGCACTCCATGTGATCTTCCTGAAGACCGCCAAGTTAACGAAAACCCACGCAACGGTTTCTTGACTCTCTCAAAGAAGAAATAATTTTAAAATCGAGTTCACCGAGCTTTAAAAGTTAAAATCTAAAAGCTCTAAAAATAAAAAAGGCGCATCTATAAATGCGTCTTTTTTATGCTAAATCTGGTGTATTGTGCCACCTAAACATATTTTAGTGCAAGCAAGTAATAATCTTAAGAAATATGAGTTCTTTCTTTAGCTCTCCAAAAAACAGACGCCAATGCTGGTTGAATAAAGGTTACTTGTAAGTATTAAGCTGACATTTTGAGTAAAATGGTGCATAATAAAATTATGAGTCAGAATGTTATGCTAGTTGGTTGCGGACCGCATGCTCGTAGGGTTTATGTGCCAGCGTTTTTTCTCTAGAAAGGAATAGATATGCAGGAACTTACATATAAATATTATAGAAAAAAGGGAACCAAAGTAGTTTATATGATCCTACATGGTGGCGGACCAGTGGGGGTAGAGACCGATTTTATATCATCTATATTTGATGCCATCGCAACCACTAAAAACAGTGTACTATGTTTTAACTTTCCTTATTGCGAGAGAGGAGAAGAAGCTTCGAGCGGCCCAGAATTAAAAGAGGAGATAGATGCGCTCAAGCGAGCTGTCGATTTTGCTTATCTTGAGGGGTTTAGTAAAATTATAATTGTTGCAAAATCACTCGGTGGTATTATTGCTAGTTATTATCTCGAACAATATCCAGATAGCCAAATAGAGCTTTTAATCCTTGGATACATCCCGAGTGAGACTAAGCAGAGAGCTATTTCGAATAACCTGAAGCTAGTCATTCAAGGCACAAATGATCGCTTCGCATCTCCAATCGAAGTTAAAAAGAATGTTGGTAGTCTGGTTGAGGTCATTGAAATCATAGGTGCGGACCATAGCTATAGGAATAGTAAAAATGAGCCAGTCTACCAAGAGACTGCCATCAAGGAGTTGATAAAGTGGGTCAAAAAATAGTTCCAACGAATTTTTAAGCTCAGTATTCTGAGACTTGGTTCACCTTTGGCGAACTAAAAAAGGTGCATCCATAAATGCGTCTTTTTTATGCTAAATCTGGTGGACTATGCAGGGCTAAATGTGAACCCTATTTACTCTTGATGACTCTAGCTAACAGGTCTTCCATTATCTCGTAGTTGTGATGAAAGGTCTTGTCGCTAGCCTGTATCATTTCCTCCGTAGTAATGCCATCAAAGTTGACTAGGTAGCCCACTCTTGATGCTAGCTCTCTGATAAACAACCTCTGGACTCTACCATTACCCTCCCTAAACGAATGGATAGTATTAAGGTCACCAAGATAATAGGCTAATCTCTTGATGATAGTGTTCTTGTCTAACCCCTCTAGGTAGCTCTCGGACTTTAACTCCCGAAACAGAGCTTCAGCATTAACCTCTATCAAGTCGTGCTGACAGAAGATATTGCCCTTACTGATGTCTGTCTTACGAAGTTCTCCAGCCCAGTCATAGATATCCGAGAATAGGTGTTTATGGAGCTTCTTGATGTAACTAAAGTCCAGCTCTCCTTTTAGAGGGTTGTCTATAAGCTCTAAAGTCTTTATCGCAGTAATCTCTCGTTCAGCCTCGTTTAGGGCTTTCTCGCCATCTATATTTAGCTTGTTCTTAAGGACAGAACTATCAGGGTAGCAGTAGTAGTCATCTCTCTCGTATTCATAAGACAATGGAGTAGAAGACATAGTTAAGCAGCCACTCTCCTGTGTTTTGCGAGGGCTAACTGAAGAGCTTTTTTGTAAGTGGTTTTACCATTTAAGCAGTCCATCATAGTCTGTTTTTCGTGCGCAGATAATTTCATACCCTCCAGCCTAAGGTTGGAATCTACAAAGCTAATCATCTCTTCGTTCTTATTCATATGCCTATTATACCATATCTTGGTGTATTCCTCTAGTTCTAGGTGGGAAGTTTATGGCTCACAACACCCCCTCAAAATCGCCCGAAAAGTGTTTGTGAACCTGTATTTAGACGACCAAAAAAGGCTCACTTACCTCTGTAAGGAACCCTTTGATAGTGTCGTTTCAATGTCTGAAAACCTTACTGGTGGGGGCAGCTGGGCTTGAACCAGCGACCAATCGGTTATGAGCCGACTGCTCTAACCACTGAGCTATGCCCCCAGCAATCTATGAAATTATACCATAAACTGCTATAATATCTAAGCATAAAGGATTTAAATGGTAGATCAACGGAGCAGGAAAGAACGGCTTGAGGTGAAAGCTCGTCGCCTAAAAGCGAAGTTTCGCCAAGAGATTTTGACGCCCGAAAAATTTATCCTCGTCTTAGCGCCACTTTTTCTTGGACTTTGTCTGCTTGGCTCAATTTCCAATCTCTCTAGAAACTGGTCTCTACAACAAGAAGTGAACAGTAAGGAGGCAGAATTGGCTTATTTAAAGCTCGAAACTGACAACTATGAGCTAGAAAATCAGTATTACGCTTCCGAGGAATATCAAGAACTAGCTGCTCGCCGGCTTCAAAATAAACAATTTCCAGGTGAAACTCTAGTCTATTTGCCGAAAAACACCGAATCAGCCCGTCGCAAGCACCAAAAAACCACCTCAGCCGAGCAAGCTATTCGCAACGAAAAAACCAATTTTGACCAGTGGATGTCTTTTCTCTTCCATCTGTAATCCGCCCCCCTATATTCGTCATCATTCGCCCCTCGATCAGCAGGCTTAACATGCCAAGTCTCTTAATGTTGCACTTGAGGGCTTAATCTAGCTCGTCTGCAAAGGGTTGAATGTGTCTAATAAATACTTCATCTGATGGTATAATAGTACTATGGAAAAGATGTCAAATACGGCATTAAACAAAATAGGGGATATTATCCGTGCTCAAAGACATGACTCTGATTATAAAAATGCCGTTGAGGCATTAAATAACTGGCGCGAGGCTCACGGCGCAATACCGTACCGTACTTGCTAAAAATAAGAAAAAAGAGTAAAATACAGACAATGAATATCAAAAGATTGCAACATCTTATCGATAAGGCTTTTGAACGCGAAGAAAAAGCTAAAGTAAATACACGAGTGGATAACCATTAGTTGGTTTTCTTTCTGATAATATAGGACTTCAGGAGGTATTATATAATGTCTAAACAAAAAATTAATCAATTTGTCGGATCTATTGGAGCCGTTATTGGAATCGCTGTCTTTATTGCATATATTCCACAAATCATCGCAAACCTACAAGGGTCAAAAGCTCAACCATTCCAGCCACTATTCGCAGCAGCTTCTTGTTTAATTTGGGTAATCTACGGTTGGACAAAAGAGCCTAAAAAAGACTGGATTCTTATCATTCCCAATGCAGCGGGAGTGATCTTAGGCGGTTTAACTTTTCTTACTTCTTTATAAAAATATATAAACAAAACCAGCAACTTCATAAAAAAATTGCTGGTTTTTCCTGACGTCCAGGCATCTGCTAATCTGCCAAGCTATTATATGATTTTGGTACGCTCACGTGGATTTAGCGACAAACATTATATGGATGCACATGTATGCACGAATATATCGGATGCGAAGGTTCTGAATGTTGTATGTCATAAGTTATTTAAGCATGAAAAAGGCCCCAGCATTCTGGAGCCTTGTGGAGGTCTAAAACCCTTCTTTCCAGTCAAATAGATTGTCTATCTCTTTGCCATCGATCCATTTAATACCCTTTATCTTTGGTTTTTTATATGGATCTGGAGCTTTTTGACTTCTGACGTAATCTATTATCTTCTGCAGCTTAAGTAGGCCGTCTTTGGAAACATAGATGTTTCCTCCGAGCGATATTGATTTTCCCCACTTCTCAGAATAAGAAGCATAGGTAATCTCACTGTACGGCAATGGTTTATTAGTGAAAAACCCTATCCCCACATAATACTTCTTTTTGTTCCGATCTAGAACATCGGTACTTATCTCTATTATGTAGTTAGTATTTAGGCGGTAATTTAGATAATATCCATTATAATACAGGTTAGAACCTATGGCTTTTTTATATGCCTCGTAGTCGAATACGCCTTTTTTGACATACTTCATGATGTCAATTGTTTTTACTTTCTTTTTTGCCTTTTTCTTTGCCTTTTCAGGCTTAGATGTCTTCGTATTGGCGCCATTTTCAGTGGTCTGTTCTATCGCTGCCGGAGTCAATACGTTGTTAACGATGCTTTCTTCAGCGGTCTGCTCTATCGCTGCCGGAGTCGCCGTATTATTATCGATATCATCGGTCTCGGCCAACGCTGGAACGCCATTACAAGCAAATAATAAAGTTAACATGGTTACTAAGCAAAAAACAATGAGTAGTTTTTTCATGAGCTCACCTCCTTTAATGTGCTCCGGCATCCAGCCGGCTGGACTGGGCGGAATTGCCCTAGTAACTTAATTATAGCACATTTCAATAAAAAATGCAAGCATAAGTTATTGACTTAATTTTTTAGATAAAATATAATCATAAGTAGTATGGGTAGTGAAGGTCAAAATAGCCCAAGTCAAACCTCTGGCACCGAAAGAAAACGTCCATGGGAGATTTTTCCTGAAGCAGAAATTTCTGCTATTGAGAAGAAAAAGAAGCAACTGGACTTGCATGAGAAAAAACGCCTACGTAGAGAAAAATGCAGAGCTAATCTCGCCAATGTAAGACGAATTACTAGCGAACATAAAGTTATGACTAGTGGTATTTTGCTGACTTTTGTTATTATAATTGCTACAGTCAGTGTTTTTTTATTTAAGACTACATTGATTCAAAACAATTCTAAAAAAACAGAAGGCCTACCAGCATCTGACGGTGTAATATCTGACTGGCCTTTTACGGATGTGGCCGTAAAAGATTTGCCTACTCCTAAAATAGCGCACTCAATAGTCACTGTACGCATTGCGCCAATCTTGCATGAGGGTATATATGATACAGACACTATTAATGTCTCGAAATTTGAAGATAATTACGAGGCTTTTATTAAAAAAGTCGATTCTGAATACGAAAAAGTCTGTTATAGGTTAGCTATGATTGAGGCAATGTTTGCTCTTGATTCGGACTATAGCTCAGCTAGGGCAGCCTTTCTATTAGAGCGTTTTGATGAAGAAAAATTAAATCTTAACGATACGCAATACATATTTTATTTATATAGTCATATTAGCTACGCAGCTTACAAAAAAGATGAGGCTTTACGTCAAAAATATCTTGCTGAATACAGTAATAAATATGCCGCCACGGATGGCTATATTGATTTTGATACTGGAGAGGTTGTTACTGATAAAGAAAAAATAAAACAGATGGAAGAAGGTTTCGAGGAAACCATGAGGGAAATTTATAAATGAGAAAAAAAAGACAGCTCAGAGCGTCTTTGTTGGTAGCTAGTTTTTTAACTATTTCTGCTATTGTGATATCTCAGGCAATTGATGTTGAAGGTAGAACAGGATACTTTGCGGGTCCAGGTTCAACTGGCGTTATGGGCTGTCGGTCCAATAACTGCTCTAATCCACAAAGAACTGGCGCTTTTTGGGTTACAGTAAAAATGAACGGAGCTGAAAGAACTGTAGAACAAATCCTGAACGGCAAAGGTTCAACTGGTATTTCATATGATTTAAATAAAAGACAGATTGTTGGTGGGGTATTGCAGGAAAGACCGACTTATATTGCGGCTTGCGAAGACCATGCCTATCTTCTGATTAGTCCATTATCTGGTACTGGTTGGTCTGCTCCCGTCGATATAGATACTATAGTAGATAAAGATGGAAAACCGCAGCCTGACAGTAAAGGTATGTTGGATCTTGATGACGCCAACTCCTGGATTAATTACGAAAGGAAAATATATAACCCAAAAACTAGAAAAAATGACATCGTTACAAAACCCTATAGGCTACCTAATGATGTTAAACCGGTTGATGAGGATACTGCAAAAAAGGCTTTTAAAAGCGGTAAAAAAGATTATAAAAAACTTGGCTATGTATATCATGGTCGGCATTTAGGATGGTTTTGCGGCCCTGGACCTACTACTAGCACCCCTCCATCTTATACTACTGGTAGCGAACCTTCTAATAGTACCCCTGAGCCGGTCTTTGTAACCGAGTGCCATGCTGATAATACGCGTGAATGGGGTGACACTCGAAGTAGGATCGCTGTTCGTAACGAAACCTTGGATGGTAAATCTTGGACAGCTAAGGACGGCCGCCAAGGTCTTCCTACTGATTCCGGTTGGACTGATGGTGGAAGTAAAACTTTTACAATCGCAAAGCCGGGTGATGGCATTAAGTTTAAGCATGAATTCTGTGCCGGTGACCGGTTTGTCCGGCGCACTGCGCATAGTGACTACGTTGGTTATGATGAGCCACATGATCAGATCTTTGATATCACTCCAAACACTTTTCAAATTGGTGCCAATAAGGAAAAATATACCTTCGGCAACGGCATCGATTGGGTAAATAAAAAAGGGAAATCTATCACCGCCTATGAAGATCTTTTTGCTGGTTCAGGTAAGCCAAACGGCGTTTCCCTTACCTATAATGGCTATGGTATATCAGTTGATTCACCAACTTCTGATAATAAAGATTATAAGTGTGCTAAATACGAAGAAGATAACCCATATATCAAAGGCACCTATCAAATCCCAGGTTTTGATACTGGTAAATGTAAATCTTCCGAAAAAACAGAAGAGTCTAATCCAGTCGGTCATACGATCGAGCAATGGCATGATTTTAATAGGGTAAGAGTCTGGGAGGCTTATTCTCATAATCGAGCTGGCGGCTGTGGTTGTAATCTTAATGACGCTAGGCTTATCAAATCATATGAACGTGAAAAGTATGGTCCTAAAATCGGTTATTATTTGGGGTCTCGCACTGCCTGGAACTGCAATAACCCAACAGAAACTAGCTGTAATTGGGAGTGCTACGAGTCCGACGTATATGGCCGCTGTCTCCGTGGCGCCTATAAGAATTATTTCTATTCTCTAACAAAAGAATCTATGAAGGTAAAATATGAGACTCGTCAAGAAGACTTAGGCATAGCCAGAAAGAAAGCTAGTGTCTATGTGCCATATAATTACAGTACCTTAACTTCATCCAGTATGAGTGATAATGGTGTCCTATTCCAGGGCGCAAACGCCGAATATAAATTCACCTGGAAGGTGGAGCCTCGCGAAAACGACAAGCTTTCAGATTTTGAATATGCTACTGTAACCCCGCCTAATACTGAGATTAAGATGGTAGAATTCCTTTATCATCCAGATAATAAAAAGGTTGAAGGCAACAAGTTCACTAAAGATGATCCAGCCACCTTCTTTAAGAAAAAAGGTGCCATCGTTACAAATTCTAAAACTATTAAAACCGGCAACCAAAATCCGAATGGTCTCTATGATGGTAAGAAAACCTCTAAAAAGATGACGTCCGTTGTTCCTGATAACGACGAGTGGGTGGGGTATAAGTACTGTGTCGCAGTCGGTATCTTCCCATCCGATTCCCATGACGATGTTAATGGTCCAGGCTCAAACAATAGTCTCGAAATGCAATATACTTACGGTAAAGGCGCAATGGATGCTGGAAGCTATTGGAATGTTTCTGGTGCTACTTGTCGCACTATCTCGAAAAAGCCATCACTGCAGGTTTGGAACGGTTCAATTTATACTAATGGCGCAGTTAATACCTATGTTTCGCAGAAAATTGTTAACGCAAAACTCGGCAGTGATATTAATGCTCCGAAAGATCTCTTCGGCTCCTGGACTGATTACGCCTTGATTGTTGGTAAGGACATCAATGGCATGGTATCTGGCGCTACACTTGGTTTTAATAACAGTCGTTATGACCTTTCGGGTAATGGCGGGCAGCCAGATTCGTCCGATATTGATAAAAAGCTCAACCCTCTCACTATTGCTAACCAAAACACCTTCGGCAATAGCGGCATTAACGCTAGTACCGCCGTTAATATGAACCTCGAACGCCTCCGTTCTCGTTATAGCGAGAAAGCTAGCAACTTGGCCAACAATGAGACTAATACCGGCTCTCAGTCAGCCATTGTCTCTTCAAAAACCGGCCTGCAATTCGTTTATCATAATGGCAATCTAAAAACTTCATTGCTTGCTATTCGACACTCCGGTGCCGCGCCAAATCAGACTACCTACCGTGACCGTAACGGAAATCTTATTAAGGGCCTCGGTGATGGTAAAAACGATAACACTCTCGTCATCTACATTAAAGGCAATCTCATTATCGACAATAATATCTGTCTTGGTGATGGCTGCAAGGGAACTGGTATGCAACTTATCGACTATGGTTTGAATCGCAAAACTAATTCGGCTGCTAAGCTTCCCCAAGTTCTTATCTTTGCCGACAATATCAGCATTGCTGAAAATGTCACTCGCGTTGATGCTTGGCTGATTGCACAAGATGGCGAAATCAATACTTGTGCTGAACATACTCCAAATAGCGTGGTAGCAAAAGACGCAAGGCAGCGCTTTGCTGATGGTAGCTGTGATAAAACTCTGATGATAAATGGTCCAATTTATGCCTATGACCTAGTCTTGCCACGCACCGCTGGTGCTACCCACGGCTACAGTCCATCTAATCCATCCGACGTACTATATCGTCAATTCGGTGCGGTTGGTAATACTAACGATGCTAATCTTGGTTCAGAAACTCCGGCTGAAATCTTCAACCTTCGCGCCGATGTTTATCTCTGGGCCTACAATCAAGCACAGCGTTATTCTGAAGCCATCGTTACCTATAAGCGTGAACTTGCTCCGAGGTATTAAATATGAGTAAGTCCTCGATTATTATTAACTATCGCAAACTCTTTTTCGAGGTTATCTTTTCGCTCACTGTAATTTTTATCGCCCTCCTCTTCGTCCTCTACCCGATTCTTAAAGAAAAAGGCGCCTTTGACCAAGGTGACCGTTACGAGCAGTTTAAGGGTATTCTTGATGAGGTTGATAACTACGATTACTCAAAAGGCCGCAACCGTGAACTTGAAAAGAAGCTCGACCAAGGTTTTGCTAACTCCGTTTCGGACCTTAAGGCCTATTACTATGAATTAGCTCGAGGTACTTATTACTGCCACATCGGCTACTTCAATACTGCAAAAGATGCCTTTGAATATCTTGCGCTCTATCAACTCCCAGACGAGCGTGAGCAACTTGACTATGAGGCTCGTAAAGTAGTCTGTAAAAGGAAAGAAGCGGAGCAAAATCATGAATAAATTAGTATCTTTGAAAAAAACTAAACGCGGCTTCACTATTATTGAGGTTTCATTATTTTTGGCAATTTCCGGCCTCCTCTTTGCCTTTGTTATTTCCGATACGGCTGGTCGCACTGCGCGTCATCGCTATAACGATACTGTTACCGATCTTGTAGAAGAGATTCGCAACGCCTATTCCGCTACCGCCAATGTCGCCAACGAGCGCACTGTTGAAGATGCCAGTTTCTTCTGCTCAATTACTACTGCCTTCAACGAATATGGCGGTCTCTTAGTTAATTCTCCAACCAACGATTTCACTACTTCAACTGGTAAAAAGACCGACAATCAGCCAGGTCGCACTCGTTGTGCCATTTATGGACAACTCATTACTTTTGGTGAGCCAACCGATGAATCTGATAGCAAGAAAGATGCTATTTCTGTAATCCGTCGCTATACTGTAGTCGGTCTCGCAGCTGAGGGTCAAATCGATACTAAAAACGCCATCGGCAGTGACGATGTTTTAAAATCGCTCGAAGCAGTGGGTGCTAACATCGTAACTATTAAGCAAAAGGATAGCACTATTTCAAACAATACTGAATGTTCAGTTTCAACTATCGGCAACAGCGCTGCCCATAAATTGCAGTGGACTGGTCGAGTTGAAAACCGCAATGATCGCAACACTTATCGTGGCGCCATCTTGATTGCGCGTTCACCAATTTCTGGCACCATCCACACTTATCTTTACTCATATTATGGTGAAAACTTTGATAATACCGATGGCGTTGCCTTGCGAGATAATCCGTCTGACGACTCCGCCTTTCTTGTTCAGGATTGGCTTAAAAGCATTTCCTCCAACAATCCGCGCTGTTCTAGTCTTTACAACCCAAGCGGCTATTTCGTCAATAAAGCGATTCGTTCCAATCAATTCATTAAAGATAAACAGCTCGATCTTTGCGTTGGCTCGGAAGATTTACCAACCATCAGTAATAAGCGTCGTGCCGTTCGGATTCATGGTGGTGGTTCTACTGAATCGTCTGTTGAGCTACTCTCAGAAACCGACTCTCTAACAACATGTAAGGTGGTAGAATGAAGAAACTCAGTCAAATTTTAAAACGCGGCGACACTATTTTGGAAGTCACTTTTGCGATTTCAGTATTTTCGCTTGTCTCAGTTTTGTCGCTTCAGCTGATGGACCGTGACGTTGCAATCATCCAAGGCGCACTTGAATCTGAAATGGCTCGCAATGAAATCGATGCTCAAGCTGAAGCACTCCGCTTTATCCAAAATTCCTATGCTTCCGAACGTGAACTTTCTACTTCGAAACGTGAATATGAACGCCTCTGGCTTAAGCTTTCGCGCGATCAAAATACGAACATTGATAGTCGGGCCGGTAGCGGTATCGCTAATGAGCCATCCAGTATTTCTCAATACACTTCTGTCGCTTGCTCGAAATACTATGACCAAAATAATAGTAACGAACCGCTACATAACATTTTTCAAGATCGTGCATTCGTGATAAATACTAGAAATCTCAATCCGCAGGACATTAACTCTACGATTATTCAGGCTAAAACTAACAATATCAATAATACTGAATTATTCAAAAATAGCACGCTTCATCCTCGTTTGATTTACACTAACTATACTTCTCCGGCGGCAACCACTGATGATGCAATTCTATCTGAGGGGCTGAATAATCCAACCTACGCAGCACAATTTTCTACCTCTAGAACCTATGATCGTGTATTGCGTGCTGAGGGTATTTGGGTGATTTCTGCTCGTGCCCGCACTGTCGGTTCCACTGATGAATCGCCAGAGTTTTACGACTTCCATATTCGCACTTGCTGGTTCGCTCCAGGTCATGAACGTCCATCTACAATTGCTACCACTATTCGTTTATATAACCCAGAATATATTGAGGCTCAAACCAATGGAAAATAGTACTAAAAAAGGTTTTACTCTAGTCGAATTGTCACTTGCTATTGTGTTTATTTCGATTTTATTACTTACAATCGGCTTTCTCACCGTGCACATTACTTCCGTCTATCAAAAAGGCTTAGCGATGAAAGCAGTTAATGCTACTGCAAAAGAGTTAATTGACGACGTCTCTCGCTCCATTGCTGGTTCACCAGTTCGTTCTGCTAGTAGTCTTTGTCTAGAAAAATACTCTGGCGGTAGTAATCCTTCCTCTGCCTATACTGACTGTGTTAACGACAATGCCAGAAAAATGATTTATCAACAACGCTACGGACTTGTTTCTATCAATAAAAAAACACCCCAACTCGTTCCGACTAACGGCGTATTTTGTACTGGTCGCTATTCCTACATTTGGAACACTGCCTATGTTCTAAATCCAGATGACTATGAAAATAAAGGTGACCCAGTCCATTTCCGAGGTAAATTTAATGGTGATCAGAATTACCGCCTAAAGAAAGTCGCTGATTTCGGACGTAAACTTTGCTTGTCTCACATGGATACTGATCGCTATGCCTATAATAGTTCTGCTGAATATAGTATTAACGGCAACCCTACTAGCGTTGAACTGTTAGATAATTCTGAAAACGATTTAGTAATCTATGACTTTAACATCTTTAAGCCCACTATTCATCATCTCACTAGCTCCGCCTTTTATTCCAGTACTTTTATTTTAGCAACTCTTCGCGGCGGTATTGATATCAATTCGACTGGCAACTTTTGTTCTAACCCAGAAAATAGCCTCAGCACCGATTTCTCATACTGCGCAATCAATAAATTTAATTTCTCCATGCAAGCCGCTGGCGAAAAAACAGAAAGGTAAACATGAAACTAGATTTTAACCAAACTAAACGCGGTGGCGCCTCAATGTTTGTTGTGATGTTTACTGTCATTATTCTCTCCATCATCACACTCAGCTTTACTAGATTAGTGCTTTCCGAGTCCCAAAAAACCTCCGACACCGACCTCTCTCAATCCGCCTACGATTCTGCGCTTGCGGGTATTGAAGATGCAAAAATTGCACTTCTACGCTACCATGCTTGTCTTGATCAGGGTTATCGTCCATTTGAAAATAGCTCGAATGACTGTGAGCGAATTATTTATCATATGCAAAAGGGAATTAGAGAAAATGATTGCTCGACGGTTAGTAACGTCCTGCGTCGCGAAGCTAATGCTGAAACTAAAAACGGTGTCGTGATTCAGGAAACTCAAAATTCTACCGACGTTGGCAATAATACTAATATGCTTCAAGCCTATACCTGCGTGACGATTAAAGAGGACCTCGAAGACTATCGTACTACTCTCGACCAATCTAGCCGCATGCGTATTATTCCAATTCGCTCCGAGCATATCGACAAAATTAACAATATCCGGCTCAAATGGTTTTCTAAAGCTAACTTTAACAAAGCCTTTAACTCTCATGGAATTGGCGGCTACTGTGAACCATTCTACCCGAATGGCCAGTGCAATGGTTCCTATCAGGCACCTCCAACCGTCTCAGTTCGCTTCATTCAAACTGACGAGTATTTTGATTTTTCTGAATTATCTTTATCGAGAACTGAAGACCAAACTAATACTGGCCAGCTCTACCTCGTCCCCTCAAATCATAAAGGAGTTGGCGAGATTGACGCTAAAGCTTGGGGTGAATCTGCCAATAAAGGTGAAAATCAACCGCTTACCGTTAGGTGTGACAGTAGTTTTGAGTGGATTTGCGATGTAAAAATCAATTTACCTAAAACTTTTAATAATAGCGGTAATCGCAACGATGCCAATACTTATTTATTGGTTTCGTTGCCTTATGGTACACCAGAAACTGACCTATCTGTTCAAACCTATGCTGGCGATACACGCTATGACTTCACTGGCGTTCAAGCTCGCGTTGATTCTACTGGCCGCGCTAATGATCTTTATCGTCGCATTGAAACTCGCGTTGAGTTAGTTGATACTTATTTTGCCTACCCAGAATTTGAAATTACTATGAATCCAAATTCCACTAATCCAATCAACAAATCATTTGACGTTACCTTTAAATGTTGGTTATCTAACAACGGCGTGGTTGCCGATGAGGATTGTGATAACTCTTACGAAGATGTTAATTACTCTGTAGAATCTGATAATCCATAGACCAAAAAAAGACGGCCTTCGGGCCGTTTTTTGATTCTAAATATGGTGGCGGGGGTTGGATTTGAACCAACGACCTTTTGGTTATGAGCCAAACGAGCTACCAGGCTGCTCTACCCCGCGATATTAAATTACTCCCCTATACTAACACACTTTGACATAAAAGTCTAGTGGTATTATAATAATGTTTATGCTTAAGCGACCACAACGGGTAACGGCTTCCTCAGACTCTTTTTTAAAAAGATTCGCTACTTTTCTGAAAAATCTGAAAAAATACACTAAAAACCATCCAGCTCTCGTCGCAATTTTTACTACGGCCCTCTTTGTTGCCGTCCAACTTCCCGTGCTTTTTCAGCATGAAATTTGGCTAGACGAGGGAATTAGTTGGGAGTTGTCTAAGCAAATCAATTTACAAAACGTCTATGAGGTAAATGCTGCCGAGCCACACCCAGTCCTTTGGCAAGTTATCCTCGCTCCTTTTTCTCAAAACCACTTCCCAGCCATTACCCTCGGCTTTATCTCGCTAACATTTGTTGCTCTTGCGGTTTTCTTGCTTGTCCGCTATGCTCCGTTAAATTATTTCACTAAGCTAATTTTCATTCTTTCCTCCGGATTCTTCTATTTCAATCCAATTATCGCTCGCGACTATTCTCTTATTCCGCTTGCTATTTGTCTGATTTGCCTCACTTATAAATCTCGTCATCGAAAACCTTTATTTTATAGCCTTGCTCTTGTATTTCTCACTCAAACACACTTTTTAACTTATGGCCTTGCCGGTATTTTAACCCTTGGTTTTATTTTTGAAGAGTTATTGCAAAAAAATCAATCATTTTTAACCAAGCTTCGTCATCTCATAATTCTTATTGTTCCAATCACCCTCTCTCTATTATCAGTCGCTCCGCTCGTTTTTAGTTCAATGCAGCATCAAGCAATTCTGAATGGTTACACTCGTACCCATGAGCTTCCATCCCTTATCCAAACTTCCTTTGCTCAACATGCCATCCAAACTTATTTTGGCTTCTATGTCAGTGCCCTTGAAGTAGTTGTCTATGTTGCACTTATCCTAGTTCTTATTAACGCCCTTGCTGAAAATCTAAAACTCGGGCTTTATTTATTAGTTTCGCTTGCTTTCTGGGTTTTTTGTCTCGTCTTTATTTATGATGGCTATTCGGTCTTCTATCAAAAAGTCTCCATTGTTACCTTATTTTTTATTGCTACTACTTGGCTCTTTAAGTTAGAGGGGAAAAACTCTCAACCTAATTTTGTTTCAAAATTATTAAACTTTTCAGAAATTATTAAATTCTTCCGTCTCTACGCTATCGCTCCAACCGGCATCGCACTGGTCTTTCTAGTCGCGTGTTCCGTTCCGTTCACGATGGCATTTGCTAAAAAAGATTTTCATTCGGCTTTTTCTGGTAGCCGCTCTACCGCTCAATTTGTCAACGATCAGGTTGAACCAGGCTCACTCATTATTGAAGCAGACGGTCAAGTCGCTACGAATACTTTTAATGCTGCAGTATTGGCGCAGCTTAATAATCAGGTTACTTTTTATAATGTTCCACTTCGTACTAGTGACGATTATTATTTGAAGTTACGCTATGCTTCCGCCGACAAAAAAGCTCTTCTTAACGACGGCTTTAATGAGGAAGAATTGGCTACTTTTTTACAGGATGCCACTTTAAAATATGACCATATTTATTATGTAGATAGCATTCCAGGTTGCGGAAATGCAAAACCGTATAATCACGAAATTTTAAATGCCTATCCGATGGTGCGTGTGCTTGGTGGCGAAAAATATCTCACACCGACTGAACGCCCAGCTAAAGTTTATAAAATTAAATAAAACTCTACTTTAAAATTAGATTTTTATAATCCTGACATACTTGGGTAAGCTACAATAAAAGAAACTGTGCTGACCAATAAAAATAGCCAAATTATTTTTCGAGTTTTTGGTATTTGATAAAATACATTAACGATTGCAAGTAGTGCAAATATGCTTGCTGGCAAGTAATGATACAGAAACATTGTGCGTCCAATCCATGCATAAGGCAGCCATAATGAACAATAGCCAAGCAGAATAAATAACGATTTTTTGTCGCGTTTTCTGATGGCAAAAAAGGCGGTGATTAGCAATGCTAAAATCGAGCTATATATCAATATAGTGTTTCCCATGAGCATAATTTTGCTACCATCATAGATACTATATAATATTGGCTGCGCTGCCACTGGCCAGGTGTACCATTTTGAACCGTATGGATGCGGTTCAAAAGCTGAAGCATGAAACTCGTATAAATTTGTACCCTGAGTGACTACATCGCTCGGTGTTGTAGCTAAGGTTGTTTTTGAAAACCCTAAATAGGAACTAAAATAAATTACTACTGGTATGATAATAAAACAGCAACCACTAATTAAGCATAGTAGTAGTGCTCGTTTAATTTTAATTTTCCAGTCAATTTTTAGTTTTATTTTTTGGTAAAAATGATAAAGCCATAATCCAAGTAGTCCAATTCCAGTAAATGCCCCCGACCATTTTATGGAACAAGCTGCGCCAAAGCAAATTCCTGCACTAATCATAAACCGAAGTTTATCGGAGTTAACATATTTCAACATGAAGAGGAAGGCTAAAATCGTAAACAAACACAAATAAGAATCGACTGTACCCAGTCTAGTTTGAGTAAAATGCAACCCAGATAATGCTACTAAAATTGCTGCCACCCGCGCATAGGCTGAACTTTTAAACAATTCTTTGGCTAACCCATAGACTGCGACGATAATTAGCGTCCCCGCCAGTACTCCCGCTATTCGCCAAGTGAACGGCGTCATTCTGCCAAGTAATTTAATGGGTATTGCTTGTATAATTTTTCCGAGTGGCGGGTGAGTGGTTTCGTATCCGACTTGTCCTGTCGCAAATTGATATGCTGTTTGCGCAAAATATACCTCATCAAAATATGATGAATTAGTCGCCGACGGCTTTAGTTTTACAGTTGACTGCTCGTCTGTTAGATTTGCGATTTTTTCTTGGCCTAAAAATCCTTGATAATAAGTATAAACTTCAATCGGTATTTTTGTATTGCGCTCAGCCACCGCTACTTCGCCTAGTTCGATCGTCCGCTGACTCATATTTTTTATGAAAATCGCGCCCGCACTGTGCTCAATCTCGACTTCGCGCCATCTAAACGGACCATCTACAGCAAAATCTTTGAAGTCAGAGTGTGTTAAGTAGTTTGAGGTGCATTCATTTTCATTCCAAGCCTGCGCTAGCTCAAAATCATTCTGCGTAATTCCGGTATAAAATATCAATTTTGGTTCGTGGACCTTCTTTTTTAATTTAATCGCAATCACTTCTTCTGGCCTTAGTTTGTAGAAAGTTTGCGGTGCGGTATCATCGCCTAAATTAAAGATCGCTACGGCCGAGTAGAGAATTATTAGCCCCGCTAAAAAGATAGCATCGAGTACTCGTTCTCGCATTAAAAATTTTTTCAGCTTGGTTAGCGCACCCATTTTTTACGCTCGCGTTCCACGCCTTGCTGCCAGTCTTACCGCTTCGCTCCAAGCATTTGCTACGTGTGGCGTTGTTGCGATATCAACTAGTTTTAAGTCAGCCCGCATCGCCATCACTAATTCTTGAATCATTAAATCTGCGTTTGGCGCTACGATTGTTGCTCCAATTATTTTATCTTCACGATTCGTTACAATTTTAACAAAGCCGTCTTGATAATCATTTACATTTGCTGCCGCAACTGACGCTAATGGCAGTAGTGTCTGCTTATACTTCAAATCGCGCGCCATACATTCATCTTCCGTTAATCCAATCGCCGCTACTTTTGGAAAAGTGTCAGTCATTCTCACAAAACCTTTATAATTTACCGTATTTTTTGCCCGATGAATGATATTAGAAACTGCCGTCATGGCTTCATGTACTGCTTTTTCGGTTGATGAGATATCTGCTACTTCCAAGCGTTTTTCGCTCGTTGCATCCGCTGCATCTCCACAAGCAAAAATATGCTTTGCCGAACTTTGCATCATCATATTAACGCGAATGCCACTCTGGCTAAGCTTTACTCCAGCATTATTTAATCCGAGATCTACTGCTGGTGCTGAGCCGGTAGCTAGTACTACTGCCTCGACTTTTACTGATTTATTTTGACCTCCCCGCATGAACTGGACTTTTATTACATTCGCTTTTCGGCCCGAAGGCAAAACTTCTTGTCCGGCCTTTGTCGTTGCTACCACTCTTGAGCTAGTTAAAACTTTAATTCCAAGTGTTTTTGAAAAACGTGATTCAATTACTTCACCTGCTTCTGGATCTTCTTTTGGTAAGAGTCGTTCTGAAATTTCGGTCAATAACACGGTGGCACCCATTTCCGCGCAATACTCGGCGATTTCACAGCCAGTTGCTCCGCCACCCACTACCATCACCACTTTTGGTATTCGCTTTAATTCAAATACATCCTCGGGCATTAAGCAGCCTGCTTCTTTTGCTCCAGTTATTCCAGGGTCAACCGCTGTAGCTCCCGTGGCCACGATAAATTTAGCTGCAGTGATATTTTTATGGTCGGTAATTGCTAGTTCGTTTGGTCCCACGAATTGAGCGAAACCACTAATGCATTTTACGCCAGCCTCTTCGAATACTTTTTTATCGTCTGCGCCTGCTCGTTTTCTTGCCATTAAATTCCAATTCAAAACGGAAGGATAATTATATCGTAAGTTGGTTGATGAAAGCCCAAATTTTCCCGCTTCAATCGCCCCAAAAAAAGTTTGCGAAAAATGTGCAGCGGCTAAACTAGGAATGTCGCGTCGATTTACACTTGCTCCGCCCCAGCTCCCCGCTTCAATTAACGCCACTCTTAAGCCTGCTCCAGCTGCGACCATTGCTGCTGTTCCTCCAGCTGCTCCGCTACCAATCACAGCTAAGTCAAAATCAAATTTTTTCATCTCACCTCCTTCCTAGATAATTTTGTTTTTACTTTCAAATAAATAAGCTAAATCTGCGTTAAATTTCTTAGTTTCTTTTGCCAGTCGCTGATTTAAATCTACTTCTGTAACTGCTGCTCTATTTTTACCCCATTTTATAATCGCTTCGGTTACTTTTTTAGCAATAATTTCTGCAGCGCCTGCCTGCATGTTTAAAACTTTTGCCTCGCGCATTATTTCTTGATAAATTCGCTCATCGGTTAACTTAACTGCCACCATTTAGACTCCCACTATTTCGTAAGCAACAATAAAGATCGCTAATGTTAATAATAAAATTCCTGAAACTAGTTTCATAAAATCTTTATTTTTGACGCGCCATTTTTGAATATCTACTACTGTTCTACCGTGTCGGATAAAAAATCTTAACATTGAAAGTGGCAAGATTGCGATGGCTGCGTAAAATAATATGCCAGCGCATTGCAAAAGTAACGGTAATTTCAATACTGAGTTCGCAGCTGCTAGTACTATCACGAATGAGAATGGCATTTCCGCTAGAGTCGTTAACATGCCGAGACTAAACGCCTCAACTTTGCTATCAGTCTTTTTAGCGCGCTGATTGATTAGTCTAGTAACTGATTTTGGTAGCCAAAGTTGAGTGGATTGTTTGCTGCGGTAATAAAAAAACCAAACCATCACCGAAACTAGCGTCATAATTGCTGCGATTATAGCTAAAAAGTCGATCGACAATGGTCCATTCGCGATTGTTAGTATTCCAAATGCCATGCTTGCAACCAGTAAGCAATTCATAAAAACTACACCAAGAATATAGTTTGAAGCTAGCCGTTTTGTAGTTTTTTTAACATGTTTACCTAAACTTTCATGATACAAGAGAAGCATTGCTCCCGTTGCGCATTGTAAAGAAGCCTGTGTCATTGCAGACAACAAAATAATTCCAATTTGCACGGCTAAAACAGGGAATAGGCCTTCCATATGTCAATTATAACACACTTATGCTTAGATTTTTCCGCCTCGCATTGTCTAAAATACAACATCCATCGCTATTAAAAAAGAAAAAATCTTGCTTATGCTTGCAACTCTAAAATAATTTGGTAGTATGCGGCCTTGTAAAATAAACGAGGTAATACTATGGTAAAAACATTGTTTTTATTATCAACTTTAGCCCTAATTTTCGCCCCACCAGTTAGTCCGCTCATCACTCGGAATCCACTTAAGCCTAAGACGGATTCGGGCGGTGAGAGTTCTTTGAATTTGGGTCTCTCCGAGGAGCCGGATGCTGTTGGTTTGACCTCCGCCTCCTCGGTGCAACTAGCCACCGCTAGTCCAGGAACTAAGATTGTACGGTCTGCTAGACGGCATCAATCTCATCGTAATTTAAGGCCCTGTCGTGCTGGCTATTTTCGTGATCCAAGAACTAATTATTGTCGAAAAATTACAACTGTTTTTGTCTCAAAAACGACCATTACAACCGTAACTTATGATATTTGGACTGGACGTAAAACTATTCATAAAACCTGCCAGAACGGCTACTGGTGGAATAGCCGTAGTGGGCGCTGCAATAGAAGAGTGAGTTGCGCTATCGGTTATATTTGGAATGCAAACACTAATCGTTGCCAGAGAATTGTCTGCCCATTTGGTTTTAGGGTGCAAGATCGCTCAAATGTTTGCCGCCGTATTGTTTGCCAGGAGGGTCAAATTATTAACCAAAGAACTGGTAACTGTATTATCAATCCACACGGCACCTTTAAGGTTTGTAAAAAAGGCTGGACTCTGGACTTACGTACCTTACGCTGCGCGCTAATTGGCACTAAAGGTTCTAATGATCCCCGCTCACTAGCAGCCAAGCGTTCTCAAAAATCCGTCCCGAAAACGCCAAAGTTCTGTCCTGCTGGTAAGTTCCTAAATCCTAAAACAAATCGCTGCAAAAAATTGCAGGAATTTCACGAAACTTCCACTGGTAAAACGGTCACTACCTATGACCCTAAAACCGGAGAGGCAAAAATTGAAAAAATCTGCCATACCGGCTATACGCTCAATCAAAATACCAATCGTTGCGTAAAAATTAAAGCCGAAGACTCATCTAGTCCATCTAGCGCATCTATCCCGTCCGATAACACATCTGACTCATCCACCCCGTCTAGCCAAGGATCTTCCTCAGTCTCCGGCTCGTCTTCTACCTCCTCCAATTCTTCTATCGACTCCAGCTCCAATCCCTCTAGCCAAGACGCGTCCAATAGTCTAGATTCTTCTGGTGCTGATAAAAATAAAACATCACAAGGCCTAAAAACTAAAACTGGACGAAAATCAAGGAAAAAATCCGGCTCTGGTCACACCACTAGTGTAAAAAATCCAAAGTCCACTACTCTAAAAACCTGTCCTGCTGGCAAAGTTATTAACCCAAACACTAATCGCTGTAAAAACCTCGAGACCATCTCTGAGTCAACCACCGGTAAGACCATTAGTACTTTTGATCCAGCTACTGGTCAAACTACGACCCGTAAAATTTGCCACCCTGGTTACGAGCTCAGTCCCGAGTCTAATCGCTGTAAAAAAGTGAAGCAAAATAAGGGAGCCTCAGACAAAGTAGAGGTTCCGAAGTTAGGGGATAAAACAAAGGACCATTTCGTTGCTACTGGCTCTATTGTTGGTGTGGCCTCGGTCGGAACTGGCTTTGCTATCTTGCAGTTCCGACGCGAAATCCTTCACTTTCTCTTGGCGCTCTTTAAAAAGTCCTGAAAAATGTTATAATTAAGTTCATGAAAAAACTTCATGAAAAACTTAATTTAACACTTAAAATCAGTATCGCCCTATTCGGCGTTAGCTTAACTATCGCTCATTTTATCGACCCAGCTGCTTGGCCAAAGATCTATAGTTACCTTGTCACGATCGTTCTTCCATTTATTCCAGATTTCCTAAAGTTCTTCGGTATCTATTCTTCGACCCGTCTTCAGATTGCCTTCTCGCTCTTTCTTGGTCTTGCCATGGTGGCTGGTATTGATTTTGATCTCTATCGCACCCTCTATATTTTCGGTAATCCTTGTTTCGATAAAGTGGCTCACCTTTCTTCGGGCTTTATGGCTGCCTTCGTTGCCAAGGAAATCCTTGACCAAAACTATGACGGAAGGGAAGTAAAAGTTAGTGGCAGTAAAACTGCTCGCGTTAAACATTATGATACTCGCTTCGCCTGGCTCTTTATTGTCTCATTCGTTGCGCTCACTGCCGCTGGTTGGGAGAGTTATGAGTTCCTTTATGATAAAATCACTGGCGGTTCAATGCAGACTTTACTCGCTAGTGGCGTTGATGATACGATGTGGGACATCTTAGGCGCACTTAGTATGGGTATTATTGCCGCTTTTCCACTTTCAAAGAAATAATTTTCGAAAAAATAATTAATTTTCCAAAAAAGAAGTAATTTCCCTAAATTAGCAGTCTTGACAACCGAGTGCTAAAGGACTACAATATAGTCAAGAATTAGCAGTCAATGCTAAAGAGTGCTAAGAAAATGATAAAAAGAAAGGAAAATTATGGGAAAAATTATTGGTATTGACCTCGGTACAACTAACTCCGCTTTTGCGTATATGGTTGCTGGTAAACCAGAGGTGATTACAAACGCTGAGGGCGATCGCACCACTCCGTCTGTCGTTGCTATTACAAAAAAAGGCGAACGCCTAGTCGGTAAAGTTGCACAACGTCAACGTGTCACTAATCCAAAAAACACTATCTATGGTATTAAGCGTCTTATCGGCCGTAAATTCGAGGAAGACGAAATTAAACATGATCTCGATATCATGCCTTACGAGATTGTTAGAAAGGGGAATGGTGTAGCCGTTAAGATGGATGGCAAGGAGTATACTCCAGAAGAAATTTCAGCTATGATTCTTGCTAAAATCAAAGCTGACGCTGAAGCCTTCCTTGGCGAAAAAGTTACTGAGGCGATTATTACAGTCCCAGCCTACTTTGATGATTCTCAGCGCCAGGCTACTAAGGATGCCGGTAAAATTGCTGGCCTAGAAGTTAAACGTATTATCAATGAGCCAACTGCTGCCGCCCTAGCCTACGGTCTTGATAAGAAGAGCGAAGAGCAGATTGTTGTTTTTGACCTTGGTGGTGGTACCTTCGACGTCTCAATTCTCGAGATTGGTGATGGTGTTTTTGAAGTAAAATCTACTAATGGTGATACTCATCTCGGCGGTGAAGACTTTGATAACGTTATCGTTAACTTCCTCTGCGATGAATTTAAGAAAGAGTCTGGCGTAGATATTAGAAACGATGCTGCTGCAATGCAACGCGTTAAAGATGAAGCTGAAAAAGCTAAGAAGGAACTCTCTAGCGCTACTAGCACGGATATTAACCTTCCATTCCTCTCTGCGGACGCTGATGGCCCAAAGCATTTTGAGTTTACCTTGACCCGCGCTAAGATGGAAGAACTAGTTTCTCCGCTCCTAGAGCGCCTGGCTGAGCCTGTTGAAAAGGCCCTTAAAGATGCAAAACTTGAGGCTAAAGATATTGACGAGGTCGTGATGGTTGGTGGTATGACCCGCATGCCAGCTGTGATTGAGAAGGTGAAATCCCTCTTCAATAAAGAACCGATGCAGGGCGTTAACCCAGACGAAGTCGTGGCTATTGGTGCAGCTATCCAGGGTGGTGTTCTCCAAGGTGATGTTAAGGATATTCTTTTGCTCGACGTTACTCCACTCACTCTTGGTATTGAAACCATGGGTGGTGTTAGAACTCCGTTAATCGATCGTAATACTACTATTCCAACCTCAAAATCTGAGGTCTTCAGCACCGCTTCCGACAATCAGCCACAGGTTGAAATCCATGTTCTCCAGGGTGAGCGTGAGTTTGCTAAAGATAATAAATCGCTCGGACGTTTTATTCTTGATGGTATCGCACCAGCTCCACGTGGTGTACCACAGATTGAAGTCACTTTTAACCTTGATGCTAATGGTATCTTGAACGTTACCGCAAAAGACAAGGGCACTGGCAAAGAACAGTCAATTACGATTCAAAACTCTGGTAACATGAGCAAGGATGATATCGCTAAGGCTCAAAAAGAAGCTGAGCTTCATGCTGATGAAGATAAGAAAAAGCGTGAGGCTATTGATGCTCGCAATCATCTTGAGAACGCAATTTATCAAGCTGAAAAAATGCCAGATGAATATAAAGATAAAATCTCTGATGAAGACAAAGAGACAATTAAAAAAGCCGTTGCCGCTGCAAAAGAAGTCCTAAAGGATGAAACTGCCGACCAGGAGAAAAATGAAGCAGCTATGAAGGAGCTGAACGATAAAATTATGCCAATCGGCGCAAAAATGTACGAGCAGGCTTCTAAGGATGATGCAAAAACCGACGCAAAAGCTGGTTCAAAGTCCAAATCATCTGATAATGATGAAGCAGTTGAAGGCGAAGTTGTCGATAAATAATCTTAATAGCTAAAAGCAGGCTCCGACCATAAGTCAGACCTAGACATAAAAACCCACTTACTTGTAATAGGTGGGTTTTTATTATATGATATATAAAATTACAGATTATAATTATAATATGGGTAAACATTCTAAAACACAATCGATCAAAAAATGTCAATCGACTAAAACCGCAACTCTAAATGAGCCTAGCCAGGTCTCAAAAAAGGAAACTGAAATCCTATTGAATTTACTCGATGAGACTTTGCCGCTTGATGGCGATGTTGTTGAATTTGGCTGCTATAAAGGTGATACCTCAATTTTATTCCAGCGCCGCCTCGAACATTTTACTCATTCGGCTTCGCGGAATGACACCCCAGTTAAGCAACTTTGGCTTTACGATTCCTTTGCTGGCCTACCAGCTAAAACTAAAGAAGATAATAGCGTTGCTGGTGACCAATTTCAGGCCGGCGAATTATTTGTTTCTAAGCGTGAAGTGATTGAAAAATTTAAGCGTAGCGGATTGAATCTCCCAAAAATCAAAAAAGCCTTTTTTGAAGAATTGGATGCCAAAAAAGACGTCCCGGCTAAAATCAGCTACGCTTTTCTTGATGGCGACCTCTATGAAAGTATTAAAACCAGCCTCAAGTTAGTCGAGAATTGCCTTGTGACAAATGGTATTCTTATTGTTCATGATTACAACAATCCCGAACTGCCGGGCAGTAGTCGCGCTGTCGATGAATGGCTGATGCTGCATCCGAATAAACGCCTCGAAGTTAAAGAAACTCTTGCAATTATTCGCTGCGCATAAGCAAGAACTTGCTTAGTATTTATGGCCGTATTACTTTAACACTTGCTTTAATGTTTACTTTAATACTTGCAGTTGCGCTATTTTAGTACTTGCAGCCGTTCTACTTTAAGCTTACGACCACTAAAATCGCAATCGCTAAGACAATGCGGTAATAGCCGAAGAATTTTAAGGAATTTTTTCGCTCCAAGAATTTAATCACAAATGTTAATGCGATCATTCCCGCTACGAATGCCACTAGATTTGATAGCACCAACATTCCAGCATTCTCTGAAATGTAAGCCCTAGACGAAGAGGAAACTAGCGATTTTAAGCACACCCCAACCATAATTGGAATTGAAGCCAGGAAAGAATAATTGGCTGCTGCTTTTGAATCCATCCCCATAAAGCGCCCAGCGATAATCGTTGAACCCGAGCGAGAAACTCCTGGCACTAAGGCTAAAGTTTGACAGAGACCAACCGCAAGCGCACGTGGAGCGGTTAGTTTATTTTCATCTTTGACCTCTGAAAGATGTGGCAATCTATCGACGATGACCATTAAGAAGCCAACCGCACCCATTGCAATTGCAATGGTGTAAATTGACGAGAAAAAGCCATTCGATTCAATTACTTTAGATAGTAAAACTCCAATCGCTCCGGCCGGAATTGACGTCAAAAGCAAGTTGCGCGCCATCTTAAAGTTACGTGCAACAAACACATCTTTTAAAATGCCGGCAATTCTTTTGCGGTAATACCAAAGCAGGGCGAACAATGTACCAAAGTTAATTAACTCCAAGAAAAAATGAAAATCTTCCGCCCGAGCCCCACCAGTTAAAAGTTGCTGGGTGATTTCCAAATGTCCCGACGATGACACTGGAATAAATTCGGTTGCGCCCTGCACCAACCCTAAAATAATTGATTCAAAAATACTCATAACCACATTATACTCTTTTTATTTTTTTAATGCTAATATCGCGACCCTTTACTTTTTAAAGAAACGGTGTATAATATAAGAAAAGAATATCAAGTAACTTATTTTTAATGTAAAGGGAAATTTTAATGCCGATTATCAAATCTGCTAAAAAAGCTGCTCGTCAAGCTGAAAAACGTACAGCTCATAACGTTGAAATTAAGAAAGCTATCAAAGCTGCTCTTAAAGCGTTCAAACTAAATCCAACCGCAGCAAATGCTTCAAAAGCACAATCAGAATATGATAAAGCTGCTAAAAAAGGCCTAATTAAGAAAAATACTGCTAGCCGCCGTAAAGCTAACCTTGCTAAAATTGCAAAAGCTGCCGGCACTAAGGCTGCCCCTAAAGCTAAAACTGAAGCAGCTCCAAAGGCCGAGACTTCAGCTAAAAAAACCGCTGCTAAAACCGCTACTAAAGCTCCAGCTAAAAAGCCTGCCACAAAAAAGGCTCCAGCTAAAAAAGCAGCTAAATAATTAGCTTAAACTAAAATAATCCGGACTAATGTTTCGGATTATTTTTACTCCCTAATCTGTTATAATATAATTATGCCAGAATTACCAGAAGTTGAAACTATCCGCCGCGGGCTCACCCAGTTTATTAAAAATGTCCGCATTAAAAAAGTCACAATCCTTTGTGAAAAATCTTTTGTTGGCCCAAAGTCCCTTGTTGAGAATCAGGAAATCATATCGATTTCACGTCGCGGAAAAGCTCTTTTAATAGGGCTTAAAAATGGCATCACTATGCTAATCCACCTTCGTATGACCGGTCAACTAATTTATCGTGGCGAAGATACCGCAGCTCTCAATCTCCTCTCTAGTGGCCAGTTGAAGGAGGATAAAGTTTTTGCCGGTGGTCACCCTACCGACTCCTTTTTTACCGCTCTTCCAAACCAGCAGACGCGAGTAATTTTTGAGCTTGAAAACGGTCAACTTTTCTTTAACGATCAGCGTAAGTTTGGTTTTGTTAAAATACTCGAAACTGCAAAATTATCAGAAGATGCCTTCTTGAAAAAACTAGCAAAAGAGCCGTGGGATTTATCGCCCGCAGAATTTAAAGCCAATTTAATGCGTCACAAGTCTCAACCCATAAAAGCCACCATTTTAGACCAAACTGTTATCGCTGGCGTCGGTAATATCTATGCCGACGAGGCCCTCTTCTATGCTAAAATTCACCCTAAGCGCCTCACTTCTAGTTTAAGTGACTCCGAAATAGAAGAGCTTCTTATTGGCGCTCAAACTACTATGCAAAAAAGTATTGATGCTGGCGGTAGTACTATGCGCAATTATGTTAAAGCTGACGGCTCGAAAGGGGATTATTTAAAACTTTTTGCTAAAGTTTTTGGTCGTACAGGTGAGCCTTGCACCGAATGTGGTACTGAAATTATTAAAATTCGCGTAGCCGGCCGCGGCACCCACCTCTGTCCGCGCTGCCAGAAAGAGTTTTAATGTTGCATATTTATTATGGTGATGATCGCGCCAAATCGGAGACGCTCGCTAAAAAGACTCTTGGCCAAAACTATGAAGTTGTCGATGCTGAGGGGCTTGAACTTACCGACCTCCCCACTATTTTTATGGGAACATCACTTTTTGATACTGGCTCACGCAAGATTCTTTTGAAAGGTTTGGCTGAGCAAAAAGCCCTTTTTGATGAGCTTGAAAAATACCTCGATACACCTCATGAAATAGTAATTTTGGAAACTAAAATTGACGGTAAATGGGGTAGTTTTAAGCAGCTAAAAAAGGCTGACCACATCGAGATTGTTGAAAATAAAATTCCTGATGATCCTAAAAAGCGTTGGCTAGCCTTCAATATCTACGATTTAGCTCTCAAAAATCCAGAGGAGGCAGTTAAGATGTTGCGTGCTCATCAGGAAACAGAGGATCCTTACGCCATGATTGGTGCTTGGGCTACCAGCGCCATCAAAAATCTAAAATCCGCCCCAACTTCAAAGCATAATCGCACTATTATAAAGCAGCTTGCCATTATCGACCACCTCTTAAAATCAACCAAGTTTTCCGAATCACCTTGGCCGGTTCTAGAAAGTTTCCTGCTTCGACTTAAAACCTTCTAATTTTCAACTATAATATCTTGCTTAAAACTCTCGCTTCGTGGAATTGATGTACTTTTTCGTTAGCTTGGCCAATATGAAAAAACGATCGGATTATACCAACCGTTTTATATGGAGTCAGATGGTTTGCAGTGGCTATTTGCTGACACCAATTTTTAGGCAAAGGAAAAGCCCGGACATTTGTCCGGGCTAAAAACCAATATTCAGTTGTAAAATTAAAAGCAGAGCTCCTAGTGTAGCGTTTATTGCGGATTGTCCGCTAGAAGTTAAGGGCGAACCTTAAAACTTTTACTTACGCTTTTTTGTAGGAGATGCTCTTCATCGAGCTAATTAGACAATTGCAAACCTCCTGCATCCTATAATACGACCGGAGTCGTCTCGGACTGGGTCGGCAGTTATTACAATGTCATCTGTGCTGCGACCTTCTGCCTTAGCGGCGTTTGCCGTAATCACAGATACTATGTAATACACTCCCTCAGCCGGAGCTGGTAGTCCCTCGGTCTTACCGAACTTCATCGAGACAAGCTCGATTTCATTCAGTTCACCTATTTTATTTGCTACCTGGTCGGCGCGAGCACTACCCTCGGAAGGGAACGTCGCTTTTATTGTGCCGTCCTCAGCTATTACATTTACAGTGTGAGGGGTCAGGTTCTTGATTGTTGCCATATTAGGCTCCTTTCTTGCGGCTTCGGCCGCTCTGGAAAATTTTTCCGAATCGGTCGGATACCGCCCTGACACCAAGCTCTCTTTTCGCAAGGTGGGGTGGCTGAATATAATAGGCGCAATAGATTTTATCTACTGTATTATATTCACTCATCCCACCTTGTGGTTTAGGTTCTTACATCTTCATATTGGTCTTAATGTTCTTAAACTTTTTGAGCGGTTTTCCGTTCCCAAGCTTATGGTACAATTATAACACAAGCAGTTTATTTTGTCAACACTTTTTAACATATTTTCGTAAAAAATCTAGTATAATCTAAGTAAATATATCTGTCACAACCATTAAAAGATTAAAAAATATGTCATAATAATAACAACATGTCTACTAGGTATATAGCTAGCCAAGCTCCATATCTAAACTTCAATTTTTAATCGTATAGCTACCATATTTTATTACTAAGAAGTCATTAGATTGTGTTCCGCAGATATCATTTAATATGTTTTTCTTGCAAAAATCTTGATATTATGCTAATGTTTAAGTATAAAAGGTCAAAATAAACATGCCAACAGATAATAATGATAGAACTACTCTTGGCGCCACCAACTCACCAGTTAAGACTGATGGAGGTGTCCAATCGATTGCCGAGCAGCTCGGTAACGTGCCAAAGAAAATTGCCGAAAAAATTAAATCGTCCAACAATATTTTGGTCGCACTTAGCCGTGACCCAAATGTTGATGAAATTAGCGCCGCTATCGGCTTAACGATGATTCTAAATAAACTCGGCAAGCATGTGACGGCCATCTATTCTGGCGAAACGCCAAATACGCTCGAATTCTTAAAGCCTGAGCAAACTTTTGAAAAAAATACGAACTCATTGCAAGATTTTATTATTGCACTTCATAAGGACAAGGCCGACCACCTTCGCTATAAAATTGAAGGCGACTATGTCAAAGTCTACATCACCCCTTATAAGACCACAATTTCTCAAACTGATTTTGAGTTTTCGCAGGGTGATTTCAACGTTGATCTCGTTATTTCCATAGATGTTGAAAATGCTGAATCACTCGATGGCGCCCTTTCGGAATATGGCCGCATTATGCATGACGCTACCGCAGTTAACATCACCACTAATCAGGCCGGCCGTTTTGCCGAGCTCGAATGGAGCGACCCCTCCGAGTCCTCTGTCTGTGAGATGATTGTCATTTTGTCTGGCTATCTTGATCAAACCGAATTCGACCAACCAACCGCTACTGCGCTATTGACCGGTATCGTCTCCGCCACTGATCGCTTTAGTAATGCCCGCACCACCTCTGAAACCATGCAAGTCTCTTCGCGCCTAATGCAGGCCGGCGCCGATCAACAACTAATTTCTAGTAACATCATGCAGCCAACTACTCCAACTCCAGCTGATACCATACCAACTTCATCGGACGCTTCGCTCGCTCCATCAGCTCCAACTTCATCGGACGCTTCGCTCGCTCCATCAGCTCCAGCTCCATCGGACGCTCCGCTCGCTCCATCAGATACTCCATCAGCTTCACATGAGGCTACTTTGACCTCAGACAAGACCAACTCTACTGATCATAATTCGGCTGAACCTCAGCCAACTGCGCCGGCTGCTACTCTAGAGCCACTAATCCCAGCTCCGTCCCTAATGCCTGATGAGTCAGCACCAAGCTTGCCTGAGATTCCACCAAACTCACCTAACATGGCACTAAACTCACCCGATCCAGCCTTGGTCTCACTTGAGCAAGTTGTTGCGCCGCAAAGTCCAACCACAGCAGGTATGTCGCCTGCTCTTGCCAATGAGCTCGCCGCTGTCACCCCAATTCCAACCCCAGCTCCAATTCCAGCCCAAGCTCCAGTTCCAGCACAAGCCCCAATTGAAGCAGTCACTCCGACTCCAGCGGTCATTCCAGCTTCAATGGCCACCCCTGAAATCCCAACCCCGGTTTCGTCGCCGCTACCGTCAATTATCTCACAAGGTGGTGTTATTGCTCAGAATGTCGTCGAGCCAGTCCCGCCTACTCCAGATTATGGCGCAATGATCGACCAGGCTTTGATGGGCGAACTGCAGGCCACTCAAAACCCTGCCGCCCTTGTCGCTCCATCTGCTCCTGCCAGAATTGATGACCCGACAATTCCAGAGATTCAATTTACGGCCCCAGTAGAGACTCAAACTTCAACTGGAGCTCCAATCTCGGCACCAGCCTCAACCTCAACCTCAACCTCAACCTCGACCCCAGCCCCAGCTCCAGCTCCAATTTCAGCTCCAGTTCCAACTCCATCCCCAGCTCTAACCCCAACTCCAGCTTCAACTGAATCCCCAGCCCAACCTCAAATCACTCAGCCAATCGACTCAGCTCAACCAGCTCAAGTAACTCAGCCGGATGCTATTTTACCGGAGCTTCCGCCAGCTCCAGCTCCATCCATCGACACTTCAGCTAGTTTAATGCCCCCGCTTCTACCGGAAATTCCAACCCCAGCTCCAGTCCAAGCCCCAGCTGAAGCAGTCACTCCGACTCCATCTGTCACCCCAACTCCAGCACCAGCACCCGAAACCCCAGCTTTCTCGATTCTTGACCCGAGCGCCTTCCAAATCCCTAACGCTTAGCCTAGTACCCCTCCCTTACCTAATTACCTAAAATAAGTTAAAATAGTATCCAGTATAAGATATGGAAGAAATTATTTTGATTGATAAGCCAGCCGGACTTTCTAGTTTTGGTGTGGTTGCTCGGGTCCGCCGTAAACTTCGCGATCGAGAAGGGAAAAAGGTCAAGGTTGGCCACACCGGTACTCTTGATCCCTTTGCTACGGGACTCCTCATCTTATTGGCCGGCACCGCTACTAAACGCTCGGACGAATTTTTAAAAAAAGATAAGGAATACGAAGCCACAATCCACCTCGGTAAAACTAGTACTACCGGCGACGTTGAAGGTGAAATCAGAGAAACTTCTAAAAAAGTTCCCGACCTAAAATCTGTTGAAGCAGCCTGTAAAAAATTAACCGGCCGTATTGAACAAACCGTTCCCATCTATTCTGCTGTTAAAATCAATGGTGAACGGGCCTATAAAATCGCTCGCAAGGGCCAAACCGTCACCATGCCAACTCGCACCGTCACCATTTATAGTCTCGATATCCTCGACTACACTTACCCAGAACTAAAAATTCGCACCACAGTCTCTAGTGGCACTTACATTCGCACCCTTGGCGAAGATCTCGGTAAAATACTTGGTACTGGCGCTTATCTCACCTCCCTCAGGCGCACTAAAATCGCCGACTACTCGGTCGATGATGCCTTGAAATTAGACGATTATATGGTATAGTATAGAATATGATTTGGAACGAGCTAAAGAAACCTTTTACCATTCTGGCGCCAATGGAAGGTGTTACAGATTGTGTTTTTCGTTCTGTGGTTAATCGTGCCGGCCGCCCCGATCTTTTTTTTACAGAATTCACCAATGTCTCCAGCTACGCTTCCGAGCGCGGTCGTCATGATGCGCTTGAGCGTCTGACCGTTAAACCGGAAGATAAACCGATTATTGCTCAAATTTGGGGTAAAAATCCCGCTCATTTCGGTGAACTCGCCAAACAGCTTGAATCGCTAGGTTTTTCTGGTCTCGATTTAAACTTTGGTTGCCCGGATCGCCATGTCAATAAAGCTGGTGGTGGTGCCGCCATGATTCGCACGCCTGAACTTGCGGTTGAATGTATTAAACAAGCTAAAGCCAACACTAGCCTCCCAGTTTCCGTTAAGACTCGCCTCGGTTTTACCTATACTGAGGAATATAAAGCTTGGCTGAAACTTCTACTTGAACAAGATCTAGCCGCCCTGACCGTTCATCTTCGCACTCGCAAAGAGATGTCTAAAGTTCCAGCCCACTATGAGCTCATCTCAGAGATTATTCAACTCCGCGCTCGCATCTCTCCCTCCACAAAACTTATCATCAACGGTGACATTAAGGACCAACGCCAAATTTCTGAGCTCAGCCAATCTTATCCTGAGGTTGATGGTTTCATGATTGGCCGCGGCATTTTTCAGAATCCCTACTGCTTCACTAATCATACGCCTACAAAAGATGATCTATTAACGCTATTTCGCTATCATCTCGATCAATATGATGCCCGCGCGAAAGAGATTGAGCACTATCCCTATGAACCACTCAAACGCTTCTTTAAGATCTATATTAATTCCTTCGACGGTGCCTCTGATCTTCGAGTGAAACTAATGGATTGCAAAAACACCACCGAACTGCGCCAAGTTCTAGATGACTATGAACAGGCTCAAAAGTAAAATAGCCCGCTAAAGCTAAAGTGTTGTCGTCAGTTAACATTCTTGATTTTTCCACAATCAAGTGCTATAATATAAGATATGATTACTAAAGAGAATAAAGAGAAAGCTATTGCAAAGACCGCACGTAGCCAGAAAGATGTTGGTTCTCCAGAAGTTCAGGTTTCAATTCTCACTGAGAGAATTAAAGAAGTTACTGAACACGTGAAGACCCACAAACACGATTTTATGGCTCGCCGCGGTCTCATGCAAATGGTTGGCCGTCGCAAACGCCTCTTGAAGTACCTCGAGAAAACTAATTTCGAGCTCTACAAGGAAACGGTTGCTAAACTTGGTCTCCGTAAATAGCTCTCAATTATAACCATTGGCTCGGTTTTGAACTTAATTTCAAACTTGGCTACATGAAAAAATCTCTGCTAAACGCAGAGATTTTTGTTTCACTTAAAAAGCTATAGGAAAATCGTAAACAAAAAATATCGTCAACAAAAAAATCCCCCGCCTTACGCGAGGGAAATGATTGCGGTGGTTGCTTCTTTCTTTTTTACTTACTTACTTACTTACTTACTTATAACTAGTTTAACTCGAAAGACAGCTAGCGTTTTTAATGCAAGCCTCTTCAAAGTCTCTAGTTTGCACGAGTTGTTCATCAATCTCGTGCATCTTTTTCGACATCTCCATTAGAGATTTTTTAGTTTCTGGAGACACATTCTCATGAGATGTCTTGTAAACGAGCTTATGCTCAATAGATGCCCAAGCATCCATCAAACTCGTTCGAATTTGGATCTCGACAGGTATAACTCTCTCCTCTAACGGGATATTTTTGTTCCCGTTAACCGTCACATTGACGATGAGGTGAAGACTTCTGTAGCCACTACCTTTTGGGTTAGTGACATAATCTTTTATACATTTCACCTCAATGTCCTCGTCCGCAATAAGATCATTGCAGACCTTCTGTATGTCATCGAGATAATAGACTATAATACGCACACCAGCCAAATCTAGTATGCTCTCATTTATGCACTCGATAGTTGGCGAGCCGTCACAGCAAACAAAAGCTTTCTTGAATTCTTTTGCTTTTCTGCTGCACTTCTCTATAGTAGAATCAAGCGTTTTCATTCTTCCGCTAATGCGCTTAATACAGTCGCGCTCGCCGTCAATCTCGTATCTAGCCTGGATATTCTCTATCTTAGCCAACACTACATTAAGTCCGCACTTCCTAGCGGCAGACAGTCTATTAAAATCTAGACTAAGTTTTTCTAAAGTACCCATTTTGCACCTCCACTAAAAAAATTTGTACAAATTTTTCTGCAAAAAACCACCTTTTAAAGTACTACTATGCGTTTCTTTTTATCAGAAAATTTGGCGTTTAGCCAACCACAATCTATTCTATTATAACACAAAATACCAAAAAATGCAAGAAAAAGGGCCGCCTCAGCGACCCCATGGTGTGTTAAATACTTTATGCTGTGTATGCGCCGAAACAATTAATCATCTGGAAGCAGAATCTCTGGATCTTCAATTTTTGCTCCGCCTGTCTTCCTGAGCTCGTTCCAGTTTTTCGCATACTGTTCGAGCTCGGCTGCAAAATCCAGCATTGCATTCTCCATCTCTTTAATGATTGTCTGTGGATTTGGTGCATCCATTTCGCGCACCATCCGATCCGTCATTCGACCCTCTTTCCCCCATTTTTTGAAGGTCTCATTAGAAATGAATTGCACTCGGACTTTTTTAGCGTCATCGGCAAAATCATGAATATCTCCTTCAACGCCATCTCGTTTCGTGAGCAACTGGTACATCTTAGAAGATTTTCTATGATCCGCCAAATGCTCGAAAGCTGAAGAGTACATGAAAGAGAACTTTACGCCCTCTTTTTCCGTCACATCATTATTGATATAGACGTATTGAAACGTCATTACAATATCAATGCATTTCGTGAGTAGATACGTTTTTCTGAGTGGAACCCAAATTCTCTCTAGTATCTCATTGATTGGAAAGTCCTGCACCGAAAAATTCTTGATTGTAAAATCAATCATTTTTGGTATCATTTGCTGTCGCATTTGTAGTATTTTTGGCATATATATCGCCACCACCTTTCTGTTAAGTGTCCAATAGCTGGACTGTGCAAGGGTTGGTCTAATAAACCCTATGTTTCACCGTAGCTGTACGGTATTTAGTGACCACCTAAACTTTCTATAATTATACAACATTTCTTCATAAAAGCAAAGTACCATATGGCGCTGTCCCATATTTTGCTATTTTTCTAGCACCAATATCTGCGCATCCTCTAGGTTTTTTCTCTAAACTATGCTAAAATATAAACATTAAATAAGTGGGAAGACGGCGGATATTTGACGCCTATTCTGTATCAAGATTTCTCCATTAGGCATCAAATATCTGGTGTTTTCCCAAGAAAGGTAGTTTATGGATATTGTAAATCCAACAGGGAAGCAAACCATTGTGGTTTCCACTGATTTTTGTGGCAAAAAACTCTCGCTCGAAGTTAATCGAGTCGGTTTTCGCACCACTAGCTCAGTTTTAGTCACCTATGGTGATACGGTTGTGCTTGGTTCAGTTGTCGTGAGCGACAAGCCAGTTCAGCAAGATTTCTTCCCGCTCTCAATCGATTACGAAGAGAAATTCTATGCCTCTGGTAAAATCAGTGGCAGTAAATTTATTAAACGCGAAGGTAAACCTTCTGATGAGGCTGTTCTAATTGGCCGTCTGATCGACCGCCCAATTCGTCCACTCTTTCCAAAAGGTTATCGCCAAGAGGTTCAGGTCGTTGCTACCGTCCTCTCAATGGATCCAAATTTCCGTCCTGACGTGATTGGTATGTTGGCCGCTTCAAGCGCACTCCTTAATGCTGGTATTCCATTTGATGGTCCAGTTGCTGGCGTGCGAATTGGCCGCGTCAATGGTGAATTCAAGGCTTTCTTGACCCCAGAAGAGCGCTTGGCTTCAGATCTCGATCTCGTGGTTGCAGTCAAAGATCATAAGGTTGTTATGGTTGAGGCAGGCGCCAATGAAGTGCCTGAATCAGTTATTATTGATGCGATGCGCTGGGCAGTTGAAAATGTTCAGCCTGCTCTCGAATTACAGCAAACTCTCCGCGCTAAATTAGCAGTCGAGGAGAAGGCTTTCGAGCTGATTTTGCCAAACCAAGATTTGCAGAAAACCGTTGACGACTGGACTAGCGAAGCCTTTAAGGGTGCTGACGGCAAACTTGGCACTAAAATTCGTGGTAATGTAATTGAACGTAAGCAAATCTGTGACGATTTACGCGCTAAAATGCATGCTGAGTTTGCGCTTAAATTTGGCACCGGCGAAACTGAGGAGGCTAAGATTGCTGATTATGAAGCAAACCTTAAATCTGATTATGATGCCGCCTTTGAACTTGCTGTTCATCATGAAGTTCGTCGCGGTATCGTTAAGGACGGCACCCGTCCAGATGGCCGCAAGCTTGATGAGGTTCGTACACTTAGCTCTCAAACCGGTCTTCTCCCGCGCACTCATGGTTCCAGCCTCTTTACCCGTGGTCTTACCCAGGCTATGAATATCGTCACTCTAGCTCCACTTTCCTTCGCTCAAGTCGTTGATACGATGGAAGTCACGGATGGCGAACGCCGTTACATGCACCACTATAATGCTCCAAGCTACACTGTTGGAGAGTGTGGTCGGCTTGGTTCTCCAGGACGTCGTGAAATTGGTCACGGCTACCTTGCTGAACGCGCCCTGATTCCAGTTTTACCAAGCAAGGAAGATTTTCCATACGCCATTCGTAGCGTTACTGAAATCATGTCCCAAAATGGTTCTACTTCAATGGCCGCAACTTGTTCTAGCTGTATGGCTTTAATGGATGCTGGCGTGCCTTTGAAACGTCCAGTTTCTGGTGTGGCAATGGGGTTGATGGTGGACGTCCCAGCTGGCACCACTATTGAATCATCAGATATTGATAAAGCCTATGTCCTAACTGACCTTATGGATGCTGAAGATTTTGCTGGTGATATGGACTTTAAGGTAACTGGTACCACTGAAGGTATTACTGCTCTTCAAATGGACATGAAAGTTCATGGACTTCCAGTTGACATTCTTGAAAAAGCAATCAAACAGTCTCATGAAGGTCGCATGTTTATTTTAAATCACATGCTTTCAGTCATTCCTGCTCCAAAAGACCAACTTTCTGAATATGCTCCGCGCATTGAAAAGTTGCAGGTTAAACCAGAGAAAATTGGCGCCATTATTGGTAAAGGAGGGGAGATGATCAATAAAATCACTTCCGAAACTGGTGCTACTGTTGATATCGCAGACGATGGTCTGGTTACGATTGCCAGCAGCAATGGCGAATCTATTGATAAAGCTCTAGCTTGGATTAAGAGCCTTGTCGAGGAGCCAGAAATCGGTAAAATCTACACCGGCACCGTCGTCACGATTAAGGAATTTGGCGCCTTTGTTAATATCTTACCAGGCATTGACGGTATGCTTCATATCTCACAAATTTCCGATAAACGCATCGAAAAAGTTGAAGATGTTTTACATGTTGGCGACCAAATTAGGGTTCGTCTTGAAGCGATTGACGACAAGGGTCGTCTCTCACTTTCCATGAAACACGTTGCTTAAAAAAGCGATTCCTAGCTGACAAGGGAACAAACCCTTGTCAGAACTAGGGAAATATGCTAAAATAAGACAAGTTTAAATAATAAAAGGTTAATATAATGAGTTTTTCTATCTTAAAGAAGATTGGCGATGCCCAGAAAAAACACGCAGTTGTCGATGTTCGCTCTGGCGACACCGTTAAAGTTACCCAAAAGATTAAGGAAGGCAATAAGTTCCGTTCACAGGTCTTCGAAGGTGTTGTAATCCGCACCGATCGCAAAGATTCTCACACGGCTCGTATTACCGTCCGTAAGATTGCTTCCGGTATTGGCGTTGAGAAGTCATTCTTAATCCACAGCCCATTGGTTGAAAAAATTGAAGTTACTAAGCGTGCTAAAGTTCGTCGCAAGAACCTTACTTACCTTCGTGAACGTTCTGGTAAATCTGCTCGTCTTACTAATAAAGATTTCGATCGTGCAGCTGTTAACGCTTTGCCAGAAGCTGAAGCAGACAAACCAGCTGAAGTTACTGAAGCTGCTGAAACTACCGAAGCTTAAATCTAGCATTATGAAAATAACTCTCAATTTGAGAGTTATTTTTTACGAAAACTTGCGCACAACCAGTTTAGCAATGTAAGTTTCTAGTGTAATCTAAAGCTTGTGATACCTTTAAAATTATAGCACACGACCCACTTCGTCAATCGTAGTCTCGCCTCGTAGTGCCGCTAAAACTCCTTTTTGTTCCAGCGTAATCATTCCGAGTTCTTTTGCGGTTTTCTCAATCGCATCCGTGTTGATATCTTCCATATCTCCTCGAATAAATTTCTGAATACCTTCAGATACTAACATCTGTTCCATAATCACAATTCGACCCTTATACCCGAATGGATCTTCTTCGCCGTTTGGCACAGCTTTATATAGCGTAAAGCTTTCTGGATTAAATTCTTTACCGATTTTTTCCGAAATTAGTTCATTAGATAACCCAGATAAAATTCTTAGTACGTATTTTCTAGTTGCCTCATCTGGCTCATACTCTTGCTTTGAGTCCGACAATTTGCGGAGCAGTCGCTGTGCAATCACTAATCGTACCGAGCTTGAGAAAATTGGGTTAGTGCCAATCAAGTCAATCATTCTTGAAAAAGCTGCTGCAGTTGAATTGGCATGGAAGGATGATAGCACTAAATGCCCGGTAATCGAGGCTTGAATTGCTGTTTTTGCCGTATCGGCATCACGAATCTCGCCTACCATCACTACATCTGGATCAAGTCGTAGCACTGAGCGTAGTCCATCTGCAAACGACCCACCGTTGGTTGTGTCGATCGGAATTTGTGAAACGCCATTAATGCCGTATTCAATCGGGTCTTCTAGTGTAATAATTTTTCGCTCCGTTGAGTTCAGTGCATTGATCATTGAATAAAGCGTCGTAGATTTACCGGAGCCAGTTGGACCAACCATTAAAACTAGTCCTCGTGGATGAGAAACTACTTCATTGATGGTGTCGAGCTCTTCGCGAGTTAGTCCGAGCAAATCTAGGTCTAGTAAACTTTCATCAAAGTTGAATAGACGCAGTACAGCATCTTGTCCGTACATAGTCGGAATCGTTTCAACACGAATGTTTAGCAAGTGTTTTGCGCCGTTACTAAATACATCTTTTTGCATGTGGCCAGATTGTGGTGTTTGGGCCGCTGTTGAAACGCCCGCACGACTAGAAAGCTCGCCCATAAAAACTCGATAGCGGTCTCGCTCAATGTTTGCCACTGGATGAAGCATTCCATCCACCCGCATACGAATTCGAATTACATCTCTTAGATTCTCAATATGGATATCGGACGCCCCTAATTTATCAGCCTGATCCAGCAGGAAATCAAACACTTTTTCGGTGCCAACTGAATTCAGTGTTTGTGAGACTTCGGCCAGCGTTTCCGAGTCACCCTCTTTGGCAATTCTAATATCTTCGTAGTGAATTTCACGCGGCGGGTCGTAACGGAGCATAAAGACATTGTAGCCAGATAGTGAAATTAGGAAAAAATCACATTTTTCACCAAAATCAGCGTATTGTTTGCCAATTTTCTCGATGACCGATCGCGGAGTTTGGCTAGTCACCATAAACTGGTAATGCTCTTCGTTACCACCTTTCTGCAAGGGCAAAATATAATCAGTGTGCATCTGTGTTTTACTGATTAAATCCATCACTAGTGGAATTGTATCTTCAAACGATCGAGTATCAAGATATGGTAACCCTAAAATGCGCGCCCGATCTCTGGTCGCATTCTCTTCGTTTTCACGTCGTTTTTGTTGAATTTCTTGTTCGTTCATATCCCACTCGAATTATCTCCTTAATTATAGCACAAGCGATATCAAAAAATCCAAAAATCCCCTATAATTAAGGTGTGCAAAAAGTTATTCTTGGTATCGATGAAGTTGGGCGTGGCCCCTATGCTGGCCCGTTGGTTATTGGCGCCTGCATTTTGCCGCATCCTTACGCTGATTATCCGTGGATTGATGAGCTCACTGACTCTAAGAAATTATCCGAGAAAAAACGTCTTGAGTTATATCAGATAATTAAAAATGCTGCCGCCGCTTCTGCTACTGGCTGGGTCTCTAGCTGTGAGCTTGATCAAATTGGCATGAGTGCTGCCCTAAAACTGGCTACTCGTCGTGCTGTTTCTAGAATTCGCGCCACTAAAGTCCCGTTTACCGAAATTATTATTGATGGCATCTCCAACTTTTTAGCTGACACTACACTGGAATCTTATGTTACTACCATGAAAAAAGCTGACCTACTTATCAAGGAAGTTTCCGCCGCCTCGATTATTGCTAAAGTTGAACGTGATCTCTATATGAAACAATTAGCCGAACTCTATCCCGAGTATGGTTTTGAAAAACATGTTGGTTATGGCACGGCGCACCACCAAGCTGCCATGGAAAAATTTGGTCTCACTCCGGAGCATCGTCGCAGTTTCACTCCAGTTAAGAAACTCGATAAAACTACTAAACAAATTGGTGATGCTGGCGAATCAAAAATCGTCGATTTACTCGAAGCCGCCGGACATCAAATTGTCGCCCGTAACTATCGCACTAAGTTCTTTGAGGTCGATATTATTTCTGAAAAAGCTGGCCAGCTTTTCTTTACCGAAGTTAAAACTAGAAAAAATGACACCCATGGTACGCCAGCTGCTATGATTGATCGTAAGAAATTAGAAAAAATGGCTTTTGCGGCTCGCGCTTACATGAAACTAAATCAAAATACTAAAGACTTTAAGCTTGCAGTTGGCACGGTGAATGGCGAAGAGCTCGATTGGTTTGAGTTGGACTGTACGGACATTTTATGGTATGATATGTAAAGTCTATGACCGATATCGAAATTTTTCAACAAATCACTAGTAGTGTTAACTACCAAAAAACTAAGAATTTCCGCCAACATGGCACCTATTCTGTTTATGAGCACTCAATTTATGTCTGCCAAACCGCTCTTAAACTCTCCGATTTTTTGCATCTAAAAATTAACCGTAATTCACTAACCAAAGCAGCCTTACTTCACGATTATTTTCTGTACGACTGGCACGATAAAGAAAGCCCAAAGCTGCATGGTTTTCGTCACGCTAAAATTGCCGCTGACAACGCTAAACGAGACTATGGCCTCACTAAAAAAGAATATCGCATTATTGCCTCACATATGTTTCCGCTTGGCTGGCGTATTCCGACTTCAAAGGAAGCAATCTTGCTGACTTTAGCGGATAAATACTGCGCGACTAGGGAATCGTTTAGGCGTAAGGCTAAAACTAAAAAATAGGGCAGACTGCCCTATTTTTTAAAACCTCCCATTACCTCGCGATAATTCAATAGCCAAAAATCTCCACTCTATCGACTATTCTGCGGTTACGCGACCAAAGTAAGCCACATTTTGCGCTAAAGCTTGATCTTGCAATCTTGCTGCACGGACCAAGTCATTTACGCATGAGTTAACCGAGTGTTTGACGCGGACTGACTCCTCTGCTTTTTTACCGTCGTTCCAGCGTTCCAGTGAGCCTACTAAGTATCCAGTGATGCGGCGTAGTCTTTCGAATTTGTCGCCTGCAAAGTACTCGCTGTATTTATCGAAGTAGGCTTTAGCTTTTTCTTCACTACCGTATTTTGTGATTAGAGAAACGCCTAACTCGACTAGCAAACTTACGTGCATATTTTCGTAATTATCAACTGTTTTAAGTGCTTTTTTGATTTCTGCTTCTGGCACTTCAGCGTATTCGTTGAGGGAGTTTTTAAAGCGATCAAACTCAAATTTAGTGGCATCAGCTGGGTTTCGATAAATAATGTTTTTCATCTTTTTCCTTATTTTTAAAATTTAGGTTTTATTCTGCTTATGATTATAAATCCCATATATAGTGTTTGTCAATACTTTTTAACACTATATCTAGTGTTTTTTGCATTTATCTTGAAAAATCTTCCGCCGCCCCTGAAGCTATTTTATTTTTAACTTTATAAAAAAGCGAGCATAGATATGCCCGCTTAAAAATTATCTTTAATTAGTAACTTTTTCTAAAATTACATTTTTTCTGGATTCAAGAACATTGCCTTTAGCTTTGCATAAACTTTATCTGTATTGCGATTAAAGCTACAAGCCTGAGGATTTAACTCACTCATTGCAAGCACATACTCATTAGTCTCTTTTGCGTAATTTGAGAATTTAAATTTCTTGTAATTATCGCTAGACTTGAGTGTTTTATTGACTGCAATAATTGAACAGCTCTGAATATTGTCATAATATTGCGCTTGTGGATTTGCGACTAAATCTGATTTTTGTACTGCTGTAAAGCCAATAAATGGCAAATCGTAACCTACTCGTGCTTCATCATAATCAACCGAAAAACCAAGCCCTGCTAAATCGCTAGGAATTTTAAATTTGAAGCCCCATTCTGGCACATAGAAATAACCATTTTTAATGTATGGTCCGCCCGCCACAGTGGCTGGAGCCACTTTATTTTCGCTAATTTGCTGAGTAGTATTTAGTTCTTTTGGCTCTTCTATAGTGGTGTTGTTTGACTCTGCTTCGGTAGCAGCTTTTTTGCTGATTTTTTCAACCTGTGCTTGTAAATTTTTAATGCTATCATCTTTTTTTGCATTCTGCGCTAGCGTGTATCCTCCAAAACCAATTCCAGCAACAGCTAGTACCGCTAGTACTAAAATAATTGCTAATTGATTTGATTTTTTTGCTGGCTTAGTAGTTGCCGTTGAGGCTAGAGTAGTTGGTTGGTCTTGTCCTTCCATGTTACATCCCATTTAAAATAATACTTATGTCTATTATAACTTATCAGTCTCAAGTTACAAGATCTATGTCGCCCAGCTTTATTCGTGCGAGGCGGAAGTGACTATGTCGGCCAAAAATCGCAAAAATGATTCTAAAAGATGGTAGACATAAATCAGTCCCCTTTAACGGTGTATAAAAATATGTTATAATACATTCAAAATAACAGAGAGAAAGGCTTATTTTGAATTTAAAGATAGGTATTGTTGGGCTTCCAAATGTTGGTAAATCAACACTTTTTAATGCCCTCACTAATGCAGGTGCTCTTGCTGCCAACTACCCATTTGCGACCATTGAGCCAAACGTTGGTATTGTGCCGGTACCAGACGAGCGCCTCGATTTGCTCGCAAAAATGTATGAAACTGAAAAAGTTGTTCCAGCTACGGTCGAATTTGTGGACATTGCTGGGCTAGTCGCTGGCGCCTCCAAAGGCGAAGGCTTGGGCAATAAATTCTTAGCACATATACGTGAGTGTCAGGCGATTTGTCACGTTGTGCGTGCCTTTTTGAACGATGATATTGTTCGCGCAGATAACGCCGTTGAAACGGATATTCTCGCCCAAGCTAAAGATGACATTGATATTATTAACCTCGAATTGCAATTAGCCGACGAAGAAACTAAGGCTAAAATCGAGGCGAAGCGCAAAAAAGACCCAACCGATCAATTTGTACCATTTTTGACCGACAAACCCGTGATCTATATGTTTAATGTGGATGAAAATGGCCTTACTGACCAAAACTTAAAATCTCAGCTCGCCGCTCTTGTTGCGCCAGCTGCTGCTATTTTTGTGAATGCTAAACTCGAGGAAGAAATGTCTGGCATGGATCGCGCTGAACGTAAGGATTTTCTTGAGAGTTACGGCGTTACCGAGGATGCTCTCGGTGAATTGATTAAGGCGGCCTACTCTACTCTCGGTCTTCAATCTTTTTTGACCGCAGGGAAAAAAGAGTGCCGTGCCTGGACGATTAAGCAAGGCGCAACCGCTCCTGAGGCTGCTGGCGCCATCCACACAGATTTTGAACGTGGCTTTATTGCGGCTAACATTTGTAATTTCAGCGACCTAAAAACACTTGGCTCAGAACAGGCAGTAAAGGCCGCTGGCAAGCTTCGCACTGAGGGAAAAACCTACTTGATGCAAGATGGAGATGTTGTAGAATTTAAATTTAATGTTTCAAAATAGTGGCAAGACATTAAAAAATATGTTATGATAAATTAAAATTTAGAAAAAAGGAATTATATGGCAGTTAAGAAAAAGAAAATTGTTATTTCAAAACTAAACCGTAACAATAATCACAAGCATAGCGAAAAACGCAAACGCAACAGCTAATTAAAACTAGTTTGCAACTAGTTTACTAAAAGTTAAAGCGAAACCCCCATCGCTTTTTCTTCCGGGCAATGAGACAACACTGTCTTCATTGCCTCTTTTTCTGCTGGCGTTACAAAAAGCGCATATTTGAACTTTACCGCAATTTGCCGCGCCACGTATTGGCAACGAAAAGATCTGTTTTTAGGTAGCCAAGTCGCCGCATCGCCGTCTGACTTCTGCTGATTTGCTGCCGCTTCTGCTGCAATTAGATTTAATGGGTCGGTTGCAATCTGAAAACGCACCTCTTTTGGTTTGTACTGCGCGCCCTTCTGCCACGCGTCAGATAGTGCCACGATGTGATCGATTTGGATGCCTTTTGAAATTTCAGACTTTTCCTTAAATTCCATTTCTGTACCGGTATAAGGTTCATAAAATCTCCCACTCACTACCGTGCAGTTGTCTTTGCCAAGCACCGCCGTTTCGCCAAAATCACGCTTTAGAATCCGCTGCCTTAAATTACAGCCGTCCTTGTTCGGCCAAGTATCATAAAATTCCTTACGCGAATAGCCAGTTTTTGGTGCTCGATTTTTTACCTCAACTTTTTCTAAAACCTCTCTTGCTAGTGGCGCCGTGTCACTCTGGCCTTGTTCTGGTTCGCTTTGTCTATTTTCTGCAACTACTTCTGTTGCTTTGCCAAGGTAAACTTTTTCTCGGGCCGCTGGATTGATTGCAACGAGTCCCGTCGCCACTAAGCTTGTAACGAGTATCCAAATCACTCGTCGCTTTTTGTATTTTGAAAGATTTAGTGCTTTTGCCATGATTAATTATCTACTAAGTTTGTCCATTTTATATAATGCTTGCTTACTAAAATTATCTCTTCGCTACCGCCATTAAATTGTCGTCCGCCGTAAAGTCATCCTCCGGTAGTTCACCGAGTAATTTTTCAACCAACGCCTCAAAAGTAATTAGTCCCACTATTTGTCCTCCATAATTTACCACCATAAAGAAATAGGAATTAGTCCGGATGAAAGCTGCCATCGCTTGCGCTAGCGAATAATCATCACGCATATAATATACTTCATGTTTTAGAAAAGAAGCCGCACGATCCGTATCTTTAATCTTTAATGAATTTAAGGACGAGGTATGAATTACGCCGGCAATTCCACCCTTTTCATCAATCACCGGAAAATGCGCATAACCAGATTGATAAAGCTTATCAAGCATTAGTGGTCCCATAAAATCGTTAATATGAACAAAAGTAATTTTCTCGCGTTTTAACATTACGTCGCGCACTTTTTTGCGGCTGAATGTCATCGCCATCATAATTTTTTGTCGATCCACCTTTTTTAGTACGGTTTCTGGCAGTTTCTTTAATAGCCAAACTAGGTCTGCTTCAGTTTCTGGTAAAAAGATTTTTGGCACCACTGGTTCCTCAGGTGTTCGATATTTGTCAAGTTTCGGGCCTAGAAAATTTGCCAGCCAAATTAAGAATTTCCGCCACCTTTCTTTCATCATTTACCTCCGATTTTCTGCCCACCTGACCCTAAATGTTGTATAATATATATTATATCAAAAATAGGAGGAAAATGAGAAAAACTACAACCATCGTTATCGCGCTGCTTGTTGCAGGTTTTGCTGCCGTTGTTGGTAATGCTTATCTTCAGAAAAAAGCTTGGTCTGACGGTGTCGCTAAGCTTGACGTCTGGTCCATCAATGAGGGGAATGAGTATAATGGTCACATTAAAGATATTGTTATTGGTAATCAGGACGCAAAAGTTAAAATTTTTGAATATGCGGATTTTCAATGCTCCGCTTGTGCAACTACTTTCCCATACATTCATGAAGTCGTGAAGGAATATGGCAACCAAGTGGCCTATGTCTATCGCAACTATTCTCTCCAGTACCATAGTAGCTCAGTCGCTGCTGCTACGGCTGCCTTAGCTGCTAATAATCAGGGCTATTTTGAAAAGTTCGCTGAAGAGATGTTTAAAAAACAGTCCGAATGGTTTTATTCTGAGGGCCAAACTCGTGACAATCAATTTGAAAAATACTTTAACGTCGCTTCTGAAAGCAAAGGTGATATTGAAAAATATCGTACCGATTTAAAATCTTCCGACATTAAAAATAAGTTAGCCGTCGATCGCGAATTTGCCACTCGTCTTAATTTGAGCGCAACCCCGCTCGTCTACATCAATAAAGAAAAATTTGACATGACTAGTGTTAAGGAGTCCGAGTTTAAAGAAAATTTTAGAAATCGCATTGACGCAGCTCTAAAAGAAGCTGAAAAATAGGACGAAAAAAATAAACTAAAAGTAGTAGTTTTATAGAGTGAATTAGCCATTCTCAAAGTATTTATGCTTGAAAAAATAGTATACTTTGGTAAAATAGAAGACGTTGTTCATTTTTCTAATTTGGTCGTTTGGACAACAGATATTTAAGGAGAAAAATCTTAACATGCGTAGACTCAAACGTGATACGTCGCGCAAAAAGTCTAAACTTCCTCCTGCCCCATGGCAAGAGTTCATCGAATACTAATTGGTTCGAGCAAGACCCCCTCTTTAACAGAGGGGGTTTTTGTGATATAATAACTAAAGTTATTGACACTAAAAAATTGAGAAAAATATGAGAGATTTATCACTAGATTTGCAATCAAAAATTGGCTCTAATGTTACGGTTAAAGGCTGGGTTAATTCACGTCGAGATCACGGCGGTCTGATTTTCATTGACCTCCGCGACGAGAAGGGCATTATCCAGTTAGTAGTCACACCGAACACTGCAAACGCCTTTAGTTTGGCTGAAACTTTGCGTGATGAATTCGTCCTATCTGCAACTGGCGTAATTCGCGAACGCGCCCCAGAATTAAAAAACCCACACATCGAAACTGGTGAAATTGAACTTGTGGTTGAATCGATTGAACTTCTAAACCGCTCCGAGCCTTTGCCGGTAAACACTCATGATGATGGTCCGGAATCTGGCGAAGATCTTCGTCTAAAATATCGCTACCTCGATTTGCGTCGCCCGTACATGCAAAAGATTTTGCGCCGTCGTTCTGAATTCTATAGGTTTTTGCGCGATTACATGTATGAAAAAGATTTTATTGAAGTCACGACTCCAATTCTTGCTAATAGTTCTCCGGAAGGTGCTCGCGATTTTCTCGTTCCGAGTCGTTTGCATCCAGGCATGTTCTACGCTCTGCCTCAGGCCCCACAGCAGTTCAAGCAGCTATTGATGGTTGGTGGTGTACCACGCTACTTCCAGCTTGCGCCTTGTTTCCGTGATGAAGATCCTCGCGCCGATCGTTTGTATGGTGATTTCTACCAGCTCGACCTTGAAATGGCTTTTGTTGATGATGGCGAAGTTGTCCGTAAAACTATGGAGCCACTCGTTGAAAATCTTGTTTCTGACTTTGCCTCAAAAACTCTAGTTCTAAAATCTGAGCTTGCTAAAAAATACCTTACAGATCAATCCAGCCTGATTCCAAGAATTCCTTACGATGTTGCGATGGATTACTATGGGGTCGATAAGCCAGACCTCCGCTACGGCATGGAGTTAACTGACCTCACTGAGGCGCTAAGCTCTACTGATTTTAAAGTTTTTCAATCACCATGCGTTAAGGCACTTTGCGTTAAAAATGGTGCAAGTTTAACTCGCTCTCAGATTGATCAGTTCACTGAAAAAGCTCGTAAACTCGGCGCTGGCGGTTTGGCTTACATCATTTATGAAAATGGCACTGAGCGCTCACCAATCGCTAAATTCCTTAAAACTGAAGAACTCGCTAAAATTAGGGAACTAGCTGGCGCAGAAGACGGTGACGCTGTTTTCTTCGGCGCCGACACTCGCGTAAAAGTTAATAAAGTTTTAGGTCAACTACGTATTGATTTTGCTGACCACTTTAATCTAAAAAATAATCAAGAAGTTGCGCTGTGTTGGATTGTTGATTTTCCGTTCTACGAATGGAATGACGGTGAGAACAAGCTTGACTTCGGCCACAACCCATTCAGTATGCCGAAAGGTGGCCTTCAAACTCTCATTGCTGCCAAGACTGACGAAGAAAAACTTGCAATTGTCGCCGACCAATACGATATGGTGATGAATGGTTATGAGATTTGTTCTGGCGCAGTCCGTAATTATAATCCAGAAGTGATGTATAAGGTCTTCTCAATTTTAGGCTACGATGCGGCCTATGTTGAAGCGCGCTTCGGCGGTATGCTCAATGCCTTTAAGTTCGGTGCGCCACCGCACGCTGGCTGTGCTTTTGGTGTTGAACGCATCTTCATGGTGCTTGAAGACGCTAAAAACATTCGTGATATTGTCGCCTTTCCGAAAAACGGTTCTGGTTTTGATTTGATGATGGGTTCGCCAACTTCCGTCGATACCTACCAACTCGAAGATACGCATATTGCAGTCATCCCAGAAGACGCTGAATAGACACTGTAGAAAATTAGCACTCAATTATTGCGAGTGCTAATTTTGTGTGCTATAATAGAAATATATGAATGATGATTTTAACTCAATAACTAATAGTCTTTCTGAAAATGCTCGTTTTGCTATCCAAAAAGCCGACACTTATGCAAAGATGTATAATAACGGCGCTGTCCAGACCGAACACCTCTTGCTGGGGATTTTAGCTCAAGACACTTGTACTGGTGCTCGCTTATTGGCTGACGAAGGCATTCATCTTGAAGATGCTGAAAAAACTTTAGAAAAACCACCAGTTGAGGTGCGTGAAAAAGAAATGTCAATGATGTCTCTCACTGAAGCTGTTGTTTTGACACTTAGAATGGCCGGTAAAATTGTCCAAGAACAAGGTATGAAAATTATTGGCACCGAACATATTTTATATGCACTCATCAACCAGCCTACCTCTAAGGCTGTGGTGATGCTCCAAAAATTGGCCATCAATGTTGATCAGTTGGCCAGCAGTATTGAAGAGCTTATCGAAAAACAAGCTGAAGATTCAAAAATTGAAGATAAAAAAGCTGAGTATAAACGTAAAAGCCCAGTGAAATGGCTCCGTCGTTATGGCCAAGATTTAACTCAAATGGCGCGCGATGGCAAGCTTGATACCGTAATTGGCCGTGACCGTGAAATTGAGCGTGCCGTGACAGTGCTCTGTCGTCGCACAAAATCGAACCCAGTTCTCATTGGTGAAGCCGGAGTTGGTAAAACTGCTATTGTTGAAGGTTTAGCTACGCGCATCGCAAAAGACGAAGTTCCAGGCTCACTCATCGGTAAGCGCATCTATCAAGTCGATTTAAGTTCCGTCGTTGCTGGTACTAAATTCCGCGGTGAATTTGAAGAACGCATCAAGGGAATTATTGATGAGGCAATGGAAGATAAAAATCTCATCCTATTTATTGACGAGATTCACCTTCTTATGGGCGCTGGTTCTGGCGAGGGTTCAATGGATGCCGCGAACATTCTTAAGCCAGCACTCGCCCGTGGCCAAATTCGCCTAATCGGCGCTACGACAATGGACGAATATCGCAAAAGTATCGAAAAAGATAAGGCTCTTGCTCGTCGCTTCCAAATTATTCAAGTTGATGAACCTAGCCCAGCCGTTACCTTACGCATTCTAAAAGGCGTCAAAAGTCACTACGAAAAACATCATGGCGTTATCATTCCTGATGCAATTCTTGAGACTGCCATCATTATGTCGAACCGTTACATCAATGATCGTTTCATGCCGGATAAAGTAATTGACGTTATTGATGAAGCTAGTGCCATTGCAAAAGTTGCCGCGGATAAAAAAGGTGGCGGTGAATATAAAAAACTGAAAATTGAAATTAAAACCCTTGAAGACAAGCAGGAAATTGCTGCCAACGAAGAAGATTTTGAGCGTGCTGCAATGTGTAAAACGCGAATTAAACAGCTCGAAAAAGCTGTTGAAAAACTCGAAAAAGCTGGTGCAAAAAATCTTGAAAATCCAGCTATTAAAGAAGAAGATTTAGCTAATGCAATCAGCTTAAAAACTGGCATTCCGGTTACTAAAGTTCACGGTTCTGAAAAAGATTTATTACTAAAACTGGAAGACCGTTTGAACAAAGAAGTTATCGGCCAAGAAGAAGCTGTACGTGATGTTGCGAAAGCAATTCGCCGTGGCCGTTCCGGTATTTCTGATCCACGCCGTCCAATTGGCTCCTTCCTCTTTATGGGTCCGACTGGTGTTGGTAAAACTGAACTCGCGCGCGTCATTGCAAAAGAAGTTTTTGGTGGCGACAATGCTCTCATTAAAATTGACATGTCTGAGTTTGGCGAAAAACATAACGTATCACGCCTAGTTGGCGCTCCAGCCGGTTATGTCGGCTATGATGATGGCGGCAAGTTAACTGAAGCGGTCCGCCGCCATCCGTACTCGGTTGTTTTATTTGACGAAATCGAAAAAGCGCACCCAGATGTCTTTAATATGCTGTTGCAAGTGCTTGAAGATGGCGTTCTGACCGATGGTCAAGGCAATAAAGTGAAGTTTAATAATACCGTCGTTATCCTTACCTCAAATCTCGGTGCGGCCGAAATGTATGACGACCAAGAATTCGGTTTTTCAGTCCGCACAAAAGCTGATGAGAAAAAATTAGCTTTGGAATATGAGGATAGCAAAAATGCAGCAATGCGAGAATTAAAAAAGGCTATGCGTCCAGAGCTCATTAACCGTCTTGATGCAATTGAAGTTTTCCATGCATTAACTAGAAAACAAGTTGAGCAAATTTTTAACAACTTAATCGAAGATCTAAAAAAGCGCTTGGCCGAAAAATCAATTGGCTTAAAACTGAAAGATGAAGTTAAAGATTTCTTGATTGAAAAAGGCTATGATCCAAAAAATGGTGCGCGACCACTTCGCCGTGCCATTGAAGATTATCTTGGTTCTGAACTTTCGGAAGTGATTATCAATGAATCGGTGAAAAAAGGTGAAGTGCTCGAAGCTTCACTGGTTAAAGATCGCATTAAAATCGTTGCTTTAAAGAAGGAAAAATAATGCAAAAGTCCGCTGGCCCAAAAAGAGTGATTTTTAGTATTCTAGCTGGATTATTAATTTTTGAACTATTTGACTTTTTGGGTGGCTACGATTACATTAAAGCTGCACTTTATCAGCCGACCGCGGAAATTGACGCGATTATTAGTCGGCTTGATCTAACCGACAGTGGCCTTAGGACTTTCAAGGCCACTCACCCAGAACTTGAATCACGCGAAATGTTTAATCAAAAATGTGATTCGCATGATGCTGAAATCTATGTGCTTGGCTGCTATACGACTGGCAGTGATAAAATCCATCTTTATCAAATCGCAGATACTGAGCTAAACGGTATTAAAGAATCCACTGCTGCTCACGAGCTTTTGCACGCAACCTACCATCGTTTGCGTGATAAAACTGGACTAAATCAAGAGCTAAAAAAATACTACGATTCGCTAAAAAGTGATAATGACATTAAAGAATCGCTTAAACTTTATAGTGAAGCTGATTTGCTAGACGAATTACACTCTAGATTAGGCACAGAAGTGAAAGATTTGCCGGCAGCTCTCGAAAAACATTACCATACAGTCTTTAATGACCAAGACAAAATTGTTGACTACTATAATCAATACGCTGACACTTTGAAAAAACACGAAAAGTCTGTTAAAGAACTGGCTACAAAAATTGAAACATTAAAAACGGAGATCGAAGCAGAAGAGGCCCGGCTAACTAAAAATTCGAGTGAACTTAACTCTAAAATTGAAAAATATAATCGCCAAGTTGAGCTCGGTCAGTATGATTCTATCGAAACGATTACGAATTACGGCCATAATCTAAAGCAGCAAATCGCAATTTTAAATACCGACTACGATGTTTTGAATCAAAAAATCGCCACCTACAATCAGCTGATTAGCGACTATAATAAAAGCGTAATTGGCGCCGAAAAAGTTTTTAATTCGATTAACAGTAATGGTAAAACTATTAAAACGATAAATAATTAGAAAGGAAAATATGAACAAAACTAAAAATTATCTAGTCCCGAATGTCATCGAAGAAACTAATAAAGGCGAACGCGCCTATGACATTTATTCTCGTCTTTTGAAAGATCGCATCATTTTCTTGGGTGAAGATGTTAACTCGCACACGGCTAATTTAATTGTAGCTCAACTACTCTTTCTCGCGCACGAAGATCCGAAAAAAGATATTAAGCTTTATATCAACTCCCCAGGCGGTTCTGTTTATGATGGCTTAGCGATTATTGACACCATGAACTTTATTCAGCCAGATGTCCAAACGATCGGTATTGGCCTTCAGGCTTCAATGGGTGCAATGTTGTTGTCCTGTGGCGCAAAAGGGAAACGCTATATTTTGCCAAATTCTCGAGTGATGATTCATCAACCATCTTCCGGCACTGAAGGTAAAATTACCGACCAGGAAATTGCCCTAAAAGAAGGCATCTTCCTTAAAAAGCGCCTCGCTGAAATCTTCGCTAAGAATACTGGCAAAGATATAAAAACTGTCGAAAAAGATATGGATCGTGATAACTGGATGTCGGCTGAAGAAGCACTCCAGTATGGCATTGTTGACGAAATTGTCAAATAGCCCACACTTGTTATAATGGAGGTAAGATGAAAAGTAAAACTAGTTTTGTCTGTCAGAATTGTGGTGCGGTTTTTCCGAAATGGGCTGGCAAATGTAGTAACTGCGACCAGTGGAATACGCTAGTCGAGCAGGTGATGGAGCCGGAAGCAGAGCTAAAGTCGGCCCTAAAAAAAGCTGCAGTTTCAGGCAAAACCTTAGACTATAAAAACATCCAAACCATTGAACCGAGCGACATTAAAGAGCGTCTAAGAACCGATTTTGAAGATTTAAACACTGTGCTTGGTGGCGGCATTTTAGTTGGTTCAGTAAATCTACTAGCCGGTCAGCCGGGTATTGGTAAATCGACTATTTTGATGCAAATTTGTGCCACAATTTCAAAAACTAAAAATGTTTTATATGTTTCAGGTGAGGAGTCGGCCGGTCAAGTTAAAATGCGAGCCAAAAGATTAGGCGCTGAGTCTGATAAACTTAATTTTGCAAGCAGTACTTCGGCTAATGATATTGCAAAAACGATTGAAACTGGACTTTTTGACCTCGTCATTATCGACTCAATCCAAACATTAGCCGTCAATGAAATTTCTTCTGCGCCAGGCACGGTTTCCCAGGTCACCAACTGTGGTAATCTTATTATCCGTGCGGCTAAGTCGACCGACACTGCAGTTATTATTGTCGGTCACGTTACAAAAGAGGGAACTTTGGCTGGCCCAAAAGTGCTTGAACATCTAGTTGACGTGGTAATCAATTTCGAGGGTGATCGTTATGGTGGTTTTAAAACGATTCGCGCCATCAAAAATCGCTTTGGCTCGACTAACGAGGTTGCAATTTTTGAAATGGACGAAAAGGGGCTTAATGAAGTTAAAAATCCGAGTGCTGCCCTACTGGCTGAGCGCCAAAACACGGATGGATCTATCATTTTAGCTACGCTTGAAGGCACTCGTCCGATTCTTGTTGAAATCCAAGCCCTCGTCACTCCAAGCAATTTTGGTTATCCAAAACGTACTGCTTCTGGTTTTGATATCAATCGTCTAAACCTTCTCATCGCCGTTATTGAACGACGTACTAAATTAACTTTGAATGATAAAGATATTTTCATTAACGTAGTCGGTGGTATGAAACTTAGCGATTCAGCTGCTGATCTCGCGGTTTGTCTGGCGATTGCTTCGGCCGCGGCTGGTCGTAAGTTGGGCGAAGAGTATGTTGTGTTTGGTGAAGTTGGTTTGGGCGGCGAAATTCGTTCAGCATTCCGCCCCGACCAGCGCATTGCTGAAGCTAAAAAACTTGGCTTTAAGCACGCCATTGCTCCGGCAACAATCAAAGATAAATTTGTGATTCCTGCTAAAGACCTACGAGATATTTTAATTAAATATGTGAATCAAAAATGAAAATTCTCGGCATTGATCCAGGCACCGGCATCTGCGGTTTTGGCGTAATTGAAATTAAAAAATCCGCTAGAGTCGATAGTCAAATTAAGATGTTAGATAATGGCGTAATTACTACGCCCGCCCACACTCCGCTGCCCGAGCGACTGGAAGATATTTATAATTCTTTACATGAAATTATCAAGCTTAATCAACCTGATTGCGTTTCGATTGAGAAACTTTTTTTCACCAAAAATATCACCACTGGTATTTCCGTAGCCGAGGCGCGTGGCGTGGTCATGTTAGTTTGCAAACAACATAAATTACCAATTTTTGAATATACCCCAAACGAAATTAAAAAAACTATTGCCGGTTTTGGTAGCGCTAAGAAAAAACAGATTCAGGAGATGGTGCGAATTCGTCTAAATTTAAAAACTGCGCCAAAGCCGGATGATGCCGCCGATGCGCTTGCCGCTGCCATCACCCATTCAATCTATCATCGCTTCCTGTGATATAATTTAAGCATGAAAACTTTTAGGCGCTTAATTATCTTTATCATTCCATTATTGCTAATCGGATTTTCAGTCAGTACTCTATATAAATGGAACTATATCCAGCATCGTCAATTTATTCCAAACGAGCTTAGTATTCCCGAGATCCAAACTGGCGCTGACTTCAATCGTAATCACATTGACGATGCCACTGACATTCTTGATGGGGCGCTCGACTACATCTCAGCCAAGCCTCAATACGAAGAGTTGAAGAAATATCCCGACGGTTGGCCAACGGAAAATCGCGGCCAAGCTGGCGATGTAATTGCGATGGCCCTAAAAAATGCTGGCTATGATCTTCAGAAATTAATCACGGAAGACCTCACAAAAAATCCAGCTGCCTACAAAAATCAAATTACCGACAAAGATCTCGCCTTTCGCTCAGTCGGCAATCAGTTTGTCTTTTTCTCGCGCTACGCTACCCCAAAAACACTTGATTACGAAGACGTTAAAAAGTGGCAGGCCGGTGATATTGTCTTTTTTGAAAAAGGTCACGCAGCCGTTGTCGCGGATAAAGTTAATCAAAAAGGCGTACGCTTTATTATTCATCATTTCTGGCCATACCAAGCTGGCTATTATCAAGATATTTTAGAATCCGGTGCTTGGGGTAAAATCACTGGCCACTTCAGTGTTAACGAAGGTATGGCTTCACCGCACACTGATTAGTGACGGTTAACTTTTTCGTCACGCTCATCTTTTTCGACGTGAACAAGGTGTGTGATGGTTTCTAGTTCGTCGATTGGCGTATCGACATATTTAAAAGTATAGGTTGTCTCTTCGCCGATGGTTGACATACGCAGCGTTCCGACTTTAATTAAATGCTCCCAAATTCCAGATTGTTTAAAAGATACATCTTCAATCGAAACTAAATCAATTACATTCGTTGAGCTTGAAAAAAGTGAAGCCTGTGCTTGCTGAATAATACGCTTGTTCGTCACAAATAAACGGTTGTTGGAATAGACATTTAAACCGATTAGTGCAGCAATTACTATTACACCAAACACTACATCGATTACAATACTAAAGAATCCGCGCGACATTGCATCCATCGCAAAAACCGAATTGGTCATTGTCTTAGAAATCAGAATGTTTAATGTGATAAAGAAGATGGCGGCTAATGCAACTCCTGCCCAAGTCAAAATTGGCACTACTCCGGAGCGTTTAATCTTCAACACAACATATTCGTTCTCTTCCAACTTAATGTTTGGAAAATCTTTTCTCGAACGCGCGCGACGTAGTTTTAGTAATTCATTTTTTGCCATACATTTCTCCGTAAACTTTAAATAATTATATCACGACGGGGCATAATTTGCAATTATATAAAATTATTGTTTAATTGTGTTTAAGATGCTCGCGACCTTTAAACGTGACTTTACGTCCACGTGGTGTTTTTTCAATAAAACCAAGCTGAATTAAAAATGGTTCATAGTAATCCTCAATCGTATTAACCTCATCGCCAGTTAACGCTGCAATCGTTGTTAACCCAACCGGTCTGTCTCCATAATTTTCTAACATCAATTTCAGCATATTTCGGTCGGCCGGGTCTAACCCCAGCTCATCAATTTCCATCAACTTTAACGCCGCAGTTGCGATGTTGCTATCAATAATTCCGTCCCCATTCACATCAGCATAATCGCGCACACGCTTAGTGATACGGTTCGCAATTCTAGGCGTTAACCTCGAACGAGTCGCCAGCATCTCTGCCGCCTCTTCCTTGATAGGGGTATTTAAAAGTCCCGCCGTTCGTTTGATGATCTGTTTAATTTCAGGCTCTTTATAGTACTCTAAACGGTGTGTAATTCCGAAGCGGTCCCGTAGTGGTCCAGCCAGTGAACCTGTCCTGGTGGTCGCGCCAATCACCGTAAAATGTGGTAAATCCAGCCGAATTGAGTTCGCTGCTGGGCCTTTTCCAACTACGATATCTAGTTTATAATCTTCCATTGCGGAGTATAAAATTTCTTCCACTGCCCTACGTAATCGATGAATCTCATCAATAAACAGGACGTCGCCCTCTTGTAAATTTGTCAAAATCGAGGCCAGATCTCCCGCTCGCTCGATCGCTGGTCCAGTCGTCACTTTCAAGTTAGCCCCAAGCTCGTGTGCAATCACATTTGCCATAGTCGTTTTGCCGAGCCCAGGTGGTCCATAAAGTAGCACATGGTCCAATGTCGTGCCGTCATCGCGTTTTTTAACCGCGTCGATCGCTAGCTTTAAGTTCTTTTTCAAACGCTCTTGTCCGATGTATTCGGCAAAATTGATTGGACGCAAACTTTGTTCAATGATCTGTTCTTCAGTATCTTCTTCGTGTGTGGTATTATCAACCACTCTTTCAATCCCCATAGAGGCCTCCGTAGTTCTGTCTCATTTATTATAACACGAATTTTTCACTCCATTTCCCCCACTCTCATTCCACTTATGCTATAATAAAGTATATGAAGGTCCTATCGGCTAATAATAGAACTCTACCTCTAAAAAATCTAGAGCATCAACTCCCCATCATTTTATCTACTAAACTTTTTGTCCTTTTTTCTTTTCTTACTCTCTCTTTCATGATCTTTCAACTTTTTTCTCCCATCGTCTCTTCTAATGCTGAAACCGAAAATACTGCTAAAGTCTCCACTCCAGCTGGCACTATTTCTCTCGCCACAGAAGATAACGTCACTATAAACATTACTCCAACTCCAACCCAAAAGATCTATTCTAAAACCACAGCCCTAAAAATCACTAACTCTTGTAAAAAAGGTGCCACTATCACTCTCTCTACTAACAAATCACATAATAACCTAGAACGCCAAGGCGCAGATACTTTAACTAAAGCTATTGCTTCAATTACAACCACCGGAAACCTAACCGATAATTCTTGGGGCTACACGCTAGACAATACTAATTACTCAAAAGTTCCAACCAAAGACCAGTCTCCCGCTACCATCTATAATACAAATACCGCTACAGCTTCCACCACTACTCCAGAAAACCTCAACCTTACCTACGCTGTTAAGACGGACGACACTATTCCATCCGGTACCTACACTAATGATCTAGTCTACACTGTTAATGTAAAACCAGAATGCTTACAATACACTCTAAAGTTTAACCTAGATAACGGTACCGGCAAGCCAGGTGCAACCTACACTGATAGACAACTATCCTATGGCACAAAGGTTAATCTTGCCGACCTCACTCCAACCCGCACCAACTACGAGTTCATGGGTTGGACTACCACAACAAATAATCCTGCTATCTCCTCAGCCACCTACGATGATGATGCCAATATAGATATTAACCCTACCAACGAAGCTGAAGTAACACTCACTGCTAAATGGAAACTAAAACTTAAAGATATCTTCACTATCTCCAATATGCAACAGATGAACCCAAATATCTGCCTAGCTAGTACCACCCCACTTGCTACCACTACTCAGCTCGACACTGATGGCTCCCATAGGGGCGACCCAAACTATGTCCCAACTGTCACTCTCACTGATACTAGGGATAATAATACCTACACTGTCTCAAAACTTGCCGATGGCGAATGCTGGATGACACAGAATCTCCGTATCGCTGGAAAAACCATCACCCCAGCCGACTCTAATGTTACCTCGAACTACACCATCCCGGCCTCCTCTATTTCTGGCTTTAGCTCCAACGATACCTCAAACGCTTATATAGATAGCAACGACGGTTTCTATAACTGGCATACCGCTACCGCTGGTACTGGTACTGCTGCGCTTACCGTCAATGGTCAAAACGTTCCAGCTTCCATCTGTCCAAAAGGCTGGAGATTGCCAACCGGTGGCGATACTGGCGAATTTAAGACCCTCTATAACAGCTATAATTCTTTTAGTGCTCTAACATCTAGCCCAGTAAACATTACCCTCACGGGAGTCATACTGAATGGCTCACATCACGGTCGTAATGTATACAGTCGCTATCTGACCTCTACCGTTTACTCCAGTAACTATGCCTACAACCTACTTGTAAATAATTCGAGCATCAATCCTGCGAATTATGGCAATGCGCATGCCGGGTCCTCTATCCGTTGCATTGCTGATAATCCAACCGTCCATAATATTTCTACTATGCAGCAGATGACACCAAAAACCTGCATCAATACCACTGTCCCGTTCAAAACTGCTACTCAGCTCGATACCGATGGCTCCCACAGGGGCGACCCAAACTATGTTCCAACTGTAACTCTCACTGACGCCCGAGATAACAACACCTATACCGTCTCAAAACTCGCCGATGGCAAATGTTGGATGACTAAAGATCTCCGCATCGCCGGAAAAACCATCACTCCAGCCGACTCCGACGTTACCTCAAATTACACTATTCCGGCTTCCTCAATCAACGGCTTTAATTACAATAACGCCTCAAACGCTTATGTAAATAGTGACAGTGGTTTTTATAACTGGTATACCGCTGCTGTTGGTACTAGCACCCAAGATCTCTTTCATCACGGACAAAACACTACCGTCTCCATCTGTCCAAAAGGCTGGAGATTGCCAACCGGTGGAAATAGTGGTGAATTCCAAGCTCTCTATAATAACTATAATTCACCGTTGGCACTAAGATCTAGTCCAGTGAATCTCACTCTCTCCGGCCGCGTGAGTAGTAGTTCACGCGACTATCAAGGCTCAAACGGCTACTATTGGTCCTCTACGGTCTACTCGGACGACGACGCCTATGTTCTGTACCTGCACACCTCGGTTGTCTACCCTGCCTACCATCTCGAAAGACGCCTCGGGCTCTCCGTACGCTGTATCGCTCGCTAGCCTATATGGCTACATAGTGCCCGCCCAGTTCAATAACTATATTGCTTTCTAGGTCTAAAAACATCCTTCGCTTTCCGCTTTACAACAGATTAAAGTTTTGTTATAATCATTCATGGAAGGGTGGCCGAGTGGTTGATGGCACTGGTCTTGAAAACCAGCAAGTTAACGCTTCGCAGGTTCGAATCCTGTCCCTTCCGCCATTTTAAGATTTTGGCATCGTAGCTCAGTTGGTTAGAGCGTAGGACTCATAAGCCTAAGGTCACTGGTTCGATCCCAGTCGATGCTACCATCTTAGCCTATCTCGCATTCTAAACTCGCCTCAGCTAGCGAGTCTTTTTTGTGCTATAATAGTACTATGAAGAAAAAAGGTTTTACTATCTTAGAATTAGCGGTGGTTATCGTTTTCGCCTCACTACTTCTTATTATTTTCTTTTTGCAAAAAGTAAACACGGATGCTATGCATCGTGACGAACAGCGCAAAGAGTCGATTAACGCTATGTATTATGCTCTTGAAGAGGGTTTTTATGCTGAAAATGGCTATTATCCTGAAAAAATTTCTGAGGAAAATCTGAAAGTGATGGATCCCCAGCTTTTCACTGACCCTCGTGGTCTTAATCTTGGTACCGAAGGTAGCTCCCTTGTTTATGAGCCGGCGAATTGCGAAAATACCAAATGTCAGGAATTCACGCTCCGCGCTAATCTTGAAAAAGAAGACACTTTCATTAAAAAGAATCGTGAGCATAAAAAATGATCGCCCATATTTCTGGTGAAGTTGCCGAAAAATTTGGCAATTCCGTCATTGTTGATGTCCATGGTGTTGGCTATGAGTTGGCACTTACTGCCATTGATGCCGAAACTACCGTAGTCGGTAAAACCTATAAGTTCTATACTTATCATTCAGTGCGCGAGAACGGGGAAGACCTTTATAGTTTCTCTAGTCTTGCTGCTAAAAAACTTTTTGAGCTGCTTATCTCAGTCAACGGTATTGGTCCAAAAGCTGGCATGGCTATCTTAAGCCTTGCTGGTCCCGAAGATGTCCGAAACGCAATCGCTAATGCAGACACCACTTTTGTCTCTAAAGCTTCTGGTGTCGGTAAAAAGTCTGCCGAGCGTGTGATCGTAGACTTGCGAGACAAAGTTGGTCTTCCATCTCGCGTTGGCACCACTGCCATCTTCACTCCAGCTCAAACCACAGTAGAAAAAGATGATGCCCTCGATGCGCTCATTGCGCTCGGCTTCCCGCTCAAAGAAGCTACCGAGGCTCTCGAGCAAGTTGATCGCACCCTGCCGGTTGAAGAGAGAATTAGGCTAGCTCTAAAACAACGAAGTTAACCATATTCAATTTTCGTAATACTAATCTAATCTAATCTAATCTAATCTAGAGTCTAGTCTAGTCTAAGTTGAGTATTATTAACTTAGCGCCATCAGTTTTGTATCGGTAGCAGACCGTTAAATTCACTATATTTAACAATGTTTCATTAAAAAATCAAATCAAAAACCTAAAAATATGTTATAATATAGTTAAGAAACTAACATTTTAACAATGTTTTATCAAAATTAAATAATTTATCATTTTTATTCTAAAAGGAGAGAATATGTCAGGACACAGTAAATGGGCAACCACTAAACGCCAAAAAGCTGTCGTTGATGCTAAGCGTGGTGCATTATTCACTAAAATCGGTAACCAAATCGCAATCGCTGCTCGCGCCGGTGCTGATCCAACCATGAATGCCTCTCTTGCTATGGTGCTTGAAAAAGCTCGTCATGCTAATATGCCAAAAGCTAATATCGAGCGTGCTATTGCTAGGGCGGCTGATAAAAATGCCGCAGCTATGATTGAGGAGACTTATGAGGCCTATGGTCCAGTCGGGGTCGGTATCATTATTGAAGTTGCGACTGATAATAAAAATCGTACCATGCCTGAAGTTCGTCATACTCTTGATAAAAATGGTGGCCGGATGGCTGACCCAGGTTCAGTTATGTTCCAATTCTCTCGTAAGGGCGTTATCTTCATTTCCGACAAAGGTGAAGATGCTTTGATGTCTGCTCTTGATGCTGGCGCAGAAGATGCAGTCGAGGAAGATGATGGTATTGAAATTATTACTGAACCAACTGACCTTATGAAAGTTCGCCAAGCTCTAATTGATGCTGGCTTGACAATTGAATCTGCTGAGTTGAAATACATGCCAAACACTACCGTGCCAGTTGCAGGTGACGACGAAGATAAGGTCACTAAACTACTCGATGCTATCGACGACCTCGATGATGTCGTTAACGTCTTCACCAATGCAGAATAATTGGTTGGTCGGCTATCTTTTATAGATTTTATTACTAGAAATCGCTACTATCTGTCGCCTGATTTAACTCATCAACGATTAAGTCGTAATTAAAACCCTGCCGCAGTAGATATTGTTTTAATTTATCGTCCGTATAACCGCGTCGTCGTTTCTTTTGAATCATTTTTTGAATTTCAGTTTTATCGTTACGCACTTTTTCGCCAAATTCATTTTCGCCGAGCACTTCCTGAATTATTGCATTTGAGACACCCTTATTCCTGAGTTCAAGCCGTAATTTTTTCTCGGAAATACCCTTCGCCCGGTTGCGGTTTTCTACGTAAAATCGCGCAAATCTCTCATCGTCGAGTATTTTTAAGTCGGTCAGCTTATTAATTACCGCTTCAATGTCGGCCACGCTAATCATTGCACCCGGTTTTGTTGGCAGTCCAGTTTTTGCTTGCTTCGTAAATTCGAAGCGATTATCTTCCGTAAAATCGCGCTCCCTGATTTTTTGATTTTTTTCACGCACGCTTTTTCTAAGCTGTTTGATTTTCTCTCGATAATCCTCATCCGTTTTTATCCTCGTTAGAAACTCATCGTATCTTTTCTGCCCGAGTTCTCTTTTAATTTTCTTGCGTTTAAGATAATCTCTAATCTCTTTTTCTGAATGCGGTCTCGAGAGGGCATATTCTAAACTTCTCTGTAGTAGCTTACCAAAATCTGACGCCGCCTGGATTTCTTCTAACTCAGTTTCTGTATATTCATTATTGATTCGAACCTTCATCTCGGCTACTTGTTGAATCGTCAAAGAAAAGGCGAATTTATGGTCCACGAAAACATTTACTCGATTCTGGTCTCGAGTTGCAGTCTTTAAATCGGTGATTTTTTTTACTCCAAAATCAGCCGATTTTTCAGTAGTTGCGTTATTTAAGATTTTCATCTAAATAATTTTTATCTTATCTAATCCTTTTGAATTACAGCTTTATTTGCTGTCTACATTCACTCTTGAAGCTCTCGCATAATTCATCAGTTACGTCGATCAACTAAGATTACTCTTCTTCGGCAGTTGCTTTTTCGCGCACTTTTGCTTCAATTTCCGCCATCAATTCCGGCTTTTCTTTAAAAATACGCTTGACGGTTTCACGCCCTTGTCCGATAGTCTCGCCATTATATTTTAAGAATGCACCAGCCTTATCGACTACGCCGTATTGTACCGCTAAATCAAGAATGTCGCCAGTCTTCGAAATACCTTCGTTGTACATAATATCGAACTCCGCGCTCCTAAATGGTGCCGCAATTTTATTTTTAACAATCTTAATTTTAGTGCGGTTTCCAGAGATATTTTCGCCATCTTTAATTTGTCCGATACGGCGAATGTCAATTCGAACTGAAGCATAAAACTTCAATGCATTACCACCGGTTGTCGTTTCAGGGTTACCAAACATCACGCCAATTTTCATGCGAATCTGGTTGATGAAAATCACGGTTGCTTTTGACTTAGCGATAATACCGGTCAATTTACGCATTGCTTGGCTCATTAAGCGCGCCTGCAGACCCATCTGTGCATCACCCATATCGCCATCAATTTCAGCCTGTGGTACTAAGGCAGCTACGGAGTCCACTACGATTAAATCCACTGCCCCAGAGCGCACCAGTGTTTCACAGATTTCTAGTGCCTGTTCGCCGTTATCTGGTTGCGAAATTAAAAGATCGCCCGTATTCACGCCAATTTTTCTAGCATAAGCTGGGTCTAAAGCGTGCTCAGCATCAATAAAGGCTGCTTGTCCGCCAGTTTTCTGAATTTCTGCAATTGCGTGTAGGGCTAAAGTAGTTTTACCCGACGATTCAGGACCGTAGATTTCAATAATTCGACCTTTTGGGTAGCCACCACCTAATGCTAAATCGAGCGAAAGCGAACCTGAGTGAATTAACTCGATATCAATTTTCTTCGATTCACCAAGTTTCATGATTGAGCCTTCGCCAAATTGTTTCGTAATTTGCGCGACTGCTAGTTTTAGCGCTTCGCTTTTTCCGTCAAGTTGCTCACCTTTTTCTGTCTTTGCGGATTTTTCAGAAACAGACTTTGCCATTTTACCTCCTAATATATTACGCTTATTATATCATTTTTTGCCCCAAAAATGAAAAATAGGCTATCTGATTCGGTTACATTTCATTGGGCTGAAACGTTGGTTTGAGAACTTTAGCCAGAAACCTTAACCTAAAAATAGCAAAACTTATTTTTCACTGCAAGCACAAGCATTTTCCCTAGTTAATCGTAAGTGCTATAATAGATGCATGATTAAGATTTATGCTACTGATACCTGTGTTTATTGCCACGCGCTAATGGAGTGGTTTGAAAAAGAGGGGATTAAATACGAAGCGCACGACGCTAATGAGGACCCTACTATTACGAGCGTTCCAGTGACAAGAATTGAATTAAAAGACGGCTCAACCATTGAGGTGCTTGGTTTTGATCGCCCTGCTATTAAAGATGCATTAAAGAAATTGGCTGTCTAAGGTCTAAAATACTTTCATAAGGTTGTTCTTACAAGATGAGCAAACAAACTAAACCCCAAACGAATAACGAAACGACAAAACCGCCACTCTTGTTTATTCATGGTTTCAGGGGCAATCATCTTGGTCTCGCTGAAATTGAAACTTATTTTAAAAAACAGGGCTATGACTGCTACGTACCGGATATTCCGCCGGCGCTTAACACTAAAAAAGAGCACGTCCCAAAACTTTCAGCATATACCGCTGATGGCTACGCCAAATGGGTTGCAGATTATATCCTAGAACATCACCTCGACCGCCCAATTCTAATCGGGCACTCCATGGGTTCGATTATTTGTGCTGCTACCGCTGAAAAATATCCTGAACTAATTAACGAAAAGATTTTCTTTCTCTCTCCGATTTGTGAAACGCCGCCGCCCTTCATCTGTCAAGTCGCGCCACTAGTGAGATTTGTTCCTTCTAAGCTTTCGAGCTATCTCACTACAAAATATCTCATCACTCCAAAAGATAAACATACGCTTAAGCAGGTGCTTGATATCACTTACCGTTGTGCAGAAAAATTCACTAGCCTTAGTGATGTTGGGCGCGCCGCTAAATTCAGCATTAGCTATTCAATTTCTGATTTTGATTTCAAAAAACAAGCTGTTTTTATCGCCGGTGAAAGTGATAAGTTGAACTCTCAAAAACAAGTTAAAAAAATGGCCAAAAAATATCAATCTGAACCAATTTTTCTCGCCAACTCTGGCCATCTCGTTAACTATGAACGCCCATTAGCGCTCGCAAAAGCCATTGAACAAAATCTCTAGCTTTTCGATCGAATAAAAACTAGTTGCTCGATCGAACAAAAAACTAGTTGAATAAATTTTTCTAGCTTTCTGACCGAGCGAAAACTAATTGACCCACTTAATTAAGCGCTGGTATTCTTCGCTATTTTTGTCGTACGAATCTAAGATGTCTTCCGTGTAGGTTTTTCCGTTTTCGATATTGAGCGTCTCTACATCTGAGCAGGCCGCCAGTAAGCGGATAATTGCCTCATCAGTATCGACCGTTGTCATTGATTTTGCCTGACCATGCGAATGCACTCGCAACTCTTTGTAGACGAAGCGTTTGATACCAGCCTGCAAACAATACTTCAGGCAGTTTTCGCAAGTTGCCATTTTATTGTAAAGTGTACATCCACTTACATCTCGACCGGCAAAAATTAAAGCATTCATTTCTGAGTGGATTGCAAAATAGTACTTCATTGGCCGCTCAGTTAAAGTCATCTTTGACTCGTCCGCTCCCTGAATTGTCCCATTATATCCGAAGGAAACCGGCCTCTTTCTCGCATCTACGATTACGCAGCCATTTTGCGAGCTCGGGTCCTTCGACTTTTTTGCAACCTCCTCCGCAATCCCCATAAAGTATTCATCCCACGATAGTTTTTTCTCTGTCATTATGCCTTCTCGCTTAATTTCTTTTAGTATAACACAGCTCCAAATGAGAATGAAATTTCTATTTTTGTCCGCTAATGTTAAACTGAAAATCTGACCTTCTCTGTATTTTAAATATCGTTTCCGTTTATGCTTGATAATTCAAAAAACTTTGCTAGTATGGTATCGACTCAAATTTAAAGAAAAGTATTAACTTAACTAAAGGGATTTTTATGAAATTTTTTAAAATAACACTTCTCTTTATTTTGATGCTCATACCAGTATTTGTCTCAATCAGTGTCCAGTCTCTGTCTGAGCCTACTTGCAGTGACTATGAATTTATCTTTGCTCGCGGTTCAGGCCAATCCTTGGATGCTTCAGATTTTAATGCTTTTAAAAGCGAAATCACTAAACGCTTTAAACGGGAAAATATCTCATTCTATGAAGTTGGTTCAAGCCAGAACGGCTATCCAGCTGTTGCGCTAAATTTTTCGACCGCTCTTGGCGCCTATATCTCGGCCGGTAAATCTTATCGTTACGGCGATTCAATCAATCGTGGCAGTAAAGAGCTAATTCTACATATCAATTCAGCTTCAAAGCAATGTAAAAACAAAAAGTTTATTCTCGCCGGTTATTCACAAGGCGCTCATGTTATCGACCGTTCTCTGAACTTTATCAATTCTGATAAGGTTGTCTATGTTGCAAGTTTTGGTGATCCAAAACTTTACCTTCCGGAGGGGAAGCGCGCCTGCCAACATGTTGGCTTGTCGCCGTATCGAGTCTACGCCCCAGATTGCAAAATTAAAGAGGGTATATTAGGTGGCATGAAGCCATACCAGCCAGCTGGATACTATAATAAAATGGGTATTTGGTGTAATCAGGACGACCTTATTTGTGGCTCGGCGCTAAATATATTTAATCCACTAAAAACTCACGTTGCTTATATTGAAAAAGGCAGTTATCAAAAATTTGCTGAAATTGTTTCTAAGAAAATTGCAAACATTAAAATTAAATCAGCTCGTCACGCCGATAAAAAGGATATAGTTAACACTAAAACCCCAAATAAAGATAATACAACCATCACTAAACCCAATCCTATCGAAAAAGATGGTGTAGTCAATACTAAGACTGATCCTACTGATGCAAAATATTCTGAACATAAGCCGATGGATGTTGCGATAATTCTGGATTTCTCTAATGTATTTTTGCTTCCAGCTGGTCAGAATAGAATGTTTTCCGATGCCGTCCGTGATAAGATTATTAAATTATTGCATCAAGGAGTACGTGTTTCATTATATATGAGCTATAGTCTTTATCGTATTCAAGAGCCGACTCAGGTGATGGTCCCATTTGATTATGATCATATCATAGAAGAAGACTTGGATAATATGCTGTTCTCCATCGTTTCAGACAAGCCATATCTTCATGTCAATGAAAACAATCTATATGAATCAATTGCTTATGTTGCTCGTAATGAAGATTGGTTTAAAGGATATGAGCACAATATCTATGTCTATAGCAACTACCATCATACTTCGCAGCTAGGTAGATATGGCACGACTCGTGAAGAGGCGCTTAAAATTGCAAAAGATCATAACATTAAGCTTACTGCCATATCTGATCTGCCATCACCGCAGGATGATTTTTCTGACACAAAAAATATCTCTACTTTTAACAGCACTAGCTTAGGCGATTTCTCTACAATAAAAAATAGTTCTCACCCCGCTAAAAGTACTAACTTAATTAAAATGTCTAAAACTTCAGCCTATAATCCTAAAAACTATTTCAGTAAAACTATTAAGATTAATCAATCCTCACCCTACACTTTAATTGTAGTAAATGATTTAGTTTATGGTATTTCTAAAAATAAAACCATCACGATTACCGATCTGGATCGTCGTGCCGATAATGAAATTCGGATAGTTGGTTATGACGAAACTGGCCACGCCTCAAATACAAAAACTATCAGCTATCCGTCTGAAAAGATCACTCCACCCGAAACCGGCATCCCTAAACTATAAGATCACTCCACCCGAAACCGGCATCCCTAAGCTATAAAATCATTTTGCCTAAACTTGGCGACCTTCAAAAAGACCAATCATTCTTGAATTTGAGATACTTTATGGTCTAGATGATAAATGCCAATGTTCGCCAAACTCACATTTATAAACAGACAATTCTGGCGCTCCATAGTCGTATTGCGCCACCTTTGCCGCAACTTCCGCCTCTTCACGTGTCGCGTAGCAAACTTTCTTCGCGTCTCCCACCCAGCATTTTTTTGGCTCAATTTCTCTTATTCTTTGCATCATTTTCCTGATTCAATTTTATGTCGCTTTAACTATATTTCCTAGGATATTTTATATCTTCTAAGCTATTTTTGCCAATCCAATTTAATTTAATTTAATTTAATTTAATTTTAAATACCATTCCGGTCTTAGTCGGGCTGAATTGATATTTTATCCCGTAGTGTTCGAGAATACTTTTTACTACAAATAACCCAATTCCAGTGCCGCCATTATTTTCTCCATGTTCAAATATATTAAATAGTGCTGAGACACCCTGTCTTCTAATTGGCTGACATTGGTTTTCTATTCTCAACCAATGATTTCGACAGGTTATTAAAATCGTACTGTTATCATCAGCATATTTTACCGCATTGCTAATTAAATTGGAAAAAAGTTTTTGAAAGGCGGGCTTGGCTAGTCTAATTTTTTCGCGGTCCAACTGAATTTCTAACCTTAATTTCTTCGCTAGAATTAGCGGACGATAGTCTTTTATAATTTTCGGTAGCTCTCGTTTAATAGTTATTTGCTCCGGCTTTTTTAACCATGACTGGTAAGACGAGGCGTTAAGGATTTCTAAAATCATTGTCGCCATTTTATCAACTATTTTAATTGATTCACCAAGATACTTTTTATGGTCCCGATATTCGCCAACTTCATATTGCATGTTCTCTAAAGTAATTCTTAATCCGGATAGTGGCGTTTTTAATTCATGTGAAGCACTACTTAAAAATGTACTTTTTGCTCGCTCAACATCGCTCGCAATTTTTTCTGCTTCAATCAGTGGCTTTACGATAATTTTTGATGACATGTATGCAAAAATGATTGAAAAAACTAGCCCAACCGCAAGTGAATATGGTAAAAAGTTTAGGGTTAAATTCTCAGCATCTTTTCTCGCATTGCGCGATGAGATAAATTCTAAAATAAGTTCTTTGTTATCATTCAATCTAACCGTTCTAATCTCAATGAACACGGAATTATCCGAACTAGTTTTATCGACCGCTACTTCATTTTTAATATCTAAAACGTCATTACTGTCATTTTGAGCTCTAACTGAAATACTGATTGATTCGTTTTGCTGATAAACTTTTAGGTAATTCTTAACACTTACTTCATCAAAACCGTTTAAAGCTTGCGCAACTGCGTCCGCTTTTTTCGTTAACTCATCCTTAGTATTTTCTAGATAAAAATGCGGTAAAAGGCCATAAATTATAATATGCAGTATAACTAGTAAGCTCGCCATAATCGCCATAGCTACACTGAAAGTCCGAGTAAAAATTTGCGATTTTTTCATCCCAGCTCCAACTTATAGCCAACATTTTTTACAGTCACAATACAGTCAAGCCCCAACTTTTTACGTAGCAACTTAATATATACATCGACTACTCGTTCAAGCGGAATCTCTTCATCATAACTCCACGCCTTTTCAATAATTTGGCTGCGTGTCAAAATTTGATTTTGATTATTTACTAATACCTTTAATACTTCTAGTTCCTTTGGGTTGATTTTAATTTTTTGGCCAGCCACAGTCGCTACATAATTTACAAAATCAACTTCTAGATTTTTGTATTTCCACCCTTCGTTGACGGGATTTCTCCGTCGATAAATAGCTTCAATTCTTGCTGCCAGTACGGCTAGTGAAAACGGTTTATTGATAAAGCCATCCGCCAGTGTATTAAAGGCAGCAATTTTTGTTTCATCGTCACTGAGCGCAGTTAACATCAAAACCGGCACTTCACTTTGCTTACGAATGAGTTGTAGTACTTCTAGACCAGATTTCTTCGGCAGCATAATGTCGAGCAGGACAAAATCAATTTCATTTTGTTCAAATTTCAATAAAGCCTGCTCGCCATCAAACGCTTGTACGTAGCTATGTCCAGAGTTTGCTAAAAAGGCACAAATACCATCGCTAATCGCCACCTCATCTTCAACTACTAAAATCCTCATACACCTATCATAGCACAGTCAAAACTACGCAATTTCAAACAATAACTCTTTCGGCTGTTTTCTCATTAGGCTGCTTGAGCTGATTATTAGTGACGCTAAAATCACTATACTTCCACTCACGACTACGAAAATTAAATCAGCTGGCTCAATTTTAATTTCTAGGTCAGTAATTGTTTTATTAAAGCCGTCAATTTCTGCGCCACCAGCTAATTTTGAAGTTGCAGCTTCTTTGTTTAATTCTTTAGTAATGCCAGTAGTCACATTTTTTACAATACCACTTGCTATGCTGCCACCAGTCTGGCTCGCAAAATAGTAGGATACGCCGAAGCCGACCACTCCAATCATTATTAGTTCCAACATAAATTGCCCAACAATCTGCCATTTATTTTTGCCAATTGAAAGCAAAATGCCAATCTCCTTGCGCCTTGCATTTAGCCACAAGAATAGGACTAAGGTCAAAATTGCGCCCGAGAAAATTAGTCCACCGATCAATAACTTGCTGGCAACTCCATAAACTCCAGCGATTGATTTTTGGAGTGACGGGAAATTACTCGACCCCTTTATTAGCTGATAAGATTTCCAATCTATTGCCAATTTTTGTGCCGCACTCATCACTTGGTCAAGGTTTTTATTTCCATCTACAAAGAACGTCGCATCTTGATAGATGGCATTTTCCTTAGTGTAGCCATAAAGTTTTGCAGCAGTATCTAAATCGGCGATTAAATTATTTTCATAAAGTTCCTGTGCGCTCGATACTCCAGTTTTATTTTTACCAGCAAATAGCCCCACGATTGTCACCTCCACTGTTTCGTCTGCCTGCTTTTCGTTATCCGCATCATAAATGTTTGATTTAATTTTTAATTTATCACCCACTTTTAAATTATTTTTCTTCGCCAAATCCTCATGCATTAAAACAGTCGCCACATCACTTTTTCCTAAATGACGACCATCAACCAACTTGAAAGTTTCCGCCACAAACTTATCTTCTTTTGTTGAATCGTTTACGCCGGTCACCATCAACGTTCGGCCAAACTTTCTCGCTCTTTCGGCATCTCTTGCCTCACCTTTTGCGGCAATAATTTCGTGGTCAACTAAATCCGCCACCACGCCCATGCGCTTGACATGCTCTTTTACTCCGTCAATTTTTGTAATTTGCGTAATATCTTCGCCCTTCAAATTTCCAGCACCACGTGGCGTGCCCGGGTTGGTTCGTCGGTTAATCTGCATTGCAAAGCTATTTGTAATATCTTTGAAGGTTTCTTTTGAAGCTTTTTCTGTTGCCGTTTTTATTGATAATCCAACCAGGCTCAGCGTTGACATAGTTGCGATAATTAATAAAATCACAACTGATTTTAATGGCTTCCTTGTAATATATCTAAAAGCATTTTTGAACATAAACTCTCCCTACTTAATTTTTAGCTGCTTATTTTTTAACTCTAAAACTTGGTCCGCTGCCGCCGCGACTTCTTTGCTGTGCGTCACCACAATCACACATTTTTTGTTTTTGTGCGCAGAACGTTTTAAAATTTCAATAATTTCCGTCGTGGTTTGCTCGTCAAGATTTCCGGTTGGTTCGTCCGCCAAAATAATTGGTGCTTCCGAGGCTAATGCTCTAGCAATGGCTACACGTTGTTGCTGTCCCCCCGATAACCTCATTACATTGCGCCTAATCTGCTCCTCGTCTAGTCCGAGTTCAGTTAAAATCTCTTTTTCAGCGCTACTATTTACTAGCCTGACATTTTCTAGCGGACTGAGATAATCGATTAAATTGTAATTCTGGAATACTAAAGTGATATGTTTTTTGCGGTGATAATTATATCCTTTTGTTTTAATGTCTTCATCGTCAAACTTAATTTTTCCCGCGGTCGGCGCATCTAGTCCAGCCAGTAGTGACAATAATGTTGATTTGCCAGCACCGGATCTTCCGATAATGGCGTAAAATTTTCCCGTGCTGAATTCAGCATTCAACTCGGTAAAAACTTTTTCTTTTGAATCCGAATAATGATATCCGACATTTTCTAATTTTAGTACTTTCATATTTCTCCTTTTCTATTATTAACTTATTTTTGCTAGTATTTTTTTCGGCTTCTGGGTCAAGATACTAATCGAAGTGAAAAGTACTGCGCTCATGATCACGATAGTCATAATTAAAAAGCTCAATCCTAAAATCGGCAGATTGATTACATTTGCCATGCTGCTATTTAGTGCCATTCCAGCTTGACTGATTTCTTCATTTGCCATTAAGCCTGCTAATAGTTGCCTCGATAAAACACCACCGAAAAACATCGCTATAACGGTTGCCGGTAAATTAAGTAATAATAATTCTAAAATAAATTGTCCGACAATTTGTAATTTTGTTTTTCCAATTGCAAGCAAAACTCCAATTTCATATACTCGTTCACGTAACCAGAGAATTAGAATTAAAGATAATGCAATTGTTCCAGCCAAAATAATTCCAAGCGTCATTATATTTAATAAACTTTGCATTGTTTTAATGCTGCTAGAAATTCCTTCAAAATCTTTTGCGTTTTTCGCTAGTTCTAGCTTTTGCCAATCCAGCGACATTTTTTTGATTTTCGCAATTGTTTCTTCCATTCTTTCTGGCTCTTCGAGGAAGAAAGTTGCCTGCTCTATGATGTTTTTGTCTGAAAATACACCCGCATTTTTCACCATCAGCTTATCTGTGCTCTCCGCTAGAGCCTGCCCACTTCTAAAATTCACATACACCATATTCTCGCTCAAGTCAGAAGACAGTCCGTTAAAGCTCTCTTGGACTTGTCCGCTGAATATCCCACTAATTTCAAAAATCTGCTCCTTCTTCTCATCGCTTAAACTGCCGAGCGTAATTTTATCGCCTAATGTCCAATGATTTTTTTCGGCTAATTTTTCATGTACAAGTATTTGATTTTTAGTTTCAGTATCCAGTTTCTTGGCCTCACTTGTTCGATTTTCATCTGAGTCAATCGGCTTGCCAGAAATCAATTTAAACGACTCGCTCGTGAAAGTATTTTCTAGGTTTGAATTATTTACCGCATAAACTTTTACTAAGTTTTTAAAATTTTCATCTATGCCGTCAATCTGAATTTTTTGTTCACCGCTAACCACTTCGCCCGTACTTAATTTAGCATCAACCGTTGTTCTATAATTCACTTTTTTAATTTTAAAATCCTTGCAAATTTGTTCGATCTCACTCGTTGTTATTTTGCCATCTTCAGCTATTCGCCGAATTTGAAATGAAACATTCGCCGTCGCTAAGACGCGCGACGCCATTTCTTTGCTGGCACTTTGTACAGCTAAGCACGCGTAAATACTGGCCGTAATAATTGTTAAAATTAACAATATAATTATTGCTCGAGTACTTTTTCGTCGAATGTAAGCTAGAGCTCGCTCAAATAGATTCATGAAAATTCCTCTTTAGATTTAATATATTTTTATTATCGCGCGCCAATGTGAAAATAATGTGAAATTTATGATATGATTTTTATAAAATAGTGACTCATAAAAAGTCATGAAAATTTCATTAAAAATTTCATAAAATAGGATGGGTGAAATGAGGCAAAAAGGGAATAACTCAATTTATCGTGGAACTGAAAAACATATTTTACGAGCATTATCGAAAATCTTAAAACGACACTCTCCAATTCGGATTAAAACCTGTGAAATTTCAAAAGCTGCCGGTCTCGCTAATTCTTCGTTTTATATTCACTATAAATCTTTAGCGGATCTGGTTGATAAGAATGAAACTAAGCTTCTAGCTGGACTTGAAGAATTGTTAAAACGTCAGGCTCATGAACGAAATAGCCTAGAATCGGATTTTAGAAACATTCTATTATATATGTACCAATATCGAGACTATTTAACTGTAGTCACGCACGCTAAGAATTTAGCTCTGCCCGTTGCGGTATTGAATTTATTAAAAACCATCATCGAGCGTAATTGGTTGGACTACGGCTGTCATACGAATAACTGCCTCAATCGGATTCTTTGCGCCGAGTTTATTGCCGAGTTCAGTCTCTGGCATGACGAGGCTTACTCTGTCGACACCATTCCGGAACATGCCCATCGCTTTGCCTACTTCGCCCAAAATACACCAAAATTTTTCAGCCAAATCTATCGCGAACCAGTGGATTCTAAATAGTTGTAAATAATACAACATAAATAAGCATTTTCATATTGACACCCCACATTTAGTGGTCTAAAATAAGTTCAGACGCTAAATGTAGAGTCAGCAATTCCGCAAAAAGAAAAAAATTAAATTAAATCAGTTTTGGACAGAAGCTATAGGAGGTATTTTTTATGTTCAAAAAAATTCAGAAGCGTGACGGTAAAATCGTTAACTTCAATGCCGAAAAAATCGTCGACGCTATCGCAGCTGCAGGTGCAGCTACCGAAGAATTTAAATATGATCGCGCTAAACAACTTGCCGAAAAAGTCACGAAATTAGCCGAAGAAAAAATCACTGTTCGCACTCCAAAAGTCGAACAAATCCAAGATCTTGTCGAGCAAGTTTTGATGGAGTCATCATTTAAGCGCACCGCTAAGGCTTACATTACTTACCGTCAGGAACGCAACCGTACTCGTGAGGCACATTCGCACCTCATGGAATCATATCGTAAAATTTCGCTTGCCGATGCAGCTGAAGATTCCGATATTAAGCGTAGCAACGCTAACGTCGACGGCGATTCCGCGATGGGTAAGATGCTTCAGTTTGGCGCTGAGGGTTCAAAAGAGTTTGCCAAAACCGTTTTAATGGATCCTCGCTTCGCTGCTCTGCACGATAATGGCGATATCCACATTCACGACCTTGATTTTTACGCTACTGGTACGCTTACTTGCTGCCAGACCGACCCACTCAAATTATTCGCTGACGGCGGTTTTAATACCGGTCACGGTCACCTTCGCACTCCAAATTCAATTGGTTCTTATGCGGCGCTCGCTGCCATCATTCTTCAAGCTAACCAGAATGAGCAACACGGTGGTCAGTCCATCCCTAACTTTGACTACGCTATGGCTCCAGGCGTTGATAAAACTTTCAAAAAGGCCTTGAAACGAAATCTCGAAAAATACAACCAGTTTGCTGAAAAAGCTATCAATGTCACTATCCCGGAGGATGTTGTATTCGGCGATGACGAGAAGCTTAAAAAGCTTAAAGTTCCAGCATCAGTTATTAAGGTTTCAAACGAAGATACTGAAAAGCAAACTTTCCAAGCTATGGAAGGCTTCATCCATAACCTCAACACTATGCACTCTCGTGCTGGTGCTCAGGTGCCATTCACTTCGATCAACTTCGGTACTGATACTACTCCAGCTGGTCGCCTCGTCAGTAAATACTTGCTTGAGGCAACCATGAATGGTCTTGGTAAAGGTGAAACTCCAATTTTCCCAATCAGCATTTTCAAAGTCAAAGAAGGTGTTAACTATAACCCAGAAGATCCAAACTACGACCTCTTCAAACGCAGTATGGAAGTTTCCGCAAAACGCCTCTTCCCGAACTTTACTTTTATCGACGCTCCATTTAACCTTCAGTACTATAAGCCAGGTGATTACCATACTGAAATTGCTACCATGGGCTGCCGCACTCGCGTCTTTGGCTCCATCTTCCCGGAGTCGGATGGTATCGTCACTGGCCGTGGCAACTGTTCATTCACAACTATCAACCTAGTTCGACTTGGCATTAAGCATGGCATCGCCTTGGGCGAACGCAAAGAAGCTGACTGGTCTGGTTTCTACAAAGACCTCGACTCCTTAATGGATATCGTTAAAGACCAGCTCATCGAACGCTATGACTTCCAGGCAAACCAACACGTCCGCAACTTCCCATTCTTGATGGGTCAAGGCAACTGGTTCGGTTCTGAAAAACTTGGCATGAACGATAAGCTCCGCGAAGTAATTAAACACGGTACGCTTTCTATCGGTTTCATCGGCCTTGCAGAAACTTTGGTTGCTATGACTGGTAAACATCACGGCGAATCTGAAGAGTGCCAGGAACTCGGCCTCGACATTATCACCCACATGCGTGAGCGCTGCGACATGTATATGAAAAAATACCATATGAACTTCTCTCTGCTCGCTACCCCAGCTGAAGGTCTCGCTGGTCGCTTCACAAAGATCGACCGTCGTGAATATGGCGTAATTGATGGCGTAACTGATCGTGACTTCTACACCAACTCATTCCACGTTCCAGTTTATTACCCAATCTCAGCCTTTGATAAAATCAAAAAAGAAGCTCCATATCACGCCCTTTGTAATGCTGGACACATTAGCTATATCGAGCTTGATGGCGATCCAAGCGACAATATCGAAGCTTTCGAAGCTGTTATTCGCCAAATGCATGATGCTGGTATTGGTTACGGTTCTGTCAACCACCCAGTTGATCGCGACCCAATCTGTGGTTTCGCTGGTATCATTAAAGGTGAGCGCTGTCCAAGCTGCGGCCGTCTTGAAGATGATGTTCTTTTCGAGCGTCTCCGCCGCATCACCGGCTATCTCGTTGGTAGCCTTGAGCGTTGGAATGATGGTAAAAAAGCTGAAGAAAGCTCTCGCGTTAAGCACTCAGTTTGTTTGAATGATAAAAACGGTGTTTATAATAAAGACCAAAAATCCGCTCGTGAAGCTGCTAAGAAAACCGCTAAGAAAGCTGTTGGAGCAGAATAATGGCTGAGTGGAAATCTCCAGTCAAAGGATCAGATCAGGCGCACATCCGCCTGTCTGGTCCAATCGAAAGTGATTCCATTGTCAACGGTTACGGACTTCGCGCTGTGATTTGGACTCAAGGCTGTTTCATTCACTGCAAGGGCTGCCAAAATCCTGAAACTTGGAATCCTGAAGCTGGCGTTTTGGTCGATCTAGAAGATGTCAAAAAAGAACTTCTTGCCATGAAGGGTCAGACTGGTCTGACCTTCTGTGGCGGCGAGCCGAGCATCCAAGCTGAAGCTTGCATTGAAATTGCTCGCTTTGTGAAAAAAGAACTCGGTTGGAATGTGTGGAGTTTTTCTGGCTATACTTACGAAACTTTAAAAGAAAAAGGTGGTAAACCCTGGGAGTTCGTTAAAGAGCTTGATGCTTTAATCGACGGACCATTTGTGCTCGAACAACGTGACCTCACATTGAAGTTCCGTGGCTCAAAAAACCAACGCCTACTTCATCTAAAAAATGGTGAAATCACTAAAGTTGAATAAGTTTTAAGTGCGCTAGCTAAGCTAAATCTTAAACCAATCTTTATGTAAAGTTATTAACTTGTCTTCGGGCAAGTTAAACTTTTTTTCGGGCGCATATTCTCGCACTGCTTTCAGAAAATCCTTAACTTGCGGGCCAGTTAATTTTATCTCGTGCTTTAAGAACGCAAATTTTAAAATCTCACACGCCAGCCGATCTTCCAGTTTTAGAAACCAGCCGCGTTTAAAAACTCCATCTTTTGGTGAAAGTTCAGTTAAGACTTTTTCAATTTTCACCCGCTTTAATTGTTGTGAAAAATACAACGCTTTAATTTTTTGATTCAGTTGAAAATGTGTTTCCGGCTCCATTATTTCTAACTTCGCGCGAATTCGGTTACGTAAAAACTGCTCGGAACTATTCGTTGGGTCCGCCCGAAAAGTAATTTTATTTCTCGCAGCATAAGTTAAAATATCAGCCCGTGATTCAGGTAATAATAAATCGTCATTTAAAAACGGACGCGAAACCTGCGGCATCGTAAAAGGTGTTAAACCGCGCCATCCTGTTCCGCGACTTAAATTGATAAAAACGCTTTCCACTAAATCGTCTAAATGATGTGCTGTGTAAATAAAGACCGGATCGTCAGGTAGACGTTTTCTAACGTCTTCGCGAATCGAAAATAGAAAATCATAACGCGCTTTTCGAGCTTCTTCTTCAGAACTTTTTTCGCCGAGCTTGGCGTGTCCAACGACAACATCGACCCCGAGCTCTTCGCAACGTCTTCGCACGAACGCTTCATCCTCATCCGCTGATGCTCTCGTGCCATGGTTAAAATGCGCCACTAAAATATCCGTATCATTTTTAAAAATATCGAGTAGTACCATCGAGTCTACTCCTCCAGAAACTGCCAAAATCTTTTTCATGTGATATACTAATTTTAACATGTTATTGAATTCAAATCGACTTCTCGGCTGCCCAGTGCTTAGTCTACATCTTGGCGGTCCGATTGGCGTCGTCTCTGAAATTATTATTAACCCAAATGATTTAAAAATCATGGCGCTTCGCGTTGACGGACCTCAGACCGGTAATGGGGAATATGGCGACCTTCTCGATATCTCTAGCGTGCGTGAATTTTCAAACCTCGGCCTGATTATTGATTCGATCGACGACCTCGTCTCGGACGGCGATGTGATTAAATTGGACGATATAATTAAATTAAACTTTGATGTAATCGGCCTAACTGTAAAAACTAAGCGCGGCACAAAACTTGGCAAAGTGATCGACTACACGTTTAATCCGGAGTCGATGCTTCTCGCGCAATTCATTGTAAAACGCCCACTCATGAAAGCTTTTTTAGATCCAGAATTGGTGATTGGTCGTTCCGAGGTTAAAGAAATTAACGACTATGAACTTATCGTAAAAGACGAAGAGTCAAAAATTAAAAAAGACCTAAAAAAGCAGGATTTTGTACCAAACTTCGTCAATCCGTTCCGCGACGGTAATTTTCTCGGCTCTTAAATGTAATTTCTATTTTTTCCTTCCATTTTTATTCCGCTTATGTTATAATCGAAGAACTGCCATTATTAGGGTCATGAAGATAAAAGTGTTAGCAATTACTGCCAACACTATAGTTATGTCAAAATGATCTAATAAAGTAAAAACTTTAAACTATCAAGGTAATAAAAGGGAAAAGGGAAAACCATGACATTATTAAGAAACCGCTCCATCATCAGCTTTAGAACGGCTACTAATTTTTCCATCTTCTCTCTTTTCCTTATCTTCGGCTTCGCTATTCTCTCTATCTTCGCCCCTATCTTCGGTTCCAACGCTACTAATAACTCCACCCAAGAACTCGCTGCTGAAATTAATCCTGTCATCTCCCTCTCTGCTCCCACCGAACTCAGCTTTAACATTAACCCCACTGCCACCGGTGTCTTCGATTCTAAAGAACTAAAAGTCAATATCTCTACTAACGCCATTAAAGGCTACGAACTCTACTTCTCCTCCGAAGACGAGCAAACCAACATGAAACACACTACTCCTAGCATTACTCAATCTATCTCTTCCACTTTCACTGGTTCTCTCACTTCCACTAATATGCAAAACAACACCTGGGGTTACTCTCTAAATAATACCGACTTTAAATCCATCCCAAAGAAAACTGAACAAGTTAAACTAAAAGACCTAAACACCTACCCCACTCCAGCTGAACGCACCCAGTCTATCTACTTTGGTGTAAAAGCCGACACTACTCTCCCTTCCGGCACCTACGAGAAGAACGTCATCTTCACTGCCGTTGCCCACGCTAACCCACCACACCTACGTGGCATCTTCACCATCTCCAATATGCAACAAATGAACCCAAATATCTGTAAAGCTAGTACCACTCCGCTCGCTACCGCCACTCAGCTCGACACCGATGGTTCCCACCATGGCGACCCGAACTACGTCCCAACTAAAACTCTCACTGACACCCGAGATAATAATACCTATACCGTCTCAAAACTCGCTGATGGCAAATGCTGGATGACCCAGAACCTTAGAATTATCAATAAAACCATCACCCCAGCCGACTCCGACGTCACGAATAGCTACACCATCCCAGCCTCCTCTATTTCCGGCTTTAATGCATACAACACTTCAACTGCCTATGTAGACTCAGGCAGTGGCTTTTATAACTGGTATACCGCTACGGCTGGTACTGGCACCCAGTCCATGTCCTCAGGAAATACCTCAGTCTCCATCTGTCCAAAAGGCTGGCGGTTACCAACCAGCGGAAGTAGTAACAGCGAATTCCAGACTCTCTATAATAACTACAATTCCTCCTCCGCTCTAAGATCTAATCCAGTAAACCTCACCCTTTCCGGCTACGTGGTCAGTAGCTCACGTAGCGATCAGGGTTCAAACGGCAGCTATTGGTCTTCTACGGTATTCTCAGGCGACAACGCCTACGTTCTGTACCTGGGTGGCGCGAATGTCTACCCTGCAAACAGCAATAGTAAGTACTACGGGTTTTCCGTACGTTGTATTGCTGAATATGAGACTCGCGCCATTCATAACCTCGCCAACATGCAAGAAATGCACCCAACGATTTGTGCTAATACCACCGCCCCACTAAAAACCGCCACAGAGCTCGATACTGACGGCTCCCATCACGGCGACCCAAACTATGTCCCCACTAAAACTCTCGTAGACACTAGAGATAACAATACTTACACTGTCTCAAAACTCGCCGATGGACGCTGTTGGATGACCCAGAACCTCAGGATTGTCAATAAAACCATCACTCCTGCCGACTCCGACGTGACAGCTAACTACACCATCCCAGCCTCCTCCATCTCTGGCTTCGACTCAGGCGCATACGAAGCCTCAAATGCCTACTTAGACTCAGACGGCGGTCTCTACAAATGGTATACCGCTACCGCTGGCACCGGCACCTATTATATGTCTAATACTACCGTCTCGATCTGTCCAAAAGGCTGGCGATTACCAACCGGGGCAAATGGTGGTGAATTCCAAACACTGTATAATAATTATCCATCTAGCTCCGCCCTAAGATCTAACCCGGTAAACCTCACCCTTTCCGGCTTCGTGTATAATAGCTCGCGCTACGATCAGGGCTCGGCCGGCCGCTATTGGTCCTCTACAGCACGCTCGAATGACCGCGTCTACGCCTACGATCTACACCTGAATGCCTCGACTGTCTACCCTACATACTATGATGGTAAGAACTACGGGTCCTCAGTTCGTTGTATCGCCCACTAATCTAATCACCCTATACAAAACCAGCACTTCATTATATAATAATAGCTAATGAATTCTGATAAAATCCGTAATTTTTGCATCATCGCGCACATCGACCACGGTAAATCTACCCTGGCTGACCGCATGATGGAGTTGACTAATACTGTTGAGAAACGCGATATGAAGTCGCAGCTCCTCGACAGTATGGAGCTCGAGCGCGAAAAGGGCATTACGATTAAGCTTACCCCGGTCCAAATGCACTATAAGGACTACGAGCTTAATCTCATTGACACCCCTGGCCATGTTGACTTCTCCTACGAAGTCTCGCGTAGCCTTCAGGCTGTCGAATCCGCTATTTTGGTGGTTGATGCTACTCAGGGTATTCAGGCTCAAACCCTCGCCAACGTCTATCTCGCTATCGAGCAAGATTTGAAAATTATTCCAGTCGTCAATAAAATTGATCTCCCTGCCGCCAATGTCGAAAAGGTCACTCACGAAATCGTCAATCTTCTCGGCTGCGACCCCTCTGAAATTATTCCTGTTTCTGCTAAAACCGGCCTTAACGTCGAGGCTGTGCTAGATGCTATTATTGAGCGCGCCCCAGCCCCAACCGTCGATGCATCCGAGTCGCACACTCGCGCCCTAATTTTTGATTCCTACTTTGACGACTACCGTGGCGTAGTCCTTTATGTCCGTGTCGTAAACGGTAAAATCCCGAAAACGGCTAATATCCATATGATGGAAAACGACACTAATGGCATCGCCCTGGAAGTTGGCACTCTAAAGCCAAAAATGGTTCCTCAACCTGAACTAAAAGAAGGTGAAGTCGGCTACATCGTCACTAACCTAAAAACCACCAGCGAAGCTAAGGTCGGCGACACCGTTACGCTCGAAAAATCTCCCGCAAAAACTTCGCTCCCCGGCTATAAAAACGTCCTCCCCTTTGTTTATGCCGGTTTCTTCCCGGTCTCTAATGATCAATACAAGGACCTAAAAGACGCCGTTGAAAAGCTCGCCCTCTCAGATTCCGCTCTGAGATTTGAGCCCGAAAACTCGCCAGTGCTTGGTTTTGGTTTGCGCATCGGTTTCCTCGGCCTACTTCACATGGATATTATTAAAGAGCGCTTGGAGCGTGAATTCGACCTCGATCTCGTCGTTACTAACCCAAGCACTAATTATGAAGTTACCTTAAATTCCGGTAAAAACATCGAGATTAAATCTGCTGCCGATCTGCCCGACCCTTCCGAGGTGATTGAAATTCGCGAGCCATGGGTTAAAGGTGAGATTATTCTTCCTGTTTCCATGATCGGCAATGTTCTAAAATTGATTGTTGAAAAACGCGGCCTCCACAATAACATTTCCTACATGGAAGACCGCGCCCTCATCAATTTTGAGGCGCCAATGGCAAATTTGCTTACTGATTTTTATGACCAACTTAAATCTCTTACCTCTGGCTACGCCAGCTTTAACTACGAAATTTCTTCCTATCGTCCCGAGGATCTTGTTCGCGTCGACTTTCTCGTTGGCGGCAATAAAATTGACGCCCTCGCGATTATGTGTCATCGTTCTGAAGCGGATGCTATCGGCCGCGACATCACGAAGAAACTTAAACAAGTCATTCCACGTCAAAACTACGAGGTTGCGCTCCAAGCTGCTATCGGTGCTAGAATTATCGCTCGTGAAACTATTGGTGCCTTCCGTAAAGATGTGACCGTAAAAATTCACACCGGCGACCGCGACCGTAAAGCTAAGCTCCTCGAGAAACAACGCCGTGGTAAGGCTCGCATGAAGCGCTTTGGCAAAATCGACATTCCATCCGAAGCCTTTACGGTTATGCTTCGCCGCGATGACTAGTTCTAGACTAAGTCTGCGCTAGTTCTAATTCGCCGCGATGACTAGCTCTAGGCTAAGTCTGCGCTACCTCTGCGCTAGTTCTACCTCAACACTGATACGCTCAGTTCTAACGCTGGCACTCTTGACCCTAAAGTGCTAAAGTGCTATAATTTAACCATGGAAATTACCGAGCGCCAAAAAGAGATCCTTTTTGCTATTATTGAAGAATACGCGGAGATGGCTGCCCCTGTTGGCTCCGTCACTCTTGCTAAACTTTTTAACGTCTCGAGCGCTACTATTCGTTCTGAAATGGCCCGCCTTGAGACACTCGGCCTGCTCTCCTCGCCGCATACTTCTGCTGGTCGCATTCCTACCGACGCCGGCTACCGTTTCTATGTTAACTCTCTAACTGAGCGCGACGTCATGCGTGAAGTTTCTGCTAACCGTCTTCTCGGCCCAGGTGAAAAAGCTCCAAATCGCAACATCCACGCCCTCGAAGTCCGTATTCATTCCCAAGAGCGGACCGATTATGCGATTCGCAGCGCCGTTGACATGCTGGCCGAGCTCACTGGCAATCTTGGCCTTGCTACCATTGGTGAGCAGCTCTACCTTTCCGGTATCTCGAAGCTTTTTGCCCAGCCAGAATTCTTAGATAATTCTAAAATTCAAGATGTGGCTCAGTTGCTTGATAATCTTGAACCATGGTTACGCGAAGCTCGTCCAGGCGAACCCCTCAACATTTTTATTGGCCAAGAAAACCCAATCGGCAAAGCCAGCGGTGTTTCTCTGATTATTTCTAAGTTCCGCAGCCCCTACTCCGATAGTTCCTATATCGGACTACTCGGTCCCACCCGTCAAAATTATGCTGAAACTATGAGTCTAGTCCGTCACGCTGGTCTCATTCTTGAAAATACACTATAAGGAGTAAAATGGAAGAAAAATCTCACAAACCACTAAAAGAAACTGCTAAAATCGCTAAATTAGAAGCTGAAAGAGAGGAACTTCTATCTGATTTACAACGCACGCGTGCTGATTTTGAGAATTTCCGTAAACAAGTCGACCTCCAAAAAGAGCAGGCTAAAAAACTCGCCACCGACGCTACTGTTATGAAGTTACTCCCCCTGCTTGATGATATGTCTCGTGCCATCGGTGCTAATCCTGAAGCTTTGTCACCACTCCAAAAAACTCTTGAAAAATCCATGAAGGATTTAAACCTAGCTCGCATTAACGCCGAACCAGGAGTTGATTTTAACCCAGAACTCCACAACGCTATCTCAATGGACGATTCGTCTGAAGGTGACCATGAAGTTATTGCTACCGAGTTGATGCCAGGCTACCTGTATCAAGGCGCCGTTCTTCGCCCAGCCATGGTGCATGTTAAGCGCATCTAACCCTCAGCGCCCACTTGTGTGCTTGTCCATAATATGTTATGATAAAAATACCTAAATATTCAATTTAGGAGTACATTAAAGGAGGTCTGTAATATGGATAAGTTTTTCGAAAAACACTGTCTCGAGGTTTTTGATGATGGAGAATGGACTATCCATCTCAAAGAACGTAACAATGTCCATTTAGGTGAGCCAAACATGAAGGTTTGGGTTTGCCTCAATGGCCGCGAAGTCGCACAGTATAGCGATAAATTCCGTGGCTACGGAATTTACGCTAACCGTGAGGCGATGATCCCTAAAGAGGTCAGAAAAAAGGCCCTAAAAACTTGGAAAGAGCTATGCGAAGGGTATTATTCTGAAGCGCGTCTTCAGAAACTACGTGAGGAGTTTATCTCCAGGCATTGCGCAATTCTCTTATGATTTCCTAACTAATTATACACTACCTTTCCCCCCAGCCCTTTTGGGGGGATTTTTCTTGCCTTAAATTATTAATCTTCTAAAAAACTGGGTTACTATCTAAAACTTAGTTAAAATTTTTTATGGTAAAATAATAAAAAGGAGCAAAATGGAAGAAAAAATTCAGAGAATTCAAGCTTGGCTAAAAGATGGTAGTATTAATCTTTTTGGTCTTCCAATGAGCGGAAAAGATACTGTCGGGCTAAAATTATCGGAGCTACTAGGCGGCGCCTTTCTTTCATCTGGCGATATTATCCGTAATTATGAAAAAACCAAACACGAATCTATGACTGATCAAGGTCAGCTTATCCCGACTAATAAATTTTATGATATCGTTTTGCCATATTTTAGTCACGAGTCGCTTATCTCTAAACCGCTCGTTCTTTCTTCAATCGGACGTTGGGAAGGGGAAGAGGATGAGGTAATGAAGCATGCTAAGGCTGCTGGTCACGAAATTAAAGCCGTCATTTATTTAAAATTAACCGAAGATATGGTCCGTGAACGTTGGGCTGCCGCTAAAGCACTTGGTGACCGCGGAATGCGTGGCGACGATGCCGATCCTGCTGTTTTTGAAACGCGCATTAAAGAGTTTCATGAAAAAACGCTGCCCGTTCTAAAGCACTATGATAAACTTGGTTTATTGTTTGAAATTGATGCTTCCGGCACGCGTGAAGAAGTTTTTGATAGCGCTATAAACTGCTTAAGTATGTTATAATAGTGCTATGCACGGGTCGGGCTACTTTAAAGAAAAAATCAGAAGAAAAATTCGCGCCGCTAACTATCTTACGGTCGCGCAGCTTTTTTTGCAAGATAATTTTTTGCTCGAGCGCCCACTTGATTTCGATGATATTAAACCGCGCCTGCTCGGCCATTGGGGTACTTGTCCTGGCATCACATTAGCCTACAACTGCCTAAAAGCCTACGACCATAACATTGATTTTGTGGTTGGTCCGGGCCATGGTTTCCCTGCACTCCAAGCCGACTTATTTTTGGATGGTGAACTTGAAAAAATCGACGACAAGGCTCAGCGTAATCGTGATGGCATTGCCTATATTTGTCGTAACTTTTCGTGGCCCGATGGTTTTCCGTCTCACGCTTCACCAATCACTCCGCATGTTATTTGCGAAGGCGGTGAACTTGGCTACGCTTTGGCAACTAGCTATGGTTATGCCTTAGGCCATCCTGAAAAAACTGTTGCCGTTTTAATTGGCGATGGCGAGTTTGAAACTGCTACAACTTTAGCATCGTTAAATCTCAATAAACTTTTATCCGGTCAGGCAAACGGTCGCGTCTTGCCAATCTTGCATCTCAATGGTTATAAAATTTCTGCGCCAACCATTGCTGGTCGTAAATCTGAGCGTGAGCTGTCTGAACTAATTCGTGGCTTTGGCTACACTCCGCTCTATGTTCGCGCCACTCACGAAAATGCTGAACGCGCAATTAGCTACGCGATCGACGATTTTGAAAAAGCACTTATTCACGCACATCAACTTTTTCATCGCATCAAACATGGCGAAAAGGTATCACCACCATTTATTATTATGCTAACCGACAAGGGTCTAACTGGTCCAGAAGTGATTGACGGCGTAAAAATTCGTGGCAATTTTAAGTCTCACCAAATCCCACTTCCGGCTGCCAAAACCGACTTAAAAGAACTTAAAATTCTCGAAGCATGGCTAAACTCTTATCGCTTCAACGAACTTTTTGATCAAACAAAAGGATTTACGTTATGAATGAAAATGTGAAAAAATCAACCGCTAAAACTCTAGGTGAACTGCTGAAAAATGAGATGAAGGAAAATCCAAAGTTCTATCTTTTTAGTCCTGACGAAACCACTTCAAATAAACTTGATGCAACCTATGATGTTACTTCCCGCGCTTGGTCAAATCTTGAAATTAAGCCCCAGGATTTGAAGGAAGCTGATGGCGGACGCATCGTTGAGCTACTTTCTGAAAACGTGCTTTTTTCCGTCATGCTCGGACATCTTCTGAAACATGAGCCAGCCATGATGACTAGCTATGAAAGTTTTTTCACCATCATTGCCAGCCAAATTCTCCAGCATCTAAAATTCATCGAACAAAGTGAGCAAGTCTCTTGGCGTAAACCTTATCCTGCGGTTAATCTGCTTAGTACTTCAACTTGTTGGCGCCAGGATCATAATGGTTTTTCGCATCAATCGCCAATGCTGATTAGCGCCCTACTTGATCGTCCTGGTAAAAATGTCAACTGCTTTTTCCCAGTCGATAGTAAGTCAATGCGTGTAGTCTATGACTTTATGTTAAAATCTGAAAATGTTGTAAATCTCACAACGTTTAATAAAACCGAAGAGCCACAATATCTCGATGACCTTCATGCTGAATATCAACTTAATTTTGGTGCCAGTATTTTTGGTTTTGCCTCAGACGGTGACACTTTTAATCTCGAATCCGAGACCAACCAGTTTGATTTTATTTTTACTGCAGCCGGCGATATCGCTACTCGCGAAGCCTTGGCTGCCATGGCACTTATTCGTGCCGAACTGCCAGAAATTAAACTGCGCTTCATCAACATTTTAAGTCTTACTCATAACTACATTGGCACCACAGAGCATCAAATGACTCCTGAAATTTTCGATAAATTATTTACCGTGCATACGCCAATTATCGCTAACTTTCATGGCTATAAAGATACCTTAAAAAACATTCTCCGAAATTATACCACTACAAAAATTTTTGCGCACGGTTTTGAAGAAAAAGGTAGCACCACTACCCCACTTCAGATGCTGACCTTAAATCATGCTTCGCGCTTTGATCTTGCGATTGATGTCTTTAACCAACTTAATCGCCAGGATCTAGTCCTAAAATACCAAAGACTTATCGACGAGAATCGCGCTTACGCCCAAGCTCACGGGATTGATTCGATCGAGCTTTAGTTCTTGGCGCTTTCGTTTCTTTTGTGCGAAGCTCCTTGTTTTGCTCCTTATTTTTTTCTGTGCCAGTTTTTGCTTCAATTGTTGGCGCCTTAGCGACTTTCTTTGCAAAAATCATCCGTCCCGAATTAGTCTGAATGTATTTTTCAAACATCACAGTAATCTCTGCACCAATGTTTTTTGCAGCATTATCTACCACTACCATCGTTCCTTCTGGCAAGTAACCGATCCCTTGCTTTGGGTTTTGACCTTCCGCTGAAATCTTTAATTTAAATTTCTCGCCCGACGCAAACTCAGATTTTAGTTCGGACGCTAAACGGTTCGGATTTAGTACTTCAATGTGTTCCGTTTCTGCTACCTTCTGTAGGTTATAATCGCAAGTAAAAATCAAACCCTTATTTTCTTTTGCAAGTTGGATTAACCGTTCATCAACTGGCGTGCGATCAAGCGGGTCCGCCAGTACTTCCGTGTTGCAGAACACTACACGCTCCAGCGCATTAACTGTTTCCATGCCGATTCTTGCTCGGCTACGTTTCTCGGAATCTTTGCCGTCCGCCAAGAGTTGCAATTCACGAATTGCTGAGCGGGGAATTACTAAATCGTCGCCGATAAAACCAGCTTCTGCGATACTTAAAATCCGACCATCCATCAGTGCTGATGTGTCGACATAAATTTTACGTTTTTTGCTGTTTACTCTTTCGCCACGCACTGAGCGTAGTAATAAAATTGTTACTTCAAGAAAAATTAAAGCAGTTAAAATATCAAACATCTTCATATATAAAAATTATACCATAAAATATCTAAAATTCAAGAAAACTACTTAGCACTAAAACTCTAAAAACAGTTGGAGTAGTTTGTGATTTATGCTAAACTAGAAGTAATCAAAACAACTAAGTTAGAGGTGGAAATGGAGAAAAAGAAGAACAATTCTGCTGCGCCAATTAAGGTGATTAAGTCAAAAGAGCACGCAAAAACTCCGAAAAAGGCATTATTTAAGAAAAAAGATAAGAGCCTCAATGTTTATTCGAGCCTAAATTATCGTCTAAAGGTTAAGAAAGAGGCTATTGCGAGAAAGCGTGCTGAAGAATTATCTAAATTACCGAAAGAACCAGTCGCTCGTTTCTTCGCACGTCTTCATCCAAAGCGTGTGGCTAAGTCTATATTCAGCAAACAGGGTCTTATGTTCTTTCTTAAAGCTTGCGCCGCTGCGTTCCTAGTTGGCGTCATCGCAATCGGTGGGCTCTTCCTCTACTATAAAAAAGATCTCGATTCTATTCGTCTGAATGATATTAAGGTTTCTGAATCAGTCAATGTCTACACCGATCGTAACGGGGAAGTACTCTGGGAAGATCGTGGCGATGGAGATTATCGTCTTGTAGTTGAAGATAAGAATATCCCAGATTTTATGAAACAAGCTACTATCGCCATTGAGGACCGTGCTTTTTATAATCATCGCGGCGTAGATTTTTCTGGTATTATCCGTGCAACCTTCTCTACTTTAACTGGACGCGGTGTCCAAGGTGGTTCAACCCTCACTCAGCAACTAATCAAACAGGTTTATTTTGCGGACGAAGCTAGCTCAGCAAACCGTGGTGGTCTCTCCCGTAAAATCAAAGAGATGATTCTTGCGATTGAGCTTGAAAAAATGTACAGCAAGGATCAGATTATAACTATGTATCTTAACGAGTCGCCGTACGGTGGTCGTCGTAATGGTATCGAATCCGCTGCTCAGGCTTACTTCGGCAAAACTTCAAAAGACCTCAATCTTGCTGAGGCGGCCTTGCTCGCTTCTATCCCCAACAACCCTGCTGTCTTAAACCCATATAACACTTATGGCAATAAGGCGCTGGTTGCTCGTCAACAAAAAACCTTAGATGTGATGGTTGAAATGGGCTACATTAGTAAAGAAGATGCTGAGGCAGCTAAAGCTATCGATATCTTAGCTACCATTCGCCCTGAAACTGGTCAATATGAAAACATTAAGGCTCCACATTTTGTTCTAGAGGTTAAAAAACAACTTGAAGAAAAATACGGCATTAAAACCATGCGTGCTGGTGGCTTCACTATTAAGACTACAATTGACTATCGTGCCCAACAATACGCTGAAGAAGCAGTTGCCGCTGGCGCAAAAATGACCAACCAAAACGGCTCCGATAATATCGCCCTCAGTTCAGTTGATGTTGAAACTGGCCAGGTGATTGCCATGGTCGGTTCAATCGATTGGCGCCGAGCTGGCTACGGTGAACTTAATGCTACTACCTCATTATTGGAGCCAGGTTCATCCATTAAGCCAATTCTTGACTACGGCCCTCTCTTTATGCAGCGTGAAGGTAAAAACTATGGTCCAGGCACAATTTTAAAGGACGAAAATATCGATAAAACCTATTGTGGTGGCAATAGTGGCTCCTGTAAACTCCGTAATTATACCGGTAAGTTTTATGGCAACATTACCATTCGTAAATCACTCGCCAGCTCGCTTAACATTGGCGCTGTAAAAGCTCTCTATATCAACGGTGTTGAAAATTCCCTTGAGGTTGCGCATGAGCTTGGTGACTGGTCTTACTGTAAAGACCGCGACCCTAGTGAATTTGGCCTCTCGATTGCTATTGGCTCTGGCTGTGGCGTCAGAGGTATTGAGCACGCTAATGCCTACGCTTCAATTTCTCGTGGCGGTGTTTATAAACCACTAGCCTATGTTCTTCAGATTAAAAATTCATCTGGTGATATTATTGAGCAATGGGAAGACAAGGAAGGTAAGCGTGTCTATGATAAGCAAGTCGCCTACATGATCTCTAGCATTCTAAGTGATGCCAACGCTCGCTCCATGGTCTTCGGCGCTCAAAGTTATTCTTACGGCTTCTCTATCCCAGGTGTCGTCACCGCTTCTAAGACTGGTACTTCTACCACTTCTAACTCTGCCGTCGCTAAAGACTCTTGGCTTGCCAGCTATTCACCAGTCGTTGCCACCACGGTCTGGAACGGTAATCATGACGGTCGTGGTCTTTCTAACTCTTCAAACAACCTCGTTCGTCGAGTCGTCCATAATTACATGGAAAATGTGCACAAACAAATCTATGAAAAAGATGGTCGTTGGAAAACTAACGAAACTTGGACACAACCAGAAGGCTTGAAACGTATTTCCGTGAATGGCCAAACTGATTATTGGCCAAGCTGGTATAACTCAAAAACCTCCGGCGAAAAGAAAGAGACCCTGAAATTCAATTCTGCCACTAAGAAGCTTGCTCGCGATTGTACTCCTGAATCGCTCGTCGAATCAATTGATGTTACTGTTATGACCGACCCAGTTTCTGGCACTAAGGTCTACAGTGATATTCCAGAAGGATATGATGAAAAAGAGGAGGATAGCTGTACTTACCAAGTTCCAACTGTCGTCATTCCTGCCAGCACCGGCTCTCTCGACTCAAGCCGCAATTATCGTTTTAGCTTTAGCACTCTAAAGGGTTCTGGTACTCTAAATAAGTACACTATATACCTAAATGGCACTCAAGCTAAAACCGGCGACGCCGAGGAAGGCGAAAAAACCGTCACCATCTCCGGTGCAAAAGTTGGTGATACTATCCGCGTAGTGGTCAGTGATTCTAGTGGCGCTATTGGTGAATCGACTACTAAAATTCGATAAACCATCTTTAGGGCTTCGGTGGATCATCTCTAAAGATTATTGTCTTTAGAGCTTCATTGAATCATCTTTGAAGATTTGATAGACCATTCCGAAGACTGAGCGTAAAACAGAGAGACTTAATCTCTCTGTTTTTATGTTATAATGGACTTATTATGAAACTTTCTGAAGAACTAATTTGGCGTGGCTTTAAGGCCGAAACTACTATCAACGATTTTGCTGCGCTTGATGAGCGCACTTCGAAAAAGTTCTATCTTGGCGCTGATCCTTCCGCTGATAGTTTAACCATCGGCAATCTTGCCGCTTTGATGATGTGCGCTTGTTTTGTGCGCCACGGTTATGAGCCATATTTATTAGTCGGTGGTGCTACTGGTCAAATCGGTGACCCGAAAGAAACTGGTGAACGCGACCTAAAAACTCTTGAGGAAATTGAGCATAATAAAAACTGTATTAAACGTCAGATGGAATCAATTATTTCTGCTGACGGTGCTGCTAATACTAAGAATGACGGCAACCCGGATAACGATCATTGGCAAATTACTATGCTCGATAACTACGACTGGTTCAAAAACGTTAACTACCTTGATTTTCTGCGCACTGTCGGCAAAGCATTTTCGATGACCCAGTTACTTGACCGCAAGTTCATTCAAAATCGTATTGGTGAAGGCGGCTCCGGTATTTCTTACGCCGAATTTAGCTATACTCTAATTCAAGGCTATGATTTCTGGCATTTAAACCGTGAATACGGTATCGACCTCCAGCTTTGTGGCGCTGACCAATACGGCAACGCCGCTACAGGTATCCGTCTTATTAACAAATTTGAAAATAAAACCGCTGATGTTTGGTCTACTCCACTTATCATCGACCCGGTCACTGGTCGCAAATTTGGTAAATCTGAGGGTAATGCCATTTGGCTTAGTTCAGTCGATAATGGCTCCGGTAACTATACTGGCATCTTTGATTTTTACCAGTTCTGGCTTAACCAGCCGGATACTTCGGTTGAATATCTTCTGAAAATCTACACTGTGTATTCTAAACCTGAAATCGAGTCAATTTTAGCTGAGCACCAATCTGCTCCAGAAAAACGATTTGCTCAACAAGCGCTCGCCAAAGGCGTCACCGAGGTAGTTCATGGCACCACTAGTGCTAAGGCCGCAATTAATTTAACCGAATTACTGTTTGGTAATAAAAAAATTGGTATGCTTTCAGCTACTGAAATTGAGGGAATTGCCCTGCTTCTGCCGACCTTAAAACTGAGTGATGATTGCCCTAAAATTGCCCTAGTCGACGCCCTAGTTGAAACTGAATTGGCCAGCTCAAAAACCGAAGCTCGCCAGCTCATTAAACAAAATGCCATTTCGATTAACGGTGAAAAAATCACTGACGACACCTTAGAGATTCAGTCGCTTGCTATTTTGAAACGCGGTAAAAACAAATTTGCGCTCGTTAAATAAACTATTAAAGGAGATTATATGAAAAAGGTACTTTCATTCGACATCGACCAAACTTTAAACATTGCTAAAACCCCAATCCCAGAAGAGATCGCTTTTCTCTTGTCTGATTGTCTAAAGCACTTTGAAATTTGCCCAATTTCCGGTCAAAAATTCGACCAATTCCTCATCCAAATTGTCGATCGACTTATTGAAGTGGCTCATGTAACTGAAGAACAACTCTCCCACCTTCATTTATTTGTGGCGCAAGGTACTCAGTATTACCGCTATCAGCCTACCGGCAACGGTTATGACGCCGCTAACTGGCAACAAGTTTATAATTATCCTCTGACCGACGATCAGGTTAAGAAAATTACTGAGGCTATTGAATCCGCTGCTAAGGAATTGAATTTCTGGGAAGCAGATCAGCTCCTTTCAGACGATGAAATTATTGAAAACCGCCTCTCTCAAGTCACTTTCTCGGCTCTTGGCCAAAAAGCTGGCACCGAAGCCAAATATGCCTGGGATCCAGATTGTAAAAAGCGCGAGCAGATTGTTGCGCTTGCTAAAAAGAAAGCTCCGGAATTTGAGTTTGAAATTGGTGGTACTACTTCAATTAACGCCATCACTCCAGGTATGAATAAAGAATTCGGCATGACAAAATTGCTTGAATACCTTAACGTTGAACTAAAAGACGTACTTTATTTTGGTGATATGACCCAGCCAGGCGGCAACGATTACCCAGTTGTGCAAATGGGCTTTGATCATATTACCGTGCGTAGCCACGAAGACACTGCCTTTGCCCTAAAAGGCATTCTTGCGGTCTTATAGCTTTATCTCGCTTATGGTATAATAAAAGCATGAAAACTTATATTGTGGGCAACTGGAAGATGAACCTTACCGTTGGCGAATCTTCAATCTATCTTCAAAAACTTCTAAGGCGTATTAGTCCGAGTCGTGGTCTTGAGGTTATTGTTGCCCCAAGTTTAATTGCTCTTCAGCCCCTCAGTATTCAGCTTGAGCGTAATCATTCGAAGATTAAGCTCGCTGCCCAAAATTTTTATCAGAAAGATTTTGGCGCCTACACTGGCGAAGTTTCCGTGATGCAATTACGTGGTCTAGTCGACTATGCAATTATTGGTCACAGCGAACGCCGCTATCTCTTTGGCGAAACCAATAAAGACCTCCGTCAAAAAGTGGCGTCTGCCATCCGTAACCACATTACACCAATTCTTTGTATTGGTGAAACTGAAAACGAACGTAATTTTAACGAAACTGCCGACGTAATCCGCGACCAGCTTCATGGCGGTCTCTCCGAGGTTGATGTAGAAGACTTGAAGAAGGTTATTATTGCCTATGAGCCAGTTTGGGCTATCTCAAGCAATAAGGGCGCTCGCCTTGCCACTCCCGACGAGGTTGCCGCCTCTATTCAGCTTATTAAACGCGAACTTGGCACGATTTACGGTAAAGCTCAAACCGAGTCTATCCCTATTCTTTATGGTGGTTCAATTAACCCCAATAACGCCGGCGCCTATCTTACTATTCCTGAAGTTAATGGCCTTTTGATTGGTGGCTCGTCGCTTATTTCTGACCATTTTGTTGATATTATCGACCTCGCTAAACGCGTTAAAAACTAGGCAATTTGCATTTTTCTTGGAAAAACTATACAATAAAAGAAAATCGACCAGCATAAACACAAATTTAGGTATCAAACAATGAACGAACAAGAACAAACTCAGGTTAGACCAAGCTCCCATCCACGTGGCAGAATGATAGATTTTGCCCCTAAAGACGTTATTCGGGAAGTCTCAGTCCGCACTACCCGCATCGTTAGTCTTTCTGATGCCGAGCAACGCCGCCGTGAAATCGCTAAACGAGAAATTGCTCGCCGCGAGGCCATTCATCGTCAAATTGAGCAACAAAAAGAGCAAGACCTGATTAACCAGCGTCGTGCTGCTGCTGCAAAAAGAGATCTTGCTCGCCGTATTCATGTCGAACAAGAACAGGAAGAACTTATGCTTTTAGAGCGTGAAGCGGAGCTAAAACGGTTGCGCGAGGCAAAAGAAAAAGCTGAGCGCCGCGCGATGATGGAGGCTAAAGCCTTGCGTGAACGCAATCGCATTCTGCTTGAACGTCGCGATGAACGTGCCAGGTTAGAGCTTGAACGTCGTCGTGCCACCGAAAATAAAATGCCCGTCGCTAAAAAACTGCCAGTAAAAAATCCTGCTGGCTCGAAAGACCCCTTTGATCTCTCCGAGTTAGATGATATCTATAATGAGACCACCGAAAACAGTCGCTATGCTGTCGAGACGCCAGTCGAAAATCCTTATGACAAACCAACTAATTGTGCTTCAGCTAAAAACATCCACTATCCACCAGTTAAAAATCGTGCCTATGCTACTAATGTTGCTAATACTACTAATGCTGCTGATGTTGTTAATGCTACTGACGATGCCGATGTGGCTGACGGTATTGACGATATTGACGAAATCGAGGAGCGTCTAGCTGAAAATAATTCACGCTATGTGATTGGCGGTCACTCTCCATTCATTAACACTACGGTTGAAAAACGTCCACTTTCTGGAGGTAATAAAACCTATGAGCCAACCTCGATGGCAGATAAAACTCTCTCTAAAAAACCAGCTGAACGCCCAAAGTTCTCTCTAAAAGGCCGCGGTCGCTTTGTTCCATACCAAGAACCCCTTCCGCACAAAAACATCTACGCGCGCACTGTTGCTAAGGAAAAAAATCAGCGCGACGTTCCGACCGTAATCGTCCAAAATGCCTCTAAGGGCTCGAAAATCTCACTCATTATCGCGATTACACTCACGGTTATTTTTGGCGCAGCCATCGGAGTTATTGCTTATCTCGCACTTTTTCAATAAGGAGCTAAGATGAATTCGTTATCCCCGAACAATAATAAAATCGCTCGCAACTTCACTATAAAAGCAGACCAGCGTAATGATTTTTTTCATTCTTCCGGTTATGGTGCAACCCAAAACTCAGGCAATATCGGCACTGCTTCTTCTGGTTTATCTATGGCAGAGCGCAGAGCGCTTGAAGAAAAACGCCAATTTGTGCAAAAATACGGTAACTCTAAACTTGTCGGCAGTACTTTAAATTTGCGGCATTCCCAGTCCTACGACCCAACCAGCGCTAATTCTGCTCCTACTTCAGCTAATTTTTCAGCAACGAGTAGTTCTCCTAATGTTACCAGTTCGGCTACTGGAGCTGCTGCAAAAACCACCGCCGGCACGCCAGCCGGTGTTAGCGGTTCAGGCTCTGCGACGAGTGTTGGCGGCGCAAATAATGCGGTCGGTATCGGCAGCACAAATAATGCGGTCAGTATAGGCGGCGCAAATAATGGCTACAGCCCCTATCGCACTGGAGGCGGCAATGCTCAAACTACTTCGACTCGCGGTTTTGGCGCTCGTTTAAACCCAGCAGCTGCGCCTCGCCCAGTCTCTAGCCCAGCCCGCTCATTCACCCCGAACATTAAGCCGACGTTTAAATAAAGATCTGCCGTGACCTGAACGCTAAACCGACGTTTAAAAAAACCTCTGTAGCCACCCGAAAATTAAGCAACTCCTCGTAAAAATTCCCCCGTCTTCATTCCTAAGCCACAAAAAATCGAGAGTAAGCTCTCGTTTTTTGTGTTTTAGTGCGAGTAACCCTACAACGCAGCCTTTCTTATATAAGCGAACATAAAAATAAAGAGTACGAATACTCTTTCTTTTTATGTTATGGTGCGAGTGGAGGTAGTCGAAACCTCATCTCAAGTTTGGAAAACTTGCATACTAACCGCTGTACTACACTCGCATCTGTATGGGGTGGGATATCGGAATTGAACCGACGACCTTCTGGACCACAATCAGACGCTCTAACCATC